>Ga0213920_1000082_pt1 | contig 106270 bp, 90 predicted proteins | sample McNCre1117MG_FD_161054 | JGI IMG/M metagenome (GOLD analysis project Ga0213920, IMG submission 161054) | Freshwater microbial communities from McNutts Creek, Athens, Georgia, United States - 11-17 MG | ecosystem: Environmental > Aquatic > Freshwater > Creek | place: USA: Georgia | collected...
AGTCATTGATGGAGATAGAAAAATATTGATTGATACAGGCATGGGTAATAAACAAGATGACAAATTTCTTAGTCATTATCACCCTACCCATTCTGTTTCTTTAAAAGAGGCATTGGCTAAATTAAACATAGATGTAAATGAAATTACCGATGTATTGTTAACGCATTTACATTTTGACCATGTGGGAGGCGCCATTGAAAATAGAGATAATAATTTAGCTACTGTATTCCCTAATGCAACCTATTGGATTAGTGAGCCACAATGGAATTTAGCAATGAACCCAAATAAGAGGGAGAAAGCATCCTTCTTAAAAGAGAATATTCAACCTATACTGCAATCTGGACAACTAAAGCTCATTTCCATTCCTCCGTATCAGAGTAATGATCAACTTCAAGAAATTCATTTCTCTTCCCATATAAGCTGCTTAGTAGTGAATGGGCATACAGCAGGCATGCTTTTACCAAAAATTGAATACAAGGATCGTGTATTGGTTTATATGGCCGATTTATTACCAAGTGTTGGACACATTCCTATCCCCTACATAATGGGCTATGATATGCAACCGCTTGTAACCCTAAATGAGAAAGAATGTTTTTTACAAGAAGCCGTTCAAAAAAATTACACTTTATTTTTTGAACATGATCCTATTAATGAATGTTGCAGTTTACAGATAACTGAAAAAGGAGTTAGAGCCCATGAAACTTTTAGTTTACATAGTTGGACTTAAGTTGAATAACATGTAGACAGTTGCAATTATTTATTATCCTCTACATTTACTAATTCAACCAAAGAACTAAGTGGGTGTCTTAGGTTTTCATAACCTACCATGTCTACTTTAATTGTTCCCACAATAATAGGCGTCTCTATACGAACAGGAATATGGTTTTCATCATCTGTAACCCAAATAATCATTTTCTCACCTCCATTAAACATGGAACCTTTAACCAATAAGGGGGCTAATTTAATTGCTTTGAATTTCCCAAATCTGGTTGTGACCACATCCTTACCTAGATATTTAAAATAAGAAGGATACAAGTCTTTATCTAAGAAGAAATTTAAATACACTTTGTCATTCATTTGACAATTTGCATAATTTATATTTCTGGCAGCATACACTGCACTAATTACGTCATAAGTACAATCTGCTGTTTTAAAAGTACCTGTAGCAGTTGATGTTGTTGCTGAACGTGCTTTTTGATTAAATGAAATGGATTCAGTCTGATGAAATCCACCTTCATGAATTTGTCTTGTGAACTGATAGGGTAATAAAGTTTTAGCATCTACAATACTTTCATATTTATCTCTCACTTTAAAAATCCAGTCATATTTAGCATTCGATTTTCCTGTAGCAGTAAAAGTGTATGTATCACTGCCATTCCAATTACTTGATTGCGTTGAAAAATCAGCTTTACCCGCATTCACATATAAGCCTATTACATTATAGTATATAGTATAGTGAATTTTTTCCCTATCCCCAAATGAAACATTTGGCTGATTACATATACCGGTATCTTTTGGACTCATAAAATTTAATATGGGCAACAAAAGAGAGATAAAGAGTGCATTCATAAATGAGGGATAATTTATTTACAAAATTACCTTTTTAATCGATAGCTTAATAATAAGAATGACCCAATAATGGCAGGAAACAAAAAATTAACAGCCCATATGAGTGAGGACAATGCTATAATCATCATTTTTTGATCATAAAAAGGTGCGAGCAATAACAATAGTACCTGCCCCCTTACCACCAATTCGGTTATACTGATTGTTGGTAAAATACTTAAACATAAAAATAAAATAGCAATTGAAAAGACCAACGAAAATAAATCAATATTCATTTTAAGCATTTCGGCAACCCAAACATACTGCAACATAAACACTGTATACCTTAACAAGGATAGTAACAATAATTTCCACTTAATAGGATTGTCAATTTGTAGCCTATTTAAAAACTGAAGTTTCCCCTTCCATCCGTTCTTATAGAAAAATAAAAAAATTGCCAATAACCCAATTCCGGGGCTAAGCATTTTTACCCACCAAAACCAATCTGTCATTCCATAAAAAGAGAGATTTAAGTATATGGCTAACACACCAACACAAATGGTCACAAGCAGTTGAGCATAAGCCGCCCAAGCCATTTGTGCCATTCCCATCATTTTATTGCCAGTCTCTAAAAATAAAGTGCGACCTACAAATTCTCCAATTCTATTCGGCGTAAAAAATGCAAAAGCCTGTCCCACAAAAACACTTTGAATTGACTTGACAATGGATATTGGATTCGTAGAGGCTACAGCAATTTTCCATTTTACAGATTCTATAAAAAAATTGAAACACATCAAGAACAGTAATATCCCCCATTGATAGGAGGGTATAATAAATAATTGCTTTTGTACAATTTTGCTATACTGCACCCAATGCTCATTTATCAATACTTTTTCATAAATAGCAATACTACATACAATGAACAGCAATAAGCCGATACTTCTTTTGCCAATGGCTATGATTGAATGTATCGTGCTTTTTAACATGGGCCAAAGTTCGGAATTTGATATGATATCTGTAACTTTATTCTACATGATAAAAACACCCATCATTTTAGGTATTGATCCTGGCACACAAATTTTAGGCTTTGCCATTTTAAAAGGCGGAAGCAAGCCCAGTTTGATTGAAATGGATGTTTTGAAACTGACTAAGGAAAAAGATATTTATGCAAGATTGCAAATAATTCATGCTAGAATAATTGAATTAATAAAGCAACATAAACCTACTCATTTTGCCATTGAAGCTCCCTTTTTTGGAAAAAATGTTCAGAGTATGCTTAAACTAGGTAGAGCACAAGGTGTAGCTATTGCAGCCGCAATGCATTACCAACTACCTGTAACAGAATATGCACCCAAAAAAGTAAAACAATCTATTACTGGCAATGGAAATGCTGATAAGGATATGGTTTGGAAAATGCTAGAACGTGTTTTAGCTATTAAAAAACAACCAAAATATTTTGACGCTACCGATGCCTTAGGGGTTGCACTTTGTCATTGGTATCAGATAAGTGGGCCAGTATTACCCACTATTGCAAAAACAGGAAAGGGATCAAAAGCAGCTAAAAAGTCTAATGGATGGGAAGCCTTCGTCGTTAACAATCCAGGAAGGGTGAAGACTAAATAATTTATTTTGGTTCATCAATTTTTATAATTCTTCTCGCTCGCAAAACGCTGTAGCATTCAACTATTTACTAGCCTAAGATGCCATAGTAGTTATACTATAAAACCCAGTATACCTAAAGTTACGCTATGCTCGAAGTTCATCATTATAAAAATTGATGAGCCTATATTTTAAATACTTAATTTACTTATAATCAATTCCTGGATTTGTTTGAACTCCTCTGTAGTCAATTGCAATTTCGGATTTGCAAAATTAATGTCGTCTGCAGCATTAATGGGAATTAAATGAATATGGGCATGGGGCACTTCCAATCCAACAGTTACCATACTAACCCTATTGCATGGAAAGCTTGATTCTATTGCTTTTGCTATAGGTTTTGCAAATAGCATGAACTCTGTTAAATATTCATTAGGCACATCAAATATTTTATCTACCTCTACTTTAGGCACCACCAATACATGTCCTTTTTGTAAAGGGAAAATGTCTAAAAAGGCGAAGAACTTTTCAGATTCAGCAATTTTATAAGAAGGTATTTCACCGTTTATGATTTTTGAAAAAATAGTCATGACAAATATTTATTTTTAAAATTAGTCACAATTACGGAATAAAAAAAGCCTTCGCAAATTAAGCGAAGGCTTTAGCAAAAGTATTTTGAATTTATTATACGATATAACTAGACAGTAATATTATCCACCATGAATTTCATAATACCATTGGGTGTTTGTACTTCGGCAATCTCACCTACTTTTTTACCAATCAATCCTTTTCCAATTGGCGAGGATGCAGAAATTTTACCTGCTTTTAAATCTGCTTCCTTCTCTCCTACTAATTGATAAGTAATTGTCTTTTTAGTAGCTTGATTGGTAATAGTCACTTTGGTTAATATGGTAACCTTGCTAGTATCAATTGTCTTGGTGTCTACAATTTTAGCATTTGAAATAGCCGCTTCTAATTGTTTAATTTTAGATTCTAACATGCCCTGTGCTTCCTTTGCAGCGTCATATTCAGCATTCTCTTTTAAATCTCCTTTTTCTCTTGCTTCAGCAATTGCTCTTGACGCTGCTGGACGATCTACAGATTTTAGCTTCTGTAATTCTTCACGCATTTTATCAAAAGTTTCCTGCGTTACATAAACATTTGTTTCACTCATATCCTTTGATTTGTATAAAAAAAATACAACGCCACATAGTTGTAGCGTTGCAGTATACAAAGTTATCAAATTAGCGGCAAATTAATAGCAATTAGGGTCAAATAATAGCTAATTTTTCTAATACGATTTTTGCCATTTTATAATATGCTTCATGGCTATACCCTGCTATATGCGGAGTAGCCAAAAATTGCGGATATGCTAAAAGTTGGGCTAATTGATCTTTTTCATTTGGTTGGTATTTTGCCAATTGTTCATTTTCAAGTACATCCAGCGCTACACCTCTAACCAATTGATTATTAAGGGCTTTTAGGACAGATGCCGTATCCGTTACTTGGCCTCGACAAGTGCTAATAAAATAAGGCTTTTGCATACAAGCACTAAAAAAAGCGTCATTTGCATAATGGAAAGTAAGGTTGGTTAAAGGCAAATGAAGGCTAATTACATGGGCCTCGGCTTGTATTTGTTGCAAACTAGCGGCCTTAATTTGATCTGTTTCAAAATCTTGTTTATAAATATCGTGTGCTAATATTTTAACATCAAACCCTTTTAACAGTTTTGCAAAAGCACTACCCGTATTCCCCAAACCAATAATCCCAACTGTTTTTCCAGTTAATTCATCTGCTCTATTGGCATCTCGTATCCATTGACCATTTTGTATTTCTCCATACGCACTATGAATACGATTCATTAAACTCAACACCAAACCAAGGGTATGTTCTCCAACAGTTGTACAGTTACCCTCTGGACTACTTACACATTGTATACCTTTTGAACTTGCATAATCCACATCAATTAATTCCATACCACTTCCTAACCTTCCAATCCATTTTAAATTAGCAGCCTTATTCAAAATGGATATATCAATTTTTAAGCGCGTCGTCACAATCAATCCAGCAGCCTTATCAATAATTGCTGATAACTCATCATAACTAATAGCAGGCTCATAAATAAGTTCATATCCTTTGGACTTAAAGGTATCCAACATAAATGGATGCACTGGTGCTGTAACTATAACTATTAACGCCATATTATTTATCGTTGTGCATTTTAAAAGTAAGTGCAGCATAATCTTCATAGGTAAGATTTTCAGCACGTTTAGTGAAAATAGGATCTTCTAATTGAGCCGTGGTAAAATAAGGCTTTAGTGGATTTCTTAACATTTTTCGTCTCTGTCCAAAAGCCATTTTTACAATATGATAAAAACTTTTCTCAGAAGCCATTGCAGGAGAATGATTTTTTCTTTTGAACATAATTACACCACTATCTACTTTGGGCGGTGGATTAAAAGCTGTTGGTGGTACATCAAACAAATAGGTAACATCATAAAAAGCTTGTGCCAATACACTTAAAATGCCATATGCTTTTGAATGTGGTTTTGCAGCAATTCTTTCGGCCACCTCTTTTTGAAACATTCCAACCATCAACGGCACATTTTCCTTCCATTCTAAAACTTTAAACACAATTTGTGTTGAAATGTTATAGGGAAAATTACCTACTAAAACAAAGGACCCCTCAAAGGGGATGGCGGTCTCTAAGAAATCTTCATTGATAAGCTTACCTTGTAAATCTGGGAAACTATGTAGTAAATAATTTACTTTCTCGGTATCTAATTCAATTGCTTTAAATTCTTGGGTAGGTATTTTGTAAATATATTCAGTTAAGGCTCCCGCACCAGGTCCCACTTCAACCAATTTTTCAATTGGATTTTCAAGCAAGACGGCTTTAATTTTTTCACAAACCGTCTTATCGGTCAAAAAGTGTTGCCCTAAGGACTTTTTTAGCGTGTATTGCATGAAGCAAAGTTAGGTTTTTGTGCGTACTTTTACAGCCTAATCAAACGGATATGAATCAGGACATCAGAAAACCAATTATAGGCTTTAGCTGCGGCGATTTAAATGGTATTGGTATTGAAATTATCATCAAATCATTATCAGACAATCGCGTGCTAGACTTTATGTTGCCTGTTATTTTTGCCAACAATAAGTGCTTAAATTTTTACAAAAAATTAAGTCCAGAACTGGCATTTAATTACACATCTGTTGCTGATTTATCAAAGTTAAACCCAAAGCAAGTAAACTTAATTAATTGCTGGGAGGAAGACGTAAACATTACTCCTGGCGAGCTAACTGATGATGGTGGGAAATATGCACTCATTTCATTGGAGCATGCAGTTGCTGCTTTAAAAGAACACAAAATAGACGGATTGGTAACTGCTCCAATTCACAAAAAAAATATCCAATCTCCTAGTTTTAATTTTAGCGGTCACACACCTTATCTGCAACATGCATTTGGCAATACTGAAAACCTAATGCTATTGGTTGCTGAAAATTTAAGAATGGCATTGGTTACAGAACATGTAACTATTCAGGATGTTGCCAAACATATTACCAAAGATAAAATCAAACAAAAACTACAAATACTTAATTCAAGTTTGCAAAAGGATTTTGGCATTGATAAACCTCGTATTGCGGTATTAGCATTAAACCCTCATGCTGGTGATGAAGGTTTAATTGGCAAAGAAGAAATTGAAATTATAAGACCAGCTGTAAAAGAAAGTAAAAATCAGATGTTGGCATTTGGTCCTTATTCAGCAGATGCTTTTTTTGCAAGAGGTGCACATGAAAAATTTGATGGCGTGTTAGCAATGTATCATGACCAAGGATTAATACCTTTTAAATCATTGGCATTTGGGGAGGGGGTAAATTTTACAGCAGGATTACCCATTGTACGCACTAGCCCAGACCATGGAACTGCATTTGATATTGCAGGAAAAAACAAAGCCGATGCAGCCTCATTTACTGCTTCTATTTTTGAATGTGTTCGTATTATTCATGCACGTCAAGGCTACAAAGACATGCGCTTAAATCCATTAAAGAAAAGAAGTGCGCGTATGTTAGCAAATGCGGTTGATGAAAGATTAGAAGGAAATTATTAAAATTTACAAGTATTCAATATTTCTTTTATTGAATTATGCCCCCAGCTAGGTAAATACTTGGCCTTCCCATGTTCACTATTTAATAGTCTTTCTGCTTGCTTTGCGATTGGTAATGCATTTGCACATCCACCACCAAGTACTCTTGGAAGATGATAAGCCAAATTGGCTTGCAGGACATAAATCCTAGGATTATTGGGATTTATTTTCTTTGCTTGTTGAAGTGGTGTTTTTATGAGCTCCTGATAACTTAACCATCTCCAATTAGGATGTACCGACATTTTAGCTGTATAAGCCAAACTCTCGGCACAAAGCACTTCGTCATTCACTTGCACACGCTTACATTTATTAATCCAGACCAATGCTTCATCGGCTATATGATCGGCATCCCCTTTTTTTAACAAACACATTTTAGTTTGGAGTAGCGCTGCATAATAATAAGGCAACCACTCTTTGGGATAGGCAACGGTCAAATCCACAAATTGACGTAGCACAATTGGATACTCTTCATTCTTGTCTATTTGATTAAACTTATTTACAACTTCGGTGATAGCTGTTTCATAATTTACCTGTTGCCCCTTAGACGTATTGAATATTAAAACAAGTATAATTAAGCTATAAAATCGCATATTGCAATTTAAAACATAGTACTCGAAACACCCTTATTTATTGCATAATTTGTATAGGTAATTTCTATTTTACCTTTCTTATTTTTCAATGCTTTTTGCTTTGCAACAGGATCTTCGTCACCAAATTCAAGTGTAATGCCATTGGGCAATTTATAATCCTTGGTATTAAAACCAAATATAATTTTACTTGGCAATCCATAGGATGCATATTGGCCATATTCCATGGTAATTTCATAACTACCATTCTCTTTTGTAGTTGTAAATGTTTTGTACACCAAAGCGTCTGCTGGATCAATCCACAATGTAGAAATTACCCAGTCTAGTTTATCATCGGTTGGAACCAATTTAATTACTTTTAATTCCTTTCCTTTATAATTTTCTACACCAGCAGGGAGGGCAATATATTGTTTTGTATTTAACAAGGAATTAATGGTTACAGAGACGCCTCCTTTAGGCAACAATGAAATACCACCCTCTTTTTTCACTTTTAACAAATTAGGCTTTTTAAAATAGACTTTTACTTTACCCAAACTTGCTTTAATAAAAGACACATCTGTTTTCATTACACCCTCAGCAACATAATCATTAACCAATGCCAATTTTTGACTTACTTTTTCAATTAATGGATCCACTTGCGCATTTGCTTTATTGAGAGCAAACAAAATAATCACAAGGCTTATTATCAATATTTTACTTTTCATAACTTAACTTAAAATGTCTTTACGCTTTGTGATAAAAATAGATGCAGATACGAATAGAATAATATGAAGTGTCAATACGATTAAGGAATTTTTTATCTTAGCCATGTTTAGAATAGAGCCAAATACAGCTTCGTTATTATCGTTCACTTTTATATCAAAAAATTCTTTCCAATTATTCATATGTGTGGTAAACAAATATGGTTTAATGATGGAAAATAAGGGGATATTCAAAGTGCTCAAAATGGTAAAAAACACAATAGCACTCATTGTACCCACAATAGGCCCAATTGAATTATTGGCTAGGCTTGACATCAAAAACCCAAGTGCAGTTACGGTTAGCAATGAAAAACTTGCAAATACAAAAGCGCCTACATAACGCCACAACACATCTTTTTCTTGAATGAGTACCACATAATTTGACTTCATTAAAAACAAATCATCGGTTCCAAAAACCCACATGCTAACAAACAAAGCTAAAAATGCAAGCCAAATTAATAGTACAATGGTATACACGCTTGCGGCAATAAACTTTCCCATTACCCATTGTGTTCTACTGTAGGGTGTGGTGAATAGTAAACGTAAAGTACCTAAATTCGCTTCTCCCGAAATCATATCTGCAGCAATAAGTGCAACCAACAAAGGGACATGTACTAGTAACAATTGTAATAATATATAGCAAATTAAATATCCATTCAATACTTTACCATCAACCGTCAATGTATCATTAATGTCTTTCATTAAGAAGGATGCATAGGATTGTCCATCTATTTTCAAACCCAATTGTATCACAACTATTAACGCAGCAATTGCACCAAAAGCAATATACGTCCTTGGGCGTCTAAATATTTTATATAATTCAATGGCAATGATGGATTTCATTAAAGTGTATTTGAGGTAACTTGTAAAAAATAATCCTCCAATGCATTTCTTGATTCTAACCCAATCAAGCCTACTCCAGCATTCACTAAGGACTGATTTAACAAGGGTATTTCATAAGTTGGAATTGATAAATAAATACCCTCGGTTCTATGAATCAAATAATTACTAAAACTACCTGATAAAATAACTTGCAGGGTATGCGCATCATTAGTTGTCTTAAGATGTACTATCATTTTGTTAGGATCTAATAATTTTTGAATGGGGCCTTCTGCTACTTTCTGTCCTTTATGAATGATCAAAATTTGAGTAGCCATTTGTTCTATTTCAGAAAGCAAATGGGAAGAAACTAAAACTGTTTTGCCTTCTTCTTTTGACAAATGCTTAATTAAGTTTCTTATATCATTAATTCCCTGAGGATCTAAACCATTTGTAGGCTCATCTAGAATAATTAAAGATGGATTGTGCACCAATGCTATGGCAATGCCTAAACGCTGCTTCATCCCTAATGAAAAAGATTGCACTTTATCCTTTGCTCTATCCAAAAGTCCTACTTTTTTTAAGGTAGCTTCAATTGCATTGGATGTGACTTGTTTGCTACGCAATTTTGCAAATAACTGCAGATGTTCCTTTGCGGTTAAATAAGGGTATAAATCAGGACGCTCAATAATCGCTCCAATTTCTTCTAAAATTTGAGCTCTATTTGCTTCCAATGGTTTTCCAAATATTTCTATAGTCCCTGATGTAGGATGAATTAGGGATAATAGCATGCGAATGGTCGTACTCTTACCCGATCCATTTTGGCCTAAAAAGCCAAACACTTCGCCCTCCTTCACATTGAAACTCAGTTCGTTCACTGCTTTTAGCGTGCCAAAATGCTTACTTAATTGATGTACTTGAATCACAGACATAACCTAATAACAAAAAACCCCGAACTAAGTTCGGGGTTTCATACTAAAATAATATGAAGTTAATTATTTGTATTGAGGGATTAAGCTATTCGCTAAATCAACCATTTGCTTTAATCCGTCTTCTGGTAAGTTTCCTTTTTTGAATTCAGCTAAAACATTTGGTAATTTGTTGCTCATCTCTAATAAGAAATGTGCTTCAAACTCCTTCACGTTTTTAACAGCTACTTCTTTCAACAAACCTTGTGTACCCAAGTAAATAATAGCTACTTGTTTTTCCACTGTAAATGGAGTGTATTGTGCTTGCTTTAAGATTTCTACGTTTCTTGCACCTTTGTCAATTACGTTTTTAGTTGCCGGATCCAAGTCACCACCAAATTTAGAAAAGGCCTCTAACTCACGGTATAATGCCTGGTCTAATTTTAAAGTACCAGATACTTTTTTCATTGATTTGATCTGTGCGTTACCACCCACACGACTTACAGAAATACCTACGTTAATCGCTGGACGAATACCTGCGTTAAACAAGTTACCTTCCAAGAAGATTTGACCGTCGGTAATTGAAATTACGTTGGTTGGGATATATGCAGATACGTCACCTGCTTGTGTTTCAATAATTGGCAATGCAGTTAATGAACCTCCACCTTTTACTAAATGCTTAATAGAAGCTGGTAAATCGTTCATGTTTTTAGCGATATCGTCATTTGCAATAACTTTCGCAGCACGCTCTAATAAACGACTATGCAAGTAGAATACGTCACCTGGATAAGCCTCACGACCTGGCGGACGACGTAATAACAATGATACCTCACGGTAAGCTACCGCTTGCTTAGATAAGTCATCAAATACAATTAAAGCTGGTTTACCACAATCACGGAAAAACTCACCCACCGCTGCACCCGCAAATGGAGCGTAGAATTGTTGAGGAGCTGGATCCGCTGCAGAAGCCGCTACAATTGTTGTATAAGCCATTGCACCATTGTCTTCCAAGGTCTTCATAACACCTGCAATTGTAGATGCTTTTTGACCAATAGCAACATAGATACAATAAACGGGTTGACCCGCATCGTAAAATTCTTTTTGGTTGATAATGGTATCCACGCAAATAGCTGTTTTACCAGTTTGACGGTCACCAATTACCAATTCACGTTGTCCACGACCAATAGGAATCATCGCATCAATTGCTTTGATACCAGTTTGTAATGGTTCTTTTACTGGCTCACGGAAGATAACACCTGGTGCTTTACGCTCCAATGGCATTTCATACAATTCACCTTTAATAGGACCTTTACCATCAATAGGTTCGCCCAACATATTAATAACACGGCCAACTAATCCATCTCCTACTTTAATAGAAGCAATTTGACCTGTTCTTTTAACTTTATTACCTTCTTTAATACCCTTGCTATCTCCCATCAATACCACACCCACATTGTCTTCTTCCAAGTTTAATGCAATAGCTTTAACGCCGTTTTCAAACTCCACTAACTCACCACTACTAACGCCATTTAAACCATACACACGGGCAATACCATCACCCACTTGTAATACGGTACCCACTTCTTCCAAATCTGCAGATGCATTAAAGTTGTTTAATTGCTGTCTTAAGATGGCTGAAATTTCATCTGGTTTAATATCCACCATAACTGTTTATTTTAATTATATGATTATACTATTTTACTAATTTACTTACAAACTCATTGTTCATAAACTGTCTCTTAATATCTTTTAAGTCTCTAGCAATACTAGCATCCAATAAATTATTATTGAATTCTAGTACAAATCCACCAATCAAACTTTCGTCTGTTTTAGTTGTCAATTCAACTGTAGTAAATTTGTTTTCGGCCTTTACTTTTTCTTCTATTTCTTTTTTCAAACTGTCACTTACTTCTACCGCAGTAGTTAATGTAACTTGATGAATTCCTTTTAATTCATTGTATTGCTCAATAAAAGCTGCTGCCATTTCGGGCAAATCGCTTTCTCTTCCTTTTTTAACCAACAATACTGTAAAAGAATTGGTCAGCAAGCTCACTTTGTCTTTGGTGACTGCATTGATAATGCTATTTTTTTGATCGGCATTAATAATTGGACTGCGTAACAAATTCACAAATTCGCGACTTGCTGCACAAACGGCATGTACAAACTTCATGTCTGCATATACCACTTCCAACTGACCTTGCTCAGAAGCAAGCCCTAGTAAGCTTTTTGCATATCTACCTGCTAAACGTGCGTTGGACATTTTTTACTAATTTAATTTAACTCCGTCTGCTAATTGTTTAATATAAGTTTCTTGATCTGCTTTATTAGACAATTCTTTTCTTAATACTTTTTCAGCAACTTCAATAACCAATGTACCAACCTGATTTTTAACTTCAGTTAAGGCAGCATTTTTTTGTTGATTAATTGCCAATTGAGCGTCTGCTAAAATTCTGTCATATTCTGACTTCGCTTTATCTTTTGCTTCAGCAACCATCTTTTCAGAAGCTTCTTTAGCTTCCTTGATTAAAATGGCTCTTTCTTCACGCGCTTTTGCCAACAATGCTTCATTTTCACTTTGCATTGCAGTTATTTCAGCCTTCATCTTATCGGCCTTTAATAAAGCTTCCTCAATACCACTTTCACGCTCATTAATTGCTTTTAAAATTGGCTTCCATGCAAATTTTCCTAATACTATTAATAGGACTAAAAATGCAATTGTGTTCCAAAACACCAAGCCAATATCTGGCAACACTAAGGGATTAATTTCTAACAACATAAAACTCTTATTATTAATTCAATTAATTATTAATTCAAGGATATTTTCTATTCTATCTTTTAATACTTTTTTTCAATAAAATTATAGGCCCATCGCCCTGTGCTAGGGCCTATAATAATTTTAGAAATCGTCTACGGATTATCCGTTACCTAATAAGGCAACAACCACAGCGAACAAGGCAACGGCCTCAACGAACGCAGCAGCAACAATCATGTTAGAACGGATTTCGTTAGCAGCTTCTGGCTGACGAGCAATACCTTCAACAGCACCTTTACCAATCTGACCGATACCAATTCCGGCACCGATAGCAGCTAAACCAGCGCCGATTGCGGCAACACTTCCTACTACCATTTTTTTACGTTTTAATTGTTATTGAAAAAATCTTTATTAATTATTTTAGTGATGAGCCGCTTCTCCATGTGCTTCCTCGTGATGATGCTCCTCGGTAGCCATTCCAATATACATTGCAGCTAACATGGTAAAGATGAAGGCTTGCAAGAAAGCAACCAACAACTCAATCATGCCAATAAATACCGCAAAAGGAACTGCAATAGCCGAAGCAAATACCGTTTTGAATATGAAGATTAAACAAATCAAACTTAATACTAGAATGTGGCCCGCAGTAATGTTCGCAAACAAACGAATCATTAAAGAGATAGGCTTTGTGAACACACCAATCAACTCGATTGGGGCTAAGAACAGTTTCATGCTCCAGTGCATTCCTGGCATCCAGAAAATGTGCTCCCAATAACTTTTATTAGCACTTAAATTCACAACAACAAATACACAAACTGCTAAAGTCATTGTGAAAGCAATATTACCACTCACATTAGCTCCTCCTGGGAAGAAAGGAATTAATCCTAAAAAGTTATTCGTTAAAATCAAAAAGAAAATAGTCAATAAAAAAGGCATGTATTTGCCAGCTTTCTTAGCACCAATATTTGGAACGGCAACTTCATCTCTTACAAATAATATAATGGGCTCCATAAAAGATTGTAAGCCTTTAGGCGCTGTCTTAACACCTGTTTTTTTATAAGCTGCTGCTGAACTTAATAAAACCACCAACAAAATAAATACAGATACAAATAAGCTAGCAACATTCTTTGTAATAGATAGATCCCAAAGTTGCTTGCTTGCTTCCTTATCTAAATTTCCACTCGCATCAACAATTTTAGTTTTACCATCAATTAATTTATAATCAAAATTGCCTTTATACACAACAGGCTCATGATGTTCGTCTACTAATTTTTCAGAAGAAAAAACCTCAAACCCCTTTGTAGTTTTTAAAATCACAGGCAAGTGTATAGAAGTATGTCCCCATAAATGCCAACTATGATCATCTTTGATATGCTCAAGAATTGTTTCTGTTACATTAAAGCTACCTTCTTCTTTTTTCTTTCCATTTTCAGCATGAGCACTTGCTGCTTCTCCAGCCACTGCTTCCACATGTACTTTACTTGAATCTGCATTCATTGAAGTATCAATTGCCAAATTGTTCGCGAATGTGCTTGTTGAACACAATACACCTAAAAGGCTGAAACTCGCTACCAGTAATGTTCTTATACGTAAAAAAGACATGATTCTCTCAAAATTTGCGGCAAAGATAGGAATAAAGCGCTTGAAAATGTGCAATTCTTAACAGAATCTTAATAGCATTTTTAAAAAAATGTTCAAAAATAAAACGTTGTAAATCAACTACTTAAGAAAATTGCGCTTCTTTTATTTTAGCAAACTGCATTTCAGTTAGGGTTGCATAAAAGCCACCCAGTTGTAATAACTCATTATGAGTACCCATTTCCTTAATCTCCCCTTTGTCCAAAACAATGATTTTATTGGCTTTTCTAATGGTTGATAAGCGGTGTGCAATGACAATTGATGTTCTTCCCTTAATTAAGGCATCTATAGCTTTTTCAATTAATTGTTCACTTTCGGTATCAATGGAGGATGTGGCTTCATCTAATATTAAAATGGATGGATTGTATAAAAGAGCTCGGATAAAACTTAATAACTGCCTTTGTCCCAAACTCAAAGTGGCACCTCTTTCCATTACTTGATAATCATAACCACCGGGCAATTGCATAATAAAATCATGCATACCAATCATTTTAGCCGCCTCATGTACTTGCTCCTTCGTTATGGAGGCGTTACGTAAAGTGATATTGTCGTATACAGAACCTGAAAATAAAAATACATCCTGTAAAACAACACCCACTGATGCTCGTAGCCTATCCAAGGAATAAGATTCAATTGGCTCATCATCTAATAAAATAGCACCCGCTTGATAAGGATATAATCTATTTAGAATGCTGATAATGGAAGTTTTACCACTACCAGTGTGTCCCACCAACGCAACTGTTTGACCAGCTTCCACCTTAAAATCAATTTCCTTTAATACCCAATTTGGCTCCTGATAAGCGAAACTAACTTTATTAAACTCAATTTTTCCATTTACATGCGCTGGTGAATAAGTTCCATTATTTATAGTCACATCCTCATTGTCTAATACTTTAAAAACGCGTTCCGCAGCTACCATGCCCATTTGTAATACATTAAACTTATCCGCAATCATGCGCAAGGGTCTAAAAATTTGGTTAAGGAATAAAATAAAGGCAACCAACATGCCCGCGTCTAATGACTGTCCTGCAACCCACCACACAATTAAGCCAATACTTAATGCAAGGACTACTTCTACCACAGGAAAGAAAACCGAATAAGCAAAAATAGCTTTGATATTCGCTAGTTTATGTTGTTCATTAATTTTAGTGAACTTTTTCATTTCCTTTTCCTCCGCTGCAAAAGCTTGCACCACTTGCATTCCAGAAATATGTTCTTGCACAAACGCATTTAATGCAGCAACAGCATTTCGTACTTGAATAAAACTTTTGTTTACACTCTCTTTAAAAAAATAAGTTGCAATTAACATAATTGGAAATGGAATCAAACAGATGAGTGTCAATTTCCAATTAATAACAAACATGGTAACGAGTGTAATTATAATGGTTAATAAGTCTGCCAAAATAGGAATTAACCCATCCGAAAAAATATCGTTAATGCTTTCAATATCATTAATGGTCCTTGTTGTTAAAGTGCCAATTGGTGTTTGATCAAACTGACGCATTTCCCAATGCATGATTTTATCATATACTTTATTGCGCAAGTCTCTAATTACTTGTTGTCCCAGCCAAGCCATTCCAAAGGTGAAAAAAAAGCGCATTATGGTTTCCAAAATAATAAATGCAACTTGGAATAGCGTAATGGCAATTATCAATTTTACAACATCGCTATATGCTCCAACCGGAATAAACCACTGCAACCAAACAGGAAGTGTTACTGTTTTTCCAATGGCGCTATTTACTGTAGCTTGAATTAAATAAGGCCTAACTGGTGTTGTAAATGCCAATACAATGGACAAAATAACATTACTCCAAAAAATAAATCGGTAGGGTTTTACAAAAGAAAAAACTCTTTTTAAAATTGATCCTTTAAATAATGGTTTAGGCGTTGTTGACGACATAAGAGTTCAAAGTTACATTATCTGTCGGTTCCTTGTAAAAATCATGTGGCTTTTACGTATTTTCGTACAAATGGATGAACAAGAATACGATATTAAGCCTACCACTGCAAGTCAATACAATTTAAACGAAGAACAAGAAAACAAAGAAATTGTAAGGCAGTATCGTGCACTTTTACGTGCATTAAGGCCCAAAATTAAAAAAGGTGATAAGGAATTATTAAGGTCTGCATTTGAAATGGCCACTAACGCGCACAAAACTATGCGTAGAAAAAGTGGCGAGCCTTATATTTTTCACCCAATTGCCGTAGCCATGATTTGTGTGGAAGAAATTGGCTTGGGTGTAAGAAGTACTATTTGCGGATTGTTACATGATACAGTAGAAGACACCGACATTACACTTGATGATATTAAAGGAGAATTTGGCAACGAGATTGCAAAAATTGTAGATGGCCTTACTAAGATCTCAACTGTAATGGATACAAACAGTAGCCAACAAGCCGAGAATTTTAAAAAAATCCTATTAACCCTCACCGATGACCCAAGGGTAATTTTAATTAAGTTGGCCGATCGTTTGCACAATATGCGAACGTTGGATTCTATGAAGCAAGAGAAGCAATTAAAGATTGCTTCTGAAACCATTTGGGTATATGCTCCGCTTGCGCATAGGATGGGATTATACAATATCAAAACGGAGCTGGAAGACTTGTCCATGAAATATTTAGAATCGGACACGTATAAAGAGATTGCTAAAAAATTAACAGAGACAAAAAGAGAGCGCACAAAATATATCAATGAATTTATTCGTCCACTAAAAGAAAAATTAACACAAGCAGGTTTTAATTTTGAAATTTATGGTCGCCCAAAAAGCATTCACTCTATATGGAATAAAATAAAAAAGAAGGGCGTAAGCTTTGAGGAAGTATATGATTTATTTGCCATTAGAGTAATTCTGGACTCCCCTATTGAAAAAGAGAAAGAAGATTGTTGGAAAGTATATTCATTAGTTACCGACGAATACCTCCCTTCTCCCGAACGGTTACGTGACTGGCTAAGCAATCCTAAGAGTAATGGATATGAAGCATTACACACAACTGTAATGGGGCCTCAAGGAAAATGGGTAGAAGTGCAAATTCGTACAAAGCGTATGAATGAAATTGCAGAAAAAGGGCTGGCAGCGCATTTTAAATATAAGGAAGGATCACATAGTGAGGATAGATTTGATCAATGGTTTATCCAAATTAGAGAAGCACTAAATAATCAAGATGAGGATGGAATTGATTTTTTACAAGACTTTAAAACATCTTTCTTAGCAGAAGAAATTTATGTTTATACACCAAAAGGTGATGTTAAAATGCTGCCTACCAATAGTTCGGCATTAGATTTTGCATTTTACATTCACACTGCTATTGGATCTAAATGCATTGGCGCCAAAGTGAATCATAAATTGGTCCCCATAAGTCATAAGTTAAGAAGTGGTGATCAAATTGAAATTATCACCAGTAATAAGCAAAAGCCTTCAGAGGATTGGTTAAATAGTGTTGTAACTGCAAAAGCAAAAAACAGTATTAAAGATGCGCTAAGGGAGGAGAAAAAAGTAATCGCAGAAGAAGGCAAGTATACATTACAAAGAAAATTGGAAGGAATTGGAGCCGTGTACAATCCCTACAATATTGACCAAGTAATGAACTACTACAAATTAAATAGTCAGCTTGATCTTTTATACAAAATTGCAACTAAGTCACTCGATTTAAAAGAGCTAAAATTATTCCAAGTACTTGGAGACAAAATTGAAGCGCCCAAACCTGTGGTTGTTCCAGTAGAACATCCTCAGGAACACAATACACATCGCCAATTTCCCAAAAAAGATTCTGAACTCATTATTTTTGGGGAGTCGAGTGATCAAATTAAATATTCATTAGCAAAATGTTGTAATCCAATTCCTGGAGACGACGTGTTTGGATTTGTAAGCACAGGTAAGGGATTAATTATTCATAGAACAACCTGTCCAAACGCAACTCAACTATTGGCCAACTATGGGCACAGGGTAGTTAAAACCAAGTGGGCTAAAAACAAGGAAATCTCCTTCCTAACAGGCCTTAGCATTATTGGTTTAGATGATGTGGGCGTTGTAAATAAGATTACCAATATCATTAGTGGAGAGCTAAAAATAAATATTGCGGCATTAACCATTGAATCTAAGGATGGCCTATTCCAAGGCACTATAAAAGTATATGTGCATGATAAGGATGAGCTAGCTAGCTTGGTAGATAGAATTAAGGCACTTCATGGCATTCAACAAGTTAACAGATTTGATACTGAGACTGTGTAAAAGTAAACTCAATTTATATTGGTTTAAATAGGTAATAAAGTTTTCTAGACTTATTTTTGTGGTCTCAAATTTAAAAATCATGGTAGACGTAATTTTAGGACTTCAGTGGGGTGACGAAGGAAAGGGTAAAATAGTGGATTATTTTGCTCCAAAATATGACATCATTGCAAGATTCCAAGGTGGTCCAAACGCTGGTCATACATTGTATGTAAATGGATCAAAAATGGTACTTCACCAAATCCCTTCTGGGATTTTTCACCAGGACAAAATTAATATCATTGGAAACGGTGTTGTGTTAGATCCAGTTACTTTAAAGAAAGAGTGTGATGCAGTTGCAAGCATGGGCGTTGATGTAAAAAAGAATTTATTTATTTCAGAAAGAACAAATATAATTATCCCCTCACACCGAGCTTTAGACAAAGCATCTGAGTTATCAAAAGGAGAGGCTAAGATTGGATCTACTTTAAAAGGTATTGGTCCAGCTTATATGGATAAGACAGGTAGAAATGCTTTAAGAGTAGGCGACTTACTTGACAAGAAATTTATTAGCAAGTATATTGCTTTAAGAATGAAGCACCAGAAAATTTTAGATAGCTACAATTTTAATGAAGATATTAGTGAGATGGAATCAGAATTTTTTGAAGCTATAGAGTTCTTAAAAACATTGAACATTATAAATTGCGAATACTTTATTAACGAGCAAATTGCAAAAGGGAAAAAAGTATTGGCAGAGGGTGCGCAAGGATCTATGTTAGATATTGATTTTGGCACTTTCCCATTTGTAACTTCAAGCAATACTATTTCTGCTGGTGTGTGTACTGGCTTAGGTATTTCTCCAAAACAAATTGGCGAAGTATTTGGTATTTCAAAAGCTTATTGTACACGCGTTGGAAGTGGCCCCTTCCCTACTGAATTACACGATGCAAAAGGCGAAGAATTAAGAAAAATAGGTAGTGAATTTGGTGCTACTACCGGCCGACCACGTAGATGTGGATGGATTGACTTGGTTGCATTGAAATATACTTGTATGATTAATGGTGTAACGCAAATCATTATGACCAAGGCGGATATATTAGATTCTTTTGAAACATTAGATTTAGGTGTTGCCTATGAAATGGAAGGAAAGCAAATAGATTATGTTCCTTTTCAATTAGTTGGAACGCCAGTTACACCTGTTTGGAAGACAATGAAAGGTTGGCATACAGACTCTACACAAATGAAATTGAATAGTGAGTTACCTGCAACAATGAAATCATATATTGAATTTATAAATACTTATTTAGGCGTTCCTGTAAAATTTGTTTCTAATGGTCCAGGTAGAGATCAGATTATACATTTATAATTTTTAGAACAGATTTTTACAACTTATTAATGATAAAAAAAAGTCCTTTTTTATTTGGTAAATAAAAAAAACGGGTGAAATTTTACAGTGTAATTTAGAACGAACTATGGCAGTAAAGACTACTAAAGAAAAGAAATCCGCAACAAAAAAAAGTGAATTTGATTCAGCGGAAAAAGTAAGCAAAACAGCAGCTAAGAAAAAAGTTGTTGAGGATGAAGACGATGACTTAGATGAAGACTTAGATGAAGCCGATGACGATTGGGGTAAAGAGGAAGATGATAGTTGGGATCCAGATTTTGAAGAGTTTGATATACCTAAAAAAGCAACTAAGAAAGCCGGAAAAGGTAAGAAAGGTGCAGATGAAGATGAATTTTCTTTGGATGAAGATTTAAACTTAGATGAAGATGACTTATTTGATGATAAGGATGAGTTTGATGATGACTTTTAATTAAGTCTTATTCTTTAATCGAATATAAATACTGTAAAGAGGCCTGTAAAATATCATTTTTATGGGCCTCAAATATTTCTAGCTTATCCTTAGGCAATTTTAACAAGTAAGATTTCCCTGATCCAACCACTTGATCAAATTTAGGATTCAAAACAGAAAGCTCTTTTTCCGATACATTCAAGTATTGAGCAATAATTGATATTTTATATCTGCCACTTACAATCGCTTCACCATAATTAGCTTGCAATAGTATACTTGGGCCTTTCTTATCTTTTACATCAGCTGCGCCATGGACTTTGTCTAAATTATTGAACGAGTTTAGTTTTCCTAAATCATCAAACGAGTTTAGTTTTCCTAAATCATCGAACGCTGTCGCGTTCTCTTCCTCAAAAACATAATGGGTGGCTATAAATTTTTTAACGTGGTTACGTGTTTCCAAGGGAAGTTCATATTGTAATTCCCAAAAATCTTTAGTGCCTTTTTTCTTAATTACTTGTCTTAACCTTCCCGCTCCTCCATTATAAGCTGCTACCACTAATAACCAATCCCCAAATTCAGTATATAATTCTTTCAAAATAGTTGCGGCCGCCTGTGTGCTTTTAACGTAATCGGTACGCTCGTCATTGGGCTTTAATTTTAATCCTAACCGAGTGGCTTCATCGGGCATGATTTGCCATGGTCCAACTGCACCAGCCCAAGATTCCAAATTAGCACTTAGATGACTCTCTATTACACTTAAATATTTTAATTCAACGGGAATACCGTTTTGGGTTAAAATAGCGTCGTATAAATTAAAGTAAGGCCTAGCCCAAGTTTTCATTCTTAATAACTCAGGCCCTTGTTTATCCATATAAGACTGAATAAAACTTACAGCCTTAGAATTAATCTGAAATTGAAAAGGTTTATGTATATCTCCTGTTGCAGTTACTTTAAATAGTGTTGAAAAACCAACCCTGCTGTTTTGTAAAGAATCAGTTGCATTTACTTTTCCTTGAGCATTTGTTTTGGAAATTAAAACAAAACAAAAAAAGGTAAGCAACGTATATAATAGAAGCTTAGTTGTAAATGTTTTAGTACTGCACATTCATTGGATTATTTAGATTCCATCAAATCTTGAGCGCATTGCAGTAAGCCTATTTCATTAAATGAGGCACTCATTACTTGCAAACCAAATGGCATCCCATTACTATGTTTAAAAAGGGGAATAGAAATAGCAGGTATGCCTACTAGGTTGGCATAAACGGTGTAAATATCAGCTAAAAACATTTCTGTTGCTGTATGATGGTTTGCACCTAATTTAAAAGCAGGACTAGGAACTGTAGGCGAAACAAGTAGGTCATACTTTGCAAACAAGTCGCTTGTTAGGTCTACCAATTTTCTACGCACTTGTTGTGCTTTTGTAAAGTAAGCATCAAAATATCCAGCACTTAAAACAAATGTGCCTAACAAAATTCTTCTTTGCACTTCTTCACCAAAACCTTCGGTTCTGGATTTTTTATATAAATCGGTAAGGTCTTCAATTTTATCATTCGTTCGATGACCAAATTTAATCCCATCAAATCGGGACAAATTACTTGAAGCTTCTGCCGTTGTTAATACATAATAGGTAGGTACCAAAAAAGAAAGCAAACTAAAATCAATTGCTTCCACCGTATAACCTTTCGCAACAAGTTTTGCAAGATAATCTTCGGTCTGTTTTTTAATTTCAGGATCCAAGCCTGGATGAGAAAGTGTCTCTTTAAAATAAGCAACTTTTTTAGTTGCAGGCTCTGATAAAAGAGCATTCGTATAGCTAGGCACTTCTTTTGTAGAAACCGTACTGTCAAAATTATCTGCTCCCGCTATTACTTCCAATACCAGAGCAGCGTCATTAACTGTATGTGAAAAAATACCTACTTGATCAAATGAAGAGGCATAGGCAATTAAACCATATCTTGATATACGACCATAACTAGGTTTTAATCCTACTACTCCACAAAAATCTGCCGGCTGACGAACTGAACCTCCTGTATCTGAACCCAAACTTACCATGCATTGGTTGGCTTGAATGGCTACTGCCGACCCACCAGAGGATCCTCCAGGAACACGTTCATTATCAAAAGCATTTTTTACCGGGCCGTATGCAGAATTTTCGTTACTACTTCCCATAGCAAATTCATCACAGTTTTGTCGACCAATGATGATTGCTCCTTCATCTAATAATTTTTGAACAGCAGTTGCAGAATAGACTGCTGTGTAGTTTTCTAAAATTTTAGAAGCAGCACTTACTTTATGCCCATTGAAACACAAAACATCTTTAATACCCACTACCACACCATGCAATTTCCCCAAAGGTTTACCTTGCGTACGTTGCGCATCCAATTCAATGGCACGTAACTTCGCTTCCTCAGAAAAAACTTCTAAAAAAGAATTCAAGTGTAGTTACTGATTAATTTGATCCAAGAAAAAATTAACCGCTTGGATGCAAGACGTTTCTCCAGCTAATAATGAAGCATGGTAGTCTTTGATTGTACTAAAACGAAACAAAGGCCTAGTGTTAAATGATAAAGAAATAGAACTAATTAATGAAATCAGATGGATAAACTACTTAGCAGCTTTCTCGTCTTTTTCGTTGATTCCGTCTTCTAATTCTTTTTTCACATTATTTTTAGCATCGTTGAATTCGCGGATACCCTTACCCAATCCTTTCATGAATTCAGGGATTTTTCTACCACCAAACATTACTAAAATTACTACACCAATGATTAATAATTCTTGAAATCCTAAGTTACCCATAACGTTAAATTTAGAGCATTAAAGGTAAGGTAATTATAAAACAGAAAGTTCAATTTTTCTTTAATTAAGGAAATTATAAGAAATCGCGGTAGCGATTGATGTGTAGGAAAGCGAGCTTAGCTAATTTGTAAAACACTTATCACAATAGTAACTATATAAGAAATGTAAGCAAATCAAAGGTTTGCTAATATAAAAGCGGATTCCGATATTGTCGGAATCCGCTTTTATGAATTGAATCAAAAAGGGTTTAGCCTTTTGAGTATTAGAATCTTTTTTCTTTAATACGTGCGCTCTTACCACTTCTATCGCGTAAGTAGTACAATTTAGCACGACGTACTTTACCAGACTTATTCAACACGATACCATCAATGTTTGGAGATAAGAAAGGGAATAAACGTTCAACACCAACACCATCAGAGATTTTACGAACAGTAAATGATGCTGTAGCTCCGTTTCCTTGTGTTTTGATTACATCACCACGGAAACTTTGGATACGCTCTTTACCACCCTCTACAATCTTGTAGTTTACGGTAATATTATCACCAGCTTTAAATGCTGGGTATTCTTTTTTTGCTGTCAATTGCTCGTGTACGAACTTTACTGCTTCGCTCATAATTCTTGTTTTTTGCGGACGGCAAAGGTATGCTTACCCTTGATATTATCCAAATTATTTCAACCAAATATTAATTTCCTAGCTTTTTAGGCCATTTTAAACCTATCTAGCAATGTTTACTGCTCTCTTTTCACGGATAACAGTGACCTTAATTTGACCAGGATAGGTCATTTCAGTCTGTATTTTTTGTGCAATTTCGAAGCTTAATTGGTCTGAAGACTGATCGGTTACCTTTTCTGCCTCTACAATTACCCTCAATTCACGTCCAGCTTGGATTGCATAGGCTTTTTCTACCCCTTGGTAGTTCATGGCCAAGTTTTCCAAGTCTTTGATTCTCTGAATGTATTGTTGCATAATTTCTCTTCTTGCCCCTGGTCTTGCACCACTAATCGCATCACAAGCCTGAATAATTGGAGAAATTACATATTGCATTTCCATTTCATCGTGGTGTGCACCAATGGCATTGACTACCGCTGGGTTTTCACCGTATTTCTCAGCTAATTTAGCCCCTAATAAAGCGTGGCTCAATTCTGTCTCCTCATCTGGAACCTTGCCAATATCGTGCAGTAAACCTGCCCTCTTAGCCAATTTAGGATTCATTCCTAATTCAGCTGCCATGATACCACATAAATTGGCAGTTTCACGAGAGTGCATTAATAAGTTTTGACCATAAGAACTACGGAAACGCATTTTACCTACAATACGAATTAACTCCTTGTGTAAGCCATGGATCCCTAATTCAATTACAGTACGCTCACCTATTTCTACAATTTGCTCTTCTAATTGACGACGTGTTTTTTCTACCACTTCCTCAATACGTGCTGGATGGATACGACCATCTGCTACTAAACGTTGTAAAGATAAACGTGCAATTTCACGACGTAATGGATCAAATGAAGATAATAAAATGGCTTCTGGCGTGTCATCTACAATTAAGTCCACTCCAGTAGCTGCTTCTATAGCACGAATATTACGTCCCTCACGACCAATGATTTGACCTTTCATTTCGTCAGACTCCAAATTGAATACTGTAACTGTATTTTCAATTGCAACTTCAGCTGCAGTTCTTTGAATAGACTGGATAATTATTTTTCTTGCTTCCTTATTGGCCTTTTGTTTTGCGTCCTCAATGATGTCCTGTTGTAATGAAAGGGCTTGTGTTTGGGCTTCATTCTTAAGGCTTTCAATTAATTGTTGCTTGGCATCTTCAGCACTTAGATTCGCAATTTTTTCCAAACGACGGATATGCTCTTCTTGGTGCTTCTCCAATTCAGTTCTCTTCAAATTCACTAAATCAATTTCACGATTTAATTTTTCTTTAATTACATCGTTATCCTTGATTTGCTTATCCAACGCAACTACTTTCTGATTGATATTCAGTTCGTTTTGCTTGATTCTATTTTCAGCTTCACCAATTTTTTTGTTGCGCTCTAAAATTTCACGATCGTGATCGGCTTTTAATTGCACAAAACGTTCTTTAGCTTCTAACTGCTTCTCTTTTTTAACGGTCTCCGCTCTTAACTCAGCTTCTTTTAAAATACTTGCTGCTTGCGCCTCCGCTTCCTCTACTTGTTTTTTTGTATTACGGGCAAATACCAATTTGCCAATTAGGAGTCCGCCCACTAACGATGACGCTCCTATGATGATCAATAATATTGATTGGTCCATTGTTTAAATCTTGTTGTTTTAAAAAAATCATACTGCCCCTTTTTCGTTTTGAAATATTATTGCTAATTCGTTGATAGTCATCTAAGCGGCTTGGTGTAAATCAGATACTGCAAGACAACCCATTACAATTTAACATAATGCGTCAAAGGTTCAGCTACGAAGATAAAGAAATAATGGAATGTTTGGTGTAAAAAGGCTTAGGACCTGCTAATTATATCCCAGAAACTACTTTTTCTATGCCAGCAGTAAGATTTTCTATTTGATTTTGTAGACTTTCTAGCTCATATAGATTTTGGCCATTAGATTGCTGCTCGGTAGTAAACCACAATAGGACCATAGAAATGTAGTCCTGCATGTCTTTCCCCGCATACAGATTCTTAAACTCAACCATTTTCTGATTAATAAGCGCCGCCGTTTTTCTAACCGCTTCCTCGTCTTTTGGTGCAATTCTTACCCTATACGTACGATCTGCAATCGTAATATTTACTGGAATCATTTCGGTAGAATTGTTTTGCTCGGAAGACATGTTAGGTGATTATGATGCGAATTATAGATTCAGATTATTAATACTATGATCAATTTCTTTAATATATTGGTCAATTTTTTTCACCAACTTGGCTTTTTCAAGAGGATCCATACTTGCTCCTTGATGCATTAAAGCTGCAGTTAATTGCGCTTGGCCTTCTTTCACTTTCAATTCCAAATCCTGTTGCGAAATTGCTTGTTGTGCCACAGTTGCTTTTAAATGTTGATTTTCTTTTTCCAATTGGGCATACTGCTTTAACAAAACATGTAGCTTTTCTTGTAATTGTGATATAGCAGTATGTAAATCAACCATTCTTTAATGACTTGTTTGAATTGAAAATTGAATATAGTTATTTTCTAATTTCAGCCTGTATGTTTTTTTCAAATAACTGAATTAACTTTTTCATCATTCCATCAATTTCAACATCGGTTAATGTTTTATCTGGCGCGTTGAAAACAAAATTAATTGCTACCGATTTTTTTTGATCTCCTAATTTTTCACTTTCAAAAATATCAAAGACACGCGTCTCTTTAAGTGCGGTCAATTTAGCTTCTAAAATACTTGCTTCAATGGCTTCATAGGGGGTTGCTTTTGCAATAACCAATGCTAAATCTCTTTCCACCGAAGGATATTTTGAAACCTCTTGATATACTACTTTTTTAGATTGGTATGCATTCAGTAATGCTACTAAGTCAAAATTAATATATTGTACGGATTGCTTAATACCAAAGGCTTGCAGCTTTTTAGCCCCTATTATAGATAGCTGTCCAATGGTCTTTTTATTCCACACTAATTCAGCCACGCCGTTGCTTGCTGTTTTAAACTGAACCCCCTTAAGGCCTAATAGTTCAAAAATAGATGTAGCAGTTCCTTTGGCTACAAAATAATCCTGATCTATCCCTTTTGTTCTCCAACTATCTGCTTGTTGTTTACCTGAAATATAAATAGCTAGTTGTTCGGCTTCATAATATTTTCCAGTATTTGATTTCCCATACACTTTTCCTATTTCAAAAAATGATAAGGCATTATTCTGTCTATTTAAATTATAAGCAATAGTTTCTAATCCCGTCTCCAACATACTTGGACGCATCACATCCAATTCAGCACTTAGATTGTTCAACATTTTGACAGAAGACAGTAATGTTTCTTCATTAAAATAGGCACTATTGGTGATAGAGTTAGTTAGGATTTCAGTAAATCCACGACCCACTAAATAGTTGGCAATTTTTTCTTTGAACTTTTCTTTTTGCTCTAATGGATCAATGGAAGGGCTCATGGTAATAGCACTTGGAATAGCTATATTATCCAACCCATCAATTCTTAACACTTCCTCCACTAAATCAGCAGGCAAACTAATGTCTGGCTTATGATGAGGCACAGCCACTTCAACGCTTTCAGCTGTTTCTTTTATTACGTCAAAACCCAAACTTGTCAAAATGGTAATGACTTTATTGCTTGGATAAAGCTTACCACTTAATTTTTTCAAGTAAGCATAAGAAAGCGTTACCGTTTTTTTAGTTGCTGGATTTGGATACATATCTACTACCTCACTGCATTTCCCACCTGCAATTTCTTGTATCATTTGAGCAGCACGCTCTAATACATTCACGGTACCAGCAATATCCACACCCTTCTCAAAACGAGTAGCAGCGTCAGTTCTAAGGCCATGGTGTAAAGAAGATTTACGCACATGTATATTTTCAAACCAAGCACTTTCTAAAAATAATTTTTTAGTATTTGCCGATACACCACTTTTTAATCCTCCAAAAACTCCAGCAATACACAAAGGCTTTTCGCTATCGCTAATCATTAAATCATTGTCCGTTAATTTACGTTCTGTTCCATCAAGTGTTACAAATAAAGTGCCTGCTGGATATTTTTTAACCACCACTGTGGCATCTTTAATTTGATCTGCATCAAATGCGTGCAATGGTTGGCCTGTTTCGTGTAAAATATAATTCGTAATATCAACAATATTATTAATGCTACGTACTCCTATTGCTTGCAAACGATTTTTTAACCAATTAGGCGATTCCTTTACCGCTACTCCGTCAATGACTAAGCCACTATAACGGGCACATGCTTTTGTATCTTCAACAATCACTTTAAACGGTTTTACAGAACTGTCTTTCGTTGTTTGCTTTGTAAATGGACTCACTGCTTTTGTGGGTGCTTCATGATATGATAAATAAGCACAAACATCCTTTGCAACTCCATAATGACTCATTGCGTCCATTCTGTTGGGAGTAAGCCCAATCTCATACACCCAGTCTTGATAATATTCATATAATTCAGCAACTGGAGTACCCACTTTTATTTTTGCATCTAAAACAATAATTCCTCCATGATCATCACTTAACCCAATTTCATCTTCAGCACAAATCATACCCTCACTTTCCTCTCCTCTTATCTTAGCCAATTTCATGGTAATGCCCGCTTCTGCATTTTTAGGATAAATTGTTGTTCCTACACTTGCCACAACAACTTTTTGCCCCAAGGCAACATTGCTTGCTCCACATACAATATGTAAAGGGCGCTCTCCTCCTGTATTGACTTTAGTTAGTTTTAATTTATCAGCATTTGGATGCTGCATTAATTCAACCACTTCACCTACAACCAAGCCTGCTAAGCCTCCTTTAAAATTTTCAATTTTCTCCAAGGACTCCACTTCTAATCCAATGGAAGTCAATATAGTAGATAATTCTTCGGGGCTAATTGTTTTTGGTAAATATTCACTCAGCCAGTTGTAACTAATAGTCATATAAGCACTTTAATGTATAGCCTCAAAAATAAGCATTTTTTCGAGCCCTTTTCTACCCTAAAGTGAATAACCACAATTTTAGCGTGCAAAACAGGTGAATAACCACAAAATTGTGTGCATTGTCAATGAAGGCATTTGTGGATATCCAAACTTGAAAATAAATTTCATGATCTCCATTTTAGGGCCCATTTTCGCAGTAAGAAAACAGTGAAGTAATATGCCTATCCCAAATATCAATACCAATTCAAAAACCCGCAAAAAGAGTTCAAATGTGGACATTAGTTCCATGATGTACGGGAAAATTCCCCCTCAAGCAAAGGAATTAGAAGAAGCAGTTTTGGGTGGTATCTTATTAGAGAAAAGCGCATTTGATACGGTTACAGAAATTTTAAAGCCAGAGTGTTTTTATACCGATGCACACCAAATGATTTTCACAGCCATGCAAGGCTTACAAATGGAGAATCAACCCATTGATATGTTGACCGTGGTGGAGGCTTTAAAAAAACGTGAGCAATTAGACCTTGTTGGTGGGGCCTATTATATTTCTAAATTAACCAATGTAGTAGTTTCAACTGCTAATATTGAAGCCCACGCAAGAATTGTTTTACAAAAATTTATTCAAAGAGAATTAATTAGAATTAGTGGCGAAGTTATTGCCAACGCTTATGAAGATAGCACAGACGTTTTTGATTTACTAGATGATAGTGAAACCAAAATGTTTAATATCACGAATAATTATCTGAAAAAGAATTTCGTGGATATTCAAAATGCATTGGCAGATGCAGTGAATAGAATTGATGAATTAAGAACACAAAAAGATGAAATTTCGGGTGTGCCAAGTGGCTTTAATTCATTGGATAGAATCACTTATGGATGGCAACCAACTGACTTGATCATTTTGGCAGCAAGGCCGTCGGTAGGTAAAACCGCCTTTGCTTTAAACCTAGCACGTAATGCGGCTTTGCATCCTACCAAACCCCAAGCTGTTGGTTTTTTTAGTTTGGAGATGAGTGCATCACAATTGGTACAAAGAATTTTGAGTGCAGAGAGTGAAATTAAAATGGAAAAAATTTCCCGAGGTAAATTAGAAGACTACGAATATCAACAATTGCATAGCAAGGGTATTAAAAAATTAGAGACTGCTCCCATTTATATTGATGATACAGCCGCTCTGAATATTTTTGAATTTAGAGCAAAGGCAAGAAGGTTAGTAAATAAACACCAGGTTAAAATTATTATTATTGACTACTTACAATTAATGAGTGGATCGGGCGATAGAAACTCAAACCGTGAACAAGAAATTAGTAATATCTCACGAAGTTTAAAAGCATTGGCAAAGGAGTTACAAATCCCCATCATTGCATTATCACAGTTAAGTCGTGCGGTGGAAACCAGAAAGGAAAGCAAGATGCCGCAGTTGAGTGACTTACGTGAATCGGGAGCCATTGAACAAGATGCCGATATGGTAATGTTTATTTATCGTCCTGAATACTATGAAGTGATGAGTAACGAAATGGGCGAAAGCACACAAGGTGAAACACATATTAGAATTGCGAAACACAGAAACGGTTCTTTGGATTTAGTTAAATTAAGAGCAAGGTTAGACATTCAAAGATTTGAAGAATGGGATGGTGATTCAGGTGGCTTACCTGGTTTACCTAATAATTTTAAACCCACTTCCAGTTTTAATGATCCTGCCGCTGGCGGAGACGGAGGTAGATTCTTTATTCAAGGTAGCCGTATGAATGGAGGCGAATTTGATGAGGGCATTAATGAAGACAGTCCGTTCTAACTATATCCATTTTTGATTCAATATTTTGAGTATGGCTGTTCCCTATTTTTACGAACCACAAATTGCAAGCAGTTCTTCTACTTATATATTAAGTGAAGAAACAAGTAAACATGTTGTTCAAGTGCTAAGAATGAAGGAGGGTGATCGCATTGATTTGACCAATGGAATTGGACAACTATTTGAAGCTACCATTACACTTGCACATAAAAAGAGTTCGACTGTACAAATAGAAGCACACAAAACAATTGAACCATCAACACAAAAAATAATATTAGGTATTTCACTTTTAAAAAATGTCACTCGCTTAGAATGGCTATTGGAGAAAGCTACTGAAATGGGCGTACACACTATTGTCCCCTTAATTTGTGAGCGAACCATTCATGAAAGGTTTAAGACGGAGCGCATGCAAAATATTTTGCAATCTGCCATGATTCAAAGTCAACAGGTGTGGCTTCCTCTTTTAACAGCCCCAACAAGTTATCTTGCATTTTTAAAAACATATACCGCCACTCAACAATTAATAGCACATTGTGAACCTTCCCTAAAAACAAGTATCAAGGAGATCATTCCAAGTAATGATTGTTTGTTACTTATTGGACCAGAGGGAGATTTTAGCCCAGATGAAATTCATCAAGCTTTACAACTAAATTATCAGGCCATCCACCTTGGACCTACTCGATTAAGAACCGAAACAGCAGGACTATTTGCATTGAGTATATTAAAAAAATTCTAAATTGCATTTATGAGAGTGGTTGAAGTAAATACACCTGGATTGGTAAGAGAGTTTCTTGCTTTGAATGCCTTGATGAATCAAGACAACCCTAATTATATTCGCCCATTGGATAATGAAGTAGAACAAGTTTTTGATCCTCATAAAAATAAATTATTCAAAGACGGAGCCGCCAAAAGGTGGATTATTCAAAACAATGCTGGAGAAACCATTGGTAGAATAGCTGCATTTTATTATTCAAAATATAAAAATAAGGGGACAGATTTTCCTGTGGGATGCGTAGGTTACTTTGATTGTATTAATGACCAAGCTGTTGCCAATTTATTGTTTGATACTGCAAAACATTGGTTAGCAGAGAATGGCATGGAAGCTATGGATGGTCCAATTAACTTTGGAGATAGAGATAAGTGGTGGGGATTAATGGTGGAAGGATTTGACAAAGAGCCCATGTATGGCATGTCATTTAATCCAAATTATTATGAGCAACTTTTTGTCAATTATGGTTTTGAAAATTTTTATAATCAGTACTATTATAAACTGAATATTTTTGATGAGTTGCCTTCTCGTTTTAAAGAACGTTATGAAAAGTTTAATGCAAAGTCTGACTATCATGCCAAACATTTGGATAAAAATAATTTAGAAAAATTTGCACAGGACTTTGTGACCATTTATAATGCTGCCTGGGCACAACATGGTGAAGCAAAAGCCATTACATTGGAGCAAATTATGAAGTTATTTAAGACTTTAAAGCCTATCATGGATCCAAAAGTAATTTGGTTTGCCTATTATAAGGAAGACCCTATTGCCATGTTCATTAATATTCCAGATGTCAATCAATATTTCAAATACTTTGATGGCAAATTAGGAATAAAACAAAAGCTGCATTTATTGTGGATGAAATGGAGGGGTAAGAACAACCGATTAACTGGACTTGCATTTGGAGTAGTACCAAAATATCAATCCCTAGGCATTGATAGCTTTTTAATTTATTCAAGTGCCCTAGTGATTTGGCAAATGAATACCTATCATGAATATGAAATGGGTTGGGCTGCCGACTGGAATCCTAAAATGGTGAATATTTATAAGAGTTTGGGTGCCAAGCCAAGTCGTCACATGGTGACTTATAGACATATTTTTAATCCGCAACTGCACCCTTTTGAGCGTCACCCTATCATGGAGTATAGTACCGCCTCCCAAGCTGTTTAATGTGCATAAAACGGGCTTAAATTTTAAGGAGATAATGTGTATATTGCGCGTCTACTATGGATAATTTTGTTGTTTCAGCCAGAAAATATAGACCCCAAAACTTTAACACAGTTGTTGGACAGTCACATATTACCACAACCTTAAAAAATGCCATTTTAAACAATCATTTGGCACATGCCTTTTTGTTTTGTGGACCTAGGGGTGTTGGTAAAACTACTTGTGCGCGTATATTGGCAAAAACCATCAATTGTACAAATATTACCAAAGACGGTGAAGCTTGTAATGAATGTGATAGTTGCACTTCTTTTGAAAAAGGAGCAAGCTTAAATATACATGAATTGGACGCGGCTAGTAATAACTCGGTAGACGATATTAGATCCTTAGTTGAACAAGTTCGTTTTGCGCCACAGGCTGGTAAATACAAAGTATATATTGTGGATGAGGTGCACATGTTAAGTGCAAGTGCATTTAATGCATTTTTGAAAACATTAGAAGAACCTCCACCCTACGCTATTTTTATTTTAGCCACCACCGAAAAACATAAAATTTTACCTACCATTTTGAGTAGGTGTCAAATTTTTGATTTTAAACGTATCACTTCCAATGATACAGTAGAACATTTAGAAGAAATTATTGGCAAAGAACATATTAAGGCCGAAAGAAATGCATTACAATTAATTGCGCAAAAGAGTGAGGGTTGTATGCGTGATGCTTTAAGTATCTTGGATAAGATAGTAAGTTTTTCAAACGGTGAACTAACTTATAAAAACACGCTAGAGCATCTTAATATATTAGACGAAGAATATTTTTTCAAATTACTTGGATATCTTACCACACAAGATTTGACAAAAGCCATGTTATTGTATGATGAGATTAATCAAAAAGGATTTGAAGGAGACATGGTTTTATACGGCTTAGCTAGCTTTATCAGGAACTTATTAGTTTGTAAGGATCCAGCAAGTGCTGTGTTATTAGAATCTATTGAAGGTTGGAGAGAACAATACATTAGCACAGCAAAAGAAATTAGTACGCCTTATTTAGTAAGTGCTTTAAATATTTTAAACGAGGCTGAAATTCAGTTCAAGATGGCACGCAATAAAAGATTGCATGTAGAAATGGCCATTATTAAATTAAATTTTCTAGCACAAGCCATTGAGTTAAGTTTGGAAGACAACCAGATAATAAAAAAAAAACTAGTTGACGCACAGTATCCAATTCGTTTAAAGAAAATTATACCACTTAGCAATATTGTAGTTAATGCTGAAGCTAAATTGGTCATTGAAACCAACAAGCCTACCCCTTCAAAAATAGAGGTTGCGAAAGCAACAGATGAAAGCAAAAAAGTAATTGCAACTGATGAAAGTAGAAATACGCCTATTGCTGTTACCCCCACTAAGCCTGTTACAGCAAAACCCATCATGCCTATCCCAACCGATAGCAATACGGGAGGTCCAAAAAAGAACTTACTTGCAGTACTTCAACAAAAGTATGGCAACGAATATGATATTGAAGAAGTAAAAGAATCACTTCCACTGGAAATGGAATTACTAAAACAATGCTGGGATGAATATGCTGTTTACCTTGAAGCCAATGCCAAACATGCTTCTTCTGGCACTTTTAAAGTAGCTCAATTAAATATTATTGACAATATCCATTTTACCGTAACCGTTGGTGCACTTACTGCTCAAAAATTTGTGGAGCAAGAAAGAATGAATTTCTTAGAAAAAATTTGGGATGCTTTTCAAAACAGAGCCATTCAATTTGACATTTTGGTAGAAGCAGGAGAACAGGAAGATGTGCCATTGCATATGCGCTTAAATAGTAAACAAAAATATGATCGCATTGCAGATCAATATCCACTGGTGAGAGACTTAAAGAACAGATGTAATTTAGAAGTGTATTTTTAATACTTAATGGTACATCAAAAAGCTTAGCCACTACCTAATTACAATTTAGCTTTAGTATATCCTTTCTGTTTTAGATATTGAAAAACTTTTTGACGGTGATCGCCTTGTATAATAATTTCACCATCTTTCACTGAACCGCCGGTTCCGCAATGGTTTTTTAATGCCTTGCCTAATGCATTCATGTCATCTTCATTTCCTTCAAATCCATAAACAATAGTGACCGTTTTTCCTGCACGATGTTTGGTTTCTAGAAGGACACGCAAAGGTTGTTCAGCAGGTGCCAAAGTTATGACCTCTTCTTCCTGAGAAGGCGGAATATAATTTGGATTGGTACTATAAACTAATGGCGAACTATTGGACTTATTAGACTTATTTGACTTACTCATGAATACTGCTAATTTGAAAGATGAATTAACTAAGGTGCAAGATACGCGCTTGCTAACTTACACGTACACTAACAATAGTTAATTCCTTTTTATTGACTTGTAATAATAATGTGATCTTAAACTTTGTTGTACCCGATAAAAGTTTTCCAGTCAAATAGACGGTAGTGCCTACTTTACGCTCTGCATTTTTTTCAAAACCTAGAATATTATTTTTGTTAAAAAAAACACGCAGCATTTCGTTGGCTTCTTTTGCAGTGTATTGTTTTTGATTTGACTGATCGGGCAAGTTCACTTCTACCTGATTATCCCAATAAACAAGTAAATTGCTAAAATTGGCAGTTTGCAAATTTTGCACCAAAGCCTCGGTTCCATTTTGTGCATTAAGGCCCTGACTGAACAATGCCAAAAGCATTACGAGTAATATTTGTCGAATCTTGGTCATTTTTTAAGATTAGATCTAATGATAACTGCTTAAATTTGCAATATGCTTAGTTTAATTAAACTTTAAGCTACAATTTAGCAAAAATCGACGATCACCGTATCAAAAAAGAAGAATATGTCAAAAAAAGTAATATTAGTAATTATGGATGGATGGGGATTAGGAAAAGTACCATTATCTGATGCCATTCAACAAGCAAAAGTGCCCTTTGTTAGCAGCTTATACAATAAATACCCTCACTCTACTTTAATTACTTGTGGCGAAGACGTTGGTTTGCCAGAAGGCCAAATGGGTAATAGTGAAGTAGGTCATTTAAACTTGGGCGCGGGCCGAATTGTTTATCAAGAATTACAAAGAATTAACGTTGCAGTTAGAGACGGTGAATTGGCGAGTAATAAAACTTTATTGGATTCCATCCAATACGCAAAAGAAAATGATAAGCCTTTACATTTATTAGGATTGGTGAGTGATGGTGGTGTACATGCGCATACTTCACATTTAAAAGCCATTTGTGATATTTGTAAAAAAGAAGGATTAAGTAAAGTGTACATCCATGCTTTTACGGATGGTAGAGATACCGATCCAAAAAGTGGATTAGCTTATATTGAAAATGTAGAAGCACATTTAAAAAATTCTGTTGGAAAAATTGCAACCGTAAGTGGAAGATACTATGCAATGGACCGTGATAAAAGATGGGAAAGAGTACAACTGGCATACGACGCATTGGTAAATGCTGCTGGACCTACCGCTGGCTCTGCAGTTGAGGCGATTAAAGAAAACTACGCCAAAGACATTACAGATGAATTTATAAAACCAACAGTATTAGTTGAAAATGGCGCCCCTATTGCCACTATTCAAAATGGGGATGCGGTATTATGTTTTAATTTTAGAACAGATCGTTGTAGAGAAATTACAGAGGTATTGTCACAAAAAGATTTTCCAGCATTTGGAATGAAAAAATTAGATCTGCATTACACAACCATTACTAAATATGACGAGACCTTCCAAAAAGTAAATGTAATTTTTGAAAACGATAATTTAGTAAACACATTAGGAGATGTCTTAGCACAAAATCATAAAAAACAAATTCGTATTGCTGAGACTGAAAAATACCCGCATGTAACCTTCTTCTTTAGTGGAGGTAGAGAAGTGCCATTTGAGGGTGAATCAAGAATCATGGCTCCCTCTCCAAAAGTAGCTACTTATGACATGCAACCAGAAATGAGTGCAAAAGAATTGACCGACAAATTATTGCCAGAAATTAATGCAGGCAATCCTGATTTTATTTGTTTAAATTTTGCCAATGCGGATATGGTGGGACATACTGGTATTTTTAGTGCAGTAGTAAAAGCAGTAGAAACCGTTGACCATTGTGTGGAGCAAATTGTAACTGCGGGTTTAAATAATGGATACACCATTTTCCTAACAGCGGACCATGGTAATGCCGACTACATGATTAACGAAGATGGTAGTCCTAACACAGCGCATACCACTAATCCTGTACCGTTTTTTATTATTGACAAAGAATGGAAAGGCGAGATTAAACCAGGTAAATTAGGAGATATTGCCCCTACCATTTTAACCATGATGGGTGTTGCGATACCAAAGGAAATGACAGGCAATGTTTTAATTTAATTTAATTATACTAACTTAATAGGACATTTAATAATCTGCCTACAAAGCTTAAAACAAAACATATGCTAAAGAAATTACTAATTGGATTGGTTGTATTCCTAGTACTTATCCAGTTTATACATCCTACTAAGAACCAATCTGGTGATATTAAATATGACATTACCACAAAATATCCAATGCCGGATAGTGTTAAACAAATTGTCACAAAAGCCTGTGCCGACTGTCATAGTAATAAAACTGTTTACCCATGGTATGCATCTGTTCAACCAATCGCATTTTGGTTAGACCATCATGTGGAGGAAGGCAAAGGCGAGATTAATTTTAACGAGTTTGCATCCTATCGTATTGGCAAACAAAATCACAAATTAAAAGAAGTGATTGAACAAGTTAAAGAAGGCGAAATGCCATTGAGTTCTTACACACTTATTCATAAAGATGCAAAATTAACAGCGGCTGAAAAAACATTATTAATACAATGGTGTCAAAACATTATGGATACTATTAAAGCAACTTATCCAGCCGACAGTTTAAATATTAAACGCCCACCCCCACCTGCTGCTAAATAAGGGGATTCAAATATGAAAATTAACAAAGCAACTTATTTAATTTCTAGTCCAGGATTTGAACAATGTCCAAAATTAGAACAACCAGAATACGCATTTATAGGTCGTAGTAATGTTGGGAAATCCTCCATTATCAATGCTTTGTGCAATCAAAAAAATCTAGCAAAAACTTCGGGCACACCTGGCAAAACACAACTCATCAATCATTTTGAAGTAATGAGTTCTACTAGCAAAGGACCTTGGGACAAATGGTATATTGTGGATTTGCCTGGTTACGGATTTGCAAAGGTTTCACAAAGTAGTAGAAGGAGATGGGAACAAATGATAGAAAACTATTTAAGAAAGCGTCCCAATTTAAATAGAGTTTTTGTTTTAATTGATAGCAGACATGCTCCTCAAAAAATTGACCTAGAGTTTATTGAACAAATGGTGAAATGGGAAATTCCCTATACTTTAATATTCACTAAATCTGACAAGGAAAAACCTGGTGTTGTAGCGCGCAATGTTCAAGCCATGTTTGATACTTTAAGAGAACGTCTTCCCTTTTTGCCACAAGGCTTTGTAACAAGTGCGGAAAAAAAGGAAGGCGTAGAAGAAGTGGTAGCCTGTATTGACCAGTACAACCGCTTATACGCCGACGAACACAATTTATAAAATTGATATTTACACTTAACAACTATGAAGATATTATTTCAATACATTAGACCTTTTAGAAGCCTTGTTATTATTGGTTTCATATTGGCTGCTATTAATCAGACTTTTTCCATGTTTGACCCTATGTTATTTGGAAGGTTGATTGATGAATTTGCAAAAACTCCTTTTCTGGATGCGTTAGGACATATAAGAACGCAACCTGAATTTTTAATGGGTGTTGGAAAAATTCTTTTATTACTTGTAGGAACTGCCATGGTAAGTAGGATTGCTAAAGCATTCCAAGACTATACTGTAAATGTAATTATCCAGAAATTTGGAGCTGCATTATTTACAGATGGATTAAAGCACTCTATGCAATTACCATTTCAAGCATTTGAAGATCAAAGAAGTGGTGAAACATTATCTATATTAACCAAGGCAAGAGCGGATTGCGAGAAATTCATTAGCTATGTTATAAATGTTGTTTTTGGAATTATAGTGAGCATTGTATTCATATCTATTTATGCAACAAAATTGCATTGGTCTATCATGCCTATCTACATATTAGGGGCCGGAACTATTGCTTATGTAACTAATTTGTTAAGTAAAAAAATTAAATCCATACAAAAAAACATTGTAAAGGAAACTACAATGCTTGCTGGGACTACTACCGAGAGTTTGCGCAATATTGAGTTAGTGAAAAGTTTAGGATTAACCACACAAGAAATTAACAGGCTTAATAATAATACCTATAAAATCTTAGCGCTTGAATTAAGAAAAGTAAAAAACATTCGTTCCTTAAGTTTTATTCAAGGAACCATGGTTAATTTTTTAAGACAAGTAATTACATTCACTTTAATGTGGTTAATTTTTAAAGAGATTCTTACAGTGGGTCAATTGATTTCATTACAGTTTTACAGCTTTTTTATATTTGGACCTTTACAGGAAATTGGAAGTATCATAATGAGCTATCGTGAAACAGAAGCCTCATTAAATAACTTTGATAATTTAATGAATAAGCCAACTGAGCAACAGCCTTCAAGTCCTGTAGCGGTAGGTAATATTGAAAACCTTTCTTTTAAGCATGTTGGATTTCAGCATCAAACAGCTAATTTTAAAGCTATTGATGACATTAGCTTTGAGGCAAGTAAAGGGGAAACCATTGCCTTTGTAGGGCCTTCTGGTGCAGGTAAAAGTACACTCGTAAAGTTATTGGTTGGTTTATATCAAAATCAGGAAGGGCAAATTCTTGTAAATGGTGTGAGTAGTGACAAAATTGACATGAACGATTTAAGGAATCAAATTAGTTTTGTAACTCAGGACACTCAATTATTTGCTGGCACTATTAAAGAGAATCTTGTATTTGTAGCGCCCAATGCAACTGAGGAAGAAATGTTAATTGCCTTAAGAAAAGCAAGCTGTACGAATATATTAGACAAAGGGGGAAATGGATTAGCTACCCTTATTGGAGAAGGCGGTTTAAAATTAAGTGGTGGTGAAAAACAAAGATTATCTATTGCACGTGCATTATTAAGACATCCTCACTTATTAATATTTGATGAAGCTACTTCAAGTTTAGATAGCTTAACCGAAGAGTCTATTACAGATACTATTCGTGAATTATCGGCAGAGCGAGAGCAAATAACTATTATGATTGCACATCGATTGAGTACCATTATTCATGCAACACGTATATATGTTTTAGAAAAAGGGAAAGTGATTGAACAAGGTTCACACGATTCATTGCTAGCAGAAAAAGGATTGTACTATGCAATGTGGAGACAACAAATTGGAGAAAGAAAAGCTACCAACTAAAAAAGTATATAAAAAGTAATTAAAGCGTCAGATTTTAGTCACGTTCAAATTTCTTTTTAAGGTATTCCATCACGGAAGGATCCTCTAGTCCTTCCATGTCACTTAATTCAATTTCAATTGCTTTGGTACTTAATCTAATTTCAATTAGGGAGAGAAATATAGACCAAGAGAAAGAGATAAGGCTAATGGCGAAGACAAATTGTGCAACACGTTGGTATTGGATATAAATAAAAAACATTGATACAATTGCAAATAGCAAAGAAGCTACTCCATAGGTTTGCATGTTTCTAATTAATTTAAGTCGGTACTTTAAATTCTTGATTTGAGAAAAAACCAAATGTCTTTGTTCCTGTGTATGGTATTTATCGTGCAAAACCCTTACACGGCTGGATAAAGCCAAAAAACGATTGGTATAGGCCAGCATTATTAAACTGATAGCTGGAAAAAGAAGTGCGGGTATATTTACAGTTAATTCCATAGCACAAAAATATAAAGTATTTTTGTGCTTTCGCAGTAAACAATGGAAAAAGAGCTTTTTAAGAAAATACAAGCTGGCTTACCCCAGGAACCTGGCATTTATCAATATTTTGATGAAAATGGTCGTTTATTGTATGTTGGCAAGGCTAAGAATATTCGAAAAAGAGTAAGTTCCTACTTTTTGTCCAATCATCAACATACCCTTAAAACCATTGAATTAGTTCAAAAAATAAAGGATATTCAATTTACTATTGTTAATTCTGAACACGATGCATTTATTCTTGAAAATGAATTAATTAAGAATTACCAGCCCAAATACAATATCAATTTAAAAGATGATAAGACCTATCCTTATATTGTTATTAAAAAAGAAAACTTCCCAAGGGTATTTTTAACGCGCAGAAAGATTCAAGATGGAAGCACTTACATTGGCCCATTTACGAATGTGATGGCTGTAAGAGAATTAATTGATCACATAAAACACACTATTCCGCTTCGTACCTGCACGCTCCCACTTACCCCTAAAAATATTGAACAAGGGAAGTTTAAAGTGTGTTTAGAATATCATTTGGGTAATTGTTTAGGACCTTGTCAAGGGTATCAAACCTTGGAAGCTTATAATGCTTCTATTGAACAGGTTCAACATTTATTAAAGGGGAATATCAAGCCTGTCATTACCAACCTGAAAGAAAAAATGTTGGAAGAGGCAAAAGCATTGGCTTTTGAAAAAGCCGCTATGACCAAAAAAAAGATAGATGAGCTGGAAAATTACCAGACAAAGTCGGTGGTGTATACCAAGCAACAACACGCAATGGATGTGTTTACAATTGCGCATGATGCCGATCAAGCTTATGTTAGCTACTTGATGGTTGAAAATGGTAGAATTATACAAACACATATTCTTCCGTTAACTGTTCCATTAGAAGAATCTATTGAAACTATATTGTCATTTGCTATTCATTATTTTAGAACCAATTTAAATAGCCGAGCTAAAGAAATTATCGTACCCTTTGAATTGACTGAAAAAGTATTTGAAGTAAAGTATACCATTCCTCAAGCTGGTGATAAGGAGCAATTACTTGCACTCTCACAAAAAAATGCCGATTATGCTTTAAAAGAATGGAAGCATAAACAAGCATTGGTAAGTGTTGAAAAGCCATTAGACAGTAAAGTGTTGGCAGAAATGCAATCTGTTTTACATTTAAAAACATTGCCATCACATATTGAGTGTTTTGACAACTCAAATTTCCAAGGCGCTTATCCTGTTTCTGCAATGGTTTGTTTTAAAAATGGAGTGCCTAGTAAATCGGATTATAGAAAGTTTAATATTAAAACGGTAGTTGGTATTAATGACTTTGCGAGTATGAAAGAGTCTGTTGGTAGAAGGTATAAATCAGTTATTGAAAAGAAAATGCCACTACCCCAACTTATTATAATTGATGGAGGAAAAGGACAATTAAACGCTGCACTAGAAGCTTTAACGGAGCTTGGCATTCAAGACAAAGTAACTACGGTTGGCTTGGCAAAAAATATTGAAGAGCTATTTTTCCCTGGGGATAGTAAGTCTATTATTTTAGACTGGCATAGTGAAGCACATAAATTAATCAGAAATATCAGAGATGAAGTGCATAGATTTGGTATTCAATTTCATAGAAGTAAAAGGTCTAAGGGAGCGCTAGCAACCAGTCTAGACAACATTCCTGGCATTGGCCCCAAAACCAAAGAATTACTATTACTGCAGTATAAATCTGTACAAAAAATTAAACAAGCAAGTATAGAATCTCTTGCCAATTTAATTGGACAACAAAAAGCAAATATTATTTTAGAAGCACTTAATAACTAATACACCCAGCGATCTTGTTCGTAATCAAATATTTTTTGTCTAATTTTTTCTCCCTCTTCTAAACGTCTTTTAGGATCCTTATAAATAGCATTTAACATTTTATCGTTAAAGTTATCAATGGTTGATTTTACAATATATCCGTTAAAATACCTGCTTTCAAATAGTTCTTCCCATGTAATTCTATTCGAAATATTTTTAGGATTATATACTTCATACTTAGCAAGCACCGATCTTAATTCAGGATAGTATAACCAGAATAATGTTTTTTTAGCTACTTTATTATTATATACTACACTCGCTACTGGCGCTATGCCTATAATTCTGCAATACATTCTACTAGTCTTATTGTCGAAAATGTATTGCTCCTTTAATCGGAAGGTATAAATAGAATCTGGGTTAGGTGCTAATTTAGTATTGTAGATTACTGAAGTATCATATACATTTGGATTGTTTGCATTTTGAACTAATTGTGTATCCAAACTTCCTTTTAGCATTGCATTTACTTCCTCCTCAGAAATAGGTTGCGTAAAGCGATCATCTCCACCCTCTGCCGAAAACGGAGTCACTTTTGGAGTACCATCTTCATATTTTTCTTGAAGGGCTCTTAAAAGGATGGCGAAAAAACGTTGATCTCCGTTGTCATCATAAGCTTGATAAATAAAAGGTCTGTTTATTTTTTCTCTACCATCAATTTCTTCCCAAACAAATTCACTATACAATGCATCTTCCTCTCTTAAACCTTGATAAGGAAGTGGCACTCTCTCTTTAAGGGTTTTTCTTGCCTTTGATTCTGAAGCAAATGCGTAATTATTTCTCAAGCTCTTCTTTGTCTTAGCATTAAAGCCACCTACAATAGTTGTGTCAATAGTTTTAGTTGCCTTCACATTTTCATCAATCACTTGAGCAGGGACTGGTGCAGCTGTAGCTGTATTTGTAATAGCAGTTGGAGCACCCTTAACTGTAGTATCTTTTTGAACTACAGTAGGATTTGCTTTTTTCTTGGAGCTATTACTAAATTGAGCCATAGCAGTATTGCCCAAAAAAACACCCAACAGTACAATTGCTAGAAATATATTCTTTTTCATTTTCTATTCTAATATAAAAGTGATTGTTTGATCTAACTTTCTAGTTCCACCACCAGGTTCAGAAACTTTAATATCACCTATAATAACTGTTGTACCTGGTTGACAGTTCTTTAATAAATTTTTAGCCGCTCCTGAAAATGCTGGACCGTTAACTTCCACAGAGGACGGTTCGTCAAATCCTTTTCCAGTTGCCACTAAAACAAAGGATAACACATTAAACTTCACGCCTTCAAATACAAAGTCTCTCAAATCAGCAATAACACCCGATTGTACTCTAAACACATTAGCAGGCATATTACCTCCTGCTTTACCGCCAATTAAAGCAATTGGATCAGGAATTCTTTTCACAGGTATTGCAATTTTTTGAGTGTTTTTACCATCGGTTACATTAACAATTGCTTGCCCTAATTGAGTACAATTTACAATGTACTGTCCTGCACCTGCTTTTCTTACCGTTGCTCCTGCACCTTCAACTGTTACGTTTACTTTTTCGGCACCACCACCACCAGTAATGCTTAATGGATTATCCAGACCTCTATAAAACACTCTTGTTTTATCCGTTGAAACCACTAAACCAGAAGGTGTTCCCACTGTGTATTTCACATCTTTTTCTACCACTGCTGTCTCGCCATTTGGTTTTAAGAAAGATATTCTTACTCGCTTTGTATTCTCGCCAGGTGTACTTCCCGCAACAGTTTTATATACGGCCGAACCATCTGCTGTTACTGGTACCACATTCCCATCAATTGAGATAGTAGGTTTTGCAGCGCTACTAAAAGCACCCACACCTGCAGTGATAACTAGCTCTTCTCCACTCATTAAATACTGAGAATTGCTTGCAGCAAATGCGTTAAACTGGTCATACACCAATTCTACTTCACCAATTTGTTGATGACAAAATGCTGCTACCTGTGCCTCACTATTTCTAATGTCATTTTGAAACTTAGTCAATATGGTGATTGCGGCAATAGTAGGTGTCATGTTAAAATAAGCATAACCCCAATCTTTGTTGGCTACTTCGTCATTGCTTGCTGGAATACTTAAGTCCAATGACAAATTAGGAATTATTTTCTCTGCAATCTTAGGATCCAAGTCGGATAAATCTTGTTTAAACTTTTTAAGGTGATTGTATAAATCCTGTCCTCTACTACCTGCTCCTTTTTTTGATTCTACAAACATTCTGGTTGCAGCTTCCAAATTATCTTCGCTATATTTCTCCTTCCCATCCACTAATTTCAAGCCAGACTCTTTTTTTAGCTCTTGTTTTAATGCATCAATCTCCTTTACCAATTCATCAGCTAATGCATGTGCTTTTTCGGCTTTGGGTTGCCATATAGCAGCTTGCTCTTTAGTTTTAGGGTCGTTTAATTTATTATTTAATGACTTATAAATATCATCATTCTTTTTCTCAATAATCGTATTTGCATTGTTCAAACTTTGGTCAATTGTTTTGAACGCATTTAAAATTTCACTGGACACATTCAATGCCAAAAGGGCTGTCAACACTAAATACATAATGTTGATCATCTTCTGCCTCGGCTCTTTAGGTAACGCCATTTAAGCTATTTTTATAAAATGAATTAAATATTAATGCTGCTTATTTTCCTTGAATTGCATGAATCATATTTCCATAAACATGGTTCAGCTTAGTTAGGTTATCAGCCAATTTAGTTAACTCCTCTTTTGTTCTTAAAGCTTCATTGGTTGAAGTTGACATGGAAGCAGACAAATCTTTTAAGTTGCCGTAAAAATGATTCAACTCTTCAATTGTTTTACTCATTGCCAAAAACTGATGATTTAAATTTTTCAAACCTTCTGTAGAGCTATTAATTAAACCCAAATTAGTGGAAACATCCGCAACTGTTTTCTCCACTTTATTTAAAGCATGTACTAATTCAGTTGTATCCACGTCAACACCTACTGTTCCACCATGGTCAACTGGAGGTGGAGGCAAAAAGGCATAAATCACAAAGATGGTAGCTTCTGTCAACAAACCCACTACTAATGCAGGATTAGCCCAAGACAAGTGAATGATTTTAGCCAATGCACCTATAATTACAATTGCTGCACCAAATGAGATGACGAAGTTGATAATCTTATTTGTTCTTTCTGAAATTTGTTTTGCCATTTGAAAAATTTGTAAAATTTAAAATATTTGATGTTAATTAATATGTTGAACGTGGTGCCATTGAAAGTACACATCTAAAACCAATATAAGATTTAGCAGTATCCTGGTACTCATAATTTCTAGTGCTCACTTGACAGTTATAAGCAATGTCTTTCCAAGAACCACCTCTTACTACTTTTCTCTTCATTAAGATTGGATCCTCATCTTTTGCATTGTACTGAACATCTGGACTATAATCACCTGTAAAATTGCTGCTTCCTTCGTAATAAACAGAGCTTGTCCATTCCGCTACATTACCTGCCATGTCAAAAAGCTTATAACCATTTTCAGTGAAGCTTTTTACTTTAGTGGTATAAATATTATCAGCTTTATTATCCCCTCCAAAATAGTCACCTCTACCTGGTTTAAAGTTAGCCATTAAACGACCTTCTTTCGTACGGGCATAAGGTGAACCCCAAGGGTACATTGCATTTACTTTTGAATTTCCTCTTGCGGCATATTCCCATTCTGCTTCAGTTGGTAGACGATAAATTCCATCAATTTTTTGATCCTTCTTTCCAGGTTTTCCTTGGAAGTAATCACTGTTATTGGTTCTCCAAAAACAAAAAGCTGTTGCTTGTTTCCAAGTAACACCCACAACTGGATAATCATTGTAAGAAGCATGTGAAAAATACAATCTTGTCAATGGCTCATTGTATGAATAAGAAAAGTCACGCATCCAAACCAAAGAGTCAGGATAAACCGCTTGAGTTTGTGTAACAATAAAGTTACTCAATGGAAGTTCTAGTCCTTTTGAAGCACGCGCAGCCGCTTTTAAGTCCACATAAGAATAACGATAGATTAATTTTGTAGGATCAATATCAATTCTTCCTTGAATACGATTATCAGGCGACAAAAGCAATTCATTTAATTTTTCAAGTACGGCCTTGCTTTTAATGTTGATTTTAGCTGTTTTATTCCAATCTACATTTAATGTATCCTCACCAGCATTGATGCCTCCACCATATAATGCTAAAAATTTTAAAGAGTCTGCTACATAATTCACAAACTTTCGATATTGCCCATTGGTAATTTCAGTTCTATCCATCCAAAAACTTTGAATTGACACCAATTTTTTACGGTTCATTAAAGACATATCAATTTGCTCATCACTGGCTCCCATGTAGAAAGAACCACCTGGCACATTCACCATTTGAGCATCTTGTCTAAATCTTGCTGGTTTGCCCCCTTTATTGGACTCAAAAGCAAAAAATAATAGTGAACTCATTACCACCGCTAGCAACATCAACGGAAACTTAAAATGGGCGATTTTTAAATTTTTAACCATAGCTATTTTTTATATGCGTTCTTGGACTAGTATAGAACGTAATATTTTGATTTTAATTACTTTATGAACTTGTTTTTAGTATGGATAAAGTTACAAAATGGATCCATGCTAAGTGCTGCAAATTAATACATTAGTTGTTAGATTAATGCTAAATAATCACTCAGATTTGAAACAGGAGAAGAACAGGTCCCATTTTTACATATAAAATACTGATTATCAGCATTTTGTTTGCCATTTGTTAGGGCCAAATTGGGATCAGCTTTGGGTAAAAAAAGCATCATTTTAAAGGGAAGAAAGGGTTGCTGAACCTTTGAGATAGCCAATTGGGCCGATGGACCAATTCCAACCAGTTCCGTAAAGCCCATGGCCATGACAGAAAAACATTGGGCCCAAACACCAAATGATGAAGGATACTGAAGTATCATTTTACGCATAGAAACAACCATTTGTGCTGATTGCTTGGTCCATAATGACAAATCAAATTGTTGTCCTAAGTAATATAAATTATAACACATTAATGCATTTCCACTTGGCTGTGCTCCGTCATAATTTTCTTTTTTTCTTACAATCACATCTTTTTGATAAGCTGCTGTGTAATAAAAAAATACTTGCTCTTCGTCAGCAAAATGTACTTGAATATATTCTGTCCATTTTTTTGCTTTGTATAAATAAGTTGAATCCCCAGTAATTTCCTGAAGATAAATATAGGCTTGTATTAGGCTAGCATAGTCATCCAAAAAAGCAGCAGTCTTATTTTGCCCATTAGTATGGGTATGAAAAAAATAATTTTCCGCAGCGCTATACATATTTTCTTCTATCCAACGCATCGCCTCAATTGCTTGCTGCTTAAGGTTTTCATCACTTAACGCAGCATATGATTTACAAAATGCAATAATCATTAAATTATTCCATGATAAAATTATTTTATGATCTAATGCTGGTCTTATTCTTTTATTTCTCTGTGTTAAAAGTATTTGCTTGGCATTTTCAAATTCATGATTGGTAATCAATATAAAGTCTTGAGTCGTCCACAAGATATTGGTATGCTCCCAATTTCCATTTTCAGTTATTTGATAATAATTGCAAAAATCATTGAACAAATAGGCTGGTAGGTATTGCTTTATTTCCTCCAAGCGCCAGGTATAAAATTTTCCCTCCACGCCTTCGCTATCAGCATCTAATGCTGCATAAAATACACCCTTCCCATTTGAAAGTTCCCTTTGTAAAAAACCAATAGTCTGTTGTATCACTATTTTATAAGACTCCTTTTGCGTAAGTTGGTAAGCCTCGGACAAGACGGTAATCAACAATGCGTTATCGTAAAGCATTTTCTCAAAGTGAGGTGCCTGCCAATAGCCGTCAGTACTGTATCTGGCAAAGCCTCCTCCTAAATGATCATAAATGCCCCCTTGGATCATTTTGTCAAGGGATAAGATGGCTTGATTTAAATAAGTAGGATCATTAAACAAATGATAATGCCTTAGTAGCATTTGAATGGAAAATGTTTGTGGAAACTTTGGTGCATTACCAAATCCACCCCATTCCTTATCGGCCTGCTGCATAATACGCTCCCCAAGTATTTCAATTTCTTCTTTGGTTGCTATTTGTTGGTTTTGTGTATCCCCATTTACAGCTACTAATTTAATGTTGGTCTGTACAAGATGATTGGTTAAATGATTCGCTTGCTCAATTAGCTTTTCTTTATTGTTTTTAAAAGCTTCATGTACACCTTTTAATACGTCCATCCAGGATGCCCTTTGTTGCATGGCTACTGGTGGAAAATAAGTACCTCCATAAAATGGTTTTCCATCGGGCAATAAAAAAATATTTAAAGGCCAACCCCCAGATCCAGTCATAGCTTGCAATGCATCCATATAAATGTGGTCCACATCGGGCCGTTCTTCCCTATCTACTTTCACATTTATAAAATGTGCGTTCATAAATTCAGCAACTGTCTCGGACTCAAAACTTTCCCTTTCCATTACATGACACCAATGGCAAGCGGCATATCCAATACTTAATAAAATGGGTTTGTCTTGCTCCTGAGCCATCATAAAAATGGCGTCAGACCAAGGCATCCATTGCACTGGATTGTGTGCATGCTGCAACAAATAAGGGCTTGTCTCGTGAATTAATTGATTCGTAAATGGGGCGGATGCATTCATAAGAATGCAATTTATTTCTTTTTACCCAACTGACTACTTAAGTATAAATCCAAACCAGCAATCATGCTTGGGGTTTGAGGACTTGGCACTTTAATATGTAAAGTTAAGCCTGCATCTTCCACTGCTTTACATGTATTAGAGCCAAAGGCACAAATTGCGGTTCCATTTTGAATGAAATCAGGTTTGTTTTCGTAGAGACTTTTAAGACCACTAGGTGTAAACAAACAAATAACATCAAATTTATTGCTGTTAAAAACCTCCTTTAAATCACTACTTACCGAACGGTACATATAAGCTAAATCAAAATGACAGCTATGGTCTTTAAGCCAATTTACAATTTCATTGTCTTGTTGATTCTCACTACAAACATATAGGAAACGTTCATTGCCTTTATGTTTATTGAGTACATCAAATAGTTTTTTATTACTACCATCAGCACCAAAGAAAACCTTACGCTTACGATACATAATAAACTTTTGCAAATACAATGCAACCGACTCGGTGATACAGAAATATTTAGTCTCTTGGCTTATGTTAACTTTTAACTCATCACAGGTTCTAAAAAAGTGATCAATCGCATTTTTACTTGTAAAAATTACAGCAGTGTAGGAAGCAATTTCAATTTTAGATTTTCTAAACTCTTTTGCAGGAATAGATACTAATTGAATTAATGGATGAAAATGCAAGTCCACTTTATACTTTCGCTCCAAATCAAAATAGGGAGATTTTTCGCTTTCTGGACGTGCTTGTGAAATAAGAATTTTTTTAATAGACTTGGTTGTTGCCGTCTTTTTTTCTACACTCATTTCTTTTGCCATTTTACACTTTTCTTCTTTAATAAGTTCCTCCAAAATACTGCACAACAAATTTGTACAAAATTAAGATGGGGAGTATTTCGAAAGCACAAAGGTATAGAAAAAAATGGAAGGAAGAGATATGTAATTTGTTCCTAACAGACGTTAATGAAAATAGGTACCTGTATAAAAATAAAAGTACCGTCAAAATGGCCGCACCCCCTATTGCAATTGGATAGTAGGCTGGCTTAGAAAAAGCCAGAATTAAGATAAATGGGAGTAATAATATGCCCAAAACCTTGTTTATCATAAACACCACAAATACATAGGTATGTATCAATTCTTGGGCATTAAAAACATAGCCCACCAATGTAAGACAGACAAATTTTCCTATGTACAGGATGGCGAAAAATAAACAAATGTATAGATAGGCTTGCCAAAAAGAAATAGGCAATAAGTGTCTATTAAAAATAAGCAAGGTTGCCATTAATGCAAAGCTTAATACAAAGCTAATATTCAAAATAAAAGAAGCAAAGCTGTTCTGTAATAGTTGCTCTCTGTTTTGTAACATCCTTAATGAAGACTGGCTAAACTGGCTAAATAATTTAGGGAAATACTGAGGATAGACATTATTAATTAAACCATAAAATAACAATAAGCCTATGACTAAATAAAAGAGAAAGTCTTTATCAGGCAAAGAAAACCTTTGTTCAATTTTATAGATTACTGGACTATCCTTGGACTGTACTGGATTTTGATAATATAATTTAAAAGCGTTTTGCTTTTGACTATAATAATCCTTGTAGTCTTTAAAAATATTATAATTTGAATCCGCAATATTTGTATGTACCGACTGAATAAACCATGCGTCTGCTTTTTGATAAGTTAGGGGCAAAACAGGGATATACTTAATCCATAATGTGTCTTTCTTTGCTAGGGAGTCCACTGAAATTAAGGAACTGTCTGTATGTGTCAAATTAGTATCTCTTTGCCCAAATACAGCAATGGATAATAAAAATAAAGTACTTAATAAGACGCTTTTAACTATAGACATCATCATGGCAAAAATAAGTATACTCATGCAGAATTAGTAACTTATGGTTAGCTTTGTTGTTCAACTACTTTTATGGCAGGCATTTATATTCATGTTCCTTTTTGCAAAAAAGCTTGCCACTATTGTAATTTCCATTTTTCCACCCAAATTCAGCACATTGATGATTATGTGCAAGCACTTCTAAGGGAGATTGCACTTCAAAAAAATTACCTTTCAGACAAAGTTGAAACCTTGTATTTTGGAGGGGGCACGCCCTCCCTGTTGAACGAATCTCAATTGGAAAAAATTTTTACAAGTATTGCCTCTAATTTCCCATTAGCCGACCATATAGAGTGCACATTAGAAGCTAACCCCGATGATATTAATTTGTCTAAAACAAGAGCTTGGAAAAATATAGGTATTAACCGACTTAGTATTGGTATACAAAGCTTTCAAAAAGAGGCACTATCCTGGATGAACCGTGCACATAATACTCAACAATCCCATTTGGCAATTGAAAACGCAAAACTAGCAGGCATCAATAATATTAGTACTGACCTTATATATGGGACACCATTGTTAACTGACGAAGCCTTGATGAGTGATATCGAAATACTAAATGAATATGATATTCCACATATATCCTGTTATGCTTTAACAGTAGAAGAAAAAACTGCTTTATATAGTTTAATTCAAAAGCAAAAAATTGAAAATGTAAATAGCGAAAAACAAGCAAGGCATTTTGAAATTGTTGTTGAGCAATTAAACGAGTTGGGTTATGAGCATTATGAAGTATCCAATTTTGCAAAGCCAGGGCTAAGAAGCCATCACAATAGTAATTACTGGAAGGGTGTGCCTTACTTAGGGCTTGGACCTTCTGCTCATTCCTATAATAAGGATTCGAGACAATGGAATATTGCCAATAACCATTTATATATTCAATCCATATTGCAGGATAAAATACCATTTGAAATTGAACACTTAGACAGGGCAACTCAATACAATGAGTTTATGATGATTAGACTTAGGTTATTAGAAGGATTCAGCATGGAGGAAATTAAAGATCAATTTGGAGACGTATATGTGCAACATACCCTACAAGTATTGGCCTCCCTTTTATTACAAGATAAAATTGAAAATACCCCTTTGGGATATGCGATACCTAAAAAAGCAAGATTCTTATCGGATGGAATTGCAAGTGATTTTTTTATAGTTTAATGTATACTCGTTACACGACTACTAAATCAATATTTTCTCAATATTTTTGAATGCATTTGCAGGATCGGCACCTTCCCATAATATCTTGTAAATAGCCGTAATAATTGGAAGTTCTACTTGCAAATCTTGATTAATAGCCATTATACATTTACAAGCATTATAGCCTTCTGCTACCATATTCATTTCTAATTCAGCCGCTCTTACTGAATAGCCTTTACCAATCATATTACCAAAGGTTCTGTTACGACTATGTAAGGAATAACAGGTAACTAATAAGTCACCCAAATAAACAGATGATGAGTAATTTACTTTATCGCAACTATGGCCACTTTTTTGCATGATTGCTTTCAACAAACGCTTCATTTCATTGGCTGTATTGGCAATATACACACTCAAAAAATTATCTCCATATTCAAGCCCATGTGCAATACCAGCCCCTAATGCATAAATATTTTTTACCACACCCGCATATTGAACACCTATCACATCCAAATTAACAATTGTATTGATATACTCTGTATGAAAGCAATTGGCAATTGATTTTGTAGCTTCCTCATCAACACCAGAAAAAGTTAAATAAGACAATTGTTCTGCAGCTACTTCTTCGGCATGACTAGGCCCCAACAAAGTAAAGTATTGCTCAATGGGCAAGTTGAAATGCTGCTTCAAATATTCATTTAATAAAATATTTAAATTAGGCAACACTCCTTTAACAGCAGAGATTACTTTTTTGCCATTAAATGCATTGACAGAAAGTCCTTCAAGCGAAGCCAAAATATGGATAGATGGGACGGCAATCACAATAATGTCTGACCCAGCAACTACATCGCTAATATTATCTGAAAATTCAATTTTTGATACATCAAAATAGGCATTTCTAAGATAGTGTGGATTGTGATGTCGTTTTTTAAAGTACTCAATATTATTAGCTTGTCTAACCCACCAATGAATTGCATGACCATTGTCTGTTACAATCTTAGCAATTGCAGTAGCCCAGCTTCCACTTCCAATAATGCCTATACGCTTTGAATTCATGTTGCTAAGATACGAAATCATAAAAAAAGGGACACATTTTTTAGATGTGCCCCTTTTTCAAGCTTTTAAAACGTTCTATTTCTTTTCTTCAAAAAGTTTGTCTTTGGCAACCACTTTTACCAAACTTCCGTCTTTTAATGTTTTACTTACTGTACTATATGGGCCTGTTATTACTTCATCGCCCAATTTTAAACCAGCTACTTCAATGTAGTTTAAATCTTGAATATCAGTTTTAACGCTCACCATTTTTACTTTGTTGTCTTTTTGTAAAACAAACACGACTTCATTCACCTCATCGTCTTTTCCAGCAGCTCCATTTTTATCTTTATCATCAGTTGATTTAGTTGAAACCTTAGTATCCTTACCTTTCCCTTCCTTATCTCTTGTTGTTACTGCGTTTAAAGGAACAGAAATCACATTGGCCTTAGATTTTGTTTGGATGTCAGCACTTGCCGTCATACCAGGACGGAATGGGAACTTGCTATTTTCTTTAATTAAATCCTCATAACTAGACGGCTCTAATCTTATATGTACTTTATAATTGGCAACCTCCGTACTAGTTGATGCAGTTGTTGCAGCTGCACTAACTGGATTGGCAATTTTATAAACCACACCTTTAAATTTCCTATTGTTATATGCATCTACTTCTACAAGAGCAGTATCTCCAATTTTAACTTTAGTAATATCATTTTCCCCAACATCTACTCTAACTTCAATACTTTTCATATCCGCTACGCGCATCATTTCGGTACCTGCCATTTGAGCTGTTCCTACTACGCGTTCACCTTTTTTAACACTCATTGAACTTACAATACCATCCATGGGTGCAGTAATGGTAGTGCGCGCCAAATCCTTCTCAGCGCGTGATAATTGCGCCTTCACACCTTGAATTTGAGCCTCACCACTTTTTATAGATTGTAATGCGCTATTATAATTTGACTCAGCAGCACGATAAGCTTGTTCCGTTTGTTCATATTCTGATCTTGATACGATTTTATCAGCTAATAATTTTTTATAACGCTCATAGGTTGCCTTGGTGTTTTCATAACTAGTTTTCAATCCACTTAATGAAGCTTTTACATTTTCATATTGCGCCTGAAACTGATTCACACTTGCTGTTACTTGGTCTTTTTGAGAAGCATAAATGTCGGCATAAATTTTAGCCAACACCTGTCCTTTGGTTACTTTATCTCCCTCTTCAACAAGCAGGTTTACCACTTCACCAGAAATGTCTGGGCTTACTTTTACCTCCACTTCTGGATAGATCTTACCGCTCGCATTTACGGACTCTGTAATTGTGCGTAATTGTACTTTTTCGGAAGTTACTTCTTCCCCTTGTTCTTTACCTATTATACCCGCTTTTTTTAAGCCAACCAACAATACAATGACTGCTGCTAAACCTACGAGTATCCAAATTAATTTCTTATTCATGACTATTGTTTAAATTTTTATATACGATTATAATGAAAGTGCTTCACCCTTATAAAACTCAAGTAATTTAATTCTAAATACATACTCATATTGAGCAGCTTTATAATTTACTTTCGCTTTTAAATAATTATTTTGATTATTTAATAATTCGATTGTACCTAATAAACCTAAGTCATAACGTTTAGTTGCAAATTGATAGGTTTTTTCGGCAGATGCCATTGCTTTTTGATTGGCAATTAATTTATTGAACGCCACCACCGCGTTCGTATACGCAGTATAAATATCTTGCTTTAATTTAAGCTGAGTACTTTCTGCCTGTAAATTTGCACTTCGATAATTTAGCTTTGCTTGTTGATATCCAATTTTAGATTGATTCGCATTGAAAATAGGGATAGACATTTGAAGTCCAAAGCTTTGTCCAAAATTGTTATTTATTTGATTCCCCCAACCATTCCAAATATTACTCCAATTTCTACTAGCAGTAGTGGGCGTATAAATTGGACTCTGAATATAATATTTGTCATTGTTAATGGTGACAAATGGCGTGGTTGCATTAGGTGTACTATATCCTGCAAAATTAGCTCCATTTATATAAGTAAACACATTTGAGAAGTTGGAACTAAGATTATAACCAAAACTTAAACTTGGATAAAAGTTTGCTTTTGCAGCCAACTGGTTTTTTGCAGCAGCTTTAACACGCAATGCAGCTGCTTTAACACTTGGCAAATTTTGAGCTGCAACATTAAAAACATAGTCGGGTTGTAAATCAGAAAATGCTTGCAATTTAATTTGATCCACAGGTTGTACTTTAATATCAAATGGTTTGCTTGCATCCAAGTTGAGCAAGGCCTTTAATTGTAATTTACTTTGCTCTACATTTGAATAGGCAGTTATGTATGTACTACTATCATTTGCTAACTGTGTTTCCAATTCTAATAAATTCAACTCAGGCAATAAACCCACTTCTACTCTCTTTTTAGTGGCCGCCAATTGTTCCTTGGTTTGACCAATTTGTATTTTTGCAATTTCCGACTGTTCAATTGCTGATAGCACTTGTAAATAGTAAGTGGCTACGCTTAAAGAAACATCATTAGCTGTATTTAGCTTATCGGCCTCAGAGGCTTGCCAACTATAATTGGTTGCATCGGCAGTGTTACGCAGTTTTCCTGCGTTAAATATTTGAATACCACCTTGCAAGCCAAAGTTGTTGTACAAAAATTGGGTATTCGTAAAACCATTCGTTGTAGGATCAATAGATCGTCCCAAACGAAGTCCCATACCGGTTGATCCATTTAAAGTTGGCAATTGGTTTGATTTAGCCATATCCGCCTGCAACTTTGCCAATCTTGCTTGTACATCGGCTTGTTGTACGGAAATATTGTGCTCAATTGCATATTCTACGCAGGACTTTAAATCCCATTGAACTGGCTCTTGTGCCACAAGACCTAATGTGCAACCGATAAACAATAATGTATATATATATTTCATGTGTCTATTTTAAAAGCTATTTAACATTACAAATGTAGGTTAATACCCATTTGGTGACTAATTTTTAGACAAACGGAAAAGAGTTCATTCTAGCACCTAATTTGAATAGATGAAAGGCTATATGATGCCTAAAATGGCTCTTAAACACGTTTTTTATAATAAAAGATCCTATATAAGCTTAAAACAATGGCAATTAATGCCACAGCTGTTAATGCAGCATAAGGTTTGTCTATCACAACTGCCACCGCTACAAAAGCGTAAGAAAGAACAAAAATGACACAAAAAATGGGTGTCCATCTTTTTAATGTGCCCGTAACGGACTCGTCTCCCTGCTTTTTGCTTCTTAAAATTAATAAAGTAGCTGCAGAAGTACTCATACCCATACAATCCAAGAAAATACTAAAGCTAAGTACATCATCTACCCCTTTACCAAAAAAAGTAATTAGTACCGTAGTAATTGCAAACACAGTTAGTCCAGGAACCAATGCTTCCGTTCGTGGATGTTTGGATTGAAATATTTTAGGCAAGACTTGGTCCTCACTCATTGCAAACATAACGCGCGGATTACTCATTAAAATAACATTCACGTAAGCAAGCACACTTAACACCATTGCAAAATCAAAAACCTTTGCACCAAATTTACCAAACCATGCTTCAAATAATAAAGAGCCAATAGCATTGGCGTTTTTCATATTATCAAAGCCAATTACTTTCACATAAGTATAATTAATAGCTAAGTATAAAAACAAAACAATTGCAATGCCAAATACAATACCTCTTTGCATTGTCTTGGCACTTTGCACTTCAGACCCAAAATTAATCGTCTGCTGATATCCTCCATAGGTAAAGAACACAGCTACAAGACTCACTAAAAGAAGTAATGCGCCATTGCTTCCATTGTACACATAAACCTTGCCTTCATTGAATCCATGTGGAGGTACCGTTATTCCTTTAAACAAAGAAGAAATTAATAAAACAATTAAACTAATTTTTACAATCATCAATACATTCTGAGTTCTACTACTAGTTTTAAGGCCTAATAAATTCACAATATAAAAAAGTCCAACAGACAAGGAAGCAATACATACATTAAAGAAAGTACTTGAAGGATGTCCAAATAATAAATCACTCACATAGTCTGCACCAATTAATGCCACAACAGCTAGTGAAGCAGCATTACTAATCAGAATTAACACATTAATAGTAAATCCAACACCTGGATGATAACAATGTGCAAACACTTTATAATAACCTCCCATAACGGGTAGCCGCTGTCCAATTTCTGCATACGTAAGTGCACCAAATAATGCAATTACCCCTCCAATTATCCATGCACTAAAAAATATTAATGGAGTTCCTGACTTCGCTGCAATAGTTGCAGGGGTTTTAAAAATACCCATCCCTATCACTAAACTCACCACAATCATGGTAAGACTAAAAAAATTAATAGCTTGTTTTTGCTTCATCCTTAATTTGTTAAGTATAAATATATAAAAACTACGCTAGTTTTCAACAAAGCGTTAATAATTAAACCCTTGCGGCCTAAAAAATCTGTATATGTTTGCTTTGGAATTAGGTTCATGTAAATGATTAAAAGGGAATCCAGTAAAATCTGGAGCTATTCCCGTAGCTGTAAATTCTTAGCATTAAAGCAATCAATGCAAATTATCCACTGAAGTAATTTGGGAAGGATGCATTGAAAAGAATAAGCCAGAAGACCTGCCTGATTAAATTATAACCAACAGCTTTCGGGTAAAAAGCGGGATTGTAAAAACATTGCAGATTCGATTAAATAGGACTAGGCAACTTTAGTACTATCCATGGAAATCCTCTGCAATTAATTATGGTTCTCTTATTCTTGAAAGCTCATTGTTAATCTCAAAAAACAAAACAATGAGCAAAAAATTAATCACGCTCTCGGTAAGCATTATTGCTACCACCACCCTCCTCTTTGGGCAAAAAGACAGTGTTTCAAAAACTAAAGCCAACACTTTAGACGATGTAATTGTGACTGCTAATAAAATTGAGCAGAAACAAAACTCAACTGGTAAAGTAGTAAGTATTATTACTGCTGCACAGATCCAGGCTAATGCAGGACGTTCCGTTGCACAAATTTTAAATGAAGAAGCAGGATTGTATTTGCCTGGATCTTTAAGTAATGTAGGAACCGTACCGAGTATTTATATGCGTGGCGCATCAAGTGGTAGAACCTTAATTTTAATTGATGGTGTGCCTGCTGGTGACCCTTCTATGATTAGTAATGAGTTTGATCTTAACTTAGTACCATTAAGTCAAGTTGAGCGAATTGAAATTTTAAAAGGTGCGCAAAGTACTATATATGGATCAGATGCAATTGGTGGTGTTATAAATATTATTACTAAAAACAAGGATCAAAAATCATGGTCAGGCGCCTATAGTGTTGGTAGCTATGGGACTCAGAAGGTTGATATTCAACATGCACATAGCTTTGATAAATTCAATTTTGTAATAGGCTATGAAAATCAGTCCACAAAAGGGTTTTCATCGGCAGCAGATAAATTTAACTCGGGCTCATTTGACAAGGATGGATATAATAATAAAAGCTGGTTTGCCAATTTAAACTATGCAATAAGCAACAACTGGAGCGCAAAAGTCTATACGCGTCAAACATCTTATTCTGCAGATATTGATTATGGTGCTTTTAAAGACGATAAAGATGATCGTTTCCATAATGCAACTAACATGAGCGGTTTACATTTAAATTACAAAAAAGGAGACACTCGTTTTCAGTTACAATATCAATACAGTACGCAGAATCGTCAATATTTGAATGACAGTGCAGATAGAAAATACATTGTTTACGAAAACAACCACTATTGGGGTAAATCTCATTTTGCTGATGCCTTTTTTTCAACCCCCATTTCAAAAAATATACAATGGATTATTGGATCAGATTTTAGATATGGTTCATATCACCAGGACTATTTTTCTATAAGCGCTTGGGGGCCCTATAGCGATAATTTTAAAGACACTTTTCAATACCAAAATGCCGTTTATACTTCCTTGTTAATGCATTCCAATAATAATAATTGGTTATTAGAATTAGGTGGTCGCTACAATAATCATTCAAGATATGGAAGCAACGAAACCTATACAGTAAGCCCTTCCTACAAATTAGATGACCAAAATCGTTTACTAGCAAGTATTTCAACAGGATTTAAAGCTCCATCACTTTATCAATTAAGTTACAATAGTGATTTGGCCCCAGAAAAATCGTTTAATACCGAATTTGGTATTGAACATAAGTCCGACAAATTATTTGCACGCGCTGTTTATTACAACCGCACAATTAATAATGGAATAGATTACAATTACATTAATTATAACTATTATAATTTTATTGCTCAAAAAGTAAATGGGTTTGAGTTGGAATTGAATTGGAAAATTTCATCTGCTCATACATTTTCGGCAAATTACACATTAATGAATGGCCAAGAAACCAATCAAAATAGAGTCACCACAACCGATACGATTACCTACAACTATTTATTAAAACGACCTAAGCATAGTGGAGGCATTAGTTGGCAATATAAAGTAAGCCCTAAACTAGATATTAGCATAAGCGCTAGATATACAAGCAAGCGTTATGATGTAGGCGGCTATGCTAAACCAGATGTTTTGTTAGATTACTATACTATTGTAAATGCGCATGTTCAGTATAAATTAAATAGACGTTGGATGCTATTTGCTGATGGTCAAAACCTAAACAATGACCATTTCCAAGAAATTAACGGCTACAATACCATAGGTAGTATGTTGCAATTGGGTATTCGCTTGCGTTAATTGGATTCAATTTTTAAATCTAAAAAAGCTTTGTATCTTCATACAAAGCTTTTTTTATGGAATTCCATACCAGTGAACTAGTCACCGTTATTTTTACTTTGTTTGCCGTAATTGATATTGTAGGATCTATTCCATTATTAATTGCCATGAAGGAAAAAGTAGGTGTGATAAAATCATTACAGGTAACATTGATCTCGGGAGGATTGATGATTTTATTTTTATTCTTAGGAAAACCATTTTTAAGTGTTTTAGGACTTGATGTAAAATCATTTGCCGTTGGAGGATCTATTGTGATTTTTTTATTAGGACTTGAAATGGTACTAGGTCACGAAATTTTTAAAGGAGATAAAGATGGTCACACAGGCTCAGTAGTGCCTATTGCCTTCCCTATTATTGCTGGAAGTGGTACACTTACCACCATTATGTCCCTAAAAGCTAATTTTGATGAACTGTATATTTTATTGGGCATTTTAGCCAACTTAATTATTATATATATTGTTTTAAAGTCCTTAAACTTTATTGAAAAATTATTGGGACCAGGTGGCTTACTTGCAGTTCGTAAATTTTTTGGCGTAATTCTTTTAGCCATTGCAGTGAAGATATTCTCAAGTAATGTGGGGGCTTTGAAGCATTAGTATTTAATGATATAATTTATTACTGCATATGGTTGTAAATTATTAAATGCTTGTCCTCCTCCCGCATTTTGCATTGCAGTGCTCCAATTAGCAGTTGCTGCATAACGGTCGGTTCCGAAAAACATAGACTGTGAAGCTGGCGCATAACCGCCAATCGATGATGGATCTGCAGCAGAGTTAACTGTTGTAGTATGTTTATGCGCAGGCATTTCATTAACTGTCATCGTATGCGTTTCTTCTCCACCCGTTGAACCTAAACTTGAAAAAGTTCCGGCATTTTTTCCAACTGGCACCCTACCTCTTAAATCAGGTAGATTAAAAGTTGTTGAACCATCCCCATTCCCATAAGTTGTCCCAATAACAGAAAACAGACTTGAATAAGTGGTTCTACTAACTGCTGAACCGTCACACATTAAATAACCTGAAGGTGCCGCTGATCCAGCAAAAGCACTTATTACTCCACTTGGTGGTAATGTTGTCCAAGCTGTTGCACCAGATCCATTGGTAACAAGTGCTTGACCATTTGATCCATAATTATTTGGATAACCTGAAATTGGTACATTTCCTGAAATTTGCTTCATATAAACTCTACAATAGTCATTACTTTCTATACTTCCATAAGTTGTACCATTATAAATATTATTAACAAATACATTATAGGTAGTTCCAACCGATAATGTAGCTTCAACTTTACCATTATATTCAACATGAACATTATTGTTGTAACTATATTGCAAATCTGATCCAATTACACTTCCATCTGATTTTCTTACATTAAAATTCATTGCATTCATACCACCACCTAATGCAGTTCCAGAACAAGTAAAATCAAACGAATATCTACCAGCACTTGTAACCGAAAAAGTTGCACCTGTATTTTTGATGGTAGCACTCGTACTCATTGGAGCATCAAATAACTTAACCATATCTGCTGACGCAACACCTGAACCAGTAGAAGTGGCAATGGTTGCCCAATTTGATCCGTTCCAAAAATAATAGCCAGCTAATAATCCTGCATTATTACCTGTATTGTAAATTAATAAGCCAATTGCTGGATTTGAAATAGTTGTATTATCCGTACCACTTGTTAAAGTAACACGAGGTGGCAAAAAACCTTTATTGGATGAACTGACATCCAACTTTGCAGATGCATCAGGTGAAGTGGTTCCAATGCCTGTTTGAGCATTCAAATATTTGAATGTTAAAACCGAAATAAAAATTATAACTAGTTTTTTCATTTTAAATTTTTAATCTACCGCTTGAATAGTTACGCTTGGAAAGTTAGTGCCATTATTTACATCTCCCACTCCTGTAATGTAACCAACGGGAGTTACATATCTAACGTCTATATTAATACTTCCAGAACGAGTGTCAACAAATGTAGTAGTAGTGCCTAATCCGTTATAGGCCGTATTTCCATTTTCTAAATGTGCAGTAGTAGAAAGCGCAACCCCATTGCTTGCATTATACAAAGCAAAACGACACCAATTACCTGCCAAATAAGCCCAGCCAATATTTAAATCAATTCGGTAAATTCTTCCTGAAGGTAAATTAATTGTATTGTTTCCTGAAATTGAAAAACCTCCCACATTTATGTAAGTATTTGGAAAGTTCAACTTATCTCCAGCATTGACAACTGTTTGATAAGCATTACCTCTAAACTGCGCATAGGCTGGTGCATTACCAGGTGCAAGAGATTGCCAAGCAGTACCATTACTATATTCAATCATACCTGTTGATGCATTAAAACGAACGGCACCAGCGCCAGCTGAAGCTGCAGTTGAAATGGTAGTTCCAATGCCAATATAACCTGCCCCTGGATCAGTAGTGCTAGTAGGCGAAGTGCGCAGATCCAACTTAGCATTAGGTGCATTATTTCCAATACCTACATTCCCAGTGGTATTATAAACATTAGTACCACTTAATACCCATGGATTTATAATTGCTGAAGATCCAATTTGTGTTACCATAAAATAAGAGGCATTTGGAGAAGATTGAGTTCCTGCACTAGATGTACTACCAATAATACCTGGCCCACCTGCACCATACGAGTCTAATAGGCGAACCCCAACTAATATATCGGTGGTTGGGGTTACAATTCCTTTCATTGGCGAATTGGCGTTTGGACTATTTAATCCTGCACCATTTTGGGACATAAACAATCCACTTGCTAGCGCTACAGAATTGGTGTAATCATAAATTTGAAATCTTCCCCCCACTCCTCCTCCTGTTTGATAAATTGCAAGACTAGACTCTATTTCATATGTTTTATTTGCTTTTAGCGTAAACTTATTTCCACTCCAACTTAGGTTCCCTGTAGCAGTTGCATCAAAACTCACCAATGCTCCGTTAGCCAATGCTCCCCCATCAACCCCAGTATACCTTGCAATACCATATTCAACAGTTTGACCTGTAACAGGTAAATTACCGGCAACCATTTTCATATACACTCTGTCATAATCGCCACCATCCCTACTACCAGTGGTTGTTACATAAACATTATATGTGGTGCCTGCTTGTAAGTTAACTTCTATTTTACCATTATACTCTACATGCACCGAGTTGTTGTAACTAGTTTGTGCATCGGTTCCTAAATCGGTGGTTCCTTGTCTTACTTTGTAAGTTATAGTAGCATTACTAAATCCGGTGGAAGAAAAGTCAAATAAGTATCTTCCTGAAACTGGTACGGTAAAACTATAACCACTTGCATTTGCAATGTCACCAGCAGCAGCTGAATACACTTTTGAATACAAGTTTACCATATTAGAAGCCGTTACACCATTACCCGCAGAACTAGCAGTAGCAATGGTTGCCCAGTTTGCACCATTCCAATAATAATACCCCGCTTGTAATCCAACCGATCCTAAATTATAAACCAGTAAGCCTTCAGCAGGTGAAGCTATGGTAGTAGCATCAGTAGCACTTGTTAATGTTACGCGCGGTGGAAGAAATCCTTTATTGGTGGAGTATACATCTAGTTTAGCAGAAGCATTAGGCGTAGTAGTACCAATGCCTGTTTGTGCTTTTATATGTACTGCAAAAAAAGCACTCAATAATATAGAAATTAATATCGTTTTCATCATCTTCCTAATTCAATTTTGCTTCTAATTTTAATAATCTTTGCTCCATATCCGCCTGCTTCTTTTTTAAACTATCAATTTCTGCTTGTTGCGACTGAATTACTTTTAAAGATATAGCATGTAATGCTTGATAATTAATTGACTTTGTATGCATACTGTCATTGGCTACGGAAACCATTTCTGGGAATATGGGTTCTACCTCCTGTGCAATTAAACCATATTGTTTATGTTTATTATCAGAACCATCATTCCAATAATAATTAACGGGTCTTAATTTTAAATAATTAGCAATAACATTTTGATCTAAGTCAACAATGGTATTTTTTAATCTTCTATCAGACCTTTGTGTTAGTACATTATAATATACACCGGCACAAGCAATGTCAAAAGTCATGAATCCACCACCCCATCCACTTGGCCAACTTCCGGCAGTAGTTCCTGCATCACTTGGAATTACAACCCTTGATTGCCCGGATCTGTTAATGGTAATTGCATTGTTCGCAGCCGTACCTGTTACAAAGTTCCACATAGTATTTATCATAAATTGGCTAGTTGCGTTATTAATGCCCATACTAAATCCCCCAACACTATTTACATCTAGTGCATAATATGGATTCCCGCTACCTGAACCTGCGGTTCTCACTAAAGCCGTTGCATTGGCAGAAGATGAAGTATTGTTATTATTGTACACATAAAAACTAGGACTTGTGGTACTAGCAGGATTATCTGAACCACCAAAAATATTACCATTTTCAACATGTAAGGTTGTGGATGGAGTGGCAGTTCCAATACCTAGTTTCCCTGAAGTATTTAACCTCATTCTTTCAACTCCAGCAGTATTCCATCTATGCGATAGAATGCCAGCACTAGATTCTACACCATACCCCAAATTATAGGGCTCGGCCACCACATCGGTAGTAGCAAACCAATGCATATTACTCCCATCTTTTCCAAAATAAGATCTTGTACCGCTGTTAATAATGGACGTACTAAATTTACCAGTACCTGTAACATCCAATGCTTGTGTAGGTGTGTTAGTTCCTATACCCACATTACCGGTAGTATTATATGCATTGTTACCTGAAAGTACCCATGGATTCACTATTGCAGAAGAGCCAATTTGTTTTACAACAAAATAAGATGCATTGGGGGATCCATTCACACCTACGGTGTTAGTACTTCCAATTATCCCTGGTGCTGCAGCTCCGTAAAAATCTAAAAACCTAATCCCAACCTGTATATCTGAACTAGGAGTTACAATACATTTCATAGGAGTATTTGCATTGGGATTATATGTGCCTGCTCCATTCATTGACATAAATAAACCACTCGCTAAAATGTTTGCATTGGTATAATCATAAATTTGAAACCTTCCAGCTGTTCCACAACACCCTTGATAAATAGCTAAACTAGACTCTAATTCGTATGTTTTATTAGCTTTTAAAGTAAACTTATTGCCACTCCATGTTAAATTACCTGCAGCTGTTGCATCAAATGAAATCAGCGCACCGTTTGTTAATGCAGCACCATCCGCTCCTGAATAACGTGCAATTCCATATTCCACAGTTTGACCTGTAACTGGTAAATTACCAGCAACCAATTTCATATACACACGATCATAATCATTAGAATTGCGCACTCCGTTCGAAGTAGTAACATATACATTATAAGTAATTCCCGCTTGTAAGTTTACTTCCACCTTCCCATTATACTCAACGTGGACAGTATTATTTGCACTCGTTTGAGCATCTGTACCTATATCTGTTGTTCCTTGTCTCACTTTAAAAGTCATTGTAAAAGAAGTATTTATTGCATAAGCTGCACTAGAAAAATCAAATAAATATCTTCCGGACACCGGTACAGTAAAACTAAAACCGTTTGCATCTGCTATGTCGCCTACTGCTGCAGAATACGCTTTTGAATATAAATTAACTAAATTAGTAGCAGTCACTCCATTACCAGCAGAACTAGCAGTAGCAATGGTTGCCCAACTTGCACCATTCCAATAATAATACCCCGCTTGTAATCCAACCGATCCTAAATTATAAACCAGTAAGCCTTCAGCAGGTGCAGCAATGGTAGTAGCATCAGTAGCGCTTGTTAATGTTACGCGAGGTGGAAGAAATCCTTTATTGGTGGAGTATACATCTAGCTTAGCAGAAGCATTAGGCGTAGTGGTGCCAATGCCTGTTTGGGCATTAGCAATTACACAAATACTGCTCACAAACACGATTAAAAAAAAATTTTTCATAGTCTATAATAAAGATTTAAAATTTAATTACCTTACCCAATACCATATTATTCCTGGATTAGGGTTAGCTGTACCACCAGTTCCTGGATCACTAATCCATGGCGAAGGGGAATAATTACTATTATTAGCAACCAAAGTCCCCCACCAATTACCAGTACCATCTGAGAGTGTTACAAACCCGGTACTTGAACCAACATAGCCAATCCATGGCATCCTCTGGGCCATACCATTATTAGCAGAGACGTAATTCCAATTCCCAAATTTTGTATTTAATGTCACATTGGTTTGAGTGTTATCTGTATTCACAAAACTGTAATTTCCATTTGCAGTCCAAATGCCACCAAAACTTCCTCTACTTCCTGCATCAATCATATATTGAAATCCACTAGCACTTTTCTTAATATAATCTGCCCAACCAATAATTGAATAACTAGCTGTAGAAGTGCTAGTGATATCAGCATTTGTGCTAAAAGGAATTGATGTGTTGTATGCAATCGAATTGGCATTAGTCCAAACTGAATTAGAAGAGTTTTTCAAAATTAAGGTCCACCCTCCGCCATTTGTTGTCATGTCGGCATATATTTTAAACGGAGCCCCTCCATTTATATTTGGATTCTTGATCCAATAAAAACCATCTGTAGCATTAGGATAATCTTGTTTAATTTGATAAGCACTTGTTGAAGCACTAGCAGCAGTTAATCCGTCGGCAGTAAAACTTACATTTGATTTACTATAGTTATTGGTGATTTCCTGTTGCGTTAATTCTCTTCTATATATTTTAAATTTAGACAGATACATATTTTGCATAAAACTGCTGCTGTAAATCCAAGAAGCTATTCTTCCTATCCCACTATTAAAATTTACCAAAGAAGTATTTTGCGCTCCTTGAATTTGACTCAGGGACTGACTTATACCATTAATATAAATCTTATTCAATAAATAACTTCCTGCATTCATTACAAATACATAATGGTTCCATTTATTTAACAAGCCTAAATTAGTCACCTGCGTTGCAGTTAACCCATATTGATCACCTGTACTTGAATTAAAACCCAATGCACCTGCATTGGCCCATACATCATATAAATTGAAACCAAAAAACATACTGTTGGTTAATGTGGTTGGGAATAGCCACATTTCAAAAGTTAGCGTAGTTGCTCCACCTAAATCAAAAGAAAAATCTGTGTATCCTGTACTGGTTCCATTATAATACATCAAACCTCCTCCTGCAGTACTATAAGTTGCACCTGTATTATTAGTAGCGGTTTTTGCAGCACCTGAAATATCATTCCATGATGTTCCAGTTCCTGGGTAACTTAAGTTGTTACTACTTGCGTCTAAAAAATATATTAAATCATAACGTGATTTTTCATCCGAATATTTTTGAGTTATTTCACCTGCACTCAAAGTGGTGGCATAAAATTTAAGATCTGATAATAAAAAATTACCATAAGCACCAGATCCCATATTGGTTCCATCCGTTGCAGCTATAGAAAAATATTGAGGACTCGTCAAGGAACCCATATGCGGACCACTTCTAGCATATGTTGCGGTACCAACTAATACACCATTTAAATAGGCATTCACACTTGCTCCATCATACACTATGCATACAAAATACCAGGTATTTAATGATAATGTTGATGCAGTTGTAATAACTGTACTTTTAGGCCAAACAGAAAATTTTAAATAACCGTTTACCATTTCAATATCAGCAGTATGATAACTAGTATTAATTGTAGATTGCCCCAAATCGGATATTACTACACCATTGTTTGCTTTTGGATTAAACCAAAAATGCATTGTAAATACGCCTGTTCTAGTACTTGAACTTAAAGGTGGATAATAGGTAGACAGATCTCCAAAAGTCAAATACTGATTAGATCCATTAAACTTAAAATAACCAGGATCTTTGTAAAAAACTGGAGCATTAGCTAAAGTACCATATGGAGATAAACCATTTATATTATTTACAGTTACTCCAGTACCATTAAAACAATTTGAATTATTGAAATCATACTCAAGTACTAAATTATTTTTAGCAATGCTATTGGGATAAATAGGCGAAAACAATTGACCCCTTACAATGAGTGGCAGACAAAATAATAAATATACAATAAATTTCATGGCACTAATTGCTTAATTCTCCTGAAATTACTACACTATTGCTGCCTAAGTTTAAAATAGTAACTAAAGCATTTTGTCCAATGGACTTTGTGTATCCGTTTCTATTTATAGGTGTTAATCCACTTCCTGTAAATGTAATTTGACCTGCACCGCTTTGAAAAACCATACAATTAAATCCATCAGGTAGCCCCGTTGGAATAGTAATGGTTACCGCTGTACTTGAGTTCATATTGATAATAGAACCATTATCCGATGCTGCCAATGTATATCCAGTTGTTTTTAAGGTGACAACTGCACCAAATCCAGATAATTTAGAGCTTGTTGACGAGCCTCCAGTTAAATTACCTGTTGTAGATACATTACCTGTTGTATAACTTATATCATTGCCTGATTTAGTCCAATCGATATTCACTCTTAACCATAAGGGAGAAGCTGAAGTACCTGTATTTACATAAAACCCAACTGGGGCATCGGTTTGATAAACCAATAAACCATTAGCAGGAAGTGAAATTGCAGTTTTTTGAGCAGCTGTCATACGTGGAACAAGTAGTCCTTTTGACGTTGACGTAATATCCAATTTCGCAGAAGCGTCAGGCGTAGTTGTTCCAATGCCCGTTTGTGCATGCGAAAGAATGCAAGTCAATGACAAAAGAATAGATAAAAAATATTTATAAACCATATTTATGTTTAGTTGCATTATAATTTTGAAAAACTTCGTCTGCAGAAATTGCACGATTGTAAATTTGGATCGATCCTATATAACCATTAAAATCTAAGCCACCTCCACTTCTTGCATCGCATAACCATAAACTAGATTGGATATAATTAGTTCTGCCAGCATTGGTAAAAATAGAACCATCTGTAGATCCGTTTAAATACATCTGTAGATTTCCGCCAGAAATTGTAAATCCAACTTGGTACCAAGTATTAATTGATAAAGGATTTATTCCAAACATATTGCTTTTATTAGTTGTATATAAATTTTGATAGTAGTATGATCCATTAGGATATATATCATAATGAAAATCAGCGCCACCTCCATTATTTACATCTGCAAACCATTTTGTTAAAAAAATATTCCAACCATTCCTTAAACTACTTGCTTTCAACCAAACAAAAACACTTATATCGCCTGTTGGAAAATTAGCAGGTGTTTTACCAAAATCAATATAGTCTTGGTCCCCATCCGAATAAAAAATTCCACCATTGCTTGTATTATAGCTCATATTTGCACCAATAGTGCCAGTTGTACTTCCTTTTAAATCATAAACCGAAGTTCCATATTTCGGATAAGTATACCAATTTGCAGGATCCACTGAAAACACAAGACCATTGGGAACGGCTTCCTCTCCTGATAATTCCTCAATGTCTTGATACCAAGTTGAACTCCCCGACTCAGAAGGTTTTTTCCAAAACAATAAAAGTGCATCTCCTCCACCTCCTTGCGTCATGCGCACTCTAAATAAATATTTTTTCCCTGCAACCAATGCAATGGTACCGGTATGTGTCCCAATTGGAGAATAAGCATGTGACCCATAATGGCTGGCTACAAATTGATCATTGATAAACAAATCCACTGCATCATCCCCTTCCATAGAAAAAGTATACGTGCCCGTTTGTTTTGGAATAAAGTACCCCGAAATTGCCATAGAATAACCCTGTCCATTAAATCCTGCATAAGGTGTTTGTGTGCCGATAGCAGTTTGTAATTGCGTATAACTTGTATAGTTTAAAATATTATTAGTAGAACTAATTGAACTATTCAAATTACCTGCATTACTTGCTAATGTCACATATCCACTTGCTCGATAGTTTGCAGCAGTTAAATAAGAAGCTTCTAATTCAGCAGCTGAATTGGGATTCGTAGATGTGGATGTTGCGTACATTCGGTAAAACAAATACTTATTTCCCTTGGGACGATTACTTTCCAAAGATGGATAATAATTAGGCATTATTTGAGCAATTGCAGTTTGCATTAATAATAACAGAATAATATGTAAAACAATTTTTTTCATTATTAATTGCTCATTTCACCTGAAATAATATAAATACCTCCAATATATAAAACCGTTGCAATGGCATATTGTCCCGCTGTTTTTGTAAAACTATTTCTATTGTTAAATGTACCCGCAAACGTAACTTGACCTGTACCATATTGTAACACCATACAGTTAAAGCCTTCAGGTAGCGTCCCAGCAGCGGGGAGTGTTAAAGTAATTGCACCTGTACATTTTAAAATCATCCCATTATCAGCAACGGCAATGGTTCTGCTTGCTGCTTCTGCACTTGTATTGGAAACAAAGCCACTCAATTTAGAAGTAGCCACATTGCCACCTGTTAAATTTCCACTCATCGCAACATCACCATTTATGTCCAATGCTTTTGTTGGATTCACTTTATTAATTCCCACATATCCTCCATTAGGATTCAACGCTAAAATATAATTAGTGCCGTAGTTTGACTTATCCCTTGCTTGTATCCATGAATAGGTTGTTGAACTGCTTAATCCAAAATCCAAAACATGCGTACCCACCGTAGCACCTAAACGCAAATTTCCATTGGCTGTGGCGCCAGTGGCAGCGGGATCGGTTTTCACTGCAAAAATATCCAATTTATTAACTGGCGTAGTAGTGCCAATGCCAGTTTGGGCATTCATTTTTGAAATGAATGATGAAAGCATTATAAGAATATATATTAATTTTTTCATTGTAAATTACTTATAACCCAAACCTAGTTTTGGTTGCATTAAAATTAGTAAGCACTTGCGCACTTGTTAATGGTCCATTATATATAGATACTGCTGCAATTCTGCCTTGCCAAAACGAAACTACCCCTCCTACATAATGCGCACCTATACGAAATGTTTCTTGAGTGAATGATTGTGTTACAGCATTATTTGTATTAACTAATCCCCCGTTAATAAAAATTTTCATTGTATTAGCAGCAGCATCAAAAGTAACAGTTACATATTTCCATTGATTCAATGGAAAACTTCCACCAGAGATTGCAAGATAGTTGGCCCCAACACCTGCATACAACGTGCCACTATAAATAAACAATGGTGTTGATGCACTTGAAACTATGTTTTGATTAGGAGCACTACCCGTTAGATATACCCAAGCATTAATTGAATAGGAGCTACCTGAACTGAGTGGCTGACCAATATCAATATAATTTGAGCTTCCATCAAAATTAAAATATCCTCCATTCCCAGCATTAAATGTAGCACCAATAATAGTCCCATTATTTGCATTGTTGGTCAAGTTAACCCAAGTAGAACCAGTTCCACTATAACTTGCAGCAACACTAGCATCCATATTTAAAACCAAATTTGCTGTTACCATTGGAGGTACATACGAATTATCGACCAAGGTGAAATTGTTGGACTGAAACACCCTGGTTTGTCCATTTGAATATACAAATGAACAAGTGGATAAAAATATGCATATTAATTTTTTCATTTAGTTGCCTTGATCTTCATAATTAGAACAATGCTCTAAAGACAATCCATTGAGATCCATCTGAAACTAGTCTTATCCAGTTATTTGAAGCTTCAATACCTAATGCAACCGAAGCTGCTGATGTATTTGCATTGTCAATATAAATTGTACCCGAAGACAACGGAGTAATGGTTACTGTATTAGCACTTTTGTTTTTTATAATTATTTCAGCACCCGCATTAGCAGTTGCGGCAGCTGGGACTGAAATTTTTCCAGCTTCGGCAGTTCCATAATTATAGATGATATATTTTTTAGACAAATCGGCGGCATATGCTGTAGTAGCAGTTGCAGTAGTAATTAGTGCAATGGATGCATATGGATTTGAGTTCCAAGTTGCATTACCAGTAGCATCAGAAATTAATACTTTTCCCGCACCCGCATTAGCTGGAATATTTACCGTACCACTTAATGTAGCAGTTCCGGTTGTAGTAACGGCAGTTAGCGTTGTAGCACCCGTCACACCTAAAGTACCACCAACTGTTTCATTTACTGTTATACTTGCACTTGTTAATGTAGTTGCTCCAGCACTTAAAGTAGAAGAGAATGTTCCTGCACCAGTAACAGCTAATGTTCCTCCAAGGCTTGTTGCACCTGTACCAACTGTCAATGTATTTGATCCTGTTATAGAAGTGTTACCATTTAAAGTAGTTGTACTATTATGAATAACAGTTCCACTTAAAGTTGCAGTACCAGTTGCAGTAACAGCAGCTAATGTAGTTGCACCAGCAACTCCAAGTGTACCACCTACAGTTTCATTCCCAGTAACACTTGCACTAGCCAAAGTGGTTGCACCAGCACTTAATGTTGAAGAGAATGTTCCTGCTCCAGTTACTGTTAATGTATTTCCTAATGATGTTGCTCCAGTAACACCAAGTGTACCACCTACAGTTTCATTTCCAGTAACACTCGCACTAGCCAAAGTGGTTGCACCAGCACTCAATGTTGAAGAGAATGTTCCTGCTCCAGTTACTGTTAATGTATTTCCTAATGATGCTGCTCCAGTAACACCAAGCGTACCACCTACAGTTTCATTTCCAGTAACACTTGCACTTGCCAGAGTGGTTGCACCAGCACTCAATGTTGAAGAGAATGTTCCTGCTCCACTAAATGTTTTAGCTCCAGCAATAGTTTGTGTGCCATTTGTAAGTACACCGCCATTTGTTCCATCTGCTGGTGTTAATGTAATTGTTGTTCCACTAATTGTCGCACCTGCCGCATTTGAAGTACCTGCTATTGAAGCAACAGTATTTACTCCAGCAATGATGGATGTAGTTGTTGCATTTGTAATCCTACCTTTTGCATCTATTGTAATAGAAGGAATGGCTGTTGATGATCCATAAGTTCCTGACACTACACCAGAATTAGCCAATGTAGCTGCTGCTGTAATATTTCCACTACCGTCAAAACTTGGACTAGTATAAGTTAAGTCCCCAGTTATTCCAATGGTTCTTCCAGTTGCTAAAGTTGTTGCAGTTCCGGCATTTCCAGAAATAGAACCAGTTATTAATGAATTAAATGTTTTTGCTCCAGCAATAGTTTGTGCACCATTTGTAAGCACACCACCATTCGTTCCATCGGCAGGTGTTAATGTAATTGTTGTTCCACTAATTGTCGCCCCTGCCGCATTTGAAGTACCTGCAATTGAGGTAACAGTATTAACACCTGCAATAATAGAAGTTGTTGTTGCACTTGTAATCCTACCTTTTGCATCAATTGTTAAAGCTGGAATTGCTGTGGATGAGCCGTAAGTTCCTGCAGTCACTCCAGTACTAGCTAAGGTTGCTGTGATACCAGCAGTGCCAGATCCAGATATATCACCAGATAGTGTTATAGTTTGATCCCCTGTATTAGTTCCAGAAATATTTGCATCACCAGCAACAGTTAAAGTTTTAGAGGTTGTTGAACCTCCAGCAATGGTAAAACCAGTTGTCAATGCAGTTGGCGTTAATCCATTAATAATTTTATTGGTGAATGATTCACTTCCTGTCAAAGTTGCTAAAGTACCAGTAGTTGGTAAAGTAACACTTGTATTATTTGTTGTTATTAAAGTTGTACTATATGTACCAGATGTTACAAAATTTCCACCAAGTGTAATTGTTTTACCCGTATTAACAACACCTGTTCCACCATTTGCACCAGAAACGATTCCAGTAACATTCGCTGCAGTCCCTGAAGCATTTCCTGTTACATTACCTGTTAAGTTAGCCGTAATCATGCCAGCAGAAAAATTACCAGAACCATCTCGTTTTACAATTGCACTTGCTGTATTACTTGCAGTTGCTGCATTGGCTAAAATGGTAGCTGCATTAATATTGCTTGCAGTAGAACCACCTACTGTAACAACTGTTGGTGATGCAGCTGTATTGCCTAAATCTCCTGCTAATTGTATTTTACCTTTAACACTAGAAGTTGCATCTGCAATTGTTGCAGCAGCAACACTTGCATCCACATAAGTCTTTACCGCCAACTGTGTAGGATAATTTGTATTATTTGAATTTGCACCTCCTAAATCCGTAGCGCTTTGTTTGTTTTGATTAGATTCTGCATTAGTTACATCCGCGACAGGTATCGCAGCGGCTGCGGTGTATGCACTTGTACCATTCCCTTTTATATATCCTGTTAAGGTGCTTGCGCCAGATCCTCCATTCGCAACTGCAACAACCCCTGTAACGTTATTAGCAGTACCAGACACATTACCTGTAACATTACCTATTAAACTTGCCGTGATTGCTCCTGCAGAAAAATTTCCTGAAACATCTCTTCTAACAATTGTATTTGCAGTATTTGAATACACTGCTGCATTCGCTAATACTGTTGCTGCATTAATTGCACTTGCAGTTGAACCTCCTACACTCACTACAGTTGGAGCGGTAGCCGTTCCACCTAAATCACCCCTTAATTGAATTTTACCAGTTACGGAAGAAGTGGCTGATGGTGTTGCATTCGTAATTTGATCATCAACATAAGATTTTGTTGTGGCATCTGATGAAGCAGATGGAGCCGAACTAATTGTAATACTTGGAACGGTTAATGTACCCGTCATAATATCTCCAGATTTAATTAAATATCTAGCATCCGTTGCAGCTTGATTAGTGGTAATTTCATGCCATGTAGATGTGCCATCGAAAATGAAAGTTCTTCCATTATTAGCAGCAATATCTTGAGAAACCACATATGTTGTACCAGCAGTTCCAGTATATGTTCCAGAAGTCAACGTGAAATCTGAATAAGTACCCGTTATTACGGCTACTGTTGGCACTGTAACATTTCCTCCAACTGGGGCAACTCCATTTACTTTTTGTACAGCACCAGTAACATCTGCAACAGGAATCGAAGAAACAGAAGTGAATGCAGAATTGCCTGCACCCTTTATATATCCTGTTAAACTTGTAGCACCTGTACCACCATTTGCAACGGGTAATGCACCAATTACTTTAGTTGCTAAGTCAATACCTCCTGCTAATTTATCATTTGTTACACTACTTGAACTTATGGTACCAACACCACTACTATTAATTGTAAAATCTCCTGTTATCGGAACAGATTGAGCAATACCAGATCCGTCCCCAACAACCAAATTACCACTTGCAAGGTTAGAACCAATTGGAGATACTCCTGTGATTGTAGTCTCAGTCACATTCGTAATTCTTCCTTTTGAATCAACCGTTAAAGCTGGAACTTTTATTGCCGTACCATAACTTCCTGCTGTCACCGCTGTATTAGCCAATGTAGTAGCAAAACTTCCAGTTCCCGATCCAGTTACATCACCTGTTAAAGTAATGGTTTGGTCACCTGTATTGGTGCCTGATAAGCTTGCATTATCGGTCAATGTAAATGTTTTTGAAGCCGTCCCTCCATTGATTGAAAATCCAGTAGATAAATTATTTAGAGACAATCCATTGATTGTTTTATTATTTAAATTTTCAGAACCAGACAAAGTAGCAACAGTTCCAGAAGCGGGTAAACTTACGTTGGTTGTACCTGAATATGTTAAAGTTAATGCACCTGTTCCTGCTGTAACAAAGTCACCGCCAAAAGTCATTGTCTTAGTTCCATTATTAATTCCTGTTCCGCCATGCGCACCTGTAACAATAGCCGTTACATTTGCAGCAGTCCCTGAAACATTTCCTGTTACATCTCCCACCAAATTTGCTGTAACTGTATGCGCAGTAAAATCTCCCGATGAATTTCTTTTTACAATTGTGCTAACAGTATTTGCATCCGTTGCAGCATTTGCTAACTGCTCTGCTGAATGAATATTACTTGCAGTTGAGCCTCCAACTGAAACAACCAAAGGAGCACTTGCTGTGCTACCCAAATCACCTGCTAATTGAATTTTACCTTTCGTATTTGCGTCTGCATCTGCAATGGTTGCTGCAGCCACTTTTGTGTCAACATATGTTTTAACTGCTAACTGTGAAGGATATTTAGAGTCTGCTGCTCCTGATCCACCCAAGTCCGTCGCAATGGCTCTGTTTAAAATAGATTCTCCATTGGTAATGTCCGCAACTGGAATACTTGTTGATGCAGTCATGCTTAATGTTCCATTTCCCTTAACGTATCCCGTAAGCGAAGTTGCACCAGTTCCTCCATAGGGTACAGTAATTGTATTTGCATTCCAAGTACCTGTAGTAATAGTACCCACAGTAGAAATATCAGTCCCCACTAATTTTGCTGCAGTAACACCACCATATAATTTTGCATTGGTAATGCTACCATCTGCCACACCACCAGAAGCAAACTGATTGCTTACATAGGTTTTAACCGCTAATTGAGATGGATATTTAGTATTACTTGATAAAAGCCCGCCCATATCTATTTCAGTACTTTTATTCGCTGTAGCTTCTGCACCTAAATTTGTTAATGCAGCTCCTGCCGTTGTTGCACCCGTACCACCATTTGCAACTGGCAATGAACCGCTGAATGCACTTGCCGTTACCACATTATTAGCACCATATCCGTTTCCTACATTCCAATAAAAATTATTTCCATCATAATAAAAGGAAACAATGTCTTGGGCATTATTTGTAGTAGACAAGTTAAGTCCTGAAGATGATCCCAATACTTTATTACCCTTCCCTGAAACTGTTGGCAATGTTAAATTATAAGGTCCACCAGTTGCAGGTTGTGTTACGATTAATGTTCCACTTGTTCCAATAGGAGGTGTAGATCCAAAACTTAAAGTACTGTTTTGACTTAATGTAACACTCGCATTTAAGCCAATAGTAGGATCCCAACTTATGGTAGAACCAGCGGTTAAAGTCTGTGGTGTAGAAATATAAATTGGTGATGTAACATTTGTGAAGTTACCTGTTGATGCAGTTGTTGCACCAATTGGTCCAGTAAATCCAGTAGCACTCACCGTACCACTAGTCACTACACTTGTTACACCAGTATTTCCCAATTGAATTCTGTTACTCGCGTTTGCAATTGCACCATAACCAATGGCAGTTGCATTATATAAATTATTTGCTGAGATATCTGCACTCGCACCAATTGCTGTATTATTTGTTCCTGTTGTATTGGTGTTTAAACTTCCTGCTCCAACTGCAACATTATATCCACCAGATATTGAATTTCCTAAAGCTTGTCTACCAATGGCCACATTATAGTCGCCACTTGTATTTCCAACTAGTGAAGAAGAACCCAAAGCAGTATTATAATTACCACCTATATTATTATACATTGACGATAGTCCAATACCCGTGTTTTCTAACCCACTAGTATTATTGTGCATTGCATCCTTACCTATTGCCGTATTATAATATCCAGTTGTATTTGAAGTCATTGCAGATCCACCAAATGCGGCATTTGAATATCCTGACGTATTTACTTTTAATGCTTCAAAACCTACTGCACTATTTGTATTGATATTACCAGTTCCTATACCAACTGTTAATCCATTAATTTTTACATCTGTATTAAAGGTTGTTGTATTACTAAAAGTTTTTACACCTGCAAAAGTTTGTGCACCTGTTGTAACAACACCACCATTTGTTCCGTCTGCAGGTGTTAGTGTAATAGTGGTTCCGCTTATTGTTGCACCACTTGCATTAGATACTGAAGCAATTGCATTAACTGTATTTACACCAGCAATAATGGATGTAGTCGTTGCATTTGTTATTCTTCCTTTTGAATCAATTGTTAAAGATGGAATTGCTGTTGATGATCCATAAGTCCCCGATACCACTCCAGAGTTTGCTAAAGTTGCAACCCCTGTTACATTAGCACTACCATCAAAATTTCCACTTGTATAAGTTACATCACCAGTTGTAGCAATGGTTCTTCCAGTTGCTAATGCAGTTGCAGTAGAAGCATTCCCAGTTACATTACCAGTTAAAGGCCCTGTAAAGCCAGTTGCGCTCACTGTACCACTTGTCACAACGCTTGTTACACTTGTATTACCTAGCTGAATTGTGTTACTAGCATTTACAACAGCACCACTACCAATAGCAGTTGCATTGTTAACACCAGCCAAAATATCAGTACTAGTTCCTAACAAGGTATTATTTGTTTCAGTTGTAAAACTTGCACCTGCACCATGACCAATAACCAGGTTCTGAGATGCAGTTGTTGCGAAACGCATATTTTCTTTTCCCAAAACGATATTGTCATTTGCACCGTTTGTACTCCAGTCAAGGGAACTATTACCTAAAACAATATTATTATTAGAATTTTGACTTAAATACATTGCATTAGATCCAATCGCAATATTATTACTCCCTTTGTTTTTTTGTAAAGCTTGGTAACCAATGGCCGTATTGCCACCTCCTGTAATATTATCAGTTAAAGCTGCAAAACCCACGGAAGTATTAGCACTTCCTGTCGTGCCATTTGCTTGGCCTTGATAACCAAATGCAGTATTCCCTTCTCCAGTAGTGTTATTTGATAATGCACTTCGTCCTACAGTTGTATTTTGGATATAATTACCAGAACCAGTTCCCATTCCTATTCTAATCCCATTAACTACTAAATCATTATTAAAAACCTTACTGCCTGCAAATGTTTGACTTCCAGTTGTCACTAATCCTCTTGCAGTTGCAGATGCATCTGGCAAATTAAAAGTATGTACACCTAAAGCACTTGAAATATTAAAGTCAGTACCATTTGTACCTGTTGCAAAAGTTTGTGAAGCATCAGCCAATCCATTCAAACTATAACCTAATCCAGTTAAAGTATAATTAGGAATATTAAATGTTCCAGTTGTAGAAGAATAGGTAGCGGCGCCACTATTACCAGTTGTAGTTAAAGTCAATGCGCTCTTTACTCTAGCATCTGTATAATATAAATTAGTGCCTTCAGTTAAATTAGTTGTAGACTTAGTTGCTAAACGTGTATCGAAATCTGCATTTGCTCTAGTTGTAGTATAATACAAATTACTACCTTCTGGAACAGCAGTCGTATTTAACGTCTGCCAAGTTTTATCACCCCTCCAATATTGTGGTGCAGTACCAATCGTAATTGCAGGTTCAAAATCAGCAGTGTTGTTATTAGCAGCAGTACCAAATGTTCTTTGTGCTAGTACATCAGTTCCTATTGTTAATCCTAAGTTTGTTCTTGCAGCAGCTGCACTTGTTGCACCTGTACCTCCGTTTGTAATAGCAATAGTTCCTGTTACATTATTCGCATTACCTGCAATATTACCTGTTACTTTTGAACCACTCACTGTTGCAATTTTCGCATCTGTAACATTCGCATCAGCAATTTTATTAGTTGTAATTGCATTGTTCGCAATTGTAGGTAATGCAGCTGTACCAGTTAAATCTCCAGCTAATTGTAATTTACCTTTTGTATTTGCATCTGCATCCACAATGGTCGATACTGAAATTTGCCCATCAACATAATTTTTTACAGCTTTAACACTTGGATATTTTGTATCTGAGGTCGCATCTGTAGTTATGTTTGTAGACTTATTCGCACTGTTTTCTTTTAGATTTAATGCATTGTAAATACTTGTACTATCAAAAGTCTTTGCTTTTAGCTGAGTTGGAGTAACATAAACTATTGTACTATCTGCAACATTCACTTTATTCGTTACTAATGAATTTAAATTTGCAACCCTAGCATAACTTGATAACATTTTAGCAGTATCTAATACATTCAATTTTGTATCAAACCCGGCAACCGATCCTGCATATAATGCATAAGGTACTGTACCTAGTGATGTAGTTCCTAAATCAACTAAATCTTTGGTATAGTCCCAGTTCACAACAGGTGCAGTTGGCGTAATCGCAATTTTTAAATTTAAAAAGAAAGGCCCTTGCGCCCATGGTATATCATACAATCCAGCCGCTGTCCCTCCTATTCTTGTTCCTTGGCCAATGGTTATACTAAACACACCCGTCGCATCCGTTGTAGTTTGATGTGATTCTTTTAACACTACAGTACCTGTGCTAGTTGTTTGCAGAACACTTGTTTCCACAAATATTTTTCTATCCTTTGCAGGATTAGCAAAATTATCCCTTGCTACCGCTTGAAAAAATATACCTGTATTTGGAGTTTGCGCAAACATAGGTACAGATGCAAATAGTGTCCCTAAAATTATAAGGATGGTTGCAATTGCTTTAAATTTTCTATTCTTCATAAAATTTTACTTTTCTGCCAAATAATTATCTCTTACTAAATCACTTATTATGCTTAATTCGCTTTAATAAATTTTATCGCATCCACAAATTGAGTGGACTCTACTTTTAATACATAGCTTCCTGATATTAGATTACTTACATCCAACATTATACCTTGGTAAATACTATAACCCGTTTCTTTTCTTGTGCTAATCATCGCACCCTCTGTGTTCCAAATACTCACACTAAACGTTTCTGTTAGCGGTGGTGTATTAATAAACTTTGCCTTAGTTGATGTTCTTGCTGGGTTGGGAAATAACTTAATACCTAGTGTATTAAACTCTTGTGCAATGGCACAGTTCACAGCAAACTCCCCAAATCCTCGCGTACCGCTAAACACTGCAATACCCGACTGTACATCTATACAAGTCGCATTACTTTTAAAGTTCACCGCCGTTGCATTGCTTGAAGTATTCGACATCATTCCCACACTGCTCATTAAAAACTTTGCGCTTGCACGCTAGCACTTACTAGCAATATGCTTACTATGCACATTCCTAATTTAGATTTCACGCCGTTTATTTTTTTAGACACTTGCATTTGTTTTTCAATAATTATTTGGAGTATTATTTTTCTCTATCTCACTACTATTTTATTTCATTACTATTTCTGTGTGCTGTAATAATATTTTGTTACTACACTATTCACCGTAAAATTCATAATCAAGTTCTTTGCACCCAGTGACTCCACATTGTACACATACTCTATTGGATTACCGCTTGCTGTCTTTGCTTGCACATGTATTTGCAACTGATTATTCATTTTCTCAACCGTATACGTCCCTTTTAATCCATCAGAGTCTACTGTGGTTAGGTTCTTTAAAAAATTAATAAAGTAAGTAGATTGTCCTACATAGGTTTTAGTGCTTGTACTTGTTCCTGTGGTAGTTTGTGTGTACTCCAAATACCAGGTTTTATCCGCTAGCATATTGTAAGACAAATTAATATCCGCGCCTGCTGTGTCTTTACTACATCCAGTAAATAACACTGCAGTGAAGGCAATTAATAAAATTAGAGAGAAGGTATATCGTAAATTATTTTTCATTGTTGTCTTTGTTGGGTTTCTTTTAAAATAAATCACTTGCTTTAATCATCATGCCTATCTCCACACTATTTAAGTTGGTTACAATAGGTGCTTTTGTAAAGGAGGTAAGCCCTTGCTTATAATGAATAAACAAAGTATAGTAGGATTGATTATCAAACTCTAATCCAACATCTCCTCTTAGCAATAAACGGTGGTAATTGTTGTTCACCAAATTATCGGCGCTCTGTCCTGATAATCTTGTATCCAGGCTTGGACCTACTACAAAATAAAATTTACGCTTTGCGGTATCTCCCAATGGAATTAATTTTTTGTAATGCGCAGCTATACTTAATGTGAAAAATTGATCATCTGCTTTAAACTTGGAGAAGCTCCCCAAAAATGGACTTAAGCTGCCCGCATCCTTGTAACTCGTGCCCGTTGCAATTTTATTTAAACTTACGGCTAAGGAATAGTTGTGCTTTTGCTTGTACTTACCATCCACCCTAACTCCAGCATAATACCCCGGCTTAAATGCATTTTTGTTATAATCCGCTAAATCGTAATTGAAATTAGAAGCGTAATTGCCCGTTGTAATGTTCTGTTTGGAAACATTCATACCAGCGAGTAAATACACATTGTTACCCGTGAAGTCCGAAAAAGTCTTATCCAATGTTTTCTTTACCCCATTGTGAAACTTAACCAAGTTGTCCTTGAATGAAAAATGTATGGATGAATCCGCTAATTTTTCCTGTTTTGTCGAGTCCATTACTTTAACCTTCTTTGCATGTGCAGTAGGTATGAATTTTTTAAAAAAGCTTTTTTGGGAAAATCCAATGCTAGGTGCAGCAACCAGCAAAATAATTGCCAATACATATTTGTTTTTATTCATATATAGTTTTATCTTAATTAATTGATTTGTAATCTTGAAAATGCCAATATGACATACCAAAACACCTCGTGCGTGGGCGCGAAAGGTAGACTGATTCTAATCAATTATAGAAGTGATGAAGTCGAAATATGTACAGATTTCAAAAACCAAGACAAAACGATACGAATTAGTCTAGATTATTAAGATATTCTGAAGGTGTAACACCCATTTTCTGCTTAAATGAATTGAAAAAGCTGGTTCTAGAACCAAAGCCTGCTTGTTTGGCTAAGGCGTCGAGTGTCAAAATTTCACCCGATCCATTTTGAATTAAATCAATTACATGGGCAATTTTAAGGTCATTTTTCCAAGTATTAAAATTAACATTAAGATGTTCATTAAAATAATAGGACAAATGATGGACTGGAATATCCGTGTCAGAAGACATATAAGTGAGGTTGAAATCAGAACTCAAATAAGGTTTTTTCTCTATGTATTTGTCAATTTTATACTTCAACAGTGAAATTTTTTCAGGGGAAATTTCAAAGGCTCTGGTCTGCTTTTTTTCATCTTGATTTGCTTCAATGACCTGATCATTAAGCTTTTTACCTTTTGAAGCAATTTCATAATCTAACTGGGGAAGCCCGTATAAAATATTAGGGAAAAACAACAAGGACAGATTCAGCAAAAACAAGCCCGCAATTGTTGAATACAAGATATAATCTCCATTTTTTCTTGAAACATAAACCTCTTTGTGAAAATAGGAATCAACAGTGAAAAATAAAAAGCCGATATATAAAATGGATGAAATCACTACCAACAAAGCCAGCCATTTAATAATTAATTTAGATTGACTTGTGGAATAGTTTTCGTCCAATCCCTTCCTAAAAATAAGTATAACACTTGCTATTACATAACCAAAAGCAAATAGTGGTCTTGTTAAAAAACTATAGGTAGGCGCTAAAAACAAATAATCAATTTTTATTAAATAACGAACATCTGACATTACATTAGTTGCATATTGTAATTTATAGTCCCAGCTTTGAAATAAAAAAGGGGAAATATTTATTAGAAATAAAATGGCAGGCGTAAAATGTAATAAATCAGTTTTACTCAATGTGTAATCATCCTTTAACAAACCTCTCACGTAAAAATAAAATAAGGGGCCTAGTAATAAATACAATGGTGTAAAGTGCACGAGCATGATAGCTACAAAAAACTTATTCCCAGAATATATTGTTGCATAATGCGCAAGCGAATAAATATTATTAATTAATAAAAAAAAGAATAAATAAATATTTGCTTTATTTGACTGTTTTAAATTAATAAGCAACAAAAAAGTAACAATGAATCCAAGGACTGTTATATAAAGCTGCATAATTGGAATAGGTAATTGGTGCACTTTGCAAATGTAGCATAGAAAAAAATCATTTTAATCAGCTATTTTTGCTTCAATGAACCATTTCATTATTAACCCCAATGCTGGGACCAATAGAAAAAGTAGATATCTAGCTTTAATTAATTTAATAAAAAGCAATCCAGCAAATATTGTTTGGGAAACCAGCCTCCCTCTTGAAGCGCCAACCCTTGTACAAAAAGCAATAAAAATGGGTGCAACAAGAATTATTGCGGTTGGAGGAGATGGTACCATTAACGAAGTTGCCTCTGAATTAGTTGCTACAAATATACCACTTGGTATTATCCCAATTGGATCGGGCAATGGTTTGGCAAGACATTTAGGCATACCCCTTCATCCAGCTATGGCACTTAATTTTGCAACAAGTGGCACACCCAGTAAAATTGATGTTGGGAAATTCAATGGAAAATATTTTTTCTGTACCGCAGGCATTGGCTTTGATGCAAGTGTTGCACATAGGTTTGCAAAAGGTAGTAAAAGAGGCTTCATTAATTATATAAAAGCCACTTTACTTACTCTATTTAATTATAAGCCTATTGAAGTGTCTATTAATAACGAACCTTTCGAAAAAGTTTTTTCACTAACCATTGCTAATGCCAATCAATTTGGTAACAATGCTTTTATATCACCTAGTTCTAATATTCAGGACGGGCAATTGGAACTGATTAAAATAAAGAAATTAAATCTATTCCAAGCAGCAGTTATAGGCGTTAGACTATTCCTAGGTAATATAGATAAATCAACAATGGTACAAGTTTTAGCATGTAAGGAAGTAACAATTCAATATAAATCCAAAGCCCCTTTTCACTTAGATGGGGAATACCTTTTTACTACTGATTCTACTATTCATATTCAGTTACTCCCCCTCTCTATCCAGGTAGTTTTTTAGCTTCAGGATATGATATTAATCATTCATTTTTTTTCAAAATGCTGATAATGCTCCAATTCAGAAATCTGGATGCTCTTTATTTTTGAAATAGAATAGTTTCTCGGATTTATTCGTAATTTAGGACACATTATAAAAATCAGCTTATGGGCGCGATTTCCTTAATTGCTTTGCTAATTGCAGCAATCGCATTTTCTGCTGGCGGAATTTTAGTCGGAAAAATTTTAGTAAAAGGCAGTAACAATCCACAAAAAGGCGAACCTTACGAATGCGGCATTCCAACCAACACATCTCCTTGGCATCAATTTAACGTAGGGTATTATTTATTTGCATTGTTATTTTTAATTTTTGATGTTGAATTAGTATTCCTATATCCTTGGGCTGTTGTTGTTAAAAAAGTAGGCATCGTTGCACTTATTGAAATTATCGTATTCATATTTATTTTATTCATGGGCTTTTTATACGCCCATAAAAAAGGCGCACTCAAATGGAGTTAAATGAAAACATTGCTGGTAATCCCCCATTTCCGGGTATTATCCACGAAACACCAGGCGGTGGAATTGTAGTAAGCACTTTTGATAATATCATTAATTGGGCACGTAGCAATTCCTTATGGCCATTGTCTTTCGCAACCAGTTGTTGTGGCATTGAAATGATGTCCACTGCTTCTGCCAAATATGATTTTTCGCGATTTGGTTTTGAAGTGGCACGTGCCTCCCCAAGACAAGCTGATGTCATTATTATTGCAGGTACTATTGTAAATAAAATGGCTCCTGTGTTAAAACGATTATACGATCAAATGGCCGATCCTAAATACGTAATTGCAATGGGTGCTTGTGCAATTAGTGGAGGTCCATTTTTTTACAATACATATTCAGTTGTAAAAGGTGCCGACCATGTAATCCCTGTAGATGTATATATCCCAGGATGTCCTCCAAGGCCCGAAGCATTATTACACTCTTTAATTACCCTGCAAGAAAAAATTAAAATGGGAATGACAAGAGATCAAATTAGAGCAGATTTTAAAGGATAAAACAAAAGAATAATTGAGACAAACACTTAATATGACCAACGAAGCAATAAAAGCCTACATCATTTCACAAGCACCTCAATCTACTTTTGATGAAACAGGCGAATGGTTAAACATTATCATTGATTCAAATAGCTTAAAAGGCTTAGCAGAACTGCTTCGTGGCCAACCCATGCAAATGGATTATTTATTCAATCTTACTTGTGTTGATTGGAAAACACATTTAACCATGGTGTATCATCTATCTTCTACAATACATCGACACAATATTGTTTTAAAAGCAAATTTAGACAGAACAGCACCGAGCATTGAAACAATCTGTCCTATTTGGAGAACTGCCGAATTGTTAGAGCGAGAAGTGTTTGAAATGTTTGGCGTACAATTTTTACATCATCCAGACTTAAGAAATTTAATATTGGAGGACGATAAAACCAACTACTGGCCACTTAGAAAAGATTTTGAAGATCCTATCAACATGATAAAATTATAATCGGGCATGTATAATCAAACTGAAATAATAAAAGACACAACCGACTTAGGGCCTGAAGGAGAGTTGGTAGTGAACATGGGACCTCAGCACCCTGCCACGCATGGTGTATTGCATTTGGTGGTTACCTTAAATGGAGAAACCATTAAAAAAATTGAACCGCATTTAGGTTATATACATCGCTCTATCGAAAAAATGTGTGAGAGCTTAACTTATCGCCAGTTTATTTACGTAACCAGTAGAATGGATTATTTGTCTTCTCATATCAACAACACTGCATGTGCTTTGATTGTAGAAAAAGGAATGCAAATAGAAGTGCCAGAACGTGCAAAATACATTAGAACCATCTTAAATGAATTAACACGCATTGCCTCTCACGAGTTATGGATTGGTGCGATGGCAATGGACTTAGGTGCCTTCACTCCATTCTTTTACGCATTTAGAGAGCGTGAAATGATCACGGATATTATGGAAGAAACCTGTGGTGCAAGACTCACCATGAATTATATAGTTCCAGGGGGATTGATGTATGATATTCATCCTGAGTTTCAAACTAAAGTGAAAGCCTTCATTAAACAGTTCAAAGAAAAAGTAACCGAATATGAGGACTTGGTAACAGGCAATATTATTTTCCAAAGCCGTACCAAAGGCGTGGGTGTATTAACAGCAGAAGATGCTATTTCTTATGGATGTAGCGGTCCAGTTGCAAGAGCAAGTGGTGTTAGTTGTGATATCAGAAAGATAGCTCCTTATGATGCTTATGATAAAGTGGAATTTGACGAAGTGATTGAAACTGCTGGAGACTCTTTTGCTAGATATATGGTACGTGTGAAGGAAATGAATCAATCTATTCGCATTATTGAACAACTCATTGATCATATTCCAGAAGGTGATTTTGTAGGAAAAACTAAGAATGTATTAAAATTAGCGAAAGGCGAATTTTACCAAAGAGTAGAAACAGCAAGAGGAGAATTAGGTGTATACATTGTAAGTGAAGGTGGGACTACTCCGTACAGAATTAAATTTCGTTCTCCTGGCTTTTCAAATTTATCGGTACTTGATCATATCGCCAAGGGCAGTAAAATTGGGGATTTAATGGCTACGATGGGTACATTGGATTTAGTAATTCCAGATATTGACAGATAGAAGTATAAAATAATTACGCATGTTAAGTTTAGAAAGTATCACAAAAACAACGCAGGACTGGTTACTAGCCAAGTTTAGTCCGCAAATCGCACTGACCATTGAATGTGTGATTGTGATTTTATTGGCCATTACTTTATTTGCCGTACTTGGATTGGTACTCGTATTATTGGAACGCAAAGTAGCTGCAAGAATTCAAATTCGCCTTGGGCCCAACCGCGTTGGACCAGGTGGCATTTTCCAAACTGCTGCTGATACATTAAAATTAATTATGAAAGAAGGCTTAACGCCCGACACAGCAGATAAGTTTTTATTTAACCTAGCACCATTTGTAGTGATGATGGTTGCTATGTTATTATTAGCACCCATTGCTTTTGCAAAGAACTTTCAAATTTGGGATATTAATATTGGCGTTCTCTATATCTCTTCCATTTCTTCCTTATCTGTAATTGGTATATTAATGGCCGGATGGGCTAGTAATAATAAATACTCTTTATTAGGTGCTATGCGCAGTGGGGCACAAATTGTAAGTTATGAATTATCAGCAGGCTTTGCTGTATTAACAATTGTAGTACTTACAGGAAGTTTGCAAATTTCAGAAATTGTGGCAGCACAAGAAAATGGTTGGTGGTTGTTTAAAGGTCATATCCCCGTAGTGATTGCATTTGTGTTATACATTATTGCAGTGACTGCCGAAACCAATCGTGCTCCGTTTGACTTAGCCGAAGCAGAGTCTGAATTAACAGCAGGTTTTCATACTGAATATTCAGGGATGAAATTTGCTTTATTCTTTTTAGCAGAATACATTAATATATTTATTGTTTGTGCTATTGGTGCTACCTTATTTTTGGGAGGCTGGATGCCATTGCATATTGGCCATTGGGAAGTATTTAATCATATCATGGATTATATCCCTTCATCGGTTTGGTTTATGGGAAAAACTTTTTTCCTAATCTTCTTAATTATGTGGTTTAGATGGACTTTCCCAAGACTACGTGTGGATCAATTATTAAACTTAGAATGGAAATATTTATTACCCATAAGCTTGTTTAACCTTTTATTAGTAACCGTGATTGCAATAATGGGTTGGCATTTTTAACACTAAATGGAATAGACAATGTTTTTGAAAGATTATATATCAGATGTTTTCAATGGCGTCAGTTCCTTATTAAAGGGAATGCGTAAAACAGGTTATTATTTTACACATGGTAAAGAAATTATCACGGAGCAGTATCCCGACAATCGTGCGACTTTAAAATTAGCAGAACGTTTTAAGGGGGAAGTAATCATGCCACATGATGAAAACAATGAACATACTTGTACGGGTTGTACGGCTTGCGAATTAGCTTGTCCTAATGGAACCATTAAAGTAATTACCAAGTTTGAAATGACCCCAGAGGGTAAAAAGAAAAAAGCAATTGACACTTTTATTTATCGTTTGGAAATGTGTACCCTATGTAATTTATGTGTAGCAGCCTGCCCTAGTGATGCAATTAAAATGGCTCCCAATTTTGAACACAGCGTTTTTGATAGAAGCAAATTGACAAAAATTTTAAATAAACCAGGATCTAAAATAAGGGAGGGAATCGAATAATGAATATATCATCAATCCTATTTTACGCCATCTCTGCTTTAATATTAGGAGCAGGAATTTTAGCCGTTACCTCGGTTAAAATATTTCGTGCAGCCATTTGGCTACTATTCTCCTTAGTGGGCATTGCAGCATTGTATTTTTGGATGCAGGTAGAATTTATTGCAGCTATACAAATTGTGGTTTATGTGGGTGGCATAGTAGTGCTCATCATCTTTTCCATTTTCTTAACGCAGAACTCAGGGAAAGAAATGAATAGCCCAGCCTTAAGTAAAAAAATATTTTCTGGTTTAGCTGCTTTATTTGGAACAGCCTTTGTGCACAACTTGATTGTTCACTATCAAGGTTTCGCATTTAATTCAGCAAAGCCCTTTAACCCGAATGTAGCAGAGATAGGCACACAAATGTTAAGTACCACATCTCATGGATTTATACTGCCATTTGAAGTGGTAAGTATGTTATTATTAGCTGCCATGGTGGGTTGTATTGTCATTGCCATGCGCCCTAAAAACGAAACGGAATCTAAGTCAACCACCTTTATTAATAAGGATTAATATGCACGAAATACCATTAACCCAGATTCTATTTGTAAGCACAGCCCTATTTTTCATAGGCATGTATGGCTTATTCACTAGACGTAATTTAATAACCATGTTAATGTCTATTGAATTGATGTTGAATAGCGTGAACATCAATTTTGTGGCATTCAATAAATATTTGTTTCCAGATAATTTAGACGGGCTGTTCTTTACCTTATTTATTATCACTATTGCCGCTGCCGAAGCTGCTGTTGCTATTGCTATCATTATTAATTTATATCGCAGTCATAATTCTATTGATGTAGAAGATGCAACTGAAATGAAATACTAAGACTCCAACTATTTAACTACGTTTAATATAATAAATATCATCATTAATTAAGCTAATTTATACCCTACACGATGTCAAACTACTTATATATACTTTGGATTCCACTACTACCCTTAGCCACATTTGTGATACTGGGTTTATTTGGACGTAAATATTTATCGGGCATTGCAGGAATCATTGGCACTGCCAGCTTATTAACTTCCACTATCCTTTCCTTTGTAGCGGCAAAACAATATTTTTTTGTTGATGGCAAAGTAAATGGAGTTTTTCAAAAAATAGTGGCATTAAAATATACTTGGTTGGAATTTTCTCCAAATGTATCTATTGACTTAGGCATTATTGTAGATCCTATCTCTGTTATGATGCTAGTGGTTGTCACTTCTGTTTCTTTAATGGTACATGTATTTAGTTTAGGCTATATGAAGGGAGAAGAAAGATTCGCTACTTATTACGCTTTCCTTTCATTATTTACTTTCTCTATGTTGGGCTTAATATTATCCGCTAATATTTTCCAAGTGTATATGTTCTGGGAATTAGTAGGCGTTTCTAGTTTCTTACTTATTAGCTATTACTTTAATAAACCCTCGGCCGTTGCTGCGAGCAAAAAAGCCTTTATTGTAACTCGTTTTGCCGACCTTGGTTTTTTAATTGGTATTTTAATATTGGGTTATTATGGAGGCACATTGGATATTGGATTGTTAATTGAACGATTCACATCGGTGCATTCTTCTCAATTTTTATCCATCACTAGTGCAAGCTTTTTAGGAGCGAGCATGTTAACCTGGGGTTTAACTTTAGTATTCATGGGTGGTGCAGGTAAGTCTGCCATGTTCCCTTTACATATTTGGTTACCAGATGCCATGGAGGGCCCTACTCCAGTATCTGCTTTAATACACGCGGCAACCATGGTAGTGGCAGGCGTGTATTTAGTTGCAAGAATGTTCCCCGTTTTCTCTATGGATGAAACCGCATTAAACATTGTCACTTATGTAGGTGCAGCTTCTGCATTATTTGCAGCAGTTATTGCTTGTACTCAAACCGATATTAAGCGTGTATTGGCTTATTCTACCATGTCACAAATTGGATATATGATGTTTGCATTGGGTATTTCTAAAAATGGCGGCGAAAATGGTTTGGGTTATATGGCTTCTATGTTTCATTTATTTACGCATGCCTTCTTTAAAAGTTTATTGTTCTTGGGAGCAGGCTCGGTGATTCATATGGTGCATAGTAATGAAATGAAAGACATGGGAGGTTTAAGAAAATTAATGCCTGTAACGCATATTGCTTTTTTAATTGCTTGTTTAGCCATTGCAGGTATTCCTCCATTTGCAGGATTCTTTAGTAAAGAAGAAATTTTAACAGCCGCATTCCATGAAAATAAAATCATTTATGGCATTGCATTATTCACTGCAGCATTAACTAGTTTTTATATGTTCCGTTTATACTTTAATATATTCTGGAGCAAGGAAGCACCTATTGCATCACATACTCAGGATACAGTTGATCATAACGATCATCATGAAAGTCATGGTGAAGGCCCATGGGTGATGAAATTACCTTTACTTATTTTAGCAGCTTGTGCAGCAGGCGTGGGCTTTGTTCCTTTTTCACAATTGGTCACTTCCAACGGAGTTGCTTTGGAAACACATATCGATTTGGTATTTTCTATTGCGCCAGTTGTATTATCAGTGTTGGCTATCTTATTAGCTGCTAGTTTTTATAAAAATCAAAATGAAAAGTCAGATAAAGTAGCTGCAGCATTTGGTGGATTCTACACCGCTGCACATAAAAAGTTTTATATAGATGAGGTTTATTTATTTATGACTAAAAAAATAATCTTCCCATTTATTGGCCAACCTATTGCTTGGGCAGATAAAAATATTGTAGACGGTTTTATGCAATTACTTGCAAAAATTACTTTAAAAATTTCAGTACTTATAAAAGGATTACAATCTGGGAAAGTTCAAAACTATGCCATGTACTTTTTTGGTGGCATTGTGGCGCTATCTATTTTATTTTTATATATCTGGAAATAAATTAAATATAATATCAACCTAACGCACTATACATTATGAACTTAACATTACTAATACTACTTCCCTTGTTAACAGCAGTGCTAATATTGCTAGCAAAGGGTTTGCAACAAATACGAGTTATTGGACTAGCTGGCTCATTAGCTCAATTAGGGTTAGCTGGTTGGTTATTAAAGTCATTCTTAGCGGAAAGAGCAGCTGGTAATAATGCAGCTCATTTATTTGAGTCTAATCAAACCTGGTTTAAAGCATTAAATATTAATTATCATATTGGGATTGATGGTATTGCTTTAGCGATGATTTTATTAACCTCGGTAATAGTAGTGGCAGGTATCTTGGTTTCTTGGACCATGGATAAATTAACTAAGGAATACTTTTTCTTATTGGTATTACTTAGCATGGGTGCCTATGGATTCTTTATTTCATTAGACTTATTTACCCTTTTCTTTTTCTTAGAAGTAGCGGTGATTCCTAAGTTTTTATTAATTGGCATTTGGGGAAGTGGAGATAAAACAAAGAGTGCCATGAAATTGGCTTTAATGTTAATGGCTGGCTCTGCCTTAGTAATGGTGGGTTTATTTGGTGTTTACTATAACACCCATACTTTTGATATTGTACAAATCACGCAACAAGGCATACCCGTGGGTGTACAAAAATTCTTTTTCCCTTTTGCCTTTTTAGGATTTGGAGTTTTTGCAGCCTTATTCCCTTTTCATACCTGGGTACCCGATGGCCATGCTTCAGCACCCACAGCTGCCAGTATGTTCTTAGCTGGCATCTCCATGAAATTAGGGGGCTATGGTTGTTTACGTATTGCAGCTTTAATGCCAGATGCTGCACATAGTTATTCTTGGATTATTATTTTATTAGCAACCATTGCCATTATTTATGGCGCATTTGCAACCATGATGCAAACGGACTTGAAATATATTAATGCCTACTCTTCCATTAGTCACTGTGGATTTGTGATTTTGGGTATTGGCATGTTGAATAAAACATCTATTAATGGCGCGGTGATTCAAATGGTTTCACACGGTTTAATGACTGCCCTTTTCTTTGCAGCGATTGGAATGATTTATAGTCGTACACATACTAGGATGGTTGCACAGCTAGGAGGCTTATTAAAAGCTATGCCTTTTATTTCTACAGTATTTGTGATTGCTGGTTTGTGTTCATTGGGCTTGCCAGGCTTTAGTGGATTTGTGGCTGAGATGACCGTATTTATGGGCTCATGGCAAAATGCAGATGGGGCTTATCGTTTAGCTACGGTATTGTCCGGGGCTTCCATAGTTGTGACTGCGGTATATATATTACGTGCTACAGGTCGTGCCATAATGGGACCAATTAGTGCCGAACATGCATTGCTTGCAGATGCTACTTGGAATGAAAAATTAGCTGCTGTGCTCTTAATAACTGGAATATTAATTATAGGATTGGCTCCATTTTTAATTAACCATTTAATTATGCCAAGCACAGACGCTATTATGTTACAAATGGGGAAAATAATTACTTTGAAATAAAGCATAAAAATTGAAATCACTAGATCACTCATTTTAGAATACTTAGAAAGATGATATATAACATATTAATAAACTTAAGACAGGAGTTAGTACTAACAGTGCTGATATTCTTATTGCTCTTTATCAAATTAGGTAAAGACAGAAGCAATGAAAGTATTTTGAACTTCATAAATATTGCACTACTTATTAATTTAGGTGTAGGATTTTGTTCAAAGGAAACTGGAGCACTATTCAATGGCATGTTCACTACCAATACTTTAATTGTATTTGAAAAAGATTTATTAAATCTGGCAGTATTAATCATTTCCATGCAATCCTATGCATGGTTAAAAAATCACCAACATGTAATTGAGTTTTACTTATTAATCCTTACTTCCCTATTGGGCATGTTCTTCATGATCTCAAGTGGTAATTTATTAATGTTCTATTTAGGTCTTGAAATGTCTACCATTCCACTCGCTGCTGCTGCTAACTTTGATTTAACTAAGCGTAAATCTTCCGAAGCAGCAATGAAATTAATTTTATCATCTGCTTTCTCGTCTGGCATTTTATTATTGGGTATTTCTTTTTTATATGGCACAACAGGCAGTTTAACTTTTTCAATTTTAACTGCACATTTGAATGGTAACCCATTACAATTATTTGCGTTTATATTATTGATCTCTGGTTTTGCATTTAAAATTTCTGCGGTACCCTTTCATTTATGGACAGCCGATGTGTACGAAGGATCTCCTGTGGCGGTTACATCTTTCTTATCTGTAATTTCTAAAGGGGCTGTACTATTTACTTTGGTGAATTTATTATATAAAGTATTTACACCTATTGCTAATACCTGGTACCTAATATTGATTTTATTAGCTGCAGCTACCATCTTAATAGGCAATTTATTTGCCATAAGACAAGATAATTTTAAACGCTTCTTAGCTTTCTCCTCAATTGCTCAAGTAGGTTTTATTTTAATTGGCATTTCAGGAAGTGCTCAGATAGGATCTGCTTCATTAGTATACTTTATACTCATTTATATCTTCTCTAACTTGGCAGCATTTGGTGTAGTATCGGTAGTAAGTGCATTAACAGGCAAAGAAAATATTTCAGATTTTAAAGGCTTTTACAAAACTAACCCTATGTTATCATGGGTTTTAACCATTGCATTATTCTCTTTAGCAGGGGTGCCTCCTACTGCAGGATTCTTTGGCAAATTATTTTTAATGATGGCTGGAGCAGCAAAAGGCAATTATGGTTTAATCACATTTGCTGCATTAAATATGGTAATTAGTTTTTATTATTACTTAAGAGTGGTGAAAGCAATATTTATGGATGAGAACCATACACCAATTGAAAAACTAACTATACCCAAGGTATCTAAACTAGCTATGTATATTTGTGTGGCAGGCGTAATAGTTACAGGTTTAGCAAGTGTAGTGTACGATTATATTTACTCAATAAGCATTGGACTTTAAATAAATTTTTATGGCAATTAATAAGAATCACGAGTTTGAAGATTTAGACAATATTAAATGTTCTATCGTTGAAAAAAATGCTAGTCCAGCCCGTGTACAATTTTTAAAAGATTTATTAAGTTATAACAAATACGAGGTAGTAGTGGTAGCAAGTCCTGCTCCAAAACCAGCACCCGAAGCTGCGAAAGCAGCTGATGAAAGTGGAATTGTACGAGCTGATGAAAGCGGAAATGTATCTACAACAGCTCCAACCGCAGCCCCTATTGCACCAACCACTTTTACAGTAGGTGTTACCGATTTAAGATTCAATCCTACTAATGCTGTTTTTGGCCGCTCCCTACACACACCTGATGGTCATGTTGTTACACTGGCTTATTGGCATCAAGAAGAAGCTATATCGGACGATACGGTGCCTTATTTTGAGCACCATAAATAAGGCCAGCTCCTCAAATTATTAAGTTGCTGATAATGAGCTTAAACGAGATCTATTAAAGTTATATTAGTAACCTAAATCCTTGCTCCCACTGATTTTAATCATGTTTTGAAATTGGGGATGGCACTACTTTCATTACTCAAATATCAAAATTTTGAGCATGGAAAGTAATTTAACAAAACCAACACTTACCGTCATGGATGGTAACGAGGCTGCAGTTTATGTTGCCTACAAAACAAGCGAGGTTTGCGCTATCTATCCAATCACTCCATCTTCAACTATGGGGGAATTTGCCGAAGAATGGAGTAGTGATTTAAAAACAAATATTTACGGTGAAATACCTACGGTTGTTGAAATGCAAAGTGAAGCAGGCGCTGCTGGTGCCATTCATGGTGCATTACAAGGGGGTGCTTTGGCTTCTACCTTTACTTGTTCACAAGGATTATTATTAATGATCCCCAACATGTATAAGATTGCTGGCGAATTAACTCCAACTGTTTTTCATATTGCTGCAAGAGCATTAGCCACACATGCCTTATCTATTTTTGGTGACCATAGTGATGTGATGGCTGTTCGTAGTACAGGTTTTGCAATGTTATTTGGCAACAATGCACAACAAGCACATGATATGGCCATGATTGCCACTTCTGCCACTTTAAAATCAAGCATTCCTTTCTTAAATATATTTGATGGCTTTAGAACATCACATGAAATTAATGAGGTACAAGTATTGTCTGACGAACAAATTCACGCGATGATTGACGACAAAGCGGTGGCACGGCACAGAAGCCGTTCATTGAATCCAGAGAATCCATTTATTCGTGGTACGGCACAAAATGCCGATGTATATTTTCAAAGCCGTGAAGCTTGTAACGAATATCATTGGAAAGTACCTGCAATTGTAGAAGCTACTATGCGCGACTTTGAAAAACTAACTGGCCGCGCTTATAAATTATTTGAATACTATGGACATGCACAAGCAGAACGCGTTATCATTATTATGGGCTCTGGTGGTGAAGCAGTAAAAGAAACTGTTGACTACTTAAATAAAAAAGGAGAAAAAACAGGTTACTTAGCAGTACATTTATTCCGCCCCTTCTCCGTAAGTCATTTTATTAAAGCACTACCTACTACTGTTAAGCAAATTGCAGTGCTAGATAGATGCAAAGAAACAGGTGCAATTGGTGAACCATTGTATATGGATGTGGTTAATGCATTGCACGCAGGATGGGAAGGTAATATACCAAAAGTAATTGGGGGACGTTATGGATTGGCATCCAAGGAATTTAACCCTGCCATGATTAAAGCTATTTTTGAGGAATTAACAAAAGCAAAACCTAAGAATGGTTTTACTGTAGGAATAGAAGATGATATTACCCATACAAGTTTGGACTATGACAAAAACTTTAGCTTAGAGGATCAACACTTATTCCGCGGCTTATTCTTTGGACTCGGTGCAGATGGTACCGTAAGTGCGAATAAGAATACCATTAAGATTATTGGTGATGTAACCGATAATCATGTACAGGCTTACTTTGTATACGACTCCAAAAAATCAGGTTCCTTAACTGTTTCTCATTTACGTTTTAGCGACCACCCTATTGGTTCTACTTACTTAATTAGTTCAGCCAATTTTGTAGCTTGTCATCATTTCCATTATTTAGAAACCTATGATATTTTACGTGATGTGCAACATGGCGCTACTTTCTTATTAAATGCACCTTATCCTACCGAAGAAGTGTGGCACCACCTTCCTCATAAAATTCAATCTGAAATTATAGAGAAGGAATTAAAATTGTATGTAATTAATGCAAGTAAGGTTGCAAAAGAAACAGGAATGGGATCAAGAATTAATTCCATTTTACAAACATGCTTCTTTGCTATTTCAAATATCATGCCTAAGGATCAAGCTATTACTGCTATTAAGAACGCAGTGAAAAAGACCTACGGTAAAAAAGGAGAAGCCGTTGTTAAAAAGAATTTTGATGCCATTGATAAAACAATAGAAAACTTATCACTATTAGATTACACAGGATTTGCTATTGGCGATATTGAAATCACCCCTGCAGTGACTGGCAATGCCCCTGAATTTGTACAAAATGTATTAGGCAAAATTATTGCTGGTGAAGGAGATAGTTTACCAGTAAGCGCCTTCCCTGCCGATGGTACATATCCTTCTGCAACTACTAAATATGAAAAAAGAAATATAGCCGAAGCGGTACCCGTTTGGGATCCAAGCATTTGTTCTCAATGTGGCAAATGCTATTTTGTATGTCCTCACGCAGCTATTCGCCCGAAAGTATATGATAGTAATCAATTAGCAGACGCACCAAGCTTTTTTAAACATGTGGCACCTATCGGTAAAGAGTTTATGAAGGATTCCGAAGCATATACATTACAAGTAGCCGTAGAAGATTGTACTGGTTGTAGCTTATGCGTGGAAGTTTGCCCTATCACTAGTAAAACAGAACCTGGACACAAAGCGATTAATATGCAGGATGTCCTTCCATTAAAAGAAACAGAGAAACAAAATTGGGACTTCTTCTTGTCTCTTCCTGATATTGACCGCACCAGAGTAAATAGAAGTACTGTAAAAGGATCTCAATTATTGGAGCCTTTATTTGAATTTTCTGGTGCATGTAGTGGCTGTGGTGAAACACCCTATTTAAAATTATTAACGCAATTATTTGGAGACAGAATGATTGTTGCCAATGCTACAGGTTGTTCTTCTATATTTGGTGGCAACTTGCCTACCACTCCATGGAGTGTGAACGGAGAAGGTCAGGGACCCGCATGGGCAAATTCATTGTTTGAAGATAATGCAGAATTTGGATTAGGTATTAAGTTAGCAACTGATATGAAACGTAAATATGCATTCTCTTTATTAAATACTTTGCGTGATGATATTGGTGCTGAATTAGTAGATGCGATTATTGCTAACGAAGAATTAGACGAAGCAAGTATCATTGCACAAAGAGTTAAAGTAAATGAAGTAAAAGCTATTTTACGTGACAGATTAAAAACCATCAATAAACCTGAAGCAGGCATTCTTTTACAAGTAGCTGGCTTCTTAGAGAAAAAATCTATGTGGATTGTAGGGGGTGATGGCTGGGCTTATGATATTGGATTTAGCGGATTAGACCATGTATTGTCAACTGGCGAAAATGTAAATATCTTAGTTTTAGATACCGAGGTATATTCAAACACGGGTGGTCAAAAATCAAAGTCTTCTCCAATTGGTGCAAGTGCAAAATTCTCAGTGAAAGGAAAAACAACTGGCAAGAAAGATTTAGCGATGCAAGCTATGGCACATGGCAAAGCATTTGTTGCAGAAATTTCAATGGGTGCAAATGATGTACATGCATTAAAAACAATTTTAGAAGCCGAAGCCTTCCCTGGACCTTCTATTATAATTGCTTACAGCCATTGCATTGCACATGGATATGATATGTGCCATGGATTAGATCAACAAAATTTAGCAGTGAAGTCTGGTTACTGGCCGTTATTCCGATTCAATCCAATGAATGAAAAAGGGAAACGATTTATGTTAGATAGTAAGGACCCCTCAATTCCTATGGAGGATTTCTTATACAATGAAAATCGTTTTGCCACTATTAAAAACAACTTCCCAGAAAAAGCACATGAATTCTTAGACCAAGCCAATGAGGGTATGCATACTAGATGGGAAAAGCTACTTTCATTCAAAGACTTATAGAGAATAATATTACAGTTAGCAAGCAAGCAAACATGTAAAAGAAAACCCTTCCGGAGTAAAATCTGAAAGGGTTTTTAATTTTTATAAATCAACAAATTATTTTGAAAGCTTTAATGAATTTTTTAAATCAATCAATGCATTTTGAATGGCTTCCGGGTTGGTCATGTCTGCTTTTAAATACGGCAATTCAAATTCATAAACGGGAGGTGATTGTAATAAATCGGGATCCAGATGTTTGTTTCTTTGAACCATTGTTCTTTTTTCAATTTCTTGAGAAAACTCAACAACTAACAAACCTAACTCTGATTTTGAGTAATCACTTAGTTTTCCTTTTAATTTAACTTCATTAATTAATGCTGGGTCAAACACAAAAGAATCTCCATGTTCCGATCTTATTGTTTCATTTGAATTGACATCGTATTTCTGTGTAGTTGAATAAAGATATATTTCAACTTGATCCTTGTCATTGATAGAAACCTTTGCGTCACTTATATAAGACCTTTCTGTGTAAAGATCTTCTCCTAAATAATAATTATAATGAATGCCTTTATTTACAACTTGTTTCAATCTATCCTGCAATATTTTTACATACTGATTTTTAGATGTAGACTTATTTTGTGCATAGGTAGGCAAATACATACCAATAAGCATTAGTAGCGCAAGCAAGCACTTTTTCATCAATGGCAATTTAGACGTCTAAGTTCCCCATTTTTTTCGACATTAAGCAATTGTTAACGACTATAATTTTAGTATACCTTAGAGAAATTTTAGAACTAATTCTATTTAAAATATATCTTATTTAAATAAAAAAATATATTTTAAGACATTGATTACCAATATATTATTAAATTAATGTGTAAATTTTACACTTACCATGGGTGACCTAAATCATAATTTGGTATAAATAAGTATGAAAACACTAACATACAAACGTTTTATGGCTCAATTCCGTAAATCGCTTTTAGCAAATTTAGGCGCCGAAATTCCTGTTAAGCTTTGGAATAGAGGGCCTTATTAGTCAATCAATCCTTTAAAATTTATCACCTTCTTAAGTCTCGCTTCCAATATAGAGATTTAAGAAGGTTTTTAGTTTTATTTCGATTCTTGGAATTTAACTTTTCATCAACGATTTAATAAATCAAAGGGCAAAACAATAATTATAGCTTTATCATGTGAATTATTTATTCATTACAAACCCCCAATTTATGAAACGCACGCTTATTATTTTTAATTTATTTTTTTCAGTTTTTATAATTCAATCTTGCTCAAAATCAACTGATACAGCTTCATCCAACACAAGTGCACAAACTGCAACATTTAGTGTAAGCTTGGTTGATGCACCTGTCGCATATGATAAGGTTTTAATTGATATTCAAGATGTTCAAGTTAAAGCTTCAACAGATGCATCTGATACAGGATGGAAATCATTGACTATAGGAAGAAAAGGAGTTTATAATGTGCTTGATTTTAAAAATGGCTTAGACACATTATTAGGCAAAATCACTTTGCCAGCTGGTACAATTAGTCAGCTTAGGTTAGTGCTAGGAACGAATAATTCAGTTGTATACAATGGTATATCAAGTTCAATGCAAACGCCTTCAGCACAACAATCTGGATTAAAGCTTTTAATCAATGCTACTATTCAAGCTGGAGTAGATTATAAATATTGGATTGATTTTGATGCAGCTAAATCAATTGTACATACTGGGAATAATAATTTTATTTTAAAACCAGTGATTAAGGTTTTTAATGAAGCTACCTCTGGTGCTATAAAAGGTGTAGTTTCACCAGCTAATACTAAATCAGTATTGTTTGCTATCACAAGTGCAAACGATACGGTAGCCTCAACCCAAGCAGATACTACTACTGGAAGTTTTTTATTAAGAGGAATTGCGGCAGGAAACTATGCTGTTAATATTCACGTTACAAATGGATCTTATAAGGATAGCACTAAGAATAATGTGACAGTTACCAATGGATTTGTAACCGATTTGACAACAATCACGCTACATCAATAATTAAAACTTGAGTCAGGTCCAAGACGAGTTTCCTTCCCCCTTAGCGTTTTGGACTTACTCAAGTAATTTGTAGCCATGCCCAGGGTCGAACTGGGATTTAGCGCTTCGGAAACGCTTGTACTAACCATTGTACGACAAGGCCATAAAACAAATTTAGTTAATCTATTAGTTAATCTAAATGAGTGCTAAAATTAGCCCCGCCGTAATAGCACTTTTATAGCAGCAGGTAAAAATATACTTGTAGGTAAACTGCGCATGATTTGGATATCCTCTATAATACTAGATGTATTTGATAAAAACTTAAATATAGTTGCAGCTTTGTTTTTTTGAAAAATTCGTTTAAATATCTCACTCCCCTCCATTATTCTATTTTGCAAGATATATAATAATACGGCATCATAAAATTGATGCCTTGTATTGTGCACTTCCGTTTCAATTTTTATTCCTTTTTCAAGCGCTTCAACAACTTGGGCAACTTGATGCTGAATAAACTTAAACGCGTATCCTGTACTTGCTTTCACCGCATTTCCCAATGTGCCAATCACAAATATGGGCGGAATACTTTTATCAAATTGATGCATGGTCATTGGGATTGCACCCAATTCCTCATGTTCTATTAGATAATTTTGATTAGGATAGTGTTTGATAAGGTAATCATTAATTACGCTATCATATTCAGTTGGACTTAAAATTGTTTGGGAAAACAAGGTATACTCAACCAGAGCGGATCTATCACTTAATGGAAGTAGGTACATAAATCCAGTATCTGATTTTTGATCCACATTAAAATCCATCAACTTTGCAACATTCACATCAAAAACAGGTGTTTCAAATTTTATTTTCCAACCCTTAAAATGTTGCCATAAAAAAGGAATAGATAAAGTGGATTGACTAATTGGATAAAGTGACTCCAAAGGCAAAATACTTGAGAATACATATTTAGATTTTGCCTGGCCTCCATTCCAATTTACTATACCCATCCCGTGCGCGCTATCAATCAATTCAATATTGGCTTCATGCCAATGTACATTAGCAAACCCTTTAGCAAATTGTAAAACATGATTATAAAAATCAATCCCTTGAATCATTTTATATGTAAATGGGCTAGTGGAAAGTTGTTTTGAAAATTCATTTTTGCTCACGGAAATATGTTCCCATTTATTACAAACTAAAGATTCAAATACACTAGGGGCAGCTTCCCAAAAACACCAGGTTCTATCATTAGACTTAACAAACGACCTATCAATTACTAATATTTTTTTTTGACTTAAAATTGGAGAGTGCAAAATAGCATGTAGTAATGTCAAGCCTCCACAGCCTGCACCTGCAATAATAATATCGTAATTAGGATCGGGATTCAAACTTTTAGAATAAATGTCCATTATTAACCATTCCTTTGAATGCGTTCATCTTGTCTTACTTTGTCCCAATATTTTTTTGCAACTAAAAGCATACCAAAGCTCTCTCCTTCTTCTTTACCCATATGCTTATGATGCATCTTATGTGCCCATCGAATAGCTTTTATATATCTATTATTAGATTTAGTAAACCACTTTATTCGTTGATGAATAACTACTTCGTGAATTAAGAAATATGCAAAACCATACATTGCAACGCCAGCACCTATTGCAGCAATCCACAATGGACCCACAAAGTTTCCATAGAAAATACAAGCCATACTTGGTATTGCAAAAATCAAAAAGAATGCATCATTCTTTTCAAAAAAATGCCCAGTTGGTTGATGATGATCCTCGTGTAAATACCATAAAAAACCATGCATTACAAAACGATGTGTTAACCAAGTAACGCCTTCCATTAATGCAAATGTCACTAACATGACAACTATAAATAACATAAAATATATTTAAGATGATAAAGTTACTACAACAAATTCAACTGACTCCTAATTTTAGCTTTAGCAAATATGAATAGCTTACCATAATCTGGAACCCTTATCCTTGTTTTAAGTATAGAGTGTGCCTTGGTTTTTTTGATTTTGTTAAACAAGGATAAATAATACTTAAACGCTACGTATACCCCAAATCTAGCTTTTAAAGGAAGATGCCTTATCCCTATTAAAGCTGCAGCAAAATCGGAAGCTATGTCTTGTTCAATTACTAATTTGTCCTCCTGTGTAAAATTAGAAAAATCACAATTAGGGAAATAAATTCTTTCTAATCCCTCATAATCCGCCTTAATATCTCTTAAAAAATTTACTTTTTGAAAGGCAGCTCCTAATCTTTGTGCAGACGGCTTTAAAGACTCAAACAATTGTAAATCACCTTCACAAAAAATATGCAAACACATTAAACCTACTACTTCGGCACTTCCGTAAATATATTCTTTATAACTATTTACATTATAAGCATTATTAGTCAAATCCATTTCCATACTTGTAAAAAAAGCATCTAATAAATCTTTCCCAATATGATACTTATTAAAAGTAATTTGAAAACGATGTAAAATAGGATTTAAACTTACTCCTAGTTCGATAGCTTTATAAGTATCCAACTTAAACTGTGCAAGTAAAGTAGCTTTATCAAAATCATGAAATGTATCTACAATCTCATCTGCAAACCTAACTAGCCCATATACATCATAAATAGGCTGGCGCAAGTCAGTATGCAATAATTTAATAGCTGACGAAAAGCTAGAACTATATTTTATTGTTGTATACTTACTAGTTTGTGCAGTTACTTTATTATAAAGCTGTATGGATGACATATATATATTTACAATTTAAAATTGTTATTGACTAATTCAGCAACCACTTCACCACTAATTAAACTTGGTGGCACTCCAGGACCCGGAACCGTCAATTGACCTGTGTAATATAAGTTATTTATTTTTTTACTTTTACAAGAAGGCTTTAAAATGGCAGTTTGCATTAAAGTATTTGCTAATCCATAGGCATTCCCCTTAAATGAATGGTACTCTGAAATAAAATCCGACACTGCAAAGGATTTTTTATAAACTATTGCATCTTTAATTGTTTGCCCCCACCTTTTTTCCAACCTTTCAATAATTTTTTCAAAGTATTTTTCTCTAATTGCTTCTGTATCTCCTTCTAAACCAGCCGCTATAGGAATTAATAAAAATAAGTTTTCTTGCCCTTCTGGCGCAACAGTTGGATCGGTAACAGAAGGCACACTTGCATAAAATAAAGGATCATTAGGCCATGCGGGCTGTGTATATATTTCGGTTCCATGTACCCCAAAATCAGTATCAAAAAACAAACTATGATGTGTTACTCCCTCTAATTTTTTATTCAATCCAACATAATATAAAATAGAACTTGGTGCCATAAGTCTTGTATCCCAATATTTATCGGAATAGGATTGATATCTCTTATCTAACAACTTGGTTTCGATATGATGATAATCACCCGCTCCTACAACTACGTCCAATTCGTATTCTTTTTGTTCTTTCGTTATTTTATGAACTGTGCGCAATGATTTAGCAGTTCCATTCACTACTTCAATATGTGCCACCTGTTCATTAAATTTAAATTGCACGCCTTGTTCAATGGCAACCTTGTACATGGCATCTACAATGCTGTACATTCCGAATTCAGGATACCAAGTCCCACCTTTTATATCAGCATAATTCATGAGGCTATACAATGCGGGAGTATTTTGCGGAAGGGCTCCTAAAAATAAAACCGGAAATTCCATTAAGGATTGAATGTAGGGATGTTTAAAAAAGCGCGCTACGTGCTTTTTCATAGATTGAAAAATATCCAATTTAAATACACCTGCAATCACTTCCTTGTCTATAAATTCAAAAAGGGATCTGCCAGGCTTGTGTACTAATTTCCCAACACCCACTTCATACTTAAACTTAGCTTCATCCATAAATTGATCCAAGGCCTTTGCTGCACCTGGTTCTACCGATTCTAATAATTCCTGGAGTGCTTGATAATTAGCAGGCATATCCCAAAAAGTATCCTCAAAATAAACGCGATAAGAAGGGTCTAATCTTTTTAACGAATAATAATCACTTACCTTCTTCCCAAATTGCGCAAAGTATCTTTCAAATACATCAGGCATCCAATACCAACTTGGCCCCATATCAAAAGTAAACCCGGCTGCCTCAAATTTTCTGGCTCTACCACCTGGCATATCATGCTGTTCAATAACGGTAACCTTCCAACCATTTTTAGCTAAAAAAGAAGCAGCAGAAAGTCCAGCAAATCCTGCGCCTATTACAATAATATTTTTGGAGGGGGTGGCCATAATAGGACTAATATCTTTCAATTTTTTGTTTTAATATTTTTCTTGCAAAGTGAATTCTACTTTTGATCGTACCTAATGGTTCACCCATTGCATCTGCAATTTCATTGTACTTATATCCTTCAAAATATAAATTAAAAGGGGTCCTAAACAACTCTGGTAAATCATAAATCATTTTGTCAATTTCTCTTTTATTCAAATTCGTAATCCCTTTATTAATCACTTTGGTTTGTGACTGATCTATTAAAAAATCATTAGGGGAATTATCAAATACAATGGACTGCTTTGAACGTTTACGATAATCATTGATAAAAATATTACGCATAATGGTATACAACCAAGCCTTAATATTTGTCCCAACATTATACTTATCCTTATTGGAAATAGCCCTATAAAGTGTTTCCTGAAATAAATCCTTGGCAGATTCATGGTCCTTTGTCAAATTTATGGCAAATGGTCTTAAAAACTCTGCGTTTTCAGTAAGTAACAGGCTAAATTCAGCGTTTGACATTTTATTTTGTTTAACTATTTATAAGTAAAGCTAAACAAAATAAGCATAGCTAAATCAATTTTGTTTAATAATTATGAAAAAAGATTAAACAAAAAGAATTTGTAAAGGATAAATTACTGAAAATAAGGTAGTTAGTAAGAATTAAAGGCTATGTAAAAATTCCATCGTTGCAGACAAAGTTCTCTTAATATGGATATGAGGAGCCACTACTCCTTTATAATCCTGTAGCATTTGACCAGATAATACGATTGGAATTTGAGTATTCACAACGCCCAACTGGTCTAAAAATTTGCCCAATTTAAAACCCTTAATGGGAGCAGTAATATGTGCATATAAATAATCCACTTTCTTACGTTCTGTTAAATACTTCAAATCAACTATAGGCACATTGGCACCTAAATAGTCAACCGAAATACCTTTTTGCTTGAGTAAAAAATGAACAAATAATAATCCTACCTCATGATACTCGCCTTCGGGCATAAACAATACAATATGCTTATTAGCCTGATACAAACTTGGCAGTTTCTCAATACCTAATATTATTTTTTGACGAATAAGATTTGAAGATAGATGTTCCTGCGCTGGGTTTATATGGTTAGTTACCCATAATATACCTACACGTTCTAAAAATGAGAAAATGATATCAGTTATTGTTTTTTCAATTCCTTTCTCCCCAATATAATTGTTTAATTGTCTTTCAAATGCCTGCATATTTAATGAAACCATCTCCTTAATTAAGGCATTCACTACCCTTTCTTTTTCTGCATCTAGT
>Ga0213920_1000083_pt1 | contig 103546 bp, 95 predicted proteins | sample McNCre1117MG_FD_161054 | JGI IMG/M metagenome (GOLD analysis project Ga0213920, IMG submission 161054) | Freshwater microbial communities from McNutts Creek, Athens, Georgia, United States - 11-17 MG | ecosystem: Environmental > Aquatic > Freshwater > Creek | place: USA: Georgia | collected...
GCGTACGCGCCAGCATGCTGTGATCCATTACAAAAATTTACTGATTGCAACGGGCGCGAAACCGCTTCGCTTGTCGATTGCTGGCGAATCACTGCAAGGGGTTCACTATTTGCGCACTTTGTCAGATGCACAGGCAATTTGGCATGGCATGCAGCGTTCAAGGCGAGCCGTTGTGGTGGGGGGCAGTTTGATGGGCTTAGAGCTCGCCGCAACGCTGCGTCAAAAAGGGTTGGAGGTCACGCTGATTGAGCGTGACAGTGTTTTAGAAAAACTTAGCACGCCCGAGATTTCTATTTATTTTCAACAACGTTTAGAGGCACAAGGCATCCAAGTTTTAACGGGCGAGACACCGGCGTCATTCCAAGGTCAAACAACCGTTCAAGCAGTTTTGACATCGGCGGGGAAGACGGTCGATTGCGATTTGGTGCTGGTCGCGATTGGTGTTGAGCCAGATGTCAGTTTTCTAAGCAACAGTGGCATCAAACTGGATAACGGCGTGCGTGTGGATCGCTTTTTGCAAACCAACAAGCCTCATGTGTTCGCGGCAGGCGATGTGGCGAATTTTCACGACGACGTGTTCAACTGCCAGCACCGCATTGAGCATTGGGACAACGCGGTGAAGCAGGGCCGCTTGGCTGCGCGCAACATGATGGGAAAGCACTTGCCTTACAGCGAGGTGAGCTACTTTTATAGCCACGTGTTTGACCAAAGTTTCACCTTGTTAGGCATGGTCAATCAGCATGCCGAGAAAGTTGAAAGAGGGGCATTGGCCCAAGGGTCGTACGCCTCTTTTTTTCTGAAAAACGATATTCTTCGCGGATTGTTTGCTTTGGGGCGTCCAACAGATGAGGTCAAAGTGACGGAAACTTTGATCAAGCACCGTGTCAATTTGCATGCGCTCAAACCGGATTTGTCGAACCCTCTTTTTCGGTTGAATCACATTCCGAATCAAACCATCTTTATCTTGCAGGGCGGCGGGGCATTTGGCGCATTCGAGTGTGGTGCTGTGAGTGCTTTGAGTGCCTCGGGGGTTCACCCAGACATCGTGGCTGGTATCTCGATTGGCGCGTTCAACAGCGCCATCATGGCCAGTAACCCGCAAGACGCGTCTGCCGCCTTGAAGGCGTTTTGGCGTGAATTGGCGATGGCTTTGCCGGATATGCCCGATGAGAATTTGCGGCGATTTTTTGCCTCTCAACAGGCCGTCTTTTGTGGGGTGCCCCAGTTTTTCACGCCACGGTGGTTGACCGCACTGTTTAAGCCGATGAGTTTGACGAGTTATGCCCCCAGTTTTTATGACCTGACGCCTGCGAGGGCGTTGCTTATGAAATATGTTGACTTCAACCAACTCAAAGCAAGTCCTGTTCGTTTGTTGATTCAAGCGGTTGATGTCCAGACAGGGCAGTTGGTGATGTTTGACAGTTACGTCGATGACATCACCCCTGAGCATGTGCTGGCCAGTGGTAGCTTGCCGCCTGCGTTTTCTTGGACATCGATTGGGCACAAGAAATACTGGGATGCTGGCATTGTCAGTAACTCACCGTTGCAAGATGTCTTGCAACGGTGTGGTTCCGCAGGCAAGCGCGTGTACATCATTGACTTGTTTCCAGGCAAACGCGCCTTATTGCCAAAGAACTTATGGGAAGTGATGAGCCGTCGCGATGAAATCGTATATGCGGAGCGCATTCATACCGATCTGCAGATGGCCAATGCTGTGCGTGAGTACCAACGGTTGGTCGAAGAAATCGTCAACGAGTTGCCCGTTGACGCTGCCAAGCGTATTCAACATCAGCCTCGTTTCATTCAGCTCATGGGTGGAGATGCACCGATGACGGTCACCCGCATCGTGCGTGAGCACAGCAGCCATGCGCCATTTTCTAAAAGCTACGATTTCTCGCGTAAAACCATTGAACAGTTGATTCACGCAGGCTACAAAATGGCTAAAAAGGCCATGGGCTTATGAGCTCGCCTTTTGTGCTTCAGGGCTGCGCACGATCAAAACGGGAATGGGGGCCAATCGTGTCACTTGTTCTGCACCACTGCCCAGCAAAAAGCGGCCAATTCCGCGACGACCATGGGTGCCCAGCACAATCAAATCTGCTCCCCAAGACAAGGCCTCTTCGGCCACGGTGTCACCGAGTCTCGCACCTGCAAAGTCGATGAGCTTGGTGTCTCCATCAATGCCCATAGATTTCATGCGATCCATGCCCTTGGTCAAAATTTCACCACCGTATTGACGTGCATAGTTGGCCATTTCACCCGAGTATTCATGGCCAGAGGCATAAGCTAACTCGTCAATGGCATGAATCAGGCGCACTTGGCTTTTCTGTTCTAACGCGATTTTTAGAGCCATGGCGACGGCTTTTTCAGAGGTGTCGCTGCCGTCGGTGGGGACTAGAATTTTTTTAAATAAGGTCATGGTGATCTCCATATATAAATTGAGTGCGCCTAAGCGCGACGAGGTGCATAACGCGGGTTGAGCTTTCTTTTCTGTCTCGGCGGTCAATAGCGCATGGCCAGAGGTGTCGGACGTGAAAAGTTTGGCTTTGGTCTTCATCAATCTGAAACTTTCGAATTGATCAAGGGTTCACGGTGGTGCTTTTCCACAATTTCGGGAGCAAGTCATAAAGCGGCGTGGGCTCACGGCGAAGTAACTTGACGGACGATTGGCTGTTGAAGTGCGGTGTTTTTCCCGCCACGTCTGCATCTGCCAATTGCCGCATCCACACCATGTCAATTTGCCCGCTGGGCTGTGCGCGCGCAAAGATCAGGTCCAGCATGCGCTTGGCTTCTAAGCTGCCTTGGCGTTCGGCCATTTTGTAGAGCCGAACGGCCTCGTTGTAGTTGGCAGGAATACCTTCGCCACGGTGGTATTTCTGGGCCTCTTTGAAAAGAGTGTCTGCATCTGCGCGCTCGGTGGATGGGGGCTTCTTGATTTGTGCTGCTGCACTTTGTTGTGCGCGACGATCTCGGATGAGCGTGGCGTTTTCGGCTGCAATTTGAGAGCGTGCGCCGGCTCGGTCAAAAAAAGCCAGTGCTTGATCAAGCCGGTTTTGTGTGGCGCTCTCAATGCCCAATTCGATCAAGGCATGCACATTGCCACCGTTGGCGGCTAGCAGAAGCAAATAGCGATGGGGCAAAGCGCCATTTTTTTCATTGATGGGGGCGAGCTGATGCTTGGAAAACCACGTCAAATAATTGGCACGCGGCGCATCAATTTTTTCTAAAACATGAATCCATTTTTTGGCTTCGTGTGGGTCAGGAAAATGGCCGCATCCCTGTACTTCGCACCACGCCAACCCAGCGCTGGCCATAGGTTCTCCTTTGTCATAGCTGAGTTCAAACCAGTGGTTGGCTTGTGCCGCATCCGGACGTACACCCGTGCCATGCAAATAAAGCAAACCCAAAACCCAAGCAGCCCGCGCCGCCACGACATCCTGTGCTGAGGTGCGCTTACCTTGATCTGCCATGGCATGAAGTTGTGCCAACTCTTTGGCTTGCGAAGGGGTGAGGGGCGTGATGGGCTGTGGCCGCAATTCAGGCGTCCCCGTTTCTTGCGAGGGCTCAAGCAGCGGCACAACGTCTGGCAAAGACTGGCTCAGGAGCAGCGCATTGGTGTGGGGCGATTGCGCTTGGCTGGCAGTGGCCAGCAAAAGCACGCTCCATAGGTAAAGACGGTGATGCATGGTGCCTTACCCACGCTTGCTCGGTGCACTGCTGCGTTTCGGAGCGACCTTCCACTCCACCATGCTCGACGTGAACTGTCCTTTGGGCAGCGTGTCTGCGTAGTGCTTAGCGATGTCTTTCAAACCTTGGATGCCAGGCATGGGTGTGAAAGCTTCGGTCTGCATGGTTTCAGGCAAACGTTGCATCACGTCGTCGTCGGTGGCGACACACAGAATACCTTCGGTCCCAGGCGCTGTGGTTTCAATCATGTAGCCAGGGTTGGGGCTCATCCAATCAGGCAGTCGAATGGCTTGGTTGGCACTCACTTGTGAGCGGTTGGACACAGGGTTAGGAATCAACCGAATCACACCACCTGTTGCATTCGACAGGTAGCATGCCAAGTGAGAAGCGCGTGACACGGTGGCAGAGAGAAAGACTTGTTCACCCACCTCAAACTGCGACCGGCCCATCATCACATTCTCGATTTGCAGGTTGATAGCGCGCGGACCTTCGCTCATGCCGTACGCTTTGCCGGAACTGGCCGCCAATTGTTTGCTGTTGCGCATGTCCAGAGGGTTGGCGTCTTTGGTGGACCAGCCGTAACGCATCAAGTTGCCGTTCATGTCGAGCGAGACAAAGTCTCGCAATGCGCGTTCATAGGTGTTGAAGTCCACCACACCGGTGACAACCATGCCGTTGTCGGATTGGAAGCGGCCAAGTGCTGTACGAAATGCAGGGGTGTCGTCTTGTTCCGCCATTGCCTCTTCAGGCATGTAGCCTTTGGAGATCAGCGAGCGCTTGACTAAGGATTGGTGCACACCCAAGTTGCCTTCGTCATACCAATCCCGAAGTTGACGCTGAAAGTTGGGGTGCGTTTGCTCCATCGTCAAACATTGCCAATAGGGCACACGCGCCCATTTGCCTGTGAGTTCAATCACGGCAAGTTCAACCAACGTACGAATTGCGGCTCCAGAGCCTTGTGCGTAGTCTTTGCCGACGTTGAATTGCCAACCGTATTCACTGATGCGGCCTGCCAAATCAAGACCTTGCCCGCCATTGCCAATGACAACTTCGTTGGCCGAGTCCATGCCAGGAATGAGTGTGCGGGTACGGAAGTCACCTAGATGAAGTTCTAGCCCAATCACGGTGGCGCTGCGGTTGTTGCTGTAGCCCGTCTCAAGCCGCGAGGCGGAGGTGCCAATGTCCATGCGATTGTTCAGAACGTTTTGGTCCACAAATGACACGGCACCCGAGAGATAAAGGGACGGGCGCTGCAGTTGAATTTGGTTGTTGTTGAGCAAAATATTGGTCAGGTTTTGGACGGTGTCTTGGCGTACCAAGTCCACTTCATAGTCCACGTAACGGAAGGCATTGCTCAAGCGTGACATTTGCAACAACGCCGTGACCACCATTTCTTTAGCGGCAACCGGTGCACGTGTCGAAAAGTCTGGAATTTGTTTGCTGGTGATCAGCGTGGTCGGAACTTGTGCATCTCTGAGTAATCGGTCCATGCATTGCAACGAGTCTGAGAAGCTCGACATCGATCGCACCGGACGTACCGTTGGCCTAGATGCAGCGTTTCCATAGCTTTGAAAGGCCGCATCTTTGCGCACATCGGATGGCGTGCTGCACGCCGCCAACGACATGACCAAGAGACTGAGCACCGTTTTTTTCGCTGTTTGCAGCGAAGGCCATGCATGGTGAGAAAGTGATTGGAAAATCATGAGCGTTAGGTGTCCAAGTTTTTTGTTGAAATGCAAAAGACGTCAGCGGCAGATATTCACAAGATCACCTCTCAAGACAACAATTTGGGGGTCTGTTTTCGGGCCATATCGGCCCGCGCCTGCTGCGGCTACGGTATTGCTCGCAAGATCTTGTGTGCAAATTTTCTGAAGGCCATTGTTGGTCATCGTGGTCACCACGTTTTCATCGGTTTGAATGCCTGACGTATCTACTGAATACGCTTTGGCCAACAGTCTGGCCACTTTGGCCTCTAACCAACTGGGAATTTCTTGACTGGTGCTTTGTGTTGCTGCGGGTGTGACTGGATTCAGCGGCAACATTTCGCGCATGACTTTTTGATTCAAGGTCACTGGGTCTTCGCCTGGAATGGCCTGTGCACCTGAGTGCAGCATGAACAGCATCAGCGTCATGCCCATCACGTATTTGAAAATGTCAAAAGTTTTCATGATTCACATCCCTCTATGTCAAGAGAGCAAGGTGATCGCTGCGTAGACGAAGCCACCACCTTGCAAGCATTCGCTCAACTTATTGGCAAGTCAGGCAGTTGCTGTTGGAGGACAAGTTTTGCAAGGCCTTACCACCCCAGCTGGCTTTGTTGATCACAGCCGAGTTTTGGATGTAGGCCATTTGCACGGTCCCGGTGTGCAAGCCATCTTGGCCTGCGTTGGACGCAATGTTTTGCGTGGCTTGACCGTTCATCGCACTGTTGGCGATCAACGAGTTTTTCGCCATGACCAGTTGGGTCTCAGTTGCGTTAGAGCCAAACGAACCCACGTTGGATGCCAGGTTCTGTTGTGCAGTGCCATTGAAACCAAAGGCGCTGTTGACGACGGCGGTGTTCACCAACACAGTGGCTTGGAGTGTGGGGGTACTGGGTTGTTGGTTGCCACCACCGTTTCCATTGCCATTACCGTTGCCATTGCCGTTGTCTGCAAAGGCAAATGCCGATGCGGTAGTTGCAATGATGGCCAATGCGATTGAAGAGATTTTTTTCATGATGATTTCCTTTGAAACAAGTCGTAAAGTTTTGCCAAATATCGGTTGATACTGGCCCTTCAGACGAAACTTGAAAGATCACGTCAACCTTGGTCAGCGAACGTTGTCTTCTTGTTTTGTCTGCGATGAGTTTCCGTAAAGCGATCAATCCAAACAATCCATGTGATCAGGTATAACTTGCTGCATATAGACACGACAACCTGCTTGTGAATGGCCCATGAAAAAAGGCACTCGACGATGTCGAGTGCCTTTGCTAGAGCGTTGAATCTGGTGGGTTTAGGGGGTAGGTTTTTTCGCCCTGCTGGCACGTGCGTATTCAGCCGCACGGTTTGACATCAGCACCGCTTGTGCTGCAAAGGCCGCCGCTTTCTTAGACGCATCTGCTGCAACCGACGAGCCTTGTGCCGACGCATCCTCTGCGTGGTGTGCGACCGCAAGCGCAGCGGCAGCGGCAGCACTTGCGGCTGAGGCTGCACTTTGTATGGCGGACTCTGCGGCTGATGTCGCCGCGTCTGATGCCGCCTCCGCTGCCTCAATCATTGGAATGGATGCTGCATTTTTTGCAATCTCCAAACATTTGCTTGAACATGTGGCCGAGAACTCAGCGGCTTTCGCCGCTTGCTCGGCAGACTCGGTGGCGTGTTGGGTGAGCCCTCGCAGCATCAATAATGAGTTTGCATAGATGCGGTTAGTGTCCATGTAGCTTTGTTTGAGCTCACGAAATTCGTCACGCATGACGGCTACCTCTTTTCGCAAACTGTCGATGCTGTCGGTCATTTTTTTACCCTCGCTTTTCGGGTGTGATTCGATAGGGTTTATATCCTAGCGTCTGAACACTTGTTTTTAGAGTGATGTCGAATGTCACTCGCCAAGACGCGTGATACGTTTCAGGGTAAATGCCTGTTTTTGTGCGCTAACGCACAAGATATTCGCTGTCTTTATTCAGACGCATCGGTCGATGGGGCTTTTTTGAGAGCCTCATTTTTCAGCGCTCGCGTCGCGCTGGTGATGAGCAATTGCGAGATCAACTTAATCCAAGTGTCCTTTTGCGCCAGCCAGCGCCAAGGACGGCTTGCTGCCAGTCCTGCCCCGATGGCTGCTGCAAGTCCCAGCATCCAGACCGGATGTTTGCGCGTTGCGGCTTCTAGCAAATCTTTCGCTTGCGCAACATGCGATAGATCCGATGTGACGGAGGGGATTTTTGCAGAACGCTTGAGCACATGCTCTGCAATCGCAATCAACAGCAGTCCTGCCAACACGTTTGGACTGGTTGTACTCAGCGGGGCGGCATCTGCTTGTGTCGCTGGCGGATGCGCTTCAAGCCATTTCGCAATGTCTTGCCGCGTCCGTGCCAGTCGTGCGTTGGCGGGGTGCTCAGTTGACATGCGCGTTGAGCAGTGCCATGTCTGCGGCAATTTGGCCCTGTAACGCGATCCACAACGGACGCGGAGCCCGTTGCATCAACGCCAATCCTGCCAAAGCAGCGCCGACGAGAGGGACGGTTGGCACTAGGATCAACACCCATGGATTGACCAATGCGTTGTTGGGTGTTGTTCCCCACAGCATGAGGGCTATGCCAGCCAATCCAAAGAAGGCGAGCCCACAAGTGATGAACGCCACCCACAAGCACAGGCGATAGCGAAGGTAGGCGATGGCAAGCTCAGCCTCATCGCGCATGAGTGCCGCATAGCCCCCCATGTGATCAGCGAACAATTGCGGCCGAGCCAGCATTAAGCTCCATATGGCGGCTATGAAATCTGGTGCATTCATATTTGTATTTGCCTCCTCCAAGGGTGCGCAATGCTCAACGTTTGGCGCGTTGCCCCATCCAATTGCTTAAAAGCACAAATGCTGCGCCAACGCCAGCTGCAATCAGCAGAGCTTTGGTGGGTTCATGGTGAACGTAGCTCAAGGTGGATTCGCGTGCTTTGATGGCTTGCGCGCGGAGCTGCTCGGCTTGTTCTTGCAACGCATGGGTGCTGCGCTGTACCAACTCGGCCGCTTCTGTCTTCAATTCCTCGACAGTTTTATGCGTTTTGTCAGCACATTTTTCCCCGTGACATGACGTAGAAGAGGGCGTTTGTGAGGATGGGTTGGATTTGCTCGTGCTGTCTGTCAGCTCTAAAGGGGCAGGGGAGGTCATAGTTAAGTTCCTTTTAAAAATGAATTGAACTTGGATGGCTCAAAAAACATCCAAGAGAATCATTTTTATGGACCCCGTTGAAGACCGTGTGTTTGTCGCCGCACATATAAGGCGGTCTATCGAATACCTGTTCGCTGCTATTTGATTAATGGTTTAAAAGGATTATTTTCTTTTCCTTCTTTATTTATTGTCGATTCTCTCTTTGTTTGTGCGTTTGGAGTTGTTTCAAGTGCGCGGAGGGGCCGAAAGGTACGCCATGACCATTGATCTTGTTCTTGCAGACCCGCATCCTGTGGTGTTGGATGGGTTGGTGCATATGTTTCAAAATAAAGATGATTTTTCAATCAAATCTTGTGTGCAGAATGCAGATGCCGCATTTGATGCGGTCGTTAAATTTCGCCCCGATATTTTGATTACTGAATTATTTTTACAAAATAGAAAAGGACTCGCGTTGATTGAGGGTGTCCAGAAAAATGGGTTTAAGACACACCCCGTCATCTTCACCTCTGCCGGTAGACATGATGTGTCACAGGCCATGAATTTTGGCGTACAAGGCGTGGTTTCTAAAAGTCAACCCCCGCAAGTTTTAACCACCTGCGTTCATCGTGTTTACGCAGGAGAACAATGGTTAGACAGCGCGTTGAACCTCAATTTGATGCCTCATTTTTTAGGTAAAGACGCAATCCATGCCTCCTTGTTCGATGTATTGACAACTCGCGAAATGATGGTGGCCCAGTTAGTCTGTGAGGGATTGCCAAACAAGAAGATTGCACAAAATCTTCTGATTACAGAAGGAACGACGAAATTACATTTACACCACATTTATCAAAAACTCAATTGCCCTGGCCGTATGGCGCTGGCGTTGCGTATGCAAAATGGTGGGCGTGATGATGATTAGATATATATATCCCTATGTGCGTTGACGCGCGCTTGAATTTGAGGCAGGTCCCTACATTCTTATCGATGGCGTAATCATGAGCGCTATTTCATACCAATAAGGGGGATGCATGCCAATTCGTATTTTTGTTGCCTATAACCAAAAAGTCATTGCTGAAGGTTTAGCTGCCATATTAAGAGCCGATCCTGCAATCTCCGTGGTTGGTGTCTGTGATAGCCATCATGTTGATTTATCGCAGATAGAAACCTTAATGCCTGATGTGATTGTGATTGGGAGCAATTCAGTTCACCAAAATGGTGATGCGTTCTATGGGTTGATCTCTACCCATGGTGCTAGAAATCATTTTGTTGTGATGTCGAGTGGTATTTCACGTCTGTTAATCAGCGACGCTTTGAAGGCCGGTGCCAAAGCGCACGTTTGCATGAACAGCAATGTCGACGATTTGTTGGCCGCCGTTCGTTCAGCCGCTGTTGGGTCAAGCTATTTGTGTGAAAGCTCTCTGCATGAACTTGCCAGCGACACCGATGAATCACTGTCGCAAGCGATGGCGGTCAAACGTGCTTTGGGGCAGCGAGAAACCCAAGTGCTGCGCTTGGTTGCGGTGGGGCGAAGTTCCAAGCAGATTGCACGAAATTTAGACATTTCACCCAGCACGGTCGAGGTCCACCGACGAAATATCATGCGCAAATTGGGCTTGCACAAAGCGGCGGATCTCACGCGTTTTGCGATTCGCCATCAAATGATTTCCGTTTAGTCGGGGGCCGTATGACATCGTCTAATCCCCAAATGACGCATTTAAAGGCCTCTGTGGTTCTTCAGAAAAAGGGCAAATTAGGTGATATTGAATTAGACGCACTCATCGCTGAAGGTCTTGTTGTATTGGCCAAAGCGATTGATATTTTTAAAAATCCTCAAACGCACGACGGCTCTTACGAGGTGGAGGTATTGGTTCAGGAATGTTCAATTGTCCTGACTGGACATGTTGCGTCGCGCAGCATGCCCGCGTTGAGCGTTCATTTAAGCCCTGAAGAAATGCACGCGTTATTTGCAATAAATGGATAAAAGGTCGGGTTATGCTGCGTGGCTCAGCAACTCAGCGGTATTGCTGGGAATAAGCTTTTCATATTCATTTTTAACGATTGAATAGCACTCGCAGGTATGCCGTATTAACTTTTCCCGATTAAGTATTGAAATATGGCCTCGTGTATACCTAATCAGGCCATCATTTTGTAGTTTTTTTGCGGCATGACTGATGCCTTCGCGCCTCACACCCAAGGTCTTTGCAATCAGCTCGTGGGTGAAGGTCAATTCATTGCCGGGAATTCTGTCTAAATTTTGAAGAATCGTCTTACATAATTGTTGCTCAATGGAGTGGCGGCGGTTGCAGACGGCTGTTTGTGAGGCATAACTCATCATGGCTTGCATGTATTTAAGAATCAGTCGCCTGAATGAACTCGAATTATTGAATTCTTCCATCATGAATTCTGCTCTGATTCGGTAAGCAGACCCATTGCCAATGACCACGGCCTTGCCACTGATCGAAGGGGTTCCCATGAAGATAGCGACACCGCATAACCCCTCGTTTCCTATTTGTGCAAACTCAGCAGAGGTGCCATCTTGAAAATCATACTGCATAGAAATAATGCAGTTAATCGGAAAATAAATGTAATTTATTGGCGATCCAGTGTCATAAATGATTTGGTCAACTTTGAGATGGACCATTTCAAAGTTGGATTGCCATCTTTCCCATTCCGCAATAGGTAAAGCAGACAACAGTCGGTTACTTGCCTTAATCGGGTAGATGACATGTGTCTGCATAAATTCCGCCTTCTCAAGTGGATGCCTTATCGAACTGAGAAAAATTTTAAGTAGCCCCGTTAATAAGTTTTGTGTGCTTTCGAACACAAGTTAATGATCTCTTTGTTTTTCTTTGTGGTTCATATTTACTTTAATTTGATTAAATTTTCAGATGTTGATCCAACTCAAATTTGTGTAAATCATTACAACACCCCATATAGGTGTTAACCATGATTGATGGTTTTTTGTTGGTGTGATACCGGTTTCTTGACTGTTTTTATTGAATATTTATGTTGTTGATTCTGTGCTATATCGAACAAAGCATATTTGCTACTTATTTTTAAATTCTTTTCGTTCGTTTTGTTTCTTTGTTTTTTTAAATCCACTTTGGTGGGGAATGGTGAATCTATGACTTCGAAAAATTTATATATGGATTATTTGATTCAGATCAAATCGGCGCCTGTGGATGCGATGCTGTCGCATACTTCAGCGGGCTGTATTGAGTTATTAGGTGTCATTGCCGCAGCAGATTTTCAGGGACACCCCCTCACGGTGTCTCAGGTCATGGCCATGATCCACTTGGCAAGTCCTGGCACGATTCATCGCCGCGTCGAGTCTTTGCGCCAAAAAGGGTTGATTGATTTAATTTACAAAAATGGAAACCGGCGTACCAAATATATTGTTCCTACCGCCGCAGCTGATGCCTATTTTGAAAAAATGGGCAATGTGCTGATGAAAACGTTGTCGCATGCGCGGAGGCCTCACAAGGCGCGCGAAGCCTGTGGCGAGCTGGCCTGCGCAGCGTAAGCTGGTTCGCTGATGCAGGCGGGCGCGCAGTGAAGGGCGTCAGAGAGCGGCGCATGATGTGGGTGCTTTGTAGAAGGGGTATGCGCTCGCTTTAGAATCTTGCGCTTATGTCCTACCTTGTGCTCGCCCGTAAATACCGTCCCAAAACCTTCACGGAAATGGTGGGTCAGGAGCACGTGGTCCAAGCGCTGACTAATGCGCTGACCACGCAACGCCTGCACCATGCCTACTTGTTTACCGGCACACGCGGCGTGGGCAAGACCACGGTGTCGCGCGTGCTGGCTAAATCGCTCAATTGCCAAGGCGTGGATGGCACAGGCGGCATTACCGCCAATCCGTGCGGTGTGTGCCAAGCCTGTACCGACATCGATGCCGGTCGCTTTGTGGACTACACCGAGCTGGACGCGGCGTCTAACCGTGGCGTCGACGAGGTGCAATCGCTGTTAGAACAAGCGGTTTATAAGCCCGTGCAAGGCCGCTTCAAGGTCTTCATGATTGACGAGGTGCACATGCTCACCAACACCGCGTTCAACGCGATGTTGAAGACGCTAGAAGAGCCGCCCGAATATTTGAAATTTGTGCTCGCCACGACCGACCCGCAAAAAGTGCCGGTCACTGTGCTGTCGCGCTGCCTGCAGTTCAACCTGCGCCCCATGGCCCCCGAAACCGTGCTGGAGCACTTGGGCCATGTGTTGGGTCAAGAAAACATTGCTTCCGAGCCCCAAGCCTTGCGTCTGTTGGCCCGCGCCGCACGCGGCTCCATGCGCGATGCGCTGAGCTTGACCGACCAAGCCATTGCCTTTGGCGGTGGCCAACTGCAAGAGGCCTCGGTGCGCCAAATGTTGGGCAGTGCTGACCGTTCGCATGTGTTTCGTTTGATTGAAGCGTTGGCGCACGGCGATGGCAAATCGGTCGTTGAAACTTCTGAAGCCTTGCGCCTCAATGGCTTAAGCGCTGCAGCGACTTTGGAAGACATGTCCATGGTCTTGCAGCGCATGGCCGTGTTGCAAGCCGTGCCCAGCATGGCCGAAGCCGATGCGGACCCCGAAGCCGTCGACATGGCGCGCTTGGCCGACTTGATGCCCGCCGATGAAACCCAGTTGCTCTACAGCCTATGTTTGCACGGTCGCCAAGAACTGGGTTTGGCCCCCGACGAATACGCCGCACTCACCATGGTGCTGCTGCGCTTGCTGGCCTTCAAGCCCAAAGGGGCCGCGACCAGCGCTTCGGCTTCGGCTGAAAAAAAAACTCTGATTGAAGCGCCTCGCGCGCCGTCAGCGCCTGCGGCTACCGCTAATCCAGCTGCACCTGCTGCGCTTTCGCCGACGCTGAACAACCCCCCAATCGCCATGCCAGCTGCCTTGGCACCTAGGGCCGCCCCGATTGCGCCGCCCACGCAGCCTCTTCCAGCCACCCAGTCCGTTGCCGTTGCCGAGCCCGTTGCGCCTGTGGTCATTCAACCGCCCAAGAACTCAGACGCAGCTCAACACCCGTCGCCCGTAGCTGCGCCCCCTGTGCACGTCGCAGCGCCGACCCGCATGCCTCCGGCCCCCCAAGGCCAAGCCCTGCCTGTGCGCGAGATGCCCGTGCCCGCCGGCCAAGCCCCCGAATTCATCCCCTCTGACGACGAAGACGACGCGCCTTACGCCCCCGAGTACGACGACTTCGACCACGACTCGGATGCCGCTGTTGTCGCCATGCCTGTGCGCGAGCAGCCTGTGCCTAGCGCGCAACTCGAACCGTTGGTACCCACCACCGTCGTGCCACAGGTCGAAGCCACGCCCGAGGGCGAGTTTTGGCACGGTTTGGTCATGCAAATGTCAGCCGCAGAAACCATCAACGCCTTGGTGCGCGAGTTGGGCTTGCAATCGCAACTCATGGCGCGTGACACCGACACGTGGATGCTGCGCGTCGAGCGCGAGTCGCTCAACAGCGCCATGAGCCGCGAGCGCCTGCAAGCCGCGTTGGCGACAGCGGGTTACCCCGTGCGCTTGACGGTGGAAGTGGGCCGCGTGCAAGACAGCCCCGCCAAACGCAATGCCGTAGCGGCTGCCCAGCGCCAAGCGGGTGCGGAAGCCATCATCCTCAACGACCCCTATGTGCAGACCTTGATGCGCGACTTTGGCGCACGCATCGTGCCCGGCAGCATCAAGCCTGTTTAAGTTTTCAATCTCTATTCATAAAAGGACGACCCATGTTCAACAAAGGACAACTCTCTGGCTTGATGAAGCAAGCCCAAGCCATGCAAGACAACCTCAAAAAGGCGCAAGACGAGTTGGCGCACATTGAAGTGACGGGCGAGTCGGGCTCGGGTTTGGTGAAAGTGTTGATGACCTGCAAACACGATGTCAAACGCATCACCATCGACCCCAGCCTGCTGGCCGACGACAAAGACATGCTCGAAGACTTGGTCGCCGCTGCCTTCAACGACGCCGTGCGCAAAGCTGCTGAAACCAGCGAAGCCAAGATGAGCAAACTCACCGCCGGTTTGCCACCTGGCATGAAGTTGCCCTTTTAATGGCCGCTGTTTCTGCGCTCGATGGCCTGATTCACGCCTTGCGCCGCTTGCCCGGCGTGGGCGTCAAATCGGCCTCGCGCATGGCCTATCACCTGTTGCAGCACGACCGCGAGGGCGCAGAGCTGCTCTCGCAGGCCTTGCACGAGGCCGTTGGCCAAGTGCGCCACTGCGAGCTGTGCCACACCTTCACCACCCAAAGCATTTGCGAAACGTGCTTGGATGACAGCCGCGACAACTCACGTTTGTGCGTGGTTGAAACCCCCGCCGACCAATCGGCCATTGAGCGCACCGCAGCGTTCAAAGGCCTGTACTTCGTCTTGATGGGCCGCATCAGCCCGCTCGACGGCTTTGGCCCCAAAGACATTGGTTTGGAAAAACTCATCGATCGAGCCAGCGATGGTGTGGTGAGCGAAGTGATTTTGGCCACCAACTTCACCGCCGAAGGCGAGGCCACCGCCCATGTGTTGACCGAAGCTTTGAAGAAGCGCGGCGTGCAAGTGACCCGTTTGGCACGCGGCGTGCCCGTGGGCAGCGAGCTGGAATATGTCGATTTAGGCACTATCGCCCATGCCATGGTCGACCGTCGTCACGCTTGAGTGCACCTGTTCAGGGCATGTCCTATTGACAAATTTGTGATTTCTTGTAATTCCATGTAATTTTTATCGAATTAGAATGGTGATTGCCGAAAAGCGGCCGAATTCAGCAAGGAAAAAATTCAATGAACGTCAAATCTCGGTTGATTTTGGGTGGGGTCGTCTCCTTTGTGGGACTGATCTTGGTGTCCATCGTGGCGCTGTCCATCGAAAAATCGACCATGCTGGAAGACCGTAAGCTCAAGACGCGCCATTTGGTGGAGTCGGTGCACGGCGTTGTGACACATTTCCAAGCCTTGCAAAAGGCGGGCACGCTGAGTGAAGAAGAGGCGCAAGCGGCAGCCATGCAAGCCGTCAAGGCCATGCGCTATGAAACCAAAGAGTATTTTTGGCTGAACGACCAAGGTCAGCCTATTCCCCGCATGCTCATGCACCCCACGGTGCCGGCCTTGGAAGGCAAGGTGTTGGACGCGCCCAGTTTCAACTCCGCCACCAGCCAGCAATTTGGCTTAGATGCGCCGGTACAAAAGACCGACGGCAAAAAGAACATCTTTGTTGCCTTCACCGAAGTGGCCAGCCGCTCGGGCGAAGGCTTTGTGACGTACAACTGGCCCAAGCCCAAAGCGGGTGGCGGCACGACGACGGAGTTGTATGAAAAACTCTCCTTCGTTAAAAAAATTGACGGCTGGAATTGGGTGGTCGGCACAGGCATTTACATCGACGACGTCGAAGTGATCTTCTGGCAACACGCCACGCAGTTCTCGATGTTGGTGTTGCTGGTCATGCTCATCATTGCGGCGGTCATTCGTTGGCAAGTCAAGAGCATCACTCAACCTCTGGAGTCCTTGCGCAACATGGTGACTCTGGTCGAGACAACCTCTGACTTTTCGCGTCGTATTCAAGATATTTCGGATGATGAGGTGGGGCAAACCGCCCGCGCGTTCAACCAACTCATGTCGGCACAGCAGCTGGCCATTTCCGAAGTGAACAACGCGGTGGAGGCCTTGGCTGCCGGTAACTTTGATGTATCGATTACCGCGGACCTCAAAGGTGATTTGCGCACCATGAAAGACGCCGTCAACGCCAGCGCTGCCAGCGTTGAAACCACCATGGACGGCTTGGCTGAAGTGATGATTGCATTGCACAACGGTGACTTCACGCAACGCATGTCTAGCCAAGTGAAGGGCGACTTGCGCCGCTTGGTGGACCAAGCCATGCAGGCGATGCAAACCTTGTTGGGCGACGTGGCGACCGTGATGAACGACGTGGCATCGGGCGACTTGACCGGCCGCATCACCGCCGACGGTCGTGGCGATTTGGCCAGCCTCAAAGGCAACATCAACCAGTCGCTGGACGCCCTGAGTGCTGCCATGCGTGCCATCAACAGCAACACCCGCCAAGTGGCGGCTGCGGCCAACCAAACCAGCCAAGCCATCAGCCAAATCAGCGATGGCGCGCAAAACCAAATGCACGGCATTGCGCAACTGGCCAACGCGGTGAAAGAAACAGCCGCTTCTGTGACTGACGTGTCACGCAACACCGAAACCGCCAGCAGCCGCTCGCGTGAGTCGGTGGACATCGTGCGCAGTGGCAAAGCCAAGATGGCCACGATGGTGGAAGTGGTCAATGGCATTGCGGCCAACTCCGAGAAGATCAACAAGATCACGGAAGTGATCGAAAGCATTGCCAACAAAACCAATTTGCTGTCGTTGAACGCGGCCATCGAAGCGGCGCGTGCGGGCGAGCATGGCAAAGGCTTCTCCGTCGTGGCGGAAGAGGTGGGCAAGCTCGCGGCCAGCAGCGCCGAGAGCACGCAAGAGATCACCGTGTTGGTTCAGCAAGCGGTCGCAGAAGCGCGTCGCGCGGTGGCCACCGTGCAAGACGTCAGCGCTGACATGGAGCGCATTGAAGCCGGAGCCACCGAAGCCGATGGCATGATGCAGCGCATCTCCGCCGCTTTGGAAGAGCAAAGCAACGCCGTGCAAGAGATCAACGCCAACGTTTCGACCTTGGACCGCATCGCGCAGTCCAACGCTTCTGCCAGCGAAGAGATCACAGCGACGGTGATTGAGTTGTCCAAAATCGCTGACGGCACACGCCGTGAAGTGGAACAGTTCAAGATCTGATCGTGCACAAACTCGGGCGAAGCCCGAGCCCAACAAAAATGCCGCTTTTCAGCGGCATTTTTGTTGGGTTCACAGTGAGCGCGAAAGTGCGCGTTAGAACGTGTTTTGCAAATGCATGATGCGGTCTGCCGTGTACCGCACGATGCCGCGAATGCCTGGGTTGGCATGTTCCAAGCCGCGCAAAGCTTTGTCGATGGGGATGTTCATCAGGGTCACAGTATCCAAGCTGGTCAAGGCCCAAGGCAATGTCTTGTCCAGCAGCGCTTCGGCCAAGCCCAGCACGCTGCCTGGCCCCAGTTTGTATTTCTTGGGGCCAATGGCGGCCTCCACGTGACCTTGCACAATGATGTAGCCCAAGCCCAACTCGGTGTCGTCAGGCGAGCCCAGAACAGTTCCTGCCTCGTGCACGGTGGTGTGCAGTTTGTTCGAGGCCAGCAGTTTCAAGAACATCAACTCGTCGCTGCTCATGCCCTTGTTGTCGCCAGTTGCGTAGACCTCGTCGAGAATCTTTTGCACTTGGGTGGACGACAAGTTGTTGTCGTTGGTGACCTCGTAGTCCAACTCGTCGCTGTCCACAGACTTGCTGATCTTGTTGGCCATGTTCAATTGAAGCAACATGGCTTCGACCACGGGTGTCAAGATGCCGGGGTCTGATTTCAAGATCGCGCGTAAAGGCTCGGTGCTGATTTCCAGACACACCACGCGGGTGTGGGCACGGGCCGAGGCGCCACGCACGCCACCTTCCAAAATGGCTTGTTCGCCAAAGGACACGCCTTTGTTGAGAACCGCAATGCTGTTGCCCGTTTTGGCGTCGAAGATCTCCACCGAGCCTTCCAAGATGATGGCCAGATGATCGGCCTTGTCGCCTTGGTTGAACAGGACTTTGCCTTCTTCGTAAACGATCGATTCACCTGCACCCTCGCTGCTCACCTTGCGGCGGGGGACCCGTGGGGCAGCTGCCCCGGCTTGTGATGCCGCGTCTGCCGATGCTTTGCGTGTGGGCGCAGACGGGGCAGGGGCGACCACGGCGCGCACGGGGGCTGCTGCGCGTGATGGTAAAGATTTGACGTTGAGCTTTTGAACACGCTCCAAGTCGGCCAATGTGGCGCGGCCATTGGCCACCTCAATGGCCACCCGCAGCTCGTATTCCATGCGGCGGGCAAACTCAGACAACACAAAGCCGACCGGTGGACGGCCAGGCGTGTGCATGAACCGCTCGACGGCGTCAGTTTTGGGGGTGCGAGAGGCCGTTGGGGCTTCTTGATTGGGTTGTGCGGACATTGCTGCTTAAAAAGGAGAGGCGGCGTTCAGCGGGTCACAAAGGTTGGGTCTTAGGGCCTTTAGGCCTGCTCAAGTTCTGCAATTTGCTGATCAATGGTGGTTTGGATACCCAGTAATCGGCTCGACGGGCTGGAAAATAAGGCCATGTGCTTCAAAAAAAACAAACGACCTTTGTTCGTGAGCAGCGATTGTGAGCGATCTGGGGCCACGGGCGCCCATTCGTCCGAGAGTTGTTGGGTCAGACTGAGGCCTGTTGCGGGCAGCGTGCTGGCCAAGATGTCGCATTCTTGAATCAGCACCAAGAGGCAGCGGGGGTCTGACACATCAAAGGGCAAACCCGCGACGGCTTGGTGCGACTCGGGCACAAAGGCCGGATCGGTCTTCAAGATCAACGAGCCGATCAAGGCTTGGTCGTCTTTGTGCACCTTGTGTTGGTTCATATAAGGCGTGAGCGCCTTGACAGACAAAGCTTCAATTTCAGAGCGAAATTGGTTGATCTGACCGTTGTGCAAAAAGTCGTGGCTCACGACCGTCAACATGGCCAGCCATTCGGCGTGGGAGGGCAGATCAGTCGCTGCGCGACCCGCAACTTGGCGCTCATTGGCCAAAAGCACGGTCAATGACACCACCGCGTCGGCAAAGTGCAAACGGTTGTGATATTGCGGTTCTTGGTGGCGGTGGGCACGGCTTTGGCCATCTTTTTCAATTGCCACAATGACCGAAAAAATGCAGTCATGCAGCGCTTGATCGCGCGCAGACAAACGGGCACCACGGAGGAAGCCCAGTTGGCCCAAGGCGCTGTGGACCACAACGGCCATGCCCGGCCAATCGTGGGGCCACTTGGTACGCAAATTGTCCAATGTGGCTTCTAAATACAAAAGATTCATGACCACCTTATAGGATGAATTTCTCAACTTCACGGCGTGTGGAATCTGCAATCTTGGACAGTTCCATCACGGTTTCCGTGATTTCTTCAGAGGCAGCAGAGTTGCTACGTGCAATGTTATCAACACTAGAGAGGTTAGCGTTGATTTGTTCGACCGCTGAGCTTTGTTCTTCGAGCGCGCCAGCAATGCGTTGCAGCATATCGTCGGTCTCTTGCGAGCCGCTTTCAATGCGTGCCATGTCGGCGCTGACTTCTTGCACGGCCAGCACAGCTCGGCGTGTTTCGGCAACCGCGTGTTGCACCAGTTGGGCAATTTCTTGTGAACTCTCGGCGCTGTTGACGGCGAGTTTGCCCACTTCGTCGGCCACCACGGCAAAGCCTTTGCCGTGTTCGCCCGCACGCGCAGCTTCGATGGCCGCGTTGAGCGAGAGCAGGTTGGTTTTGTTGGCGATCTTTTCGATCACTTCGGTGATCTTGTTGATCTTTTCGGAGTTGGCCGCAATGCTGTTGACCACCTCGACCATGTGCGCCATTTTGCGAATGCCATCGCGCACGATGCGCACAGATTCTTTCGATTTTTGGCTCGCCACTTCGGTGTTACGCGAGACATCGGCGACCGAAGTAACGGTTTGACGCACCGCCGTGGCCACTTGGCCAATGGCGTGGGTTTGGTTCAAGGCGCCGTCTGAAATTTGTCCCACAGCTTGGCTCGATTGGGCCGACGCAGAGGCGACTTGACGCGCGTTTTGGTTGATCACGCGCATCGAGCCGCTCACGGCGTCGAGGGACAGATTGATGTTGTTTTTCAAGGTCAACAAGTCACCACGGCCTTGGGCGTTGACTCGCAAGCTCAAGTCGCCTTGCGAGACACCCTTCATGACGTTGCCAACGTCGCCCAACATGCTGTTGAGCGATTGCATAGCGTCTGCCGCTTGTTCCATGGCGCGTTTGTATTCGCCTGTGACATCGATGTGCAGATGCTTTGAGAAGTCGCCGTTTTGCAGGGCTTGCATGATGTCGTTGAGGCCATTCATCGTGGACTTCACGCTTTCAGCGGAATCGTTGACGGCTGCTTTCATGATAGCCATGTCGCCTTTCAAGGGCGCTTCAACGCGACGGCTGAAGTCACCCGCAGACACGGCACCCACGACGGAGTTGACTTCTTGCACCGCGCTTTGCAGCGATTGCAGCAACGCGTTTAATGAAATGGCTGTTTGGCCCACTTCATCGCCACTTTCGACTTTGATGCGCAAAGAAAAGTCTGCGCGGTCTTCGATGGCCGAGATTTGCGCTTGCATGGCGCGTAAGGGACGAGCGATTTTTTTGCCGGCAACGTAGGCCAGCAACAAGCCCGCAAGGATGGCAAACAGCAAAGCAGCCACTTGGACACTTTGTTGCAAGTTGATGCTCTCGTTCAGATTCTTTTGTGCATTGGAGGCTCCGATGCGGCTTGCTGCGCCCACCATGTGCAGCGTTTCGATGAGCTGGTCGTACGCTTTGTCTGCGTCTTGCATCATCATGGCGCCGAGGTTGGTGTCTGAGGTCGACGAGTCGTAAGCCTCACGCACTGCGTTCTCGTAGGTTTGAATCGGTTTGATCAGACTTCGCAAGCGGGCGTTTGGGCTGGCTTCGAGGTCACGCCCTACATCGCCCAGCGCCGTCAGCTGTTCCGTCATCATCGCTTCAGCCGATTGGGCCGCTTTGTCACTTTTGAGGTTGAGCAAAGCCAAGCTGCGGTATGCCGCTGCGTGCGTGGCATTGACTGTGGCCTCAGTCTCTTGCGCCATGCGCTCGGTGGCCACGGAGTCGGCCAGCATGTCATTCACGCTGGTTTGAAACGCCTGCATGTTGACATAACTGAAAATGCCAAAGCCCAACAGCAAAACGGCCACCAAAAGGGGGGCCATCATGAGCTTGTTGGCAATGCTCATTTTTTTGTAAACAGCGGTCATAAGTTCAATCCAGCAAAGTTCGGAGCACCATGGCACTCAGACGTGCCATGGCGGCGGGGCATCACAGTTTGTAAATGCCGCCACAAACGATCACATTGCCTGCCTTTTCGCAATAAGCCTGTTTGGCTTGCACGGTTTTGGTCAATGGATCGGTGAACTTGTAGTCTTGCCAGAATTTGCCCTTCGAGCTGGCCAACTCCACACGCTCTTTGATGAACTCTTTGCCATCTGGATCTTTCAGGTTGATCAGATCTTTGCCGACTTGCTTGGGGTTTTGGCCGTGTGCCAAGCATTTGCCGGTGATGTCATACACCACCAAATACAAATCGCGGTCTACGAAGGTTTTGCTGGGGGCCGTCAGGTCGACATAAGCGCCATCACCTTTGGCCTTGACTGCGGCAACCCCTTTGGCCACCATGGCTTCTGCTTCTGCTTTGTTGGCACGTTCGCCAGCAGCAAAGCTGACCGAGTGGGTCAAAGCCAGTACGGAAATCGATGCAGCTGCCAAAAAGCTTATTTTTTTGATCATTTTGTCGTCCTTGTTGTAAAAATGGAATTAATTAGATTTCCACCAACTTTACCTTACATGGAGAATTTCTCAACTTCTCGGCGTGTTGCGTCTGCAATTTTTGACAGTTCCACCACACTTGCCGTGATTTCTTCAGAGGCCGAGGCGTTGCTGCTGGCAATGCGGTCCAAATTGAACACGTTGGCGTTGATTTCTTCGGTGGCGCTGCTTTGCTGTTCCAACGCTGCGGAGATGCGTTGCAGCATTTGATCGGTCTCGCGGGAGGCGAGTTCGATGCGGGTCATGTCTTGGCTGACCTCTTTCACGGTGGCCACAGCTTTGGCGGTTTCAGACACGGCTTGTTGCACCAATTGGGCAATCTCTTGCGAGCTTTCTGCGCTGTTGGCGGCCAATTTGCCGACTTCTTCGGCGACCACGGAGAAGCCTTTGCCGTGCTCGCCAGCGCGTGCAGCTTCGATGGCCGCATTCAAGGACAGCAGGTTGGTTTTGTTGGCAATCTTCTCGATCACTTCAGTGATTTGGTTGATCTTGTCTGAGTTGGCAGCAATGCTGTTGACCACGTCCACCATGTCGTTCATCTTTTTCATACCTTCCCGCATGATGGCAATCGACTCTTGCGATTTTTGGCTGGCGACGCTGGTGTTGCGCGAAACATCGGCGACGGAGGTCGCGGTTTGACGCACGGCTGCCGCGACCTGCGAGATGGCATGTGTTTGGTTTTGTGCACCGTCTGAAATTTGACCAATGGCATTGCTGGTTTCGTTCGCGGCTGTGGCCACTTGGCGCGTGTTGCCGTGGATGGCGCGCAAGGCCGAACTCATCGAATCCAGCGAGGTGTTGATGTTGTTTTTGAGGGTGATCAAATCACCGCGACCTTCGGCGGTCACGCGTTGCGACAAGTCGCCCTGAGCCACGCGGCTCATCACATGTCCTACGCCGCCAATCATGGCTTCGAGTGCCACCATGGCCGAGGTGGCTTGGTCCACGGCCTGTTTGAACTCACCATGCACTTGCGCGGTTGAACGCGCGGCAAAGTCACCTTGCGACAGCGCGTGCAAAACCTTGCTGAGGTCTTGAATCGTGGCCTGAATGCTGTCCACGGAAGCATTGATGGCTTCTTTCATGGTTTTCAGATCGCCATGCAAATTGGCATTCACACGTTGGCTGAAGTCACCCTCGGCCATGGCGGTAACCGTGCGGTTGACTTCACCGATGGCGGTTTGTTGGGCTTCCAACAAGGCATTGAACGCTTGTGCCGTTTGTCCCACTTCGTCGTTGCTGCTCACAGCCACGCGTTTGGAGAAGTCGGAGCTCTTGGCCACTTCGCGCACCATTTGGCGTACTTTCTCAAGTGGGCCACTGACTGAGCGAACAATCCACAACGCAAACACAGCACCTAAACCCAAGCCCACCAAAATCAAGCCAATGCTGAAGACGCGGTTGAAGGCGTAGCTGTCGTTGGAGGCGTCGTACTCTTGCTTCGCGACTTTGAGTTGAACTTCGATCAAGTCTGAAAATTTGCCGCTGATGGGGTCGATGGCGGGGTAGAGCGGACCTGCCGTGAATTCGGCAATGGCTTGCTTGTCTTCACGGGTCAAGATCTCGCGCAGGTGATCCAGTTCAATTTGGGTGCTTTTGAACAGGGGCTCAATTTCAGCCACCAAGCGTTCTTCTTCGGCCACCAAGACCGTGTTTTTGTAGTGCTTCCACTTGTCGGTGATCTGCAGTTCGGCGTCCGCCAAGTTTTTACGGCCTTCTTCCCAAGAAATATTGCCGTTGCGCACTTTGTGCGACGTGTCCACGATGTTGACCGCATACATGTCGGCAATCACCTTGAGGTCGCGCAAGGGCACCACGCGGTCGTCATACACCGTCTGCAAGCCCGCCACACACATGGCCATGCCGCGCAGTCCGTTCACACCGATCGTGACCGACAACAGCCCGAGCAGAGCAACCAACAGCATCAATCGTGTGCCTACGTTCAAATTTTTTAACACGTGTGTCTTCCTTGTATCTTTTGTTTTATCGGTGTGAGTGACTGAATCTGAAGTGCTCAGTGAATGGCAAAGGGTTGGCGTTCGATCAATTCAAATGCTTGCATGGGGTTAACGGCACGCGAATAGCAAAAGCCTTGGATGGACAAATGACCGAGGCTTTTGGCAATCGACAGCTGTTGGGGTGACTCCACACCCTCAATCACCACCTCGAGACCTAGGTTTTTGGCCAAATTCACGATGCCGCGCAGCAGTTCAAGATCACGGCTGGAGCTGGTGACGTCGGAGATGAAGGAGCGATCGACCTTGATTTCACGCAACGGGATGCTGCGTAATCGCGACAAGGACGAGGTGCCGACACCAAAGTCGTCCACGCTGAGGCGAAAGCCCGCTTGTTGCAATTCGTTGAAGATGTCTTCGCCCGTACTGCCCAAATTGGCCAGCACAGTTTCTGTGATTTCAAGGTAAATCTGGTCGGGCGACACGCCTGCTTCTTTGACCAAACGGCTCAAACTGGTGCGGAAATGTTCAGACAGCAATTCGCCATTGGAGACGTTGAATGACACGGGCAAATTCACACCCTTGGCTTGCCATTGCGCCATCGTGGCGACCACTTGTTCGAAAATTTGCAATCCGACATCCAGCATCAAACTGGAGCTCTCCAGCACGGGCAAAAATTCGCCGAGCGGAATCAGACCGCGCTCAGGGTGTTGCCAACGCAGCAAGGCTTCAAATCCCAATATTTGTCCGGTGTCGGAGCACACTTTGGGCTGAAAGAACGGTTGGAATTGCTTGCGCTCCATTCCCAAAATCACGTTGTGTTCGGTGGCGCGGGGGCGTGGGGTTTGACCCTCTTGGGCGTTGTAAGTCAAACAGTCGTTGCCGCCGCGCATTTTGACGGCACGCATGGACATTTCGGAGTCCGTCAACAAGGCTTCAAATTCAGAATGAACCAACACGCCTGACGCCACACCTGCGCTGAGCGAGAACACAAAGCGTTGGTTGTGTGTTTCGAGGGGCTCGCCCAAGCAATTTTGCAAGCGCTTGCACCAGTCGTTCAAACCGATCAACGGGTGTTCTGAAATCAGAACCAAGGCAAACTCGTCGCCCGATAGGCGGCACATGCCCACATCCCAACCGTTGGCATCGCTCTCATAACGCAAAAACGCGTCAATGCGGTGGCCAATGGCGGTGATGGCGTGATCGCCTGCGTCATAGCCCAGCAAGTCATTGACCCGTTTGAAGCGGTCAATGTTGATGCAAGCCACCGCCACACAGGCGGTCGGTGCGCTGGCCATGGCCAAGGTTTTGACTTCGTTGAAACGCTCTTTCAGGTAGTTACGCGTGTGAAAGACGGTGGCCGTATCTGGTTTCTTCAAACCCAAGCCTTGCAGGGCGTTGCGCAACTGTTCTTGCAAGGCCAGCTCTCGGCTGCGATCAGAGAACAGCGCCACAAAGCGTTCACCCGATGTGCTGTCGGTGTGAGGCAGCAAGCGCAGTGTCAATTGCACAGGCACAGCCTGTGCATTCGATGTGTGAATGAAGGTATCCAAACTCAGCGTTTGGTGATTGGCTGAGTGTTGGTGGATTTGGTCGATGAAATAAGGCAGGTCATCGCGCAATTCGGTGATGAGGTTGACCACGCGCGCACCTTTGAGTTCCGAATGGCCGAAACGGAACAGGTGTTCGGCCGCCGCATTGGCATCGATCACAGACCCTTGGACGTCAAAAGTCAGGATGGCCTCTTGCGAGGCATCCAACATGGCGCGTAGTTGTAGTTCGTGAACGGTGGGCGCGTGCATCAATGACAGGTTTTTTCTAGACCCATATTGTTCATTAAAAATTGTTTTTCTAGATTAATTGCTAATTTCGAAAAAATTGTTAATGGCATTATGGATGAATCAGCCCCAAAAAGAGGCATCAACGGAAAAACGGCAGGGTCACGATGAAGCTGGTCCCCACGCCCATTTCCGATTGACAGTCAATGCTGCCCCCCATGCGCGTGACGATGCTGCGCACCATCGCAAGGCCCAAGCCAGTGCCTTTGCCCACTTCTTTGGTGGTGAAGAACGGTTCAAAAATGCGTGGCAAGGTCTCGGGCGGGATGCCGCTGCCGTTGTCGATCACGGCCACGGCCACGGTGTTTTCTGTCGGGCGCGAGGCCGAAATGACGATGCGCCCGTCGCGACGTTCACCGATCGCGTGGCTGGCGTTCACGCACAGGTTGACCAGCACCTGTTGCAAGCTGCCGCTTTGGCCTTTGAGTTGCACGTTGGCCGCATCGGGCGTGACGGGTTCGATGGCAATGTCAATGCCTTTCAGGCTGGCTTGCAAGAGCGACTTGGTTTCGTCAATGACCGGGGACAACTCAAACAGTGTGAGGTTTTCTTCCTCTTCCTCGGGCGGGCGCTCGCGGCCTAAGCCGTTGAGCTTGATCACGATGTCACGTGCGCGGGTGGTGGCCTGCATGATGGCGCTGAGGTTTTTCGCGGCCTTGGAGTCTTCGCCGATCTTCATTTCTACCAATTCGGCATGGTTTTGGATCACGCCCAAGAGGTTGTTGAAGTCATGTGCCACACCAGCAGCGAGTTGGCCCAACGCGTCTAAGCGCTGCGATTGCTCCATTTTTTGGACCATGCGCAGGTTTTCGGCTTCTTTTTCCTTGAACTCACGCATGTCCTTCATCGTGATAACAGCGCCAGTGATCAGGCCGTGCGCATCACGCAACGGCGCAGCGGTCAAGACCACAGGAATTTGTTCGCCTTCGTGCTGGTTCACCACCCATTCCACGTTTTGTACAGCGTGCATGGTTTGGGCCTTGGCTTCTTCGACGCTGTTGCCTAAGCAGGCAATCACCCAGAGTTCGGTGTCAGTTTTTACCGTGAAAAACTGTGTGCTCTCGGACACCACGTTTTGATCCGACTTGAGCCAATTCAGCACTTTGGCTTCTGTGGCGAGCGTGGTCAAGCTGTGCAGGCTGACGGGTTGTGGCAGTTCGTCCAAGCAAGCTTTGGTCAAAATCGACAACAAGTGATGACCGTGCAGGCTGTGGTGGGCGTAGCCCAAAAAGGTTTGACTGGCCAAATTGGTGAACTTCACGCGCTCGGAAGCGTCAAAGCCCAGCACGGGGTAGGGCATGTCGGCCAGGCGTTGCCAAAAGCGCTCAGGATCTATGTCGTACAAACGTTGCATCACGTCGCCGTGGTACTCGGGCACCCAATGTTCAATTAGCTGGTTGTTGTCGGCGGAGGGCAACAACGCCCCCAGCGTGTGACCCAGCACATGCACTTTGGCGTAGCCAAAAAGTTCCAAAGCCTTTGGGTTGGCACTGAGCAAGGCGCCGCTTCTGTCGACTCGCAAGACGCCGTCTTGCATGGCATCCATGGTTTTTTCGAGCAAGCTGTTTTGCAGTTTGATTTGCTCGTTTTTATGAATCAGCGACGACACGTCGTGCACGTTGATGACGGTTTGTTCGGGAATGCCTCGCACGCTGAACATGATGGACGACGAAATCCGTACAGGCGTGCTCGGCCCTTTTTTGTTCTTCAGCAACGTCACCACCGACTCGTCGTCATCATTCACCAAGCGGTTCAAGGTGGTGGTGATGGTCACCGACCAAGGCAGGTCGTGCTCGTTGCGTATGAACGCCAGCACGGTGCGTTGACCGTTGACGGTGTGGTTGACCATGCCCAACTCGATCGTGAGTTGTTCACCCTCTTTGGTTTGCAGATAGAGCAAGCCGCTGTAGCCGGTTTTCTGGTCGTTTTTGTCGTCCAAGAAACTCTGCAAGAGCTTCGTGTATTTGGCTCGCAAAGGCGCTGGGCTGAGGACTGACAAGGGTTGGCCTATCAATTCTTTCCCAAAGTAGCCCGTCATTTGATTGGCACGCGAGTTGGCAAACTGAATGCAGCCATCTGCGTCAATTTGGACACAGCCCAAAGGCGTTTGGTTGAGCAAATTCATGTAACTGCCGGGCTCAATGAACTCCAAACGCGTCAAACTTTTGCTCAGGCTGTTCAAGAACAGCGTCAGCGTGGCTTCGTCGTCGTCAAACAAAATGGTGCTGCGTTGACCGATCACTTCTTTGCGGCTCAAGCCCGAGAGACCCAATAACGCGGTGTTGCAATCGCGAATGTCGCCCAGTTCGTCCACCACGATCAGGCCACTTTGCATGGACGAGAACAGGCCGTTCACGTACTGAATCTGTTGCTCAATCGAAATTTGGCTGTCCTGCAGTTTTTCTTGGTTTTCTTGCAGCTGGTTGGTCAAGCGGTGTGAGTCCATCAACGAAGCCAATAAGGTTTCGCGGTTTTGTGCTGACTCATAAGCCACGCCGATGGCCACGGAGCCGGGCAGCATCAGTTCGGACACGTGGGCAGGCAATTGGTAGCGTGACTTGACCACAAAAATGCCGCGCACTTGGTTTTCAAACTGAAATGGAATGATCAAAAAGTGGCGTGATTGTTCGGTATGCGTGGCATCCAGCGCTTCGAGGCAAGCGGTGGGCAAGTCTTTGTTGCGCAGCAGCATGCCGTCGATGGCCGCTTGTTTCAGCAAATGGCTGGGCAGTGGCAACTCGAGCGGAAAGGCGGTGCTGTCGTGTGATTCGCTGCCCAATAGGGTGAGTTTTTGGCGCTGAATCATGGAGTCGTCCACCACGCCAAAGGCGTAGGCGTACAAAGCACAGGCTTGAACGTCCAAATAATGGGCCATTTTTTGGCTGATTTCCATGGCCAACTGCGATGGCGAATGCTCGTTGCGCACGGTTTCGTTGATCAAGGCCAGTCCGTTGTCAATCCACAAACGGTGGTGGTTTTTGGCTTGGTTGGAGCGCAAACTTTCCACCATCACACGAATGTTGGCCAAGGCGCTGGACTTGTCGCCAGCGGCGATGTCGATGGTTTGCTCCAAATTGCCCAGAACAATCTCGTGGGTGACATTGACCAAGCGGCGTGGCTCTCCGCCCACCAAGTTGCGCACGATGTTCACCAACCAGCCTAAGGAGGCCAAAATCAAGGCCAAGGTCAGGCCGACCAACGCGTAGAACTGAAAGGTCATGCTCTTATAAGAAGCTTGCACGCGGTCATAGTCTTGCTTGGCTTGTACCAATTGCTGACTGGTCAGGATGTCGAGGGCTCCCAAAAGGGCTGTGCCATAACGGTTTTGTGAATTCAAAAGTTCGCTTTGCAAGGCGGGGCTGATCTGTCCTTTGTCGCGTCCCAAGTCCAGCAGCCGTGTCATTTCATAGTGCCAGCGCGAAAAAGCCGACTCATAGCCAGCGCGGGCTGGCTGCAGTTCGGGCTCAATACCGCCGGTGACCAAGGTGTCTTGCACGATGCGGCTGGCTTGCTGCATGGCGTAGGCCTTGCGCGCTAGGCGGTCAATGCTTTGCATGGGCGTGATGCTGGATGACGACAGTTCTGCCGCAAAGTCCATCAGGGCATGCTCCATCTCTTGCAGCCGTTTCATCGACACCACACGGTTTTCGTACATCCGCGAGAGCGACGATTCGAGCGCATGCATCTCAGAGCCTGTGACCACTGCCAGCGTGGCCATCACCAAGATCAAAAGGGCGCCTATCCAGCGCACTGCGCCGCGTAATGTGAAAGACAGTGTTTTGATCAGGGTATTCATACGAAAAAAGAGGACGGTCTCAACTTTGAAAGTGTTGAGTCGAATACAAAAAGTGCTTTCAAGTTTCTCACGCATTTGCGAAAGACTTGTGATCTAATCAATAAATTCGCGAAATAAACGCTCATTTTATTTAAATTTACAAAAAAAAGAGAAGGTTGGTAATGGCGACGATTTTGTTAGTTGATGATGAAGACTTGTTGCGAGAAGGTGTTCGCGAAATTTTGGAAATGTCCGATTTTTCAGTGATCGAAGCGTCCGACGGGCAAGAGGCTTTGCGTCAATTTGCGCTGGCTGAAAAGGTCGATTTGGTGATCACCGACATCGTGATGCCCAACATGGATGGGGTCGATTTTGTGACTAAATTGCGCGAAATGTTCCCAGATGTGCCAATTTTGACGATTTCAGGTGGCAGTCGTGTGGTGAGCGCTCGCTTTGGTTTGGACTCAGCTTTGTTGTCCGGCGCCAATGCCAGTTTGACCAAGCCGTTCACGGCCAAGCAATTGATTGAAAAAGTCAAAACCTTGTTAACGGCTTGAGGATTGGCGAGATCTACCGTCCATGAGTTCGTTGAATCTGAACCTCGCTTCTGAACCGGCAACCCCCGAGTTAGTCATTGAAGCCGTTGCCACAGGCCGCAAAGGCTTGGAGAGCGCGCGCATTTTGTTGGTCGATGACAGCGTCATGCTGCGCATGGGCTTGCGTCGTTCACTCGAAGAAGTGGGTCTTAAAAATATCCGCGAAGCCAACAACGGCAAAGAAGCCATCGAAATTTTGATGCGTGAGCCCTTCGATTTGATGCTGCTCGACATGGAAATGCCCGTGATGAGCGGCATGGAAGTGTTGGAGGTGATCCGTGAAACGCCTTACCAAGCATGGCCGCCTGTCATCGTGATTTCGGGTGGCGCTGGCAGCTCTGGCATTGACGATGCCGTGCGATGCATTGAGCTAGGCGCTGAAGATTACTTGCCCAAGCCGTTCAATCCGGTGTTGTTGCGCGCCCGTGTGACCACGTGCATCGACAAAAAACACCTGAAAGACCAGAACGCGTTGCGCATGCGCCAGCTGAAAAAACAGCATGAGCAGCTGAGTCAAGAAAAAGAAAAGACCGAGCAGTTGTTGCTCAACATTTTGCCGCGCACCATCGCCAAGCGTTTGAAAGCGGGTGAAGAGCGCATTGCAGATGCTTGTCCATCCGTCAGCGTGTTGTTCGCCGACATGGTGGGCTTCACCAAAATGACGCGCACCATCACGGCGACGGCGTTGGTCGAAATGTTGGGTGATTTGTTTTCTCGGTTTGACTTGATCACCGAGCGACACGGCCTAGAAAAAATCAAAACCATTGGTGACTGTTACATGCTCGCTGGCGGTGTGCCAGAAGCGCGAGAGGACCATGCCGAAGCCACCGTGATGGCCGCCATGGACATGTGCGAAGCCTTGAAAGAACTGTACGAGCGGACCAACGGTGCGTTGAACATGCGCATTGGCATTCACAGCGGTGCCGTGGTGGCCGGTGTGATTGGTATTCGCAAGTTCACTTACGACTTGTGGGGCGACACCGTCAACGTGGCGAGTCGCATGGAGTCAACAGGCCAACCCGGAAAAATTCACGTGTCTTCAGCCACGGCTGATTTGTTGGCTGGCAAGTTTGAGCTTGAGGCACGGGGCATGATTGAAGTGAAGAGCTTGGGTCAAGTCGAAACGTTTTTTGTTGGACCACAAATTAAAGCATCGGCTTGATGCGATGGGAGCCGCTTTGAAAACATCTGTTTGGAGAAACCAGCCATGAGTCTGCGTGACATCGTCCCTACGGACAAAGAAATTGTGATGCGTGAGGACGACTTCATCGTCTCCAAGACTGACTTGAAGGGCCGTATCACGTACGGCAATAAAACGTTCATCGAGTTTTCAGGCTTCGATGAAAAAGATATTTTGGGTGTGCAACACAACTTGATCCGTCATCCGGACATGCCGCGCGCGATCTTCAAGTTGTTGTGGGGCAATATCCAAGAAGGCAAAGAGATTTTTGCGTACGTGAAAAACATTTGCAGAAATGGCAGCTTTTATTGGGTGATTGCCAACGTCACCCCGTCGCTGGACGAGGCTGGCAAAGTGCTCGGTTATTACTCGGTGCGCCGCAAACCGCACCCACGTGCAATCCCCGTGATTTCGGATTTGTATCGAAAAATGTTGGATGAAGAGCGACGCGCAGGTACGCGTGACGCCATCGCCGCATCCAACAAAGTGATGGAAAAGTTTTTGAATGAAAAAGGTATGAGCTATGAGCACTTTGTCCTCTCTCTTCAGTCGGCTTGAGCTGAGCCCGGCCAAGGGCTTGTGGCTGCAGGCGCTTCTGAGTGCCGTTGCCGTGGCGTTTTTGTTGGTATTGACCAGCATGTCACCTGTCGTCATCGTTTTGGCGGTGGTGATGGTGGTGGTGCTGGCTTTGTCTATTCGTGGTCAAAACAACGAGTCAGCGTTGATCAACCGCATGAATGTGGTGTTGAGTGGTGCTGCGAGCGGGGTGTTGGAGCCGCGCGTGACCAATATCACCAGCAAAGGTGCTATTGCTGAATGCGCATGGAGCTTGAACGAAGTGCTTGACCAAGTCGAGGCTGTGTTCCGCGAGTCGCTGACGGTGGTGTCTCGCATGAGTGCCGGTAACTTTTCTCGTCAACCTCAGCCGGCAGGTTTGAAGGGGATTTACCCACAAGTGCTGCACAAAATGGCAGAGGCACAAAACAGCGTATCTCGCACGGTGAAAGCCTTGCGTTCCGCCATGGCATCTATGGCTTCGGGTGACTTCACGGTCCGATTGGATTCCAGCAAAGACCAAGGCGAGTACAAGTTAATTCTCGAGAATGCGCAATTGGCGATCAGTTCTTTGGAAGTCGTGCTCGGTCAAGTGGTGCATGTCATGGACGCCATGGTGCGTGGTGACTTGACCAGCCGTGTGCACGCGCAAGGCGAAGGTAGCTTGGGCAAACTCAAAGACGACATCAACCGCTCTTTGGATGCGTTGGCGCTGTCCATGCGTAGCATTGGCGAAAACGCGCAGCAGGTGGCTGGTGCCGCCAGCGACACCAGTACAGCCATTGGACAATTGGCCGATGGCGCGCAAAGCCAAACCCACTACATCAGCGAAGTGGTCACGGCGATCCGTCAAACCTCGAGCGCTGTGAGTGACATTTCGAACAGCACCGAGTCGGCGAGCCGCCAAGCGCAAGAGTCGGCCACCATCGTGCGCGATGGTCGTGTGAAGATGGAGCAAATGGTCGAAGTCGTCAACGGTATCGCTCGCAACTCCGAGAAGATCAACAAGATCACGGATGTGATCGAGAAGATCGCGAACAAGACCAATTTGTTGTCTCTCAATGCTGCCATCGAAGCCGCTCGCGCAGGCGAGCACGGCAAAGGTTTTGCTGTGGTGGCGGATGAGGTGGGCAAGCTCGCCGCCAGCAGTGCAGACAGCACCAAAGAGATCACGCAACTGATTCAACAAGCCGTGTCCGAAGCCAATCGTGCCGTTTTGGCGGTGCGCGAGGTCAGTGGCGACATGGAGCGCATCGTGGCCAGCTCATCGCAAACCGATGGCATGCTGCAGCGTATTTCTGCGGCCGTGGAAGAGCAAACGCGCACCATGCAAGAAATCAACAACAGCGTGTCCAACCTTGAAAAAATTGCGCATACCAACTCCGCCGCATCGGAAGAGTTGGCGGCCAGCATGATCGAGTTGTCGAAAGTGGCGGACTCGACACGCCGTGAAATCGAAAAATTCAAGATCTGACGGAACACGCCATGGAACTGGTTCTCTTTGAAGTTGGCAAGGGGCGATTCGCTTTTTCAGCCATTGGTGTCAGCAAGGTCTTGGACGTATTGCCCGTGACCCCGCTGCCCTATGCTCCCGCCGATGTGGAGGGCTTGGTCAACGTGGCCGGCGCGGTCTACCTGAAGGTGGATTTGGCAGCACGGTTAGGGATGGGCGAGCGTTCGGCAGACCCCAACGGTAATTTGTTGGTGGTCACCGCGCAAAAAGACACGGTTGTGGTCCAAGTGGACCGCGTGTTCAACAAAATCAGCTTAGAGCCTGAAGCCATCAAGCTCTACGACGAAAGCGACTCAGAAGCTTTGGTGCGGGGCGAGTTCATGATGCCCGATGGCATGGTGTTGTTGCTCAACGAAGCCTCGCTGGGTTTGCAAAACATGGAGCCTGTGGGCGTGCCCGAAGGCGGCGGTGGCTTGGTGGGTCAACTCGAAGTGACCAATGCTGCACAAGCCACTGATTTGGTTAACAACGACATGCCGACTGTGACGGTGCAAGATGGCAACGAGACCTATGCCTTCCATATGGAGGATGTCTTAGAGATTGTCGAAATTCGCGATCTCACGGCATTGCCTGGGGCGGGTGTTGAGGTGGAGGGTTTGATGCAATTGCGTGGCTCGGCTTTGCTGGTGCTCTCGCTTTCCAAATTGCTCAAATGTGAGCCCACCACGGCGCCCAAATTCGTACTGGTCGTGGCTGTTCATGGCTCACGTCTGGGCATTTCGGTGGCCGATATGGTCGGTATCGAACGTTACGAAAAAGACATTTTGCAAACCATCACGGGTGGAGATTCCCAGCTCGAAGGTTACTTACCTGGCTATGGCGCCTGGGAAGGCCGCATGACGGGCTTGGTGGCCCTGGGTGGTTTGGTGTCGCTGGAAAGCATGACGCACTTCCGCCGTTATTTGATTCAACACGGAGTGGATATGGCTGCCATCTCAGAGCAAGAAATGAAATCTGTACGTCGCTTGCTGTCTTTCCGTTTGGGGGACGAGCGCTGCGCGTTGCCACTGTCGCTGGTGGACCGCGTGGAAGAGTACGGCTCTGCCGTTAACTTGCCCCAAGGTGATGATTCGCTCGCGGGCGTGGTGCAAATCAAAGGCGAGGTTGCGCCCGTGCTTGACATGCGTGACATGTTGGGCATCAAAGGCAAAGACACGTCTGCGTATGTGGTGGTGCGTATTCAAGGGGCCCCTTGGGCTTTGGTGGTGGACAAAGTCGATCGCGTGATTGAGATTGCCGAAAAGGACATCACGCCTGTGCGCACCAGCCAAAACGATTATTTGACCGAAGTCGGTCGTTTAGACGGCGAGTTGATCTCCTTGCTGTCTTTGGAGCCCTTGTCTAGGGCTGCCTAATTTCAAAGGAATATCTTTGTCTAAAGACAATGTCGATGATTTGATTGCGCAAATGCGCACAGCGGTGCAAAACGCAAAGGGCAGCACAGCTGCCCTGAATCACACGTTTGTGCCTGTTGCTGCGCCGGTTTCTGCGCAAACACGGTCTGATACCGCGACACAACTTGAAATCGTGAACCAGTTGATGCTGGGCGTGGAGTCACGTTTTGGCATCAAGCCCGGAACCTTGGTTGAACGCAAGTTGGTGCGTATTTTGAAAGAAATGCCCATCTCCGTGTTACGCGACTGGGTCAATTCGATGAACACCTGTTCGTCAGAGCACCCTGAGTGGCAATCGTTGGTCGAGAACTTGACTGTTCATGAAACCTACTTCTGCCGCGACCCTGATTTGATGGATATGTTGGGCAAAGACATCTTGCCTAACTTGATTGCCTCGCGTGAAAAGAATCGCCAGCTGCAGGTGTGGTCAGGCGCAAGCTCCACGGGGGAAGAGGTGTATGACCTGGCCTATATGTGCCTGCGCGGTTTGCAAAAAGCCGGTAAAGCGCGGCAACAAGCCGATGGCCGTGTGGTGCCTGAAGCGGGTTGGTCTTTGTTTGTGATGGGCAGCGATGTGTCCAATCAAGCCTTGCGGACTGCGCGCGAAGGCGTGTACGGCGAGTTGGGCATGGGGTCATTCCGTAATCTGCCTGAGCATTGGCGCGCCATGTTTGACGATGTGTCGATGGCACCGTCCAATGCCATGCCTGGGGTGCGCTACCACAAGGTGCGCGACTGGGTGAAAAACTGCGTACGCTTTGAGCGCTTCAACTTGATGAACAGCCGTCCACCGGTGCAAAACATGGATTTGGTGTTTTGTCGCAATGTGCTGATTTATTTTGAAGACTCCGTGAAGAAGTCTGTGCAAACCATGCTGGCCCGTTCGATGTCGACAGGCGGTGTGTTGGTCATGGGGGCTTCCGTGCAAATGTTGGTGCCTGAATATTTCGAACAACGCCTTGGCAATGGTGGTCCTTGGTATGTGCGAAATGGGGTGCCCGTATGATCAAGTTGCTGATCTCCGACGACTCCGCGTTCATGCGCATCGCCATTCGCAAGATGGTCGAAGGGCATCCTGACATTGAAGTGGTGGGAGAAGCGCGCACAGGCCAAATGTGTGTCGAAATGGCCGAGGCGCTCCGTCCTGATGTGATCACGATGGACGTGGAAATGCCCGTCATGGATGGCTTAGAAGCCACGCGTCAAATCATGGCGCGTTGTGCTTGTCCGATCATCATGCTGAGCAGCTTGACCGAGCGCAACTCGGTCACGACCATCAAAGCGTTAGAGCTGGGTGCGGTCGATTTCATCGCTAAAAAATCGTCTTTTGTGCAGCTCGATATTGTCAAAATTGGCGATGAGCTGGTCGACAAACTGCGTTATTGGGCTAAGAAGCGTTCGCGCTTTTCTGTAGGTGGGCTGCGTCCCGCTGTGAGCACGGTCGATACGTCGAAGCCGGTGTTTCAGCGCAAAACTGAAAACCAAGGCGTGCCGGGCTTGGTGGTGTTGGGCATTTCTACGGGAGGGCCTGCCACATTGCCGCAGACGCTCAAGGCGATGGGCAAGTTGAAATGTCCATTGGTCGTGGCGCAACACATGCCACCCATGTTTACCAGCGGTTTTGCCCGCCACCTGAGTACCGAAACGGGCTTGGACGTGGTGGAGAGTTCAGACGGCATGGAAGCCAAACCGGGCATGGTGATCATCATCAAAGGCGGGACCGATGTGGTGATCCGTGAACCTTTTCCTGGCCGCATCATGTTGTATGAGCGCACCAGTCCTGAAGCGCCCATTCACCCCAATGCCGATGTGTTGTTTCGCTCGGCAGCGACGGTGTCGTGCCCTGTTGTTGCGGTCGTGATGACTGGCATGGGCAATGACGGCATGAAGGGTGCGCAAGAGTTGGTTGCACGCAAAGGCAGCGCCGTGTTGGCGCAAACGCCTGACAGTTGTATCGTGGACGGCATGCCGTCTTCTGTGATTGATGCCGGCTTGGCCACTGCCGTACTCGCGCCCGCAGCGTTGGGTGCACGGTTGGCTCGCATGGCAGGTGTGGGTGGCCTATTAGGCGCATCCCTTGTTTGATTTGTTTTGAGGTGAATTGAAATGTCGAAGAAAAATATCCTGATCGTTGATGACTCTTTTGTGATGCGCGCTTTGTTGCGAGGCATCATCAGCGCCGACCCAGATTTGGCGGTCGTGGGTGAAGCGACCAACGGTCTTGAAGCTTTGCAAAACATCAAAGAACTCAACCCTGATTTGGTCTTGCTGGACATCGAAATGCCTCACATGGACGGCATTGAGTGCTTGAAGCGTTTGCGCCTCATCAGCAATGTGCCCGTGATCATCGTGTCCTCTGTTGCTCAAACGGGTTCACCACAAGCGTTGGAAACTCGCAAACTGGGCGCTGCCGAAGTCATCGCTAAACCCTCGGGCGCCATGAGTTTGGACTTGAACGCGAAGAAAGGTCACGAGATCGTGACCGCTTCACGCAAAGTGCTCGGCATCTGATTTTTCGTTCACGAAAACATCACAGCACGACGTCATTCAGGTAATCAGCGCACAAGGGGCACAAGTCAATGTCAGATGACTTTATCGAGACCATATGGGCTCAATATGCGGTAGAAACCGAAGAGCATATTGAGGGCATTGAATCACTGTTGGTGCGTGCCGACGGTGGCGAGCTGTCGGGCGAAGAAATTTCTAGCCTCTTTCGCGCTTTTCACTCGCTCAAAGGCTTGAGCCGTGTGATGGAGTTGGGCGCGCTTGAGGCCGTCGCGCACCGCGCCGAAGATTTGTTAGGACTGGTTCGCGAAGGCGTGACTGGCTTGGACAAGCTCACAGTCGATGTGCTGTTGCGAGCCTTAGACGCCATCAAGGGCCTGCGTGACATCGCGGTGGCTGAACGCTCCGATGGCCAAAAACCCGATGCCTTGTGCAAAGAGCTTGAAGCGGCATTCCGCAAAGCCTCTGGGGGCGGCGCTGAAACGCCAGAGCCTGAGGCGCCTGCTGCACCCGCTGCAACTGCTGCAACTGCTGCGACGGTGGCTCCTGCGACGCCGGAGCAAGCGGCACCCGCGGCCCCTAAAGCGCCAGCGAAAAAAGTTGCGCCACCTGAGCCTAAACAGTTGGTGAAAATTTCGGCATCTGGCACGGATGAAGATGCGCCAGACGACCAATCGATTTTCTTGCGTTTGCTGAAAAACGGTTTGCCTATTCTTGAGCAATTGGCTTTGTCGATTGCCGCCAAAGAAGACCCAAAACAAATTTTGTCGGTGGCCAACGACATCCGTCGTCCATTGGTGTGGATGGTGCGTGCCTCGAATAAATTGGGTTACTTGGGCATCACCAAGCGCATTCAAGACATTTCAGAAGCCTTGCCCAAAGACGAAATCATCAGCCGTGAGAGCGGTGAGTTGGTGGTGGACACCATCGTCGCCTTTTTGAGTGATTTGCGTAACTTGGGTGAAACCACAGGCAGCGACCTCGGTGGCGAGTCATTGAGCCAAGTGTTGTCGCGTACGTTGCGCGAAAGTTTGGACCATTTGCTCAACAGCATTGCTCAAAACTTAGAGACCTTAGAAGCCGCCGTGGCCTACGCCGACGAGACCGTGGCAGGCAATGTGTCGCAAGAGTTTTCTCGCGTGCACGCTTATCTGACCTCATTGTTTCCAGACGCCCATTGCGATGTGCCATTGTTGTTGATGGACGCCTACGCGCGTGCAGGTCGATCACATTTGGCGCTGAACAACGAAGTCATCAGTTTGACCCGTGATGCGGTGACGTTCATTCGTGACGTGTGTCAGAGCAAAGACAAAAAACCATTGCTCAATGCCGCGTTCGTGGCGCGGCAAGAGGGCTTGTCGCAGCGCATGAAGGACTATGTCTGGGCGCACGACAACGCCAGCGATATGTCGGCGCAAGAGATTCAAGATTTCCACGCCTCGTTGCGTATTCCTCCCGAGTTGGCTGAGCTGCTGTCTTCAGAAAACACACGTGAGTTGAAGGACATGATCGACGATGGGTCGAAGGCCTATTTGGTGGTCGCCCATTTGGAGTCGTCGGAGCAGATTGCCACGTCATTTTTGTCGTGGGTGTCTGAGCGTGGTCGCATCATCACCAACCGTTCTGTATTCGTGGACGACGAGAGCTGGTACGAGATGTTGTTCATCTCCAAAGGTGACTTTGCCGAGATCGATGCCGAGATCAAGCAACTCGACGCTGACAAACGCCTGATCAAGCTCTTGGGGCAATTTGGGGTGACCAGCGGCCCGGCCATGATTGAGTTTGGCGAAGTCTCGACAGAACCGAAGCCAGCCACGGCCACGGTGCCCGTGGCTGCAGCGCCCACACCGGCTGCACCTGCGCCCGAGTTGCCTGCGGCATCGGCACCTGCCTCTGCGCCCACACCAACTGTGGCACCGACTGCTGCAATTGCTGCGCCGGTTGCGGCTCCGGTGATGGTTGACACGCCAGCGCCTGCTGCTAGCGCCCCCGCTGCTGCGCCGACGCCCGCTGCAGCAGTACCAGCAGCAGCCCCTGCGCGTGCGCCTGCACCTGCGGCTGCAGCTGCCAATGTGATTCGTGTGCCGGGCGAGATGCTCGATCAGTTCATGAACCAAATTGGCGAGATGGTTTTGGTGCGAGGCCAATTGGCCCACGTCATTGCAGACCAGCGTTTGCGTGAGCAAGCGGTGGCCTTGCGTCGCTCGAGCGATACCGGTTTGGCTGATCTGACCGGTGTGGCGCAATTGCAGCGTTTGATTGATTTGATTGACGAGCAAAACCGCCGTTTGCAAGAGACAGACACCTTGATTCAAGGCGCCTTGTCGCGCTTGCAAGACAGCGTGATGGGCTTGCGTGTGGTGCCTGTGGAATTGGTGTTCAAACGATTCCCACGCATGGTGCGCGATTTGGCGCAAGCACAAGGCAAACAAATTCGTTTGGAGCTGACCGGCCAAGAGGTCAAGATCGACAAGGCCATGGTCGAGTCGCTGGCCGATCCTTTGTTGCACATGGTGCGCAACAGTGCCGACCACGGCATTGAAACCATCGCTGAGCGCAAGTTGACCGGCAAGCCTGAAGAGGCGGTCATTCGCATTCAAGCGGAGCAGCAGGGCAGTCGCATTTTGATTCGCGTCAGCGATGACGGCAAAGGCATTGACCCTGAACGCGTGCGCCGCAAAGCGGTGGAGCGTGGCTTGGTCAAAGAAGAAGACAGCCTGTTGATGAGCCGCGACGACATTTTGAAGTTCATTTTCCGTGCAGGCTTCAGCACGGCCGATGTGGTGACCGAAACCTCAGGCCGTGGCGTGGGCATGGATGTGGTGCGTACCAACGTGATGCGTTTGGGCGGCAATATTCACCTCGACTCTGAGTTGGGGCGAGGCACCATCTTCACGATGCAAATGCCGTTGTCGGCGGCGGTTCAAGAGGTCTTGTTGGTCAATACCGCAGGGCAAACCTTGGCAGTGCCGGGTCGCTATGTGGCCGAGTTGGTCGAAATCAGCGAAGCCGATGTGCAGTCGGTCAAAGGTCGCACCGCCATCATGTTGCGCGGTAACTTCTTGCCCATCGTGCGGCTTGAAGAGTTGTTGGGCTTCAAGCAAACCAGCGAAGGTCAGCACCGTTTTGTGGTGGTGCTCTCCGATGGTCAACGCACTCTGGGTGTGTCCGTGGACGAGTTTGTGGGGCGCCAAGAGTTGTTCACCAAAGACATCCACCCACGCTTGGCCGCCTTGCCGGGCGTCGGCGGTGCGTCGATCTTGGGCGATGGACGTGTGGTGCTGATTCTCGACGGTGCGGCCATTTACCGCCTAGCCGAGAACATTGGCAACCACGCGCAATTGCCCCAGCTGCCCCAAATGTCTCCAATGCCTGTGGCAGCCTGATCGGTATGGCCATTTATCTCCAAGTTCGCGCGGGTCCTTTGCAACTCTTGGTGGACGCCTTGGGCGTGCACGAGGTGCTGAGTCTGGACGACTTGGCGGTGGGCGGGCAGGGCGGTCATGTCGAGTGGCGCAAGCAAGTGCTGAACTCGGTGGCCGTGCACACCTTTTTTGGACAAACGCAGGGCGAGCGTTTGATGGGCGTTGTTTACAGCGCGACTGAGGGCGATGAACCTTTGATGCTCGAAGTCGATGAGGTGGTGGGCTTGCGCAATATCACGGCCGCACAGTGGCTCCCCATGCCACGTTTGCCCGATGCGACCAAGGTGTTTTTTGATGCATTGATTGGCGACCTCAACTCAGACGCGCAGGTCTATCGCCTGCGACGCCCTTTGGACAGTGCATTGTTTCAGCCAGCCATTGCGGCTGACGACATCACGAGTTGAGTTCGGGAATGGCAGAACGGATGGAGTTCTGCAAATAAAGCTGAAGAAACAGTCCTTCTAAGACCGGCCGAATCAGCGAGGTTTGGCTTTGCACAATTTCTTGCAAAGACTCTGCGGTCATTTGAATGCAGACCATGTCAGTCATGGCGATTGCCGTAGCACCGCGCACGCCGCCCGTCAAAATGGCTTGTTCACCAAATGCTTCGCCGGGGCCTAAGCGAACCAGAAATGTATTGGCTGGCGGTACAAACAAATCGACTTCGCCAGATTCGATCATGTAGAAGGTGTGTGCTGCATCGCCACGCGAAAACAGCACATCGCCCGCTTTGTAGCTTTGAATGGGGAAATACGCTTCGCTCATCGCAAACTTTCAGGGGTTTGGTCCACGCCTAAGGTGCGCATGACCGTGACGCGGCAAATACTTCGCAAACCAGCGTCCGTGGTTCGGATCTCTTCGATCGCTCGTTTGATCGGAATGATTCGGGTGTTCAACAAGGTTTCCGCTTGTAGGGTCCAACGCATGGGCACGTCTGCAATGCCTTCGGCCAAGCCAATCACTGCGCCGGGACCCATGTAAAAGGATGTGTCGCCTGCAATCACGCGCACTTGGCCTTGAAAGATGACGTGAGCTTCCTCGACCATGTCGCCTTGGCTGAACAAAGTATGACCTTTGCTGAAAATGGCACTGCGCAAAAAGCTCGACGAACGCAGGCGCGAAAACAAATGTTCTTCACTGCTGAGTTTGGTGTCTTGCTCGGCATCTGTGAGCGGTACGCCATGGCTGTCAAGCAGCCCCATCTTTGATAGTTTTTGGGTGTTGATCCCGAAAAAGAATGAATCCACGATGAAATAAACCCTTGATATTTATTGTGATTTCATCACTTTTGTTAAACTAGTGACAATTTTAAACCTTACCGAGAAATCTGCTCATGAACGACCCCGTTCTTGCGACGTTTGACGCTGCCACTTTTTTGGCAAGCGAAGCTGCTGCATGGATGACGTGTTTTGAGTCGGAGCAAGTCGTCAGTGGTTTAGCCCAGAGCTTACAACGCCTGCACCAAGCTGAGCGCTATGAAATCGGTGCGACGCGTCTTATGAATGACGATGACCGCGCGCAGCCTTTTGTAGGCCGTTATTTGTTGATCGATGGCCCGTCTGTGCGTGTGTTGGAAATGATTTCCCCTCAACGCGTAGGTGAACAAGTGGGGCAGTTGGGCGAGCATTTGCTCATCATTGCGCAGCGTTGGTTAACCGCCGTTTCGGCCCTGGCTGCGCAAAATCAGCCACGATCTGTGGTGACGCAAACAGTGCCGCAAGGCCACGATGCAGAACGTTTGGCATGGATGACGCATTTGACCCACTGCCTTGACGCAGCACAGCGGCACACTTATGGCGTGGCATGTATTCATGTTGACATCAAGGCCTTCAAAGCGCTCAACGATGTGTTGGGGGCGAACACGGCACGCAACCTGTTGTACGAGATGGGGACACGCATCATGACCATGCTGCGCAAGCACGACCGTGTGATTCGTTTGGGGGATCACGAGTTCGGCATCATCATTGATCGACTCATGCAACCCGATGGCATCGCGGCGGTGATTCAGCGTTTGATGACAAAACTTGAAAACCCACCTTCGCCTCTGACCCCTTGGAAGGGCGTGCGCTTAGGCATGGCTTTATTTCCCAACGATGCAACAACGGCCGAAGATTTGGTCGCTTTGTCGCATCTGCGTTTGACAGATGCCAAACACCGAGACGTGTTGGAGGATGAGCGTTGGGCGCGCGAGATGCGCGCCCAATCTCTGAATGCGGGCTCTTCGACGCAGCCTGAGCTGAAAGCAAACCTCTCCGAATGATCACCAATTTTTGTGGCGCCATGCAGCGCGCCTTGATGTTGCCGCGTGTGTGCGTTCTTGCGTTGTTGGGAATAGGCAGCGCGCTGCTGCCGTCATTGGCCAATGCCCAAGCTAGCAATTGCTTAGGGGACGCCAGTGTGACCAAGCCTTATGTGGTGTCAGTCGTCCCTCAGCTGCCCGCATCCGAAACCTACAGCCATTGGGCCCCGGTCTTGGAGGCCGTCGGCCTTGCCTCCAAGCAATGCTTCACGCTGAATATTTCCAAAACAATTCCCGATTTTGAGGTGGAGTTGTTGGCGGGTACACCTGATTTCTCGTACATGAATCCGTACCACCAAGTGATGGCCTATCGCCGTCAGGCTTACCGCCCCTTGGTGGCCGACGCCACGCCTTTGACCGGCATCGTGGTGGTGCGTCGTGACAGTGGTATTAACAAAATGGATGACTTGAATGGCAAGCAATTGGCGTTTCCATCACCCAATGCTTTCGCCGCGTCTTTGATCACGCGTGCCACTTTGAGCCAACGTGGGATTGACATCAAACCCCTCTACGTGAAGACCCACAGTAATGTCTACCGCAGCGTGCTGCAAGCAGACGTGGTGGCTGGCGGTGGTGTGAACACCACATTGTTGCGCGAGCCCGAGGGGCTGCAATCTCAACTCAAGGTGCTCTTTGAGTCTGCAGGTTATCGCGCCCATCCTTTTTCTGCACATCCACGCGTACCTGTTGCGGTGCAAGAAAGCGTGCGCAAAGCATTCATTGCCTATGCCGGCACGGATGCAGGCAAGGTCGCCATGAACAAAGCGCAAATGCCGCAACCCGTGGCCGTTGACTATGCCCGTGATTATTTGCCGCTCGAACATTTAAAAATTGAGGCGTTTGTTGAAGCTCCCAAACGCTGACCGTTGACCACGACATGACTGATTTGAAAAAAAACTCTTCCCGCGCTTTCGCCCGTATGGCGATCTTTCTTGTGGCGTTGGTGTCATGTTTGCTGCTCGGGGGCTCTTGGCTGGTTTACAGCCATTCAGAAAAGCTCTTTGAAGAACGTCGCCAAACCTCCATGGTCATGCTCACCGAGGGGGTGTCCTTGGCCGTGTTAGAAAGTTTGTTGGTGCGCGATTTCGGTGCGATTGAGGCACGCTTGATGCAGGCGTTGTCCAACGGCAACGTGCAATCGGCGGCGGTGACAGACGTGCGCGGTAACGTGATTGCGAATGTGGCGCGCGATGCCAAAACAGGTCGCCCCATGGCCGTGTTTTCAACGCAGCGCATGACGCCACCCGCCACGGGCTCCAGTGCGGTGTTGGACGACGATGGCAATTTGCTGAGCTGGCATGCCCTCAACGGTGCGAACCCAGTGGGGTGGTTGCGCTTGGAAGTGGTCGATGACACCAAAAAAGCTTTGCGTAGCTTGGCCCGTGAAACCTTGATCGTGGCCGTGATTTTTTCGGGCTTCATGTTGTTGGTGTTTGGTTGGATTTTGCGCCGCGCTTATGTGGTGATTGACGGCAATGAAGTACGCCTGCAAACCGAAAATTCACACCTGACCGACAAAGCCAACAACGACCCGTTGACTGGTTTGCCCAACCGAACGGCCTTGATGCAAAAGTTGCAAGACAGCATGGCGCGTGTGGACGAAGCAGGCACGGGCAGCTTGGCGGTTTGCTTCATCGACTTAGACCGTTTCAAACCTGTCAATGACGAACACGGTCATCGCGTTGGCGACAAGGTGCTGCAGTCGGTGACCAGCCGTATCCGTACCATGGCGCGTCAGGGTGACTTTTTGGCGCGCATTGGCGGCGACGAATTTGTGCTGATCGTGCACGGCTTAGAAAACACATGGGAAATCGAACCCGTGCTCAGCCGTTTGTTGCATGTGACCACCACCCCATTTTTGGCAGAAGGCCATTCCGCTCGCTTGGGCTTCAGTATTGGCGTGACGATTTATCCACAAGACAAATCGGATGCGAACACCTTGATCAATCACGCCGATCAAGCCATGTACAAAGCCAAGCGCACAGGTGGTGGTGGTTGGGCACTTTGGCAAGCGGGCGCAGAGTGATGCGCACGGCTTTGCGTCAGTTTCAAGGTAAGGGTTTGGTCTGGCCCTTGTTGTTGGCGTGGTTGGTTTACAGCACTGTTGCTTTGGGTTGGTACATCCACCAAAACCCTGGTTTTTTAAATGCTTTTTGCAGGACAACTTGAGATGAATCTGAATCAATCTAAAAGAGACGCTCACAACATTGAGTTGATTCTCCAGCCGCAAAGGGTCAAAGCCGATGTGGTGATGCTGGGTACCTTGGTGTTTCTGGCTGTGATCAGCATGGGCATTGCTTACTTCACGCAAACGTGGGGTGTGGCTTTGGCGATTGGTTTGCCTGCGCTTGCCGTCCCCCTTGTGATTTATTCGATGGCCCCAGGGTCGCTGGGCTCACGCTTGGCCAACGCCAGTGCGTTCATGGTGTATTCGGCGCTGATGATTCAGCAAACCAGCGGTATGTCCGAGATGCACTTCAGTATTTTTGCGTTGCTGGCGTTCCTGCTTTACTACCGCGATTGGCGTCCATTGGTGGCCGCTGCTGCCGTGATTGCCGTGCATCATGTGGGCTTTGCCTTTTTGCAAGCCACAGGATTTGCGGGGCTCTTTGTGATTGATGGCGCGATCAACCCTTGGATCATCATCTTGCATGCAGCTTTTGTGGTGTTTGAAACCTCGGTGCTGATTTTCATGGCCGTTATCTTGCGCCGTGAAGCGGTGGAGTCGGCCTTGGTGGCTGAGTTGGCGGGTGACATCAGCTTGGGTAACTTTGCGTCGAAAGATCATCAAGCCGCTCAAACGGGTTTCCCCTTGTTGAAGCAAGTGTCGGACATGCAAAAGTCTTTGGACTCTACATTGCAAGACATCACCAAGGTGATGAACGGTGTGGCGCAAGGCAACTTTGCAGGTCGTGTGACGGTGGAAGCCAAAGGCGATTTGAACGCCTTGAAACAAAACATCAACCAAAGCATTGAAGCCCAACAAGCCGTGTTCCACGACATCACATCCGTGATGAATGCGGTGGCGCATGGTAATTTGGCTGATCGTGTGACGGTGTCTGCCAAAGGTGATTTGGAAGCCTTGAAACACAATGTGAACCAAAGCATCGAAGCTCAGCAATCGGTGTTTGAGGACATCACCTTGGTGATGAAGGGTTTGGCTCAAGGTAATTTGAATGGTCGCGTGACTGTGGCAGCCAAAGGTGATTTGGAAGCCCTCAAAGCCAACATCAACACCTCGTTAGAAGCGCTGCGCAATGCGATGATGATGATTCACAACAACACCCGCCAAGTCGCGGCTGCTTCGAATCAGACCAGCAACGCGATCGGTCAAATTTCCGATGGCGCTCAAAATCAGACGCACGCGATTGGTCAAGTTGCCACAGCCGTGCGCCAAACCGTGACGTCGGTGTCGGATGTGTCCAAAAACACCGAGTTCGCCAGCCACCAATCGAAGAAGTCCGTGGAGTCTGTGCGCTCCAGCATGCGCAAGATGGAAGAGATGGTCACGGTGGTGAACAACATCGCCAGCAACTCCGAGAAAATCAACAAGATCACCGAGGTGATCGAGAAGATCGCCAACAAGACCAATTTGCTGTCGCTGAACGCTGCCATTGAAGCTGCGCGTGCGGGTGAACACGGCAAAGGTTTTGCCGTGGTGGCGGATGAGGTGGGTAAGTTGGCTTTGAACAGTGCCCAAAGCTCACAAGAAATTGCGGCTTTGGTGCAGCAAGCGGTCGAGGAAGCGCATCGCGCAGTCGCTGCGGTGATGGAAGTCAACAAAGACATGACCAACATCGAACAAGGCGCGCGTGAAACTGACACCATGTTGCAACGCATTGCCGCTGCGCTTGAGCAGCAAAGTGCGGCCGTCGAAGAGATCAACGCCAACTTGAGCAACGTGGACAACATTGCTCGCAGTAACGCGGCTGCATCTGAAGAAATCACGGCTACCGTGATTGAACTTTCCAAAATTGCGGATGCGACACGCCGCGAAGTTGAGAAATTCGAAACTTAAAAGTGGCATAAGACCCGATCAGAACTCAGAAGCCTGGCGCGCAGGCTCCAAAGTACGACACGTCGTCAAGCTTCTTGTAGACCCAGTACGAAGTCGTCGTAACTGATTTGGTTGGCGGCCAAGGTGCCGGTCAATAACTGTGTTGAGGCAGCGATGGCATCACGCGTGCCTGCACTGCGCTCAGCTTGCAACATTTGTCGATAAAGCGGTTGAATTTGCGCGATAGCCTTGGGATTGGGCTTGCGGCGCACAGAGAAGTAACCCAACAAGGTGCCTTGTGCATCGTACGAGGGAGTGACGTTGGCAAGCACCCAATAGAAGGAACCATCCTTGCTGATGTTCTTCACAAAGGCAAAAACTTCTTGACCCGCTTGCAAACGGTCCCACAACAGTTTGAACACGGCCCGCGGCATGTCTGGGTGACGAATGATGTTGTGCTGTGTGCCTAAAAGCTCAGACTCCTTGAAGCCCGAATATTCATTGAAGGTGCGGTTGCCGTAGGTGATGCGACCTTTGATGTCAGTCTTGGAGACGATCAAGTCTCCTTCGCGCATGACTTTTTCTTGATTAGTAGGGGTAATGCGGAAGGAAGTCATTCAGATCTGTCTTGGTTAAGAGATGGATTTTGTCCATCCCCTGCCAACGACGATTTGACATGCATCAACTTCAAGAGAAATAAGCCAAAAATAACCTAAATCCACATTTTTGTTGATTTATCGTTTGGCGTATTTAGTCCCCGAATTCGATTTACTTGCCACTGCGCTCTTCTTGCCTTTTGCTGCAGCCACGTGAGTGTTGCCGCGTACTTTGCCGGACACAAACAGTACCACTTGTTGACCTGATTTGAAGCTGGCATTGACCGCAACTTTGTTCCATTCCGCCACTTGTTCGGGCTTGACGTTGTTGCGTTTGGCGATGCTGGCGACCGTGTCTTGCTTGCCCGCTTTGACGGTCATGCGTTTGAGGACTTGCTCGGGTGACAGCTCAAGTCGACCGTTGTCAGCCACGCGCGCGGTCACGTCATCGGCCATGTGTGAGGTGCGTGGCACCAACAGGGCTGAGCCTGCGCGAATCATCATGTGGGGGGGAATGTTGTTGATGCTGCGAAAGTCAGCTTCACTCATACCGACTTTTTGGGCAGCTTCTGACACCTTCATGGTGCTGGGGGCAATCCAAGCGGTCCAAGTGGCCATGCGGCCGGTTGCAGAGGCTTCGTAGTTGCGCTGAAACACTTCGGCATTGTCCCAAGGCAGCAAGATGGAAGGAATGCCTGCTGCCAACAACACGGGACGGTGAGCTGAGGGGTTCAAGGCTTTGAAATCGTCCAATGAAATTTCGGCCAACTTGGCCGCGACGGTCACATCCATGTCACGCGGCAGAGGCACGCTTTGAAAATAAGGATGGTTCGGAATGTTGGGCAGCGACACGTTGAAGGTGGTCGGGTTTCCAACGATGTTTTTCATGGCTTGGAGTTTGGGCACGTACATGCGCGTTTCCATCGGCATGTTCAGATCTGCGTAGGTGGTGGGTAAGCCAGCGCGTTGATTGCGTGCAATGGCCTTGCCGACGTTGCCTTCGCCCCAGTTGTAGGCTGCCAATGCCAAGTGCCAGTCGCCAAACATTTTGTAGAGGCGTTCTAGGTAGTCGAGGGCTGCGCGTGTCGAGGCTTGCACATCGCGGCGGTCATCGCGAAAAGCGTTTTGTTTCAAGTCGAAGCTTTTGCCCGTGGCAGGCATGAACTGCCACATGCCACTGGCACGTGCGCTTGATACCGCTTGGGGGTTGAAAGCGCTCTCGATGAAGGGCAACAAAGCCAACTCGGTGGGCATGTTGCGTTGTTCGAGTTCTTCAACGATGTGATAGAGGTATTTGCTGGATCGCTCGCCCATGCGTTGCAAATAATCGGGCTTGTTGCTGTACCACTGTGTGCGGTCATTCACCAATTCGTTGTCCAAGTCGGGCATGGTGTAGCCTCTGCGAATGCGCTCCCATAAGTCGTTGGGCAGGGCCAAGGTGACAACGTTCTCGTGACGAACTTGACCTTTGGCGATGGGACTTAAGCCAGGTGCCGCTGGCATCAGCGGCGCATTGGATGCAGCACGGGGTGGCAAGGTTTCAGCTTGTTCTAAGTTTGCGCAACCCGCCAAAGCGGTGAGGGCCAGCATCAAAGCGGTGTTTAAAAATCTCATTGAAAGTCGTTTTTCCATTGGCGCAGTGCCGCAAAGACAGCCACATCGTCGGCTTGTGTCTTGGCATCGAGGCCTGCGTGTTGTGCCACGGCGTGTCGCACATCGGGGTGACGAGCCCGTAAAAACGGGTTGATCTGCAATTCGGTACCAAGTCGGGCGGGCAGGGTGGGTCTTCCTTGTGCACGCAAATTTTGGCAATGAATCTGGTAGGCCTGCAAGTCTGTGTTGCGGGGGTCTACGGCGAGGGCGAATCGCAAGTTGGACAGAGTGTACTCGTGGGCGCAGCACACTTGCGTGTCTGCGGGTAATGCGGCTAGGGCGTCTAGGGAAGCGAGCATTTGGGCCGGTGTGCCTTCAAACAAGCGTCCGCATCCTCCAGAGAATAAGGTGTCGCCACAAAACAACACGGGGCTGGGTTCGGTATGGGGTAAAAAGTACGCCACATGGCCTGCGGTGTGGCCAGGGACATCGAACACATCGATGTGCTGACCGAGTAACGACAAGGGTTCGCCTGCCATCACGGGGGTGAAGGGCTGAGGAATATTTTCTCGCGCAGGTCCAAAGACTCGTGCGCCTGTTGCCGCTCGCAATTCGTCCACGCCGCCCACATGGTCTGCATGGTGGTGGGTGACTAGAATCGCGGTCAAAATCAGGCCCTCACGCGCCAGTGCTTGCAGCACAGGTGCTGCGTCACCGGGGTCGACCACCACCGCTTGGTCGTCTTGTTGCCACAACCACAGGTAGTTGTCGGCGAAGGCGGGCAGTTCAACGAGTTTCATGACATCTCCACGCATAAATACCGATAGTTTGCACGACTGGTTGGCTACCCCCACTGGGCAGTATTTGCTGCGTTGGGAGCAAGCGCACTTTGACCGTGCGGTGGGGGACGTGTTTGGCTTTCATGCGTTGCAGCTGGGTCTGTCTGAGTTCGATGCACTTGCGGCCAACCGCATGCCGCATCGGTGGTTGGGCTGTGATCGTTTGCCTGTCGGCGCGAGCTTAGGTCGTGATGTGTTTTTGACCCAATACGAGGCATTGCCGTTTTCGGACGCCAGCCTTGATTTGTTGGTCTTGCCTCACACGCTCGAGTTGAGTTTTGATCCCCACGCCACCTTGAGAGAGGTCGCACGCGTGTTGGTGCCCGAAGGGCGCGTGGTGATTGCGGGTTTCAATCCCACCAGCTTGTGGGGTGTGCAAAAAAGCTGTGGCAAAGGCCCACCTGACGTGGGCGACTACATCGGTCATTGGCGTTTGCGCGATTGGCTGCGGCTGTTGAGCTTTGAAGTACAGGACAACCACTTTGGTTGTTATCGGCCGGCCGTGCGCTCGGAGCGTTGGTTGCAACGTTTGGCTTGGTTGGACTCGGCCGGCTCACGTTCGTGGCCCATTTTTGGCGGCGTTTATATGGTGTCGGCGATCAAGCGTGTGCGCGGCATGCGCTTGATGGGGCCGGCTTGGAAGACATCACCGGCCCGTGCGGCCAAGGCTGTGACCACAGCCTCCAAAGGAATGGAATGAACTCAGTTGAAATTTACACCGATGGCGCTTGCAAGGGCAATCCAGGTCCTGGTGGCTGGGGCGCGTTATTGCGCTCGTCCTCGGGTGAAGAGAAAGAATTGTTCGGCGGTGAATTGGGGACGACCAACAACCGCATGGAGCTGCTTGCAGTGATTGAGTCCTTACGTGCACTGAAGCGACCTTGCCACGTCGCCTTGTACCTAGACAGTGAATATGTGCGCAAAGGCATCACAGAGTGGATTCATGGCTGGAAAGCGCGTGGGTGGCGCACAGCCGCAAAACAACCCGTGAAGAACGCAGATCTGTGGCAAATGTTGGATGCGTTGGTGCACGACGGTGACCATCACATCCATTGGCATTGGGTCAAAGGTCATGCGGGTCACGTCGATAACGAACGTGCCGATGGGTTAGCTAACCGAGGTGTGGAGTTGGTGCTGTCCTCTCGGTGACAAGTTGTGTGAAGCCTTGGTAAATCTGCGGCGATGTACATCTCGACTGGTACATTGGCCGGTTGTGTGAATGAAACTCAAAAGAAATATCTTCATGACATCCAAAAAGATTTATCCCCTGGTCGCTTTGTTCGGTATTGCCGCGGCATCTGGTGTGGCGTGGTGGTATCAGAACAGCCCCAAATCAGACACGGTCGTCGCTGGTGCGCCTAGCGCTGTGAAGATGGTTGGCGTAGAGGTCGCGGCTGTGAAAAAAATCACCTTGCGTGATGATGCCCAAGCGGTGGGCAGTTTGCGTTCGCGCCAAAGTGTGATGTTGCGACCGGAAGTGGCTGGCCGCATTGTGTCTTTGGGCTTTTCCGATGGCGCCCATGTGAACGCGGGGCAGCTGTTGGTGCAGTTGGATGACACCTTTCAGCGTGCCGAGGTGCAGCAGTCGTTGGCGCAAATGTCAGTGGCACGGGCCAACTACAAGCGCAATCAAGATTTGGTGGCGCAAAACTTTGTGGCACAACGTGTATTGGACGAAAGCGCTGCCGCCATGCAAGTTGCCGATGCGCAGTTGGGGCTCTCCTGCGCCCGCTTGGAACGCATGCGCATCGTGTCGCCTTTCAATGGCGTGGTCGGCATGCGCAACGTCAACGTGGGTGACTATGTGAAAGATGGTGCGGACTTGATCAATCTGGAAGACATCGGCATGTTGTATGTCGATTACCGATTGCCTGAGCGCTACCAAGTGCAAGTCAAGCCCGGCCAAGTGGTCGAAATCAAGTTGGATGCCATTCCCAATCGTTTGTTCAAAGCCACTGTCGAAGCCGTTGATCCTTTGATTGATGCCAATGGTCGCTCGATCGGTGTGCGTGCTGTATTGGTCAATGGCCCAGGCGAGGTTCTAGCAGCCGTGGCCGAACGTCGACAAGCCTCGGCTGAGGCTGCGGTGTCCAAAGGCAGTTACACCTCAGTGCCTGTCGGGCGCACCACGCCCTTGCCCACGCCACAAAGCTTAGGTTGTGCGCCTAGCATGTTTGAGTACCGTAAAAACGCAGCACCTTCAGGCGGTAATGGTCCCTTGCGTCCTGGCATGTTTGCGCGTGTGACCGCCGTGTTTTCGGTGAAACCCAATGCGCTGGTGGTGCCTGAAGAGGCCATCGTCCCGCAAGGCGGCAAACAGTTTGTGATCAAGGCTGTGGCGCCTGCTGATTTCCCTGCGGCATCGGCCAGTGCACCGGCATTGCCTGCGGATACCAAGTCGGTGTCCCAGCGCGTTGAGGTGCAGTTGGGCATTCGACGTGCCGGTCAAGTGGAGGTGATCAGCGGCCTCACCGAAAGTGATGTGGTGGTGGTCGCTGGCCAGCAGCGTTTGCAAAAAGATGGCTCACCGCTGCGTTTGGTTGAAATGGGCAAAGCTGCCGCCAATCCCGCGTCTGCTGCCTCAGCTGCCGCATCGGCCACTGCGGCTTCAGCAAGCCGCTAAACCTTTCTCAAAGAACGCCTTATGCAGTTGCCTGAGATATCCATTCGCCGCCCGGTGTTTGCCACCGTGCTTTCTTTGCTCATTTTGTTGGTGGGGTTTGTGTCGTTCACACGTTTGAATGTGCGCGAATATCCCAAGATCGACAATCCCGTCGTCACGGTGGAAACCAAATACACCGGCGCATCCAGTGCGGTGGTGGAGTCGCAGGTCACCAAGGTGTTGGAAGACTCTTTGTCGGGTATCGAGGGCGTGGATGTCATCACTTCCATCAGTCGCCAAGAGCAAAGTCAAATCACCATCAACTTTGTGCTCTCTCGTGACGCCGATTCAGCCGCTGCCGATGTGCGTGACAAAGTCAGCCGTGTGCGCCAGCGACTGCCTCAAGGCATTGATGAACCCGTGATTGCCAAGGTTGAAGCCGATGCTTTCCCTGTGATTTGGTTGTCTTTCAGCGCTGACAACTTGAATGTTCTGCAACTGACAGACTATGCCAACCGCATTGCCAAGCCGATGATGCAGACGGCGCCTGGCGCATCGGACGTGCGTGTGTACGGTGAGCGTAAATATGCCATGCGCATTTGGCTCGACCCCGATCGTTTGGCCGCCTACAAACTCACGCCGCAAGATGTAGAAGATGCGTTACGCCGCTCCAACGTCGAAGTGCCCGCAGGCCGTGTGGAAAGTAAATTACGCGAGTTCAACGTCACTACCTCGACAGATTTGCAAAAGCCAGTGGAGTTCAGTCAAGTCGTGATCAAGACGGTGAATGGTTTTCAGGTGCGTATTGGCGATGTGGCGCGTGTGGAGCAAGGCCCGCAGTTGGAGCGCACCTCAACCCGTTTGAATGGCAAAGACGCCATCACCTTGGGCGTGATTCGCAACGCCACGGCCAACCCCTTGGATTTAAGTGCCGCCGTGCGCGCCATGATTCCGCGCATCAAAGAAAACTTGCCCCCTGGCGTTGAAATCGAAGTGGCCAACGACAACTCGGTGTTCATCGATCGATCGATCAAGGCGGTGTACCAAACCATTTTTGAAGCCGCGATTTTGGTGGCGCTGGTGATTTTTGTGTTCTTGCGCACCTTGCGCGCATCCATCATTCCGTTGGTGACCATTCCTGTGTGCTTGATTGGTACCTTTGCCTTGATGGCCATGTTTGGCTTCACGGTGAACACCTTGACCATGCTGGCGTTGGTGCTGGCGATTGGCTTGGTGGTGGACGATGCGATTGTGGTTTTGGAGAATATTTACCGCCACATCGAAGAGGGCATGTCGCCCTTCCATGCGGCCATCAAAGGCGCCAAAGAAGTTGGCTTTGCGGTCGTCGCAATGACCATGACTTTGGCTGCGGTGTATGCCCCGTTGGCGTTCACACCGGGACGTACAGGTAAATTGTTCACTGAATTTGCGCTGGTGTTGGCGGGCTCGGTCGTCGTGTCTGGTTTTGTTGCGCTCACGCTCACACCCATGATGTGTTCGTTGATGCTCAAACACAACCACAACCCCAGTTGGTTTGACCGCACGATGGAGACGCAGCTGCAGCGCTTGTCCAACGCTTACGGACGCGTGTTGGCTTGGACCTTGTCTCGCGGACGCGTGGCTGGGTTTGACATTTCTCGCCGCTGGTTGGTGGTGGCGGTCATGGTGGCAGCAGGCATTGGCACGTTCACCTTGCTCAAGTCGACCAAAAGCGAATTGGCGCCGCTCGAAGACCGAGGCGTGATCTTGACCGTCATCAATGGTCCTGACGGTGCCACGATGGACTACACCACACGCTATGCCAAAGCCATTGAGGGCATGTCTTCCAAATACCCCGAATTCGATCGCATTTTCACGGTGGTGGGCAATCCCACGGTGGCGCAGGGCAACGTGTTTTATCGCGCTTTGCCTTGGGAGGAACGGAAGAAAAGCACGCTTGAAATCGCCCGTGACATGACGCCTGCCGTGGCCTCGCTGCCTGGCGTGACCGCGTTCCCCATCACGCCGCCTTCACTGGGCCAAGCGTTCCGCGAGCGTCCTTTGAACTTTGTGATCTTGACCTCAGACAGCTATCAAAACTTGTCTCAAGTGGTGCGCAGCTTTCAAGAGGAATTGGCGAAGAACCCAGGCATCGTCAGCGTGGACACCGACTTACGTTTGAACAAGCCCGAGATCAGCATGGAAGTGGACCGTGAGCGTGCGGCAGACATGGGCGTTCCCGTCGAAGCCATTGCCCGAGCTGTGGAAACCATGATGGGTGGGCGACAGGTTACGCGTTACAAGCGTGAAGGCGATCAATACGATGTGATCGTGCAAACAGCCCCCACGGGCCGTGACACGCCGGATGACATTGAGCATATTTTTGTGCGCGGTCGCAACGAAGCCATGATCCCGCTGTCTGCTTTGGTGAAGATCAAAGAGGTGGTGGTGCCGCGTGAGTTGAACCACTTCAGTCAGCGCCGTAGCGCCTCTATCACCGCCAACTTGGCGCCCACTTACTCGCTGGGTGAGGCCTTGACTTACATGGATGCCACATCGAAGAAGTTGCTCAAACCCGGTTACTCGACCGATTTGAACGGTACTTCGCGTGAGTTCGTGAAGTCGTCAGGCTCTTTGGTGATCGTGTTTGTGTTGGCCCTGTTGTTTATCTTTTTGGTCTTGTCGGCCCAGTTTGAGAGCTTCATTGATCCTTTGGTCATCATGCTGTCCGTGCCGTTGTCGATGGTGGGGGCGTTGTTGGCCTTGCAGTTCAGCGGCGGCACTTTGAACGTGTTCAGCCAAATCGGCTTGATCACTTTGGTCGGGTTGATCACCAAGCACGGTATTTTGATTGTGGAGTTTGCCAATCAGTTGCGTGAGGAGGGCATGGAGTTGTTCGCGGCCATCACGCAATCGGCCACCTTGCGCTTACGCCCCATTTTGATGACCACTGGTGCCATGGTGCTGGGCGCTATTCCTTTGGCACTGGCCACAGGGGCGGGCGCTGAGAGCCGTAAGCAAATTGGTTGGGTCATTGTCGGGGGCATGAGTTTGGGCACCTTGCTCACCATTTTTGTGGTGCCGACCATGTACACCTTGTTGGCACGCCAGAAGGTGCCCGGTGCCATCACGATTCGTCACGAAGATGATGAAGTGGGCGCGTGACGCCAACAGATTTTTTAATGTGAAGGTGGGGCAGGGTTATGTCGTTTGATTTCTCTCAACTTCAATGCCCCGTTATTCAAGCGCCTATGGCGGGTGGCATCAACACCCCCGCGTTGGCGGCTGCGGTCGCGAACGCGGGCGGGGTGGGCAGTTTTGGCTTCGCCTACAGCAGCCCCGAAAAAATCAGCGCTGATTTGCGTGCAACCCAAGCCCTGACAGCAGGCCCCTTGAATGCCAATTTCTTCGTGTTTCAACCGGTGGCCTTGCCCGATGCGGCGCAACAAGCCGCAGCCTTGGCGGCTTTCACTGCCTTAGGGTTGCCCGAAGATTGCGTGTTGCGCGTGCCGCAAGCGCCTTTTTATCCCGATTTAGACAGCTTGTTGGTGCCCGTGTGGCAACACCGACCTGCCATGCTGACGTTTCATTTTGGTATTCCGCCCGCGTCCGTCTTGCGACAAGCCAAAGCCTTGGGGATTGCCGTCGGCATCACGGCCACCAGTCTGGCCGAGGCCACGCAGATTGAAGCCGCAGGTGCTGACTTCATCGTGGCGCAAGGGATAGAGGCCGGTGGTCATCGGGGCACGTTTGAGCCCGAAGGCGATGCCGACACAGATTGGCCGTTGGATACCTTGCTGTCCGTGTTGACCGCCCATTGCCGCTTGCCCATCGTGGCAGCCGGTGCGGTCATGGATGGTGACGACATTCATCGCGTGTTGCGCTTGGGCGCTGTGGCCGCACAAATGGGCACGGCCTTTTTGTGCTGTGACGAATCGGGGGCGAGTCCTGCGCATCAAGCGTTCATTCGTCACGAACATGCCCGAGGCACAGCTTTCACGCGTGGTTTTTCTGGGCGCCGAGCGCAAGGGATTGCCAACCAATTCATGACCGCATTGCACGGTCAAACGACCTTGCCTTTTCCGATTCAAAACACGTTGACGGGCTCCATTCGCCAACGCGCTGTTCAGCGTAATGATGGTGAACATCAAAGCTTGTGGGCGGGCACGGCCTACCGACAAGCGCAAGCGTTGCCTGCGGCGGTTTTGATGCAGCATTGGAGCGAACAGCTGCAGGCTTGCCGTCTCGTTTGATAGGTTAAAACCCCGTGGCTTCTTGCTTAGGGTTGTGGCCTAGATGGCCCCGTCAAACATCATGACATCGACGTCGTCGCCGATGGCCACGTTGCCTTGGCTGTGATGCAAAACGATGAGTCCATTGCCTTGCACCATAGAACTCAATACCCCCGATCCTTGGTTGCCCGTGGTGCGCACTTGCAGCGTGCCGTCAGCAGCGCTGCTGACGAAGCCACGTTGGTACTCCGTGCGGCCTGCTTTTTTGCGCAAGGGCTCTAAACTTTTGGCGCGCAACAGCGGCGCCGGCTGAGCGGTGCTGCCCATCATGCGCAGCAGTGCGGGACGCACAAAAGCAAGGAAGGTGACCATCACCGCGACAGGGTTGCCGGGCAAGCCAAACAGCACCGATTTGCCAATCCGGCCGACCGCCATGGGGCGGCCTGGGCGCATCGCAATTTTCCAAAATGCCACGTCGCCGAGTTTTTTCATCATCGCTTTGGTGAAGTCTGCTTCGCCGACGCTCACGCCGCCGCTGGTGATGATGGCATCGGCTTCTTGTGCGGCTTTGGCAAATGCTGCTTCTAAGAGCGCAGGGTCGTCACGCACCACGCCCATGTCAATCACCTCGCAACCCAGACGTGTAAGTAATCCAAACACGGTGAAGCGGTTGCTGTCGTATACCGCACCTTCGCGCGGTGATTCACCCAAGCTCATCACTTCGTCACCGGTTGAGAAATAAGCGACGCGCAAACGACGGTGCACCCGTACATCGGGCAGCCCCAAACTGGCGATCAGGCCCAAGGCAGCAGGGGTGAGGTGCTGGCCCGCTTTCAATGCGGGCTGACCTTGCATCAAGTCTTCGCCTGCTAAACGGCGGTTGTCACCGGCTTTCAAGAGATTGGCCGCCAAGGTGATGGTGGTGACGTCGTGCGCCGTGGTGATGTGTGCCAGCTCTTGCGGCACCACCGTGTCGAGCCCGTCGGGCAGGATGGCGCCCGTCATGATCTTCAAACACTCGCCGGTGTTGACTTTGCCTTGCCACGCTTTGCCTGCTAGCGCTGTGCCGACCACACGCAGGCTCAAGGGTTGGTTGGCTTGCCATTGCGAGGCGTCGAACGCAAACCCGTCCATGGCCGAGTTGTTGTGCGCAGGCACGCTGATGGGCGAGATCACGTCTTGGGCCAAAACGCGGCCAAGGGCATCAAACAAAAAGACGTCTTGCGCTTCACTGGCGGGCAGCGGTTGCGTCAAGTGCGTCAAAAAATCACCCACTTGGCGCACGCTCAAGGCTTGTGGGTCGTAGCCTTGCAGGGCTGCGGCGATGTCGTCGAGGCTTTTCATGCGGGCTGAGATTCGAGGTTTTGCAACTCTTGCAAGGTGTTCACGTTGGCAAAGGCGAGGGGATCATCTTGAGGTGCATTAAAGGGCACCAACACGGTTTTGTGCTGGTTCGTCCATGCGTCGATCTTGCGGCCACCGGCGTGGGTAAAGGCCACCAAGCTTTCCAGCATCGTGACTTTCATGAGACAAAAAACGGGTTGGCTGCGCAGTTCGGTTTGACCTTGGGCATTGACTTCGGGGGCCGCCGCCATCGCCATGTCGGCATCGTCGTTCACCAAAGCTTGCGCCAAGCGCTCGGCCAAGTCCAACGGCAAACGTGGGGTGTCACAAGGCACGGTCAGCAGATAGGGGGTTTCGCAACGCTCTAGACCGGCCACAAAGCCCGACAACGGTCCCGCGAAATCTGCGGACGCATCTGGCCACACCGACGCACCAAACGACTCGTAAGCCGACAGGTTGCGGTTGGCGTTGACCATCACGCTTTCGACTTGAGGCCCTAAGCGCATCAGGGCGTGTAGGGCGAGTGGCAGACCGTTGAAGTTTTGTAGACCTTTGTCAACGCCGCCCATGCGGCTGCCGCGTCCACCAGCCAAGATGAGGCCCGTGATGTCTTGTGGATGAATGGCGTCGGTCATGGCAATGTGTTGGGAAAGAGGGGGTTAACCACCGATGTAGCTCATCTCAACGCGACGCACGGCAGGGGCGCTGTCGGTGGGCAAGCTGGCTCGGAGTTCAGAGTAACGGTCGTCGCGGCGATGCCAAATGTGGCCGATGGCCGAGGCGAGTTGCGCGTCGGTGGCGGTTTCTTGGCGCATCAGACTTCGCAGGTCGTAGCCTTGGGAGGCAAACAGGCACAGGTAGAGCTTGCCTTCGGTGGATAGGCGAGCGCGGTTGCAGTCGTGGCAAAACGCTTGCGTCACGCTGCTGATGACGCCCACTTCACCCAAGCTCGGGTCGAACTGACCCGCTGCGTTGGCGTAGCCCCAACGTTGTGCTGTTTCGCCCAGTGTGCTGGCTTCCAGAGACACCAAGGGGAATTCTTGTTGGAGTTTGGCAATCACGTCGGCCGAGGGCAAGACGTCGTCCATGCACCAACCGTTGGTGGCGCCCACATCCATGTACTCGATGAAACGCAGCGTGATGCCGCTGCCGCGAAAGTGGCGTGCCATGGGCAAGATCTGGTCAACATTGGTACGGCGCTTGACCACCATGTTGACTTTGAGGCCTGTCAAGCGGCCTTGGTTGTCGAGTCCAAGGCCCGCCGCCTTGGCTGCTTCGATGCCTTCCAGCACATCGGCGACCGGAAAGTCAACGTCATTCATTTGTCGGAACACCGCATCGTCTAAACCGTCCAAGCTGACCGTCACACGGTTCAGGCCGGCGTCTTTGAGTTGTTGTGCTTTGCGCTTGAGCAAAGAGCCGTTGGTGGTGAGTGTCAGATCAAGTGGCGTGCCATCGGGTGTGCGAATGTTGGCCAATTGCTCAACCAAAATTTCTAAGTTTTTGCGCAGCAGAGGCTCACCGCCCGTGAGTCGAATCTTGCGCACACCGTGCGCCACAAAAATTTTGGCGAGGCGCGTGATTTCTTCAAAGTTCAACAAGTCGCTGTGCGGCAAATAAGCGTAGTCTTTGTCGAACACCTCTTTGGGCATGCAGTAGTTGCAGCGGAAGTTGCAACGGTCCGTCACGCTGATGCGCAGGTCGTGCAATGGCCGACCCAAGCTGTCGCTTAGCAAACCAAGGGTGGCAATGGGCTGCGAGGGGACCGTCGCCACCAGTGCTTGGAGCCGTTGATCGACGAGAGGAATGACACGTTCAGACATAACGCTGATTTTGCCTGATTGCCTATAACCCTAAAGCCAAAGACGCGAGGGAGACACCGACTCGGGATAACCATAACGGAGGGGGTTTGGACCTGCTCTCAGAATCAGGCCATGTCTGAAGCCATCATTTTAGAAACCCGCGAACTTGTGAAAGAGTTCAAAGGTTTTGTCGCCGTCAACGGTGTGAACCTGTCGGTCAAGCGTGGACAAATTCATGCCTTGATTGGTCCCAATGGGGCAGGTAAAACCACTGTTTTTAATTTGCTGACCAAATTTTTGATTCCAACACGGGGTCACATCTTGTTCAACGGAAAAGACATCACGGCTGATAAACCCGCGCAAGTGGCCCGCATGGGCTTGGTTCGGTCATTTCAAATTTCGGCCACATTCCCCAATTTGACGGTGCTCGAAAACGTGCGTGTGGCTTTGCAACGGGCCACCGGTTTGTCCATGCACTTCTGGCGCTCAGAGCGCGTCTTGCATCAGCTCAACGACCAGGCCATGGCGTTGTTGGACGAAGTGGATTTGCATGACATGGCCGACATCACAGCGGTGGAGTTGCCTTACGGCCGCAAACGCGCTTTGGAAATTGCCACCACCTTGGCGATGAATCCCGAGTTGATGTTGTTGGACGAGCCCACCCAAGGTATGGGGCATGAAGACGTGGGACGCGTCACAGAACTGATCAAAAAAGTGGGCGCCAACCGCACCATTTTGATGGTGGAGCACAACATGAGCGTGGTCTCCAGCATTGCCGACACCATCAGTGTGTTGCAGCGAGGACAAATCATTGCCGAAGGTCCTTACGCCGTGGTGTCGAAGAACCCTCAAGTGTTAGAAGCCTACATGGGCACCACCGATAACGAATTAGAGGGCGCCCATGTCTGAGCCTCAAGAGTTTTTGCGCGTCTCGAATTTGCATGCGTTTTATGGCGAGTCGCACATCTTGCACGGCGTGGACATGACCGTGAATCAAGGCGAGGTGGTCACCTTGCTCGGGCGCAATGGTGCAGGGCGCACCACCACGGTGAAGTCTCTGCTGGGTTTGGTGGAGCGTCGCACGGGGTCTGTGAAGATCAATGGCCAAGAAACCATCACTTGGGCACCCCATCAAATTGCCCGTTTGGGGTTGGGTTACTGCCCAGAAGAGCGCGGCATTTTCTCGGCGCTGACCTGCGAAGAGAACTTGCTGCTGCCACCGGTGATCGCACCCAACGGCATGTCGGTGGACGAAATTTACGAGATGTTCCCTAATTTGCTCGAGCGTCGTGACAGCCCCGGCACGCGTTTGTCTGGCGGTGAACAACAGATGCTCGCGGTGGGGCGAATTTTGCGAACTGGCGCCAAGTTTTTATTGCTGGACGAAATTTCTGAAGGCTTAGCGCCCGTCATTGTGCAGGCCTTGGCCCGCATGATTTTGGCGCTCAAGGCCAAAGGCTTCACCATCATCATGGTGGAACAAAACTTCCGTTTTGCCGCGCCTTTGGCTGACCGCTTTTATGTGATGGAACACGGCCAAATGGTGCAAGGCTTTACCGCCGCAGAACTGCCAGACAAGATGGCGTTGCTGCATGAATATCTCGGTGTTTGATTTTTTCCCTAGGAGACAACTTGATGAATCGCAAACTTATCGCAATGGCAGCCACTTTGGCATGTGCTTTCACAGGCGCAGCGCAAGCGCAAATTTCAGATGGCATCGTCAAAATTGGTGTGCTCAACGACATGTCGGGCGTGTACTCTGACATCACGGGCCAAGGCTCGGTGACGGCCGCCAAGATGGCGGTGGAAGATTATTTGAAAGCGTCTAAAAGCGCGTTGAAAGTGGAGGTGGTCGGTGCCGATCACCAAAACAAACCGGACGTGGGATCGAACATCACACGCCAGTGGTATGACGCGGACAAGGTTGACATGGTGGTCGACGTGCCTACCTCATCGGTGGCGTTGGCGGTGAGCCAAATCTCCAAAGAAAAGGGCAAGATTCACGTCAACACGGGCGGCGCCACGTCGGACCTGACAGGTAAGTCTTGCAATGCCAACACCATCCATTGGCTGTATGACACCTACATGCTGGCCAACGGCACAGGCAAAGCGATTGTGAAAAACGGTGGCAACACGTGGTTCTTCTTGACCGCAGATTACGCCTTCGGCCAAGCTTTGGAACGTGACACCGAAGCCGTGGTGGTGAAGAACGGCGGTAAGGTGCTGGGCAAAGTGCGCACGCCTTTCCCAACGCAAGATTTCTCGTCTTTCTTGTTGCAAGCGCAAGCCTCCAAAGCCAAGATCATTGGCTTGGCCAACGCGGGCGGTGACACCACCAACTCGATCAAGCAAGCCTATGAGTTCGGCATCACCAAAGGTGGCCAAAACTTGGCAGGCTTGTTGGTGTTCTTGCCCGACGTCCATGCCTTGGGTCTGGAAAAAGCGCAAGGCCTGTTGCTGACCGAAACCTTCTATTGGGACTTGAACGACGGTACCCGCGCTTGGTCCAAGCGTTTTGCCGCAGCCAACGGTGGCAAGTACCCCTCGATGAACCATGCCGGCGTCTATGCCAGCGTGATCCATTACCTGAAAGCGGTTGATGCCGCCAAGACCGACGATGGCACCAAAGTCACCGCACAGATGAAGACCTTGCCAACGGACGACGTGTTGTTCGGTAAGGGCACCATCCGTCAAGACGGTCGCAAGCTGCACCCCGCTTATTTGTTTGAGGTCAAAAAGCCTTCGGAATCCAAAGGCCCTTACGACTATTACAAGTTGATGGCGACCATTCCCGCTGACGAAGCTTTCCGACCTTTGTCTGAAAGCGATTGTCCTTTGGTGAAAAAGTAAAACGAGACTGAGCAAGTCGAACGCACATCATGGAAATTTTTGGCATTCCCTCCCAAGCCCTGTTTGGGCAGTTGTTGATCGGGCTGATTAACGGTTCGTTTTATGCACTGCTGTCGCTGGGGTTGGCTGTGATTTTCGGCTTGCTGAACATCATCAACTTCACCCACGGCGCGCAGTACATGCTGGGCGCTTTTGTGGCGTATTTGGGTCTCAGCAAACTGGGACTCAATTACTGGGTGGCGTTGGTGGTGACCCCTGTCTTGGTGGGCGCGACGGGTGTGGTGATTGAACGCACCATGCTGTCGCGGCTCTACAAACTAGACCACCTGTACGGCTTGCTGCTGACCTTTGGTTTGGCCTTGATCATCCAAGGTTTGTTTCGCAATGAATTTGGTTCTTCCGGCATGCCTTATCCGGTGCCCGAGGTGTTTCAAGGCGTGTTCAATTTGGGCTTCATGTTCCTGCCCAAATACCGTGCTTGGGTGATCGTGGCTTCGGTCGTGGTGTGTTTCTCGACGTGGTACGTGATTGAGCGCACCAAGCTTGGCGCCTATTTGCGGGCTGCCACTGAAAACCCCAGTTTGGTTCAAGCCTTTGGCATCAACGTGCCACGCATGATCACATTGACCTACGGTTTTGGCGTGGGCTTGGCAGCCTTGGCCGGGGTGATGGCCGCTCCCATTTACCAAGTGAACCCGATGATGGGCGTGGACATCATCATTGTGGTGTTTGCGGTGGTGGTGATTGGCGGTATGGGCTCCATCATGGGTGCGATCTTGACGGGTTTTGGTCTCGGCTTGGTGGAGGGGTTGACCAAGGTGTTCTATCCCGAAGCGTCCAACACCGTGATTTTCGTCATCATGGCCATCGTGCTGTTGATCAAGCCCGCAGGGCTCTTTGGTACCCAAAAGTAAGACTCCCATGCGCAACCCTTCGCTTTCTGCTGCTCCAGTTCAATCGATGACGCACCAATGGGTGGCGTTTGCCATCATGGTGCTGGCTTTTGCCATTGCGCCGATTTGGATTTATCCGGTCTTCTTGATGAAGGTGATGTGCTTCGCCTTGTTTGCTTGCGCCTTCAACCTGTTGATCGGGTTTGGTGGCTTGTTGTCTTTCGGCCACGCCATGTTTTTAGGTACCGCAGGCTATGCCGCCGCGCATGCCGCCAAGGTGTGGGGTTGGAACCCTGAGTTGGCGGTGCTGTTCGCCACTTTGTGCTCTGGTTTGTTGGCGGTCGTGACGGGCCTGTTGGCGATTCGTCGTCAAGGTATTTACTTCGCCATGATCACCTTGGCGTTGTCGCAAATGGTGTTTTTTGTCTACTTGCAAACCCCATTCACGGGCGGTGAAGATGGCATTCAGGCCGTGCCGCGCGGTCAATTGTTTGGCATGTTTGACCTGTCGAACAACGCAGCGATGTACATGTTTGTGATGGCCATTTTCTTGATGGGCTTTGCCATCATTTGGCGCATCGTGCATTCACCGTTTGGTCAAATTTTGAAGGCCATTCGTGAAAACCAAGACCGCGCTATTTCGTTGGGCTACGACACCGATCACTACAAATTGGTCGCGTTCATCATGTCAGGTGCGATTGCGGGTATGGCCGGTGCCACCAAGTCGCTGGTCTTTCAATTGGCATCGCTGACCGACGTGCATTGGTCCATGTCCGGCGAGGTGGTGCTGATGACGCTGGTCGGAGGCTTGGGTACTTTGTTTGGGCCAGTGTTAGGCGCGGCGGTGATTGTCTCTATGCAAAATTATTTGGCCCATTTGGGCGCTTGGGTGACCATCATCCAAGGTTTGATTTTTGTGATTTGCGTGATGGCGTTTCGACGCGGCATCATTGGTGAAATTGCCAACTGGATCAAAAAGCCGCTTTGAAATCAGCGTTCACCTTCGGTGAAACCTCATGAAAAACCGCCTTGATCGGCGGTTTTTTCGTTTTGGTCAGCGTGTCAACGTATGAATTGCTTGACGTAGTCTGCCCCCAAGCCAACGGCTTCGAAGTGGGCTCGGTATTTCTCGATGCGGGTGAACACATCGTCATAGCCAGTGGCATTGCCTTGGGTGTCGACATACATCAGCGAGCCATGGACGGTGAACATGGTGACCATGTCTTGGCAGTCGTCGGGCACCACCAAGGTGTGGGTTTCGCCGGGGGGCTCAAACACATAGCTGCCTTCTTCGGCCACCCAGTCGTGCTCTAAATACAGCCATTTACCGCGCAACACATGGGCGTGTACTTGACCAGAGTGGCGGTGTCTTTGCAGAAGTCCCGAGCGCTTGACTTTGAGCAAATGGATGTAAAAACCGCCCGAGACGTTCAAATGCAGTGGTCGCGACCAAATGCCGGGGGCCACAGGGGCCCACAGGCGCTCATCGGTGGTCTGTACTTCATGAATCACCATGTCGGGTGCCATGCCCCAGGGTTGAGGCTTGGCGTAAGGCACGCGGTCATCTGCGGCGTGGGATGCGGTGTTGGGCTGCGTCATGGGTCCTCCATCAATGAAGTCCACACCTTATGGCATGGGCCTTCGGTTGTCAGCCCAATGTGCGACAGCGCCTTGAATGTGTGCCGAATTGGCGGTCCCATGATCGCGCAAGCCCCATGAAAGTAAAATCAGACCTAATCTTCGCTGTTTGTTTTAACTTTTCTAACGAGACACCATGTCCCTCAATAAAGTCACCCCCGGTAAGAATGTGCCTGAAGCTTTCAACGTGATCATCGAAATCCCGATGAACGCTGATCCTGTGAAGTACGAAGTGGACAAAGAGTCAGGCGCTTTGTTCGTCGACCGTTTCATGGGTACGGCCATGCATTACCCCACCAACTACGGCTACGTGCCCCAAACCATCGCTGGCGATGGCGACCCTGTGGACGTGTTGGTCATGACACCGTTCCCATTGCCACCTGGCGTGGTGGTGCCTTGCCGTGCGTTGGGCATCTTGATGATGGAAGACGAAGGCGGTATGGACGGCAAAGTGCTGGCTGTGCCCACCGAAAAAATCTTGGCCCGTTACAGCAACATCCAATCGCTGGCTGACATCCATGACCTGCAGTTGCAGCAAATTGCGCACTTCTTTGAACACTACAAAGACCTCGAAAAAGGCAAGTGGGTCAAGGTCAAGGGCTGGGAAGGCCTGGATTCCGCCAAGAAAGAAATCTTGGACGGTATCGCGAACTACAACAACGCCAAGTAATTTTTGGTGTTGAGTGTGAAGCCCGCCTCGGCAACGAGGGCGGGTTTTTTCACGTCTGTGCCGTGCGTTTTATTGCGGCTCGTGGTGTTTGAAAGGGCTGCGTGCCGCCAAGTGGTCGAGGTAGTTGTCAACGCCTGCACGTTCGCGCTCTAAGAATCGTTCGACCGCATCGGCAAAGGCGGGGTGCGCCAACCAGTGCGCGCTGTAAGTGGCCACGGGCATGAGGGCGCGTGCCATTTTGTGTTCGCCTTGGGCGCCGCCTTCAAAACGCTTTACACCATTGGCGATGCACCAGCTCAGGGGTTGGTAGTAGCAGGCTTCAAAGTGCAAGCAATCCACCCGCTCTAATGCGCCCCAATAGCGGCCATAGGCGATGGGCTCGGTGCTGCCTAGGCCTTGCACGGCAATGAGGCTGCAGGCGATGGGGCGACCTTCGCGCTCGGCGATGCACATGACCCAGTTGTCAGGCATGTCGGTCTGCATGCTGACAAAGAAGTCGCGACTTAGGTACGGGGCGTTGCCATGTTCGAGGTAGGTGCGCTCGTAGCATTGGTAAAAGAAGTCCCAGTCGGTAGGGTTGATATCTGTGCCGACTTGCGTGCGAAACACCACGCCCGCATCGGCTACTCGGCGGCGCTCTTGGCGAATTTTTTTACGTTTCTCTTGGGATAGGCTGCTCAAGAAGTCTTCGAAGTCGACAAAGCCTGTGTTGTGCCAGTGAAATTGCACGGTTTGGCGCTGCATCAAGCCCAATGCGTCGCAGGCAACGCGGTCGTTGGGGCTGTTGAATAACACGTGAAACGAGGACAGACCCAATTGCTGGCACAGCGATAACACGGCTTCGAGCAGGGCTTGACGTGCTGTGGCATCGACGGCGAGCAAACGGGCACCGGGCACGGGCGTGAAAGGCACGGCGCTGGTGGCTTTGGGGTAATAGTTCAAGCCATGTTCGGCGTAAGCATTGGCCCAAGCCCAATCGAAGACGTATTCACCGTACGAGTGGTCTTTGAGATACAGCGCACAGCCAGCGACCAAGGCGTCGTTGTGCCAAAGCGTGACAAAGCGCGGCGTCCAGCCTGTGCCTTCTGTCGCGCTGCCGCTGGTGTGCAGCGCGGCTAAATAGGCGTGGCGCATGAAGGGGGAGGGCACATCTTGGGTCTGATTCAAGGTGTCCCACGCGACGGCAGGGAGATCAATCGGGTTGTCGAGCACGCGAATGACATAATCGGTCAGCTTTTTAGACATGTTTTTTTCGGACGGTGTTGCTTCTGCCATGACTCTCAAAATTTGCGTTGCTCAGTTGAATTTTGTCGTGGGTGACATGGCTGGGAATGCCCAAAAAATCATCCACTGCGCCCAAGAGGCTTATGCGCAAGGCGCTCGCCTTGTTTTGACGCCAGAACTTTCCTTGTGCGGCTATGCGGCAGAAGACTTGTTCTTGCGCCCCTCGTTCATGGCGGCCTGTGATGATGCCTTGAAAACAGTGTCCCATGCGCTGGCAGGTCTTGTAGGCTTGCATGTGGTGGTTGGGCACCCCACGGGCGAGAGCCATCGCACACGCTCGGTCTCGGTGCAGCAGCGGTTCAACATGGCCAGCGTGGTATGTGAAGGACGCGTGGTGGCCGCTTATGCCAAGCGCGAGTTGCCCAATTACCAAGTGTTTGATGAGCGCCGTTATTTCACGCCGGGTCAAGCGCCTTGCGTGTTCGAGGTGCAAGGCGTACGCGTAGGCTTGTTGATTTGTGAAGATGCTTGGTTTGATGCGCCTGCCGCAGATGCCAAAGCGGCTGGGGCAGAGTTGCTGGCGGTGATCAACGCATCGCCGTTCCATGTAGGCAAGGGGGACGAGCGCGAACAGGCCATGCGTGGCCGCGTCCATGCAACGCAATTGCCGTTGATCTATGCCCATTTGGTGGGCGGTCAAGATGAGGTGGTGTTTGAAGGCCGTTCATTCGCTTTGAACGCAGACGGCGCTTTGGCTGCGCGAGCTCCCAGTTTTGAAGCTTGTCAGTTCAACATCACTTACACAGCCGGTGCTGTGCCTGCGATGCAGGGTGAGGTCGCGGCCGAGGCTTCCTTGGAGTCAGATTTGTGGCACGCGCTGGTCTTGGGTGTGCGTGATTACATTGGTAAAAACGGCTTCCCTGGGGCCTTGTTGGGGTTGTCTGGTGGCATTGACTCTGCGCTGGTATTGGCGATTGCGGTGGACGCGTTGGGCGCTCATCGGGTTCGCACGGTGATGATGCCGTCGCCGTACACCGCCGAAATCAGCTGGGTGGATGCGCGTGACATGGCCCAGCGTATGGGGGTGCGTTACGACGAAGTGTCCATCGTTCCCGAGTTTGAAGCGTTTTTAGGTTCACTCAAAGCCGATTTTGAAGGCACACAACTCGACACCACAGAAGAGAACATTCAGGCCCGTATTCGTGGAACCTTGTTGATGGCGTTGTCGAATAAATTTGGTGCCATCGTGTTGACGACAGGTAACAAGAGCGAGATGGCGACGGGCTATTGCACCTTGTACGGTGACATGGCCGGCGGTTTCGCTGTGATCAAAGACGTGGCCAAGACCTTGGTGTTCAAGCTGGCCCATTGGCGCAACGCGAATGACCCGTTTGGCACGGGCGCCGAGCCCATTCCCGAGCGCATCATCACGCGGCCACCGAGCGCTGAGTTACGTCCTGATCAAACCGACCAAGACAGTTTGCCCCCATATGAGGTACTGGATGAGATCGTGTCGCGTTTCATGGAGAACGACCAAAGTTCTGCCGACATCATTGCTGCTGGTTTTGCGCCCGCTGATGTTGAGAAAGTGACGCGCTTGATTCGCATCAACGAGTACAAACGTCGCCAGTCACCGGTGGGCATTCGTGTGACGCACCGAAGTTTCGGCAAAGATTGGCGTTATCCTATTACCAATAAATTTCGCGCTTGAGGTTCAGTTCTGAATCTTTGGCGCAGTCTCACTATTTAGTCATTTTCAAGTTCAAGGAGCCTCCCCATGAAGCAAATTACCGCAGTCATCAAACCTTTCAAACTCGAAGAAGTGCGCGAAGCATTGGCAGAGTGCGGTGTGACTGGCTTGACCGTCACCGAGGTGAAGGGCTTTGGCCGCCAAAAAGGACATACCGAGTTGTACCGTGGCGCAGAGTACGTGGTGGACTTTTTGCCCAAGGTGAAGGTGGAGGTGGTGGTCAAGTCCAGTGATGTGGACAACTGTGTCGACGCCATCGTTCGTGCCGCACGCACCGGCAAGATCGGTGACGGCAAAATTTTCGTCACGCCTGTGGAGCGTGTGGTGCGTATCCGCACAGGCGAGTTGGACGAAACGGCGATTTAAGCTTCCCAACCCCATCAAAAGCCGCCCTCTTTGCAGAGGGCGGCTTTTTTCATAAAGATGGGGCTTACGGTGTGACGCTTAGATCGCGGCCAAATGCGGCTGTGGTGTGAAGCCAGAGGCTTGTACCAAGTCGCGCAACAGCGGTTGTGCTTGGTCGCCGGTGCGGATCAAGTCCATCTGCCAGTCGCTCAAAAAGCCTTGCGCCACGCTGTTTTTTGCAAAACTCAAAAGGCCATCGTAATAGCCTTGGGTGTTCAGCAAGCCAATGGGTTTGTCGTGGTAGCCGAGTTGACGCCAAGTCCAAACTTCAAAAAATTCTTCGAAGGTGCCAATACCGCCGGGCAGGGCTAAAAACACATCAGCCCGTTCGGCCATCATGCGCTTGCGTTCGTGCATGGTGTCCACCACATGCAATTCGGTGCAGGCGGTGCGGGTGTTTTCTTTGGACTGAAGCGCTTTGGGGATGATGCCCACGACCCGACCGCCAGCGTCTGCCGTGGCTTGCGCTACCAAACCCATCAAGCCATTGTTGCCGCCGCCGTACACCAATTGGCCGTTGTGGCTACCAATCCATTGGCCGACCTCACGCGCGATCTCGGCATAAATGGGCAGAGCGCCGTCGCGTGAACCGCAATACACACAGACAGAAAAAGCGGGAGTATTTTCAGTGATCATGAGGCAATGACGTGTGTCCAAAGTGCGCCGAACCAAACGCCGAGACAAAGCACCAAGCTCATCAGCACGGCCGCACTGCCCATGTCTTTGGCACGCTTCGCAAGCGCATGCCATTCAGGGCCAATTCGGTCGATGGCTGACTCGATGCCCGTGTTGAGCAACTCGACAATCATGACCAAAAACACCACGCTGACGAGCATGGCGATTTCAAGCCAAGTGCTGCCCAGCCAAAAGGCAGAAGGCACCAAGACCAAAGCCGCGATGGCTTCTTGGCGAAAAGCCTTTTCAAACCAAGCTGCACGCAAGCCGCTGAGTGAGTAGCCAAACGCGTGAAAGAGCCGACTCAGGCCTGTGCGTTGTTTTTGAGGGTTAGCTTCCATATGGAGGACTTTAACGGCTCAGCGGCTCTGAATGAATCAGCCGTGTGCCTGCCCACACATCGTGCCAAAACTGACCTTCGGGTTGAAAGCGACTTAGCAATGCCCACACACATGCCCAACCCAAGAGCAGCCACAGGGTTTCTCCACCAGACAGTGAAAAACCAGAGACCAGCATCAAAGGCGGTAAAAACCAGACCCAGCTCAAGACGTAACGCCACAAAGCACGGGCTTGGGTGAGGGCTTGTCCGGAGGTGTCAACCACGCGAATTCGCCAAGTTTTCATGGCCAAGGTCTGGCCCTTGTGACCAAACCACGTGAAATAAATGCCAAAGATCAGGAATAAAAATGCCTGCAAACCATGGCGGTTGTCGAGTGCGTGTCGGGTTTGGCTCAGTGTGCTGAAAAGGTAGCCAGCCATGAACATGACGGCGAACAGCAGCAAGCCTTCGTAAATCCAACATGCCATGCGTCGACGCAAGCCAGGCGCGCGGAGCGCCGCATCGGTCACCTCAAGATGCGAACTCATTCAGGGGAAAACGCGCTGTCAGGAGCCTGTCCGGTATCTGGTGCGGCACTTGTGGTCATGGGCAACAAGGTGGCGGGAGCCACTTGATCAGATGCAATGCGTGGCAGGGCTTTGGTGTTGCTGGCTGCAGGAGGTGTGGTTATTTTTCCAGCCGCTATAGGCTTCACAGCGGGGGCTGCACCAATGACGGGCTTGACGTGCTGAGCGGCTAGTTTTTGTTTGGCTTCGTCAGGCAAGGCCAAGTAGGCCTCCCATTTGGCACGCTTGTCTTCTTGCAACAATTGCTGGGCATTGGCGAAGTTCAAGCGGGCAGCAGCCCGCTGTTGTGCGGTCAAGGCAGCCCATTCGCGCATGCGACTTTGAATGGTGGCGCGCTCGTCGGTTGAGAGTTGTGCAAAGTTTTGCGAAACGGCGAGCCATTTGCGCTTGTGTGGCTCAGTCATCGATGGCCACAGTTGGACCAGTGGCGATAAAGCTTGTTGTTGTGCTGAGGAGAGCTCTTGCCACAATGGACGGCTGGGCGCGGTGACCGTGCCCACTTGTGGCGTGGCGGCGGCCGTTGTTTGCGCCGCACTCAGGTTGCAAACGCCGAACAGGGCGAAGCACGCCAAGAGATATGGTGCAAAAAGCAGCGAAAGCGGACGCAGCACAGACATAGGGCTCGGCTTACTCTTGTTTGTCAAGAACGATGGGGTTTTTGAGAAATTGAAGGAAACCAGGGTCTGCGTAGGCCGCAGGGGGCAGGTCGTCGGTCAACAGTACAGAGTCGATTTCGGCCAATTCATTGGCGCGATCGTCATCTAAAAATGTAGAAATAAGTGCCAAACCGGCAACCAAAGCAATGAGTGGGAAGAATGATGCTAAGCGACTCCACAAATTGAGACCTTCGTCACCAAAGTGAAGCAATGCTGTCCCATTTTGGACAACCACGGCTTGGCTGGTTTGTAATCGGGTTTGTGGTGTGAGGCGGGCTGCCACTGCACGCGTGCGAGCTGCGCGCAGCCGTTCGGTGATGTCGTGAGGGAGGTCCAACGTGTCGGCGTTGAGTCGCGCAGCGATACGCTGCCCCAATTGGTCTTGAAGCGAAGGGCTGAATGTATGTGTGGTCGTCATGGTTGAATTCCCTTTGCTTTGAGCGCTTTGCTGAGCGCTAGAACTGCACGCGAACAGTGCGTTTTGACACTTCCTTCTGAACATCCCATGGCAGCTGCCGTCTCGGCAACGTCGAGGTCCTCCCAATAACGTAGCAGGAAGGCTTCTCGTTGACGCGCAGGCAAATTTTGTATCTCTTCTTCAATATCTTCAACCCGCGCAGTGCTTGCAAAGTTATCTTCCGCACTTTGAGTGGTTTGTGTATCGTTTTCTGCTGCCAACGATTCCAAGAGGTCAAAGTCGCCATCTTCGCTGCCCGTCTCAAAGTCGCTGAAGTTGCTGAACAAGGCACGTTTGGTTTTATTTCGGCGAAACCAGTCCAAGGTGGTGTTCGACAAAATCCGATGAAAGAGCATGGGCAGCTCGTTGGCTGGTTTGTCGCCGTAATGCTCTGCGAGCTTCATCATGCTGTCTTGAACGATGTCAAGGGCCGCTTCATCGTCTCGAACGTGATAAACGGAGCGCTTGAATGCCCGTTTTTCTACGCTACGAAGGAAGTCTGAAAGTTCTTTTTCTGAGGCCACGAAGGACATTGTTCAAGATGAGACGGGCGCGATTATGTCACTGGAGTCAAGCAAATGCAGATGTATCGCTCGAATGACGCTTGCGCTTGATGCCATAATCATGGGCTGCAATTCGACAAAAAATAGGCAAACGGGTCTGGGTCCGGCGCAATCACTCATGCGTCCATGGCTGAAGGCCTCAAGTTTCGACGCTGCCCCACAAGGGTTCGCCAAGAAGCACCCCGGGTTTTTCGTTGACGAAATTCACTAAGGTTAATCATGAATACTTCCACTGCGGATAAAAACTCCGCCACAGCCTTGAACGGGCAATCGCAGGAGCTGATGGGCTCTGAGATTCTCGTGAAAGCGCTTCAAGCTGAGAGCGTTAAGTACGTCTGGGGTTATCCCGGCGGTGCCGTTCTCTACATTTACGATGCTTTGTACAAGCAAGACACCATTCAGCACGTGCTGGTTCGTCACGAGCAAGCGGCGGTTCATGCGGCTGACGGTTACGCACGCGCCACAGGCGATGTCGGTGTGGCCCTTGTCACCTCGGGTCCTGGTGCGACCAATGCCGTGACTGGTATTGCCACGGCTTATATGGACAGCATTCCGATGGTGATCATCACCGGTCAAGTGCCGACGCATGCGATTGGTTTGGATGCATTCCAAGAGTGCGACACCATTGGCATCACCCGCCCCATCGTCAAACACAACTTTTTGGTGAAAGACGTTCGCGATCTGGAAATCACGCTCAAGAAAGCGTTTCACATTGCGCGCAGTGGCCGTCCAGGTCCTGTGGTGGTGGATATTCCAAAGGACGTGTCTTTCAACAAGACAACTTACGAAGGCTACACCGCTGACGTACAAATGCGCTCTTACAACCCCGTGCGCAAAGGCCACGGCGGTCAAATTCGCAAAGCACTTCAGTTGTTGATGTCGGCCAAGCGCCCTTACATCTACACCGGTGGCGGTGTTTTGTTAGGCAATGCTTCGCAAGAGCTTCGCACCTTGGTTGACATGCTGGGCTATCCCTGCACGAACACCTTGATGGGCTTGGGTGCGTACCCATCCAGCGATCCCAAGTTCTTGGGTATGTTGGGCATGCACGGCACTTTGGAGGCCAACAACGCCATGCAAAACTGCGACGTTTTGCTCGCTGTGGGTGCCCGTTTTGACGACCGTGTGATTGGCAACCCCAAGCATTTCGCGCAAAACGAACGCAAGATCATTCACATTGACATTGATCCTTCGAGTATTTCCAAGCGCGTGAAAGTGGACATCCCCATCGTGGGTGATGTCAAAGACGTGTTGGTCGAGATGATCGAGATGATCAAAGAGTCTGGCCTCAAGCCTGATTCCAATGCTTTGGGCAGTTGGTGGGAGACCATCGACGCATGGCGCAAGCGCGATTGCATGAAATACGACCGCGAGAACACGACCGTGATCAAGCCACAGTACGTGATCGAAACTTTGCACAAAATGACCAAGGGTACCGACACCTACATCACGTCTGATGTGGGCCAGCATCAGATGTGGGCTGCGCAGTACTACGGCTTTGACGAACCACGTCGTTGGATCAACTCAGGCGGTTTGGGCACCATGGGCGTGGGTATTCCATACGCCATGGGCATCAAGCTGGCCAAGCCTGACAGCGAAGTGTTTTGTGTGACAGGTGAAGGTTCTGTGCAAATGTGCATCCAAGAACTGTCCACCTGCTTGCAATACAACACGCCGATCAAGATCATGGCCTTGAACAACCGTTACCTCGGTATGGTGCGTCAATGGCAGGAAATTGAGTACTCGGGCCGTTACAGCCACAGCTACATGGACGCGTTGCCTAACTTTGTGAAGTTGGCAGAGGCGTATGGCCATGTGGGCATGTTGATTGAGCGTCCAGAGGATGTGGAGCCCGCGCTGCGCGAAGCTCGCAAGCTCAAGGATCGCACCGTGTTCATGGACTTCCGTACCGACCCCACCGAGAACGTGTTCCCGATGGTCAAGGCTGGTAAGGGCATCACTGAAATGCTGTTGAACAGCGAAGATTTGTGATCAGGGAGAACAAGACATGAAACATATCATTTCCCTGATGCTCGAAAACGAACCCGGCGCGCTCTCGCGTGTGGTGGGGTTGTTCTCTGCGCGTGGTTACAACATTGAGTCGTTGACGGTCGCACCGACCGAGGACGCCAGCTTGTCACGCATGACCATCCAAACTCACGGTTCAGATGACGTCATTGAGCAAATCACCAAGCATTTGAACCGCCTCATCGAAGTGGTCAAGGTGGTTGATTTGACGGAAGGTCCTTACACAGAGCGTGAATTGATGATGGTCAAAGTGCGCGCTGTAGGCAAAGAGCGTGAAGAGATGAAGCGCATGGCGGATATATTCCGTGGCCGCATCATTGACGTGACTGAGAAGAGCTACACCATTGAGTTGACGGGCGATCTGTCCAAGAACGACGCGTTCTTGGAGGCGATCGACCGCAGCGCAATTCTCGAAACTGTTCGCACGGGCGCTTGTGGCATTGGCCGCGGTGAGCGCATCTTGCGCGTTTGATTTTTAACCCCCTTTCAAAAGATTTTTTAGGAGAGACCATGAAGGTTTATTACGACAAAGACTGTGACCTGAGCCTGATCAAAGGCAAAACCGTAGCCATCATCGGCTACGGCTCACAAGGCCACGCCCATGCACAAAACTTGAACGACAGCGGCGTCAAAGTCGTGGTCGGTCTGCGCAAAGGTGGCGCATCTTGGGACAAAGTCGGCAAAGCCGGCTTGACCGTGATGGAAGTGAACGACGCAGTGAAAGCCGCTGACGTGGTCATGATTTTGTTGCCTGACGAAATGATCTCTGAGGTCTACGCCAACAATGTGGCCCCTCACATCAAGCAAGGCGCTTCGTTGGCATTTGCCCACGGTTTCAACGTGCATTACAACCAAGTCGTGCCACGTGCAGACTTGGACGTGTGGATGGTCGCGCCTAAGGCCCCTGGCCACACCGTGCGCAACACCTACACCCAAGGTGGCGGCGTGCCTCACCTCGTGGCCGTGCACCAAGACAAGAGCGGCAAAGCCCGCGATTTGGCTTTGAGCTACGCCATGGCCAACGGTGGCGGCAAGGCCGGCATCATTGAAACTAACTTCAAAGAAGAAACAGAAACCGACTTGTTCGGCGAGCAAGCCGTGTTGTGCGGTGGCGCTGTTGAATTGGTGAAGATGGGCTTCGAGACTTTAGTTGAAGCTGGCTACGCCCCTGAAATGGCTTACTTCGAGTGCTTGCACGAGCTGAAGCTGATTGTTGACTTGATCTATGAAGGCGGCATCGCCAACATGAACTACTCGATCTCGAACAACGCCGAATACGGCGAGTACGTGACCGGTCCTGAAGTGATCAACGCACAAAGCCGTGAAGCTATGCGCAACGCTTTGAAGCGCATTCAAGACGGCGAATACGCCAAGATGTTCATCCAAGAAGGCCGCTTGAACTACCCAAGCATGACTGCACGCCGTCGCAACACCGCCGATCACCAGATCGAAGTGGTGGGTGGGCAACTGCGCGCCATGATGCCTTGGATTGCCAAGAACAAATTGGTTGACCAAAGTCGCAACTAAGCCTTGCTTTTTGCATTGACAAAGGCCACTTCGGTGGCCTTTGTCATTCTCGGCGTTGCTCAATTTTGGGCGTGCTAGCCCTTACACTCAACGTCTACTTTTCGGAGCAAGACTCATGTCAGATTTACACGATAGCGCTGAGGAATACGTGCCTCGCAAACCGCGCAAAGGCATTTATGTCTTGCCTAACTTATTCACATTGGCTGCATTGTTTGGTGGTTTTTATGCCATCGTGATGGCCATGAACGATCGCTTTGAAATGGCAGCTATCGGCGTTTTCTGTGCCATGGTGCTGGACAGCTTGGATGGCCGTGTGGCCCGTATGACGAATACCCAAAGTGCATTTGGCGAGCAAATGGACTCGTTGGCTGACATGGTGTCGTTTGGTGCTGCACCTGCTTTGATTTCCTACGAATGGGCCTTGAAAGGGGCAGGGCGCTGGGGTTGGATGGCCGCCTTTGTGTATATCTCTTGCGCAGCTTTGCGTTTGGCTCGTTTCAATGTGAACACAGCGGTGGTGGATCGCCGCTTTTTTCAAGGCCTGCCATCGCCTGCGGCTGCAGCCTTGGTGATGGGGGTCATTTGGGTGATGAACGACATGGGCTACAAAGGTGAAGAAGTGATGTGGCCCATGTTTGCCATGTGCTTGTACTCGGGCTTGACCATGGTGACGAATGTGCCGTTTTACAGCTTCAAAGACGTGCAAATGAAGAAAAGTGTGCCGTTCGCTGTCATCGTGATGCTGGCTTTGGTGATTGCGGTGATCAACATTCACCCACCGATCGTTTTGTTTGCTTTGTTCATGTTTTATGGCTTGAGCGGCTACGCCTTGTACGCATGGCGCCGAGCCAAAGGTTTGCAAACCAGCGTCATCAGCACGTCTACGGATGAGCCTGATGAACAAGGTTTGCACAAATGAGACAAGGAATGGGTTTGGCTTTGTGCTAAATTCAAGCCATGCAAAATTTTTCGCTGACACTACTGCTTCTATCCCCCAACGGGCGGAGTTGGTAGCGCACGCGCAATCCCAAACAAGGCCCGTATGCACCTGCAGCGGGCCTTTTGCTTTGGGGTCAATTCACACGCTGCAAGTTTTTTCAAGTTTTTAGGAGTTCTGACCATGACCGACAAGCTCATCATTTTTGACACCACCTTGCGCGACGGCGAGCAATCGCCAGGCGCCTCTATGACGCGCGACGAAAAATTGCGTATTGCGCGTCAGCTGGAACGTCTGAAAGTGGATGTGATCGAAGCCGGTTTTGCCGCCAGTTCTAACGGCGACTTTGAGGCTGTGCAAGCCATCGCGAATACTATTAAAGATTCCACCATCTGCTCTTTGTCTCGCGCCAATGACCGCGACATCAGCCGCGCTGCCGAAGCTTTGAAGGGTGCAAATCGTGCCCGTATTCATACCTTCATCGCCACGTCGCCTTTGCACATGGAAAAGAAATTGCGCATGTCGCCCGAGCAAGTCTTGGAACAGGCCAAGCAGTCGGTTCGTTTTGCGCGCAACTTGGTCGGTGACATTGAGTTCAGTCCTGAAGACGGCTATCGCAGCGAGATGGATTTTCTTTGCCGTGTGATCGAAGCAGTGATCGCCGAAGGTGCGACAACCATCAACGTGCCCGATACCGTGGGTTACGCCGTGCCTGAGTTGTATGGCAATTTCATCAAGACCTTGCGTGAGCGTGTGCCTAACAGCGACAAAGCCATTTGGTCGGTGCACTGTCACAACGACTTGGGCATGGCTGTGGCCAACTCGCTGGCCGGTGTGAAGATCGGTGGTGCACGTCAAGTCGAGTGCACGATCAACGGTTTGGGCGAGCGCGCAGGCAATTGTTCGTTGGAAGAAATTGTCATGGCGGTCAAAACACGCAAAGACTATTTTGATTTGACGATGGGCATCGACACCAAACAAATCGTGGCTGCGAGCCGCATGGTGAGCCAAACAACGGGTTTTGTGGTGCAGCCTAACAAGGCCGTGGTTGGCGCCAATGCCTTTGCGCATGCCTCCGGTATTCACCAAGATGGCGTGCTCAAGGCGCGTGACACCTATGAAATCATGCGCGCAGAAGATGTGGGCTGGACCGCCAACAAGATTGTGTTGGGCAAACTTAGCGGCCGCAACGCTTTCAAGCAACGCTTAGAAGACTTGGGCGTGCAGATGGAAAGCGAAGCCGATATCAACACCGCCTTTGCCAAGTTCAAAGAGTTGGCAGACCGCAAGAGCGAAATCTTTGATGAAGACATCTTGGCTTTGGTGAGTGAAGAAAGCGTGATTGCAGACAAAGAGCAATTCGCGTTCGTGTCTTTGTCGCAGCACAGCGAAACGGGCGAACGGCCTCACGCCAGTGTGGTGTTCACGGTTGCAGGCAAAGAGGTGCGCGGCGAGTCTGATGGCAATGGACCTGTGGATGCCTCTTTGAAAGCCATCGAATCACATGCAAAGAGTGGTGCGGAAATGGTGTTGTATTCCGTCAATGCCATCAGCGGTTCCACTGAAAGCCAAGGTGAGGTGACGGTGCGTCTGCAAAACAGCGGTCGTGTGGTGAATGGCGTCGGTTCTGATCCCGACATCGTGGTAGCCTCAGCGAAAGCATACTTAAGTGCGCTCAATAAGCTTCAAAGTAAATCGGACCGTGTGGCAGCGCAAGGGTAAGTTTTACAGAATGTGACTTCTTATCAGTTATCTCATGTAAATCGCGCAAGTCTTTGATCTTGCGCGATTTTTTAAGTTTTGTTAGAGTATCATCAATTCTTGATTTTCAAGTTTAAGGATTTCATTTTGAAACGATTCCTACTCGCCATTTCTTTGGGTTGTTTGGCCTCTTTGTCTTCGTTGGCTGTGCAAGCTGCAACGAATCACAAACCTGCGGTTCAGAAAACAAAGAAATCGGTCGTGAAGGCGCATATTCGCAGCCAAGCAGGCAAGATCGTTGCCGCTAAACCTTCTTACGGCCAAATCGCTGGCTTGCATGCGACGGCAGACGATCTTGATTTGAAATCAAGCGTGGCTTATGTCATCGATCAAGACACACATGAAGTGTTGCTCAGCAAGAACGACCGTGCCGTTTTACCCATCGCATCGATCACCAAGCTCATGACAGGCTTGATCATCAGCGAAGCGAAACTGCCGATGGATGAGTCCATCACCATCACGCAAGATGATGTGGACACCGAAAAGGGCAGCAGCTCACGTTTGCGCGTGGGAACAACCTTGACGCGTGGTGAGTTGATGCATTTGGCCTTGATGTCCAGCGAAAACCGTGCGGCCCATGCTCTGGGGCGTACCTACCCAGGTGGCTTGTCGACCTTTGTTGGCTTGATGAACAACAAAGCCGCCCAGTTGGGTATGCGTGATACCCGCTACAGCGAACCTACCGGCTTGTCGAGCCAAAACCAATCCAGCGCCAAAGATTTGGCCACTTTGGTGTCGACGGCTTACCACGATGCCATGTTGCGTGAATTGTCGACATCACCCAGCTATCAAGTGGAAGTGGGCAAGCGCACCCTGCAGTACAACACCACGAATCGATTGGTAAAAAATCCCAATTGGGACATTGGTTTGCAAAAAACCGGTTACATCTCAGAAGCGGGCCAGTGCTTGGTTATGCAAGCCAAAATCGCAGGACGCAAGTTGATTTTGGTGTTCTTAGATTCCGCAGGCAAACTCAGCCGTATAGGTGACGCCGAGCGCGTGCGTCGTTGGGTTGAAGTGAACCACGCTTATCGCCCTCAGACTTGAAGCCAGTTGAATTAAAAAAGGCCAGCAATTGCTGGCCTTTTTTACGTCTCAAAGCGTGTTTACTTTGTCTTTGAAACCTAAAGCATGCGAGATAGCTTGGGTGGTCACTTGAAGCTTAGGCAACCATTCTTCGTCCAGTCGATCTGCGGGGGCCGAAATAGACAGTCCGGCGACTAACTTACCTTGGTCATCGTAGATGCCTGAGGCCATGCAGCGCACACCGAGTTCGAGTTCCTCGTTGTCACGGGCCACGCCGTATTGACGGGCTTTGGAAAGCTCACGTTCTAAAACAGGCAGTTGGGTGATGCTGTTGCGGGTCTGTCCGCTCAGTCCTGTTCGGGTGGCGTAGGCACGTACACGTTGCGGGTCGTCCATGGACAAGAATAATTTACCCACCGATGTCAGATGCAAGGGGGCGCGTCCACCAATGGCTCGAACCACTTGCATGCCAGAGCGCTCGCTGAACGCACGTTCGACGTACACAATTTCGTCGCCTTGGCGCACGCTCAAATTGACAGGCTGTTGAATCAATTTATGCAGTTCGCGCATGGGTTGAAAGGCCACATCGCGGACGTTGAGCCGATCTTTGACTAAATTGCCGAGTTCTAGTAACCGCATGCCCAAGCGATAACTGCCGGCCTCAGGACGGTCCACAAAACGCCCGACAGCGAGGTCGTTCAAGATGCGATGGGTCGTTGAGGGATGCAGTCCTGTTCGCTCGCTGATTTCTTTCAAAGAAATGGCTTCTTCGCGCGAGGCCAAGACGTCAATGAGCGAGAACATCCGCTCGATCACTTGAATGTTGGGAGTCGCTGGAACTGTAGATTTGCGCATGACGATATTTTACTTCGTGAAATCAAAATTCACCCATTCGCCATGATTCAGCAGTTGGAACGGCTTAAACTTGGTTTTGTAGCGCATTTTGGGGCTGTCTTCAACCCAGTAACCAAGATAAACAAATGGCAAGCCCAATTGATGCGCATATTCGATCTGCCACATGACGTTGTAAGTGCCATAACTTGCCGTGTCGTCTGGATCAAAAAAGGTGTAAACCGCTGAGAGCCCATCTTCGATCTCGTCCACGATCGACACCATTTTTAGAGCGCCGAGACTGCCATCTTGTGAGTTCGGTTCGCGAAATTCAATCAATTTGGAGTGGATGCGACTTTGCAACAAGAACTGGGCGTATTGCTCAACACTGTCTTGGTCCATGCCTCCGCCTGGGTGGCGTTCAGATTGGTAACGCTTGTAAAACGCGTAATGCTCTGCTTGGAAATGCAAAGGTAAGACTCGTGCGACCAAGTGCGCATGTTTTTTCCAAGCGCGTTTCTGACTTCGAGTGGGAGCAAATTGCGCGACTTGGACGCGTAAGGCCATACAGGCTCGGCAGCTGTCGCAATAAGGCCTGTAGGTGAATAAGCCACTGCGACGAAACCCTTGGCGAATCAATACGGAATATGCAGTGTGGTCGACTTGTTCGCTCGGTGACGCCACTTGGGATCGTGCCGTGTGCTCTGCCAAATAACTGCAGGGGTAGGGTGCCGTTGCGTAAAACTGCAAGGCTTGTGAGGGCAAGTCTTGGAGGTGGGTCATGGCTCGTGGGTTGCTGTGGCTAGGAGTTCTTGCCAGTGTATCGGCTCGAATTGCCAATTTATTGAGGGCAAATGTTGAGCAGTCGTGATGCCTGTTAGAAACGTGGATCTGTCAATTTCTTTCGCGCCCAGAGATGCCAAATGACGTGTGTTTTGTTGGCAATCGATCCAAGGTACGTGGTTCGCTTTGCCCAATGCAACGAGGCCTGCTAAAGCTATTTTTGAAGCGTCGGTTTGCAATGCAAACATGGATTCCCCAAATACCGCTCGGCCAATTGCAATGCAGTACAAACCGCCTGTGAGTTGGCCATTGACCCAAGTTTCGACACTGTGTGCAAACCCTGCTTCGTGAAGCGCCACGTAGGCATCGATCATGTCGCGCACGATCCAAGTGCCAGCTTGGCCTGCGCGCGATGCCTGCGCACAGTGTGTGATGACCTTGGCGAAATCACTGTCAATTTTGAGTTCAGCATCTGGCGATCCCATAAATTTCTGAATGGTTTTACGCAATGAACGATGAAGTCTGAAGTCCTCGGGCTTGAGCACCATGCGCGGATCGGGTGACCACCACAACACGGGTTGTCCTTCGCTGAACCACGGAAACATACCTTGGCTATAAGCTTCACATAACCGTTGTGTCGACAGGCCACCGCCTGCGGCGACCAAACCCGCGAGCTCTGTCCCTTGGGGCTGAGCCGATTCCGCGTGCGGTAGTGGCATGTCATTCTCTAACCAAGGAATGTGATTTGATGGTTTGGTCATTTAACTTTATAGCTACAGATAAATTTATTGAATATAAAAGTATTTGTTTTTTACTTTTATTAAAAAAATGATATTAAATTTAGGGTTTTCGATGTTGAATCAATGTGATTATTAGATAAAGAACTCCCTACAATCACCTTCAAGATTGTTCTTATATATTATTTAACTTGATTAACTTTCGGAGCTGTCCATGCAATTGATGTGGGTGTCTGGGCCCACCGCCTCGGTGCGGACCATTTCTATCACGGCGCGTAAAGTGCTATGGAGCGCGGGCGCTTGTGCGTTTGTGTTGGTCGCTTTTGGTGTGTTGTTGCATTTTGTGGGGTTTCGAATCGCTATCGAGTTCAGTCCCAGCTTAGCGCGAAGTCTTGGTGGTGTGACCACTGAAGCCGAGCAGCAAAAGGTGGAGGCGGGGTACCGTGACCGCTTGGATCAATTGCGTCAAACACTTAACACCACCGTGCAAGAAATTCGTCAATTAGAGGTGTTGAAAAATCGCTTCATGGACATCGCAACCCCTACCAATTTGCGTGACAAGTACACCAAAAAGGAAGAGGCCAAGGGTGGGCCTTGGGTCGCACCGCGCTACCAAAGCAATCGCGCACAGCCTTTGCATCAAGATTTATCAACCGCTTTGGATGAGTTCACCCAAACGCAAGCAGCCGTCAAGTCGCTGGCTCAAACATGGACATCGCAACTGAGTTGGCTCAATGCGTTGCCCACCGGCGTGCCCATGGGCAAAGAGTACCGAGTGACCAGTGGATTTGGAATTCGCAATGATCCGTTTACAGGTCAACTGGCCATGCATGAAGGTCTTGATTTTGTGGCCGAACTCGGTTCAAGCATTGTTGCAACGGCCGCGGGAACCGTGACGCGTTCGGGTTGGGATACGTCCTATGGCAATGTCGTCGAAATTAGCCATTTGGAAGGATTCACCACCCGTTATGCACATTTGAGCAAGCGCATCGTGGAAGAAGGCCAAAAAGTCCAACGCGGCGAGACGATCGCCCAGCTAGGCAGCACAGGGCGCTCCACAGGACCCCATTTACATTACGAAGTGATGCGCCATGATCGGGTGTTGAATCCCATGCAAGTTTTGTTGCAAACCACGGCCAGTGCTCAGTGAGCATTGCGTCATCTCACAAGGACCGTCATGTTTGAGAAACTCAAAGACAAGTCATTTACCCCTTCACAAGAGCGGTTTGACACCATCATTGGGCGTACGACACAAATTTACGGTCGACTCGTTTTGCTTGACAGTGTTCGCATTGACGGCAAAGTCACGGGCAACATTGAAACAGCCAAAGACAACAAGGTGACGGTTGCGATTGGCCACACCGGCGAGGTGTCGGGCGATATCACTGCGCATCGTGTGATGGTGGCAGGGCGCGTTGAAGGCAATATTTATGCTGCAGAACGTGTCGAATTCCACAAAGACTCGGTGGTGCAGGGGGACATTTCGTACGGCTCCATCGCTGTTGAACACGGTGCCCGTTTGCTGGGTTTGGTGATTCAAAACCCCAACAGCGTATCGGCTGCAAACAGCAATGCAGACGCTCAAAATGTCATCCGTAAAGCACAAGAAGGCAGCAGTACCTAAGACACTGCTGCGTCATCGAGGCTTAGGCAAACACCATTTTGTCGATCACGCTGCGAACACCCGGCGTATTCCATGCTGAGTTGATCGCCAAATTCTTTTCTGCCCAGCTGTGCACTTTCCCCGTTAACGTCACGGTGTCTGCATTCACCGAAACATTGATTTCTTGCGCGTCCATGGTTGCCCGACGTTTCAAGGCTGTTTCAATGTCTGTTTTTACAGCTGTCAAACTCACCTTGGGCTTGATCAAGATTTGGTTCACGATGCCACGCACACCTAGCAAGTGACGCACTGCGGCTGTCGCTACTTCTCGTTGGTAATCCCAAGTCACCTCACCTGACAGCGTGACCGTGCCGTTTTCTACCGAGATTTGAATGGCATTTTTAGGCACATTCGACTGCCACTCCAAGGCATTGGCCGCAGAAATCGCAATATCCGAATCCGTCCGTTTGGATGCATCTTTGAGTTTGACATCCATCTCAATCGCAACGGCACGAACACCGCTGACTCTTTTGACGGCGCGTTCGGCACCCCATTTCTCAGCAAAGTTTTCGACATGCCCAGAAAGTGTGACGACGCCTTGGTCAACCTCAACGCCAATGTGCGTTGCGTTCACGGAAGATTCCCAAGCCAGTTCGGCTAAAACGTCTTTTTGTAACTGTTGATCGCTTTTCATCATGGACCTTTCAAGATAAGTTTGAGAGATTGATTTTTAAAACTGCCTTACTTTTTCTTCCAAGCACCACACGCATCTCGCCATGGACTAGCGAGTGTCTTGCCACCTTTTTCTTTTGCCCGTTCAGCCATCTTTTCATGGTGCTGTTGCAGGTAGCTTTTGCATTCGTCATAGGACGTGATCTTTTCCATGTGCTCACGATGCGCCTGACGCTCTTCAGCCGTCATCAATGACCAGCCTGGCGTGAATGTTCGACCCGCACGTCCCCGAGGCCCGTGCTTGGTTGCCGCTTGACCTGCGGCAGCGCTCGCCGGTGTCTGTTTTGTTGCGGCTGGCTGATTTGTCAAATCTGTTTGGGCGTGAGCTGCATGCATCGTGGCACTGAGCAATAACCCAGAAATCAGCATCAGCGCGACATTGGATATTTGTTTGCCATGGCTATTCCGCGATACTTGATCTTGATGTGAGTTCATCTTCAATCTCCTTGTGATTTGGTTCTGAATAAGGGGGCGTCGACATCGTTGAACGTGTTGAGTTACGCCATTTTTTGCAACTGTCTGACAGTTCAACTTCTGGGTAGTGCGACATGGTTTTCAATTTGCGCTCAATCAGCGGGAGCTGAAAATATTGAAATCCACATCGGTATCGTGTGCTTGCAGAGTAAGACGGCATCATGAATATGCAGTGCTCACAACGTTGTGCATTTGTTTTGAGGTGGGCTTGCATGTGCAGAGCCTCAAAAAAACCATTCACGCTAGCAACGATGGGTCTACGGTGTTTGACATGCTGGCTGGAGTGGACATATGCGGTGCATGTGATGGTTCTTTCTTGAAAAATTGAAACTGGCAACAGCTGCGTCAATGGTGATTGACGTGTTTGTCGCTTTGAGATTCGATTCTTAATCTGCACGAAAGAACGCGCCGTGTGGTGTCACACATACACGGTGCATGAGCCTCAATGACCTCAGCGAGCAGGTATCTGCTGACCCGTGCTGATCCCCTTGATGCCGCGGTGTGTGGTCGGGGAGGGGGCTACTCGATCAATGAAGTGGGGCGTTCAATGGACGAGCCCAAAGAAAAACGCCCCGAAAGGGGCGTTTTTGTTGGCTTTATTTTTGGCGGAGCAAGCGGGATTCGAACCCGCGGTGGGCTATTAACCCACACACGCTTTCCAGGCGTGCGACTTAAACCACTCATCCATCGCTCCGAAGCCTCACATTGTAGCAGGGGGCGGGTACACTTCGGCGCTATTGTTTTGTTGATGCTTGAAACGCTCGGAGCCCCGCATGAAATTTCGCTTTCCCATCGTCATCATTGACGAGGATTTTCGTTCTGAAAATACCTCGGGCTTAGGCATTCGTGCGTTGGCTGACGCCATTGAAGGCGAAGGCTACGAGGTCATGGGCGCGACGAGCTATGGCGACTTGAGCCAGTTTGCACAACAGCAGTCTCGAGCCAGTGCATTCATCTTGTCGATTGACGATGAAGAGTTCACACCAGGCCCTGATCTTGACCCTGCCGTTTTGAACCTGCGTAACTTCATCGAAGAAGTGCGCCGTAAGAACGCGGACGTGCCGATTTATGTGTATGGCGAAACCAAAACATCGCGTCATTTGCCCAACGACATCTTGCGCGAGTTGCATGGTTTCATCCATATGTTTGAGGACACGCCTGAGTTTGTGGCGCGTCACATCATCCGTGAAGCCAAGAGCTATTTGGAAAGCGTGCAACCACCGTTTTTCAAAGCCTTGCTCGATTACGCTGAAGACGGTTCGTACTCGTGGCATTGCCCCGGCCACTCGGGTGGCGTGGCGTTTTTGAAAAGTCCTGTGGGTCAGATGTACCACCAGTTTTACGGCGAAAACATGTTGCGTGCGGACGTGTGTAACGCGGTGGAAGAGTTGGGGCAGTTGTTGGATCACAACGGCGCGATTGGCGAGAGCGAGCGCAACGCCGCGCGTATTTTCAATGCCGACCATTGCTTCTTTGTCACCAACGGCACAAGCACCTCAAACAAAATTGTGTGGCACCACACGGTGGCCCCTGATGATGTGGTGGTCGTGGACCGCAACTGTCACAAGTCGGTGCTGCACGCCATCATCATGACGGGTGCAGTGCCTGTGTTTTTGAAGCCGACGCGCAACCACTACGGCATCATCGGTCCGATCCCGCAAAGTGAATTTGAACCTGAGGCAATTCAGGCCAAGATCGCAGCCAACCCTTTGCTCAAAGGCGTGGACGCCAAGACCGTCAAGCCCCGTGTTCTGACGTTGACACAATCCACCTACGACGGCGTTTTGTACAACACTGAAACGATCAAAAAGATGTTGGATGGCTACGTTGCCAACCTGCACTTTGATGAAGCTTGGTTGCCCCATGCGGCCTTCAACCCGTTTTATGGCACTTACCACGCCATGGGTAAAAAGCGTGAGCGTCCGATGCATTCGGTCGTTTACGCCACGCAGTCAATTCACAAGTTGTTGGCCGGCATCAGCCAAGCCAGTCACGTTTTGGTGCAAGACTCGCAACAAACCAAGTTGGACCGCCATCTGTTCAACGAAGCGTATTTGATGCACACCAGCACCAGCCCGCAGTACAGCATCATTGCCAGCTGTGACGTGGCCGCCGCCATGATGGAGCCGCCAGGCGGCACCGCCTTGGTGGAAGAAAGCATCGCCGAAGCCCTCGATTTTCGTCGTGCCATGCGCAAAGTGGATGACGAGTACGGCCAAGACTGGTGGTTCAAAGTGTGGGGCCCCGATGAGTTGGTCGACGACGGCATCGGTCGCGCAGAAAGCTGGATCATCAAAGGCCAAGGCGAGTCATCCAAGTGGCACGGCTTTGGTAACTTGGCCGATGGCTTCAACATGCTCGACCCGATCAAGGCGACCATCGTGACGCCAGGTATGGACTTGGATGGCAAGTTCGACAAGTCGGGTATCCCTGCCAGCATCGTGACCAAGTTTTTGGCGGAGCATGGCGTGATCGTCGAGAAAACGGGGCTTTACAGCTTCTTCATCATGTTCACCATCGGCATCACCAAGGGCCGTTGGAACTCGTTGTTGACGGCGTTGCAGCAATTCAAAGACGATTACGACCGCAACCAACCGATGTGGCGCATCTTGCCCGAGTTCTGTCAAAAGCACCGCGCCTACGAGCGCATGGGCTTGCGCGACTTGTGCCAACACGTTCACACGCTGTACGCCAAGTACGACATTGCACGCTTGACCACCGAGATGTACTTGAGTGACCTCACACCCTCGATGAAGCCCAGCGATGCGTATGCACAAATTGCGCATCGCAACACAGAGCGTGTGGCGATTGACGACTTGGAAGGCCGCATCACCACGAGTTTGGTCACGCCATACCCACCCGGTATTCCATTGTTGATTCCTGGCGAAGTCTTCAATAAAAAAATCGTGGACTATTTGAAGTTCGCCCGCGAATTCAACTTGCAGTGTCCTGGGTTTGAAACCGATATCCACGGTTTGGTGGAAGTGGTAGGCATGGACGGCAAGAAGTCTTACTTTGCCGATTGCGTCAAAGGCTGAGCTTCTCCTTCAGTCTTGTTTCTCGTATCACCCTAGCGGCCTTGAATTTTCAAGGCCGTTTTTCTAGGTCTGGTTGAATTCGCAGAAAGCTTGCAAAGCGTGGCAGGCCTTTGTCGGTGAGTCCCCGATACCGGTACGTGACCCATTCCCCAATGGCGGGGGGCGCTTGACGGTCTTGGGCACGCAACCCCGTGCCTAACTTGAACCGTTTGCCTTGTGCTGTCTCGACCAGCAAGGCGCCCGTTTGTCCTGCATATTGCCCCGTTCCTGCCAAGTGTGCGATCACGCGGGCTTCTGCATCGTCATGGATTTTGAATTTGAGTTGATCGCTGCTTCGGCCTGATTTGTAGGTGGCATTGGCGCGGTGCAGCATCAAACCTTCGGCCCCCGCACTGACTTTGTCATTCAGCAGCTGTTTGAGCGCGGTGGCTGAGGCCACTTGTGTTTGAGCAACCGCTTCGACCCACCCCAAGCCCAGTGATGTCACCAAACGTGTGTAGGCTGGTATGCGTGTGGTGAATGTGCCTGTGTGCGTGGGTAAATCAAACACCATGAAGCGCAGTTTTTGCCAATCAGCGTCCACCGCGTGCATGTGTTGAATCACAGAGACAGCGGTGGTGAATTGGCCGCGCCCCGCCCATAACTCACCCTCAAACGGTGTGTTAGGCCAGCCTTGGGTGAACCATGCGGGCGGGTGTAACACAGTGCCGCCTCGGGTGAGCAATTGCTGCCCATCCCAGTAGCCGCGCACGCCATCGAATTTCTCGCTCACCCAAAAATCGCGTAAATCGGCGTTGACTTGGTAGGTGTTTGCCAGCCATAAGGGGGGCGGCGTTGCGGCATAGGCGCAAGGGCGCCAGAGAAAAGCCAAGGAGAAGAGGGAAAGCAAAGGGCGGCGTTGCATGCTGGCTTCTCCTTGGCGCGCATGAACGCATGCGCGAGTCGATCACAAAGCCACACCCGTGTGGCTTTTGCGCCAGCTTACTCGGCTGCGGGCTCGGCAATGCCACCTACAACTTGGCTAAATCCGCCGTCAACATAGGTAATTTCGGCGGTCACACCGGCAGCCAAGTCGCTCATCAAGAACGCAGCCACGTTGCCCACATCGGTGATGGTCACGTTGCGGCGAATGGGCGATGCCTCTGCCACCACGCTCAAAATCTTGCCAAAGCCTTTGATGCCGCTGGCCGCCAAGGTTTTGATCGGACCCGCGCTGATGCCGTTGGCGCGCAAGTTGCGGCCGCGCGCACCCAATGACTCGGCCAAGTAGCGCACCGACGCTTCCAGCGATGCTTTGGCCAAACCCATGGTGTTGTAGTTGGGCACGGTACGGATGGCGCCCAAGTACGACAGGGTCAGCACGGCTGCGTTGTCGTTCAAGTAAGGCAGGGCGGCCTTGGCCATGGCTGGAAAGCTGTAGGCGCTGATGTCGTGTGCGATCTGGAACGCTTCGCGCGACAGGCCATCCAAGAAGTCGCCGGCAATGGCTTCGCGGGGCGCGTAGCCAATGCTGTGCACGAAGCCATCAAACGTGGGCCAATGGGTCGACAAATCTTTGAACAATTGTTCGATTTGTGCATCGTTGCCAACATCACAGTCAAAAATCAGCTTAGAGTCGAAGTCAGCCGCAAATTCGGTGATGCGATCTTTGAAACGCTCACCCACGTAGCTGAATGCCAATTCGGCGCCTTGATCGTGGCACGCTTTGGCGATACCGTAAGCGATCGAGCGGTTAGACAACACGCCGGTGATCAACAATTTTTTGCCAGAAAGAAAACCTGTTTTTGTACTCATGGATGAATCGCTCCAAAAAAATCTTGCAGAATTGTCGCATGCGATTCTTGGCGTTTTTGTTGGCGATCTTTTGCGTGTCTCCCTCGTGGGCAGCCCATGCGTACGCCCAATTTGGGGACATCAAATACCCGCCTCAGTTCAAAAACTTTGACTACGTCAATCCGTTAGCCGCAAAAGGGGGCGAGTTGGTGCTGGTGCCACCGTCGCGCCTGTCGAGTTTTGACAAATACAACCCATTTACCCTCAAAGGCAATGCCGCCCCAGGTTTGGGCAGTCTGTTGTTGGAGTCGCTGCTGACCGGCACCATGGATGAGCCCGCGACAGCCTATGGTTTGCTGGCTGAAGATGTGAGTGTGGCGGCTGATCGGCGTTCGGTGCAATTTCGCTTGCGCCCCCAAGCGCGTTTCAGCAATGGCGATGTGGTCATGGCGGACGATGTGAAACACAGCTTTGAAACACTCACCAGTAAGCAAGCCGCCCCACAATTTCGGACCCTCTATGCCGATGTGACAGGGGTGGTCGTGCTCAACGCGCGCACGGTTCGCTTCGACTTCAAAAGTGCCAACCCTGAGCTGCCACTGATTGTGGGCGGCATGCCCGTCTTCAGCCGCGCGTGGGGTGTCAAGGACGGGGTGCGCCAACCCTTCGATCAAATCGTGACAGAGGCACCCATTGGCAGCGGGCCTTACAAAATTGGCCATGTGGCGTTTGGCCGAGACATCAGTTACGAGCGCGACCCAAATTACTGGGCCAAAGACCTGAACGTGCGTCAAGGCATGTTCAACTTTGACCGCATCACCTACCGGCTCTACAAAGACAACACGGCGCAACTCGAAGGTTTCAAAGCTGGCGAGTTTGACTTCATTCAGTCGTTCATCGCGCGCGAATGGGCACGCGGCTACGCGGGCAAATCTTTTGATAACGGCCAATTGATCAAACGGGAGCTCAAGCACGGCAACGCTGGGGATTTTCAAGGGTTTTTGTTCAACACCCGATTGCCCAAATTTCAAGATGTGCGCGTGCGTCAAGCCATCGGCTTGGCTATGGACTTCGAGTGGATGAACCGACAGCTGTTCTACAACGCCTACCAGCGCGTGCGCGGCTATTTTGTCGCCAGCGACTTTGAAGCCAAGGGCTTGCCCGACGCGGCAGAGTTGGCGCTGCTAGAGCCGTTGCGCAGCAAGCTGTCGCCTCAAGTCTTCAGCCAGCCTGTGCCTCTGCCTCCGTACACCAAGCTAGACCCCAAGTCTGGCGAAACCCTGCGTGACCACTTGCGTCAAGCCAAGGCCTTGTTGGCCGATGCGGGGTGGATTTACCGTGACGGTGCTTTGCGCAATGCGGCAGGCGAGGCATTCAATTTGGAGTTCTTAGACAACTCAGGTGCCATGGGCCGCGTAGTGACGCCGTTTGCCAAAAACCTCGAAAAACTCGGGTTTGTGGTGAATTACAAAGTCATCGACTTTGCGGTGCTTCAAAAGCGACTTGATGTGTTTGATTTCGAGATCATCAGCAACCGCAATGTGGGCAGTGAGTCACCGGGCACCGAATTGTTGGAGCGTTTTGGTTCGCAAGCGGCTGCGACCGAGGGCTCGGGTAACTTCATCGGCGTGCGCGATCCGGCGGTGGACGATTTGTTGGGCCATGTCACCGCGGCGAGAACGCGTCCACAGCTTATTTCTGCAGCCCGTGCGCTGGATCGCGTTCTGCGCCACGCACATTACACGGTGCCACATTGGTATGGCGGTGTGCACCGCGTGTCTTGGCGCAGCGGCAAGTTTGAACAACCGGCCATCACACCGCGCTTTTACCAACCCGAGAGTTGGGTCACCTCCACGTGGTCGGCCACTTTGGAAAATCGCGCCGCGTTAGCCGATGCTCGACGGGCGGAGCATTGAGATGATGGCCTATATTTTCAAGCGCTTGCTGCTGATGGTGCCGACCTTGTTGGGGGTGCTGTTGCTGACCTTTGCCGTCATTCAGTTTGTGCCTGGTGGGCCCGTTGAACAAATGGTGTCTCAATTGCAAGGGCGCGACAGTGGCGGCGAAGGGGCTGCGGCGGGTGGTGCGGGTTATCGAGGTCGCCAAGGCGTCGATGCCGCACGCATTGAAGAAATTAAGCAGCTTTATGGCTTTGACAAACCAGCGCCCGAGCGCTTTTGGCAAATGCTTCAACAATTTGCCCGTTTCGATTTGGGCAAGAGTTTTTATTACCCCAAAGACGTGTGGACCTTGGTGCAGGAGAAGTTACCGGTCTCCATCAGCTTGGGGTTGTGGACCTTCTTTTTGAGTTACCTCATTTCTGTGCCCTTGGGCGTGGCCAAAGCGGTGCGCTCAGGCTCACGGTTTGACACCTTGACAAGTTTGGTGGTGTTGACGGGCTATGCCATTCCTGGTTTTGTGCTCGGTGTGGCGTTGTTGGTGGTCTTTGGCGGTCAGTTGCAGTGGTTTCCTTTGCGCGGTTTGACGTCGGCCAACTGGTCTCAGCTGAGTTGGGGCGCTCGCATCGTCGATTACCTGTGGCACATCGTGTTGCCCATCACCGCCAGCGTCATGGGGGCTTTTGCAGTCACCACCATGCTCACCAAAAATGCGATGCTGGAAGAAATTCGCAAGCAGTATGTGTTGACGGCACGGGCCAAAGGCCTGTCTCAGCGCCGCGTGTTGTGGCGTCATGTGTTTCGCAACGCGCTGATCCCTTTGGTGACAGGGTTTCCCAGCGCTTTCATCGGTGCGTTTTTCACCGGCTCGCTGCTGATTGAAACTTTGTTTTCCTTGGATGGTCTGGGGCTTTTGAGCTTCGAGAGCGTGATGCGACGCGACTATCCGGTCGTTTTAGGAACCTTGTATTTGTTCACGCTGATTGGCTTGGTCACCAAACTCATCAGCGATCTTTGTTATGTCTGGGTGGACCCGCGTGTCAAATTCGACTGAACATTCTGTATCGCCCGGCAGGCGCGCGTGGCAACGCTTTCGCGCCAACCGTCTAGGGTTTGGCAGCTTGGTGCTGTTTGTTGTGTTGTTCGCCTTGAGCCTGTTGGCGGAAGTGCTGTCCAACGACAAGCCTTTGGTGGCCCGCTATCAAGGCCATTGGTACGCCCCCATTGTTCAAAACTTGCCCGAAACCACGTTTGGTGGCGACTTTGACAGCCCCACTGACTTTTTAGACCCCTTCATCCAAGCCCAGTTTGAGCAACCTGGCAATTGGGCCTTGTACCCGCCGAACCCTTACCACCACAGCACGCTGAATTACTTTGCCAAGCAGCCCAATCCTGCGCCGCCGTCGTCGGACAATTGGTTAGGCACGGACGACAGGGGGCGCGATGTGGTCGCCCGCTTGCTGTATGGCTTTCGCTTGTCGGTGCTGTTTGCCTTGGCGTTGACCTTGTTTGGCACCGTGATTGGGGTGTTGACGGGGGCTTTACAAGGCTTTTTTGGTGGCAAAACCGATTTGGCGATGCAGCGTTTCATCGAGGTCTGGAGCGCCATGCCTGAGTTGTATTTGCTCATCATCTTCAGCGCCGTGTTCGACCCGAGCGTGACCTTGTTGTTGGTTTTGTTGGGATTGTTCGGCTGGATGGGCTTGTCCGACTATGTCCGCGCCGAGTTCTTACGCAATCGCCAACTGGACTATGTGCGCGCCGCGCGTGCCTTGGGTTTGTCAAACACGCAAATTATTTGGCGTCATGTGTTGCCCAACAGTCTGACGCCTGTGGTGACCTTTTTGCCGTTTCGCATGAGCGGTGCGATTTTGGCGTTGACGTCGCTCGACTTTTTAGGCCTGGGCGTACCGCCGGGCACGCCTAGCTTGGGCGAGTTGTTGGCGCAAGGTAAAAACAACATCGATGCGTGGTGGATTTCCTTGTCCACGTTTGCGGTTTTGGTGGTCACCCTGATGTTGCTGACCTTCATGGGCGATGCTTTGCGCGATGCGCTTGACCCTCGAAAGGCCAACGCATGAATTTGCCATTGCTTCAAGTGCGTGACCTGCATGTGCGTTTCGGTGCGAACGATGTGGTGCGAGGCGTCAGTTTCAGCCTCAAGTTGGGCGAGAAATTGGCACTGGTGGGCGAGTCGGGGTCGGGCAAAAGTGTCATGGCTTTGAGCCTGGTCAAGCTCGTGGAAGGTGCCCAACTCTCGGGACGCTGTTTGTGGACAGAACAAGATGCCCTTGGCGCATTGCCCATCGGCTCGGAAAGCGTTTCAGACAGCGCCTCTGTCCATGCCTCAGAGCATCCAGCTTCAGAGCGTTTTGCCCCCCAAATTCTCGACTTGGTCAAACTCTCCGAGCGTGAACTGGTGCCCATCCGCGGGCAAGACATCGCGTATGTGTTTCAAGAGCCGATGACCGCTCTCAACCCACTGTTCACGGTGGGAGACCAAATTGCCGAGGTTTTGCAAGTCAAGCGTGGCATGCGACGTGCGCAGGCTTGGCAAGAGGTGTTGGTTTTGTTGGATCAAACAGGAATTCCCGAACCTGCGCGGCGTGCGTTGGCCTATCCGCACCAGCTCTCCGGTGGTCAGCGTCAGCGTGTGCTGATTGCCATGGCGCTGGCATGCCGACCTCGTTTGTTGGTCGCTGATGAGCCGACCACGGCACTGGATGTGACCTTGCGTGGGCAAATTTTGGATTTGTTGGACAGTTTGCAGCAGCGCTACGGCATGGCGGTGCTGCTGATTTCGCACGATTTGACGGCTGTTCGCCGTTTTGCCGACCGTGTCTTGGTCATGGAGCGTGGCTTGGTGGTGGAAGAGGGGGCGACAGCGGCCGTTCTCGATAAGCCTCAGCATCCTTACACCCAAAAACTATTGAACAGCCAGCCCATGCGTGATGTGCCTGTGCCACTCAGCGACGCGCCTGTGGTGATGCAAGCACAAGGCTTGCGTGTGAGCTACCCCGTGCCTCGTGCGGGGTGGCGTGGCTGGTTCGGGCGTGGGGAGTTTGTGGCGGTGCAAGGGGCTGACTTTGCCTTGTCAGCCGGTCAGACCCTGGGGGTGATGGGCGAGTCAGGGTCGGGCAAGTCCAGTTTGGCACTGGCGGTTTTGGGGCTCATCCCAAGCCAAGGGCGTTTGGCTATGGATGGGCAGTCTTGGTCTGGACGCGCGGCGGCTGATTTGAATCTGCGGCGTCGGGTGCAGGTGGTGTTCCAAGATCCATTTTCGTCACTGTCGCCGCGCATGACGGTTCAGGAATTGGTGTCTGAAGGCTTGGCGCTGCATTTTCCTGAGCTGGATGCTTTGGGTCGTTTACGTCGTGTTTTGTTCGCGCTGTCAGATGTTGGGTTGACCGAATCTGAATTTAGCGGCTTGTTGCAGCGTTATCCCCACGAGTTTTCAGGCGGTCAGCGTCAACGCTTGGCCATTGCACGCGCCTTGGTGGTTCAGCCGCAAATTCTGGTGCTCGATGAGCCCACCAGTGCCTTGGATGTCACCACCCAAAAGCAAGTGCTGCAACTGTTGCAGCAACTGCAAAAACAACGGGGGTTGAGTTACTTTTTGATTACCCACGATGTCGCCGTGATTCGAGCCATGGCGCACCAGGTGATGGTCATGCAATCCGGCCATGTGGTCGAGGCGGGCCCCGTGGATCAAATCTTGCAAGCCCCTCGGGAGTCGTATACCCAACTTTTGGTGAGCGCGTGAAAGAGAAAATCAGCTAAACCCTTGAGAATCAAGCATTTAGACGCTACAATCGCAGCTTCACGACCAAACGGGCGGGTAATTACCGCCCGTTTTTTTTGGTCGATCGTTTTTTGACCCCCACCTTTTGAAGGCTTTTTGTCGACGTGAGCTTGCAGCAAACAGTAGAACAAACCGTGACCGGCTTAGGTTACGACCTGGTTGAGATTGAACGCTCAGCCGGTGGGCTTTTGCGCATCACCATCGACTGGCCGTGGCAGCCAGATGCGCCCGCGCAGATGATCAACGTGGAAGATTGTGAGCGCGTGACACGCCAGCTGCAATTTGCACTTGAAGTGGATGGCGCTGATTACAAGCGGCTCGAGGTGTCCTCGCCCGGTATTGACCGTCCTTTGCGCCATTTGGCCGACTTCGAGCGTTTCGTGGGTGAAGAGATTGATGTCACGCTCAAAGTGCCAATGGGTGTGGCCGCTGCAGGGCAGGTGTCTGCCAATCGTAAAAAATTCCGAGGTGTCCTTGAGCGCACCGAAGACGGCCAAGGTTGGCAAATTACATGGCGTGATGCTGTGAATGCCAAGCCAGGTCAAAAAATCAGTAAAAAAAGAGCCGAAACCCCGCTGCATGCACTGGGTTTCACGCTGGATGAGTTGCGCGAAGCACGTCTGGCCCCGATTGTGGATTTCAAGGGCAGACAGCCCCGTTGAATTTTGGTCTTGAGAAGGAGTAGTCGTCATGAACCGCGAAATGTTGATGTTGGTTGAAGCCATCTCGCGCGAGAAAAACGTCGAGCGCGATGTGGTGTTTGGTGCAGTTGAGTCTGCCTTGGCACAAGCCACCAAGAAGTTGTATGAAGGTGAAGTGGACATTCGCGTGGCCATGGATCGCGATACTGGTGACTACGAAACTTTCCGCCGCTGGTTGGTGGTGCCCGATGAGGCAGGTTTGCAAAACCCAGAAGCCGAAGAGATGTTGATGGACGCGCGTGAGCGCGTGCCTGAAGCCGAAGAAGGCGAGTACATCGAAGAAGCCATTGAGTCGTTGCCGATTGGCCGTATTGGTGCGATGGCTGCCAAGCAAGTCATTTTGCAAAAAATTCGTGATGCAGAGCGCGAGATGTTGCTCAACGACTTCATGTCGCGTGGCGACAAGATTTTCGTGGGCACCGTCAAGCGCATGGACAAGGGCGACATCATTGTCGAGTCGGGTCGCATCGAAGGCCGTCTGCGTCGCAGCGAAATGATCCCCAAAGAGAACCTCCGCAGTGGCGACCGTGTGCGCGCCATGATCATGGAAGTGGACTTGACCTTGCGCGGCGCGCCCATTATCTTGTCGCGTTCAGCACCTGAGTTCATGGTGGAGTTGTTCCGCCACGAGGTGCCTGAGATTGAGCAAGGCATGTTGGAAATCAAATCGTGCGCCCGTGATGCGGGTTCGCGCGCCAAGATCGCCGTGGTGTCTCATGACAAACGTGTGGACCCCATCGGTACCTGCGTTGGCGTGCGTGGCACCCGCGTGAACGCTGTGACCACCGAACTCGCTGGCGAGCGTGTGGACATCGTGTTGTGGAGCGAAGATCCTGCTCAGTTCGTGATTGGTGCTCTGGCACCGGCCAACGTCAGCTCCATCGTGGTGGACGAAGAAAAGCACGCCATGGACGTGGTGGTGGATGAGGAAAACCTCGCTATCGCCATCGGTCGTGGTGGCCAAAACGTGCGTTTGGCTTCTGAATTGACGGGTTGGCGCATCAACATCATGGATGCGGCTGAATCGGCTCAAAAACAAGCGGACGAAACCCACACCATCCGTGCCTTGTTCATGGCCAAGTTGGACGTGGACCAAGAGGTGGCTGACATCTTGATCGAAGAAGGTTTCACCAACCTCGAAGAAGTGGCCTACGTGCCATTGCAAGAGATGCTCGAAATCGAGAGTTTCGATGAAGACACCGTGAACGAGCTGCGCACACGTGCCAAGGATGCGCTGCTTACGCTGGAAATTGCACGCGAAGAGAGTGTCGAAGAAGTTTCGCAAGATTTGCGCGACCTTGAGGGCCTGAATGTTGAGCTCATTGCCAAGTTGGCTGAGGGCGGCGTCCATACCCGTGACGATTTGGCCGATTTGGCCGTAGACGAGCTCACCGCCATCACTGGTCAGAGCGAAGAAGAGGCCAAAGCCATGATCTTGAAGGCACGTGAACATTGGTTCACGGGTCAAGAGTAACGGTCATGGAGAGGAACACCACATATGTCAAGTACGACCGTCGCTGAATTTGCCAGCGAACTTAAAAAACCTACCGATACCTTGCTCGAGCAGCTCAAAGCTGCGGGCGTGTCGAAATCATCGGCCAGCGATGCGCTGACCGATGGTGACAAACAAATGCTCTTGAGCCATTTGCAAGCCAGCCACGGCACGGTGTCTGCCGAACGCAAGAAGATCACCTTGGTCAAAAAATCGACCAGCGAGATCAAGCAAGCGGATGCCACAGGCAAAGCCCGCACCATCCAAGTGGAAGTGCGCAAGAAACGCACCTTCGTCAAGCGCGATGATGACGTGAGCGAAACGCCTTCTGCGCCTGAAGTGTTTGAAGAAGCTGCGGCCCCTTCGATCGACCATGCCGAGTTGGCACGTCGTGAAGAAGAAGCCCGCCGTCAAGCCGAGTTAATTCGTCGCCAAGAAGAAGAGTTGGCCGAAAAGCGCCGTGTTCGCGAAGCACAAGAAGCTGCTGAACGCGCCAAAGCCGAAGAGGCTAAGGCTGCTGCAGACGCTGCGCAAGCTGAAAAAGCAGCCGCTGCTGCCAAAGCTGCAGCCAAAGAGAACCCCCCTGTTGTGGGCGCCCGTGTCTACGCTGAAACCAAGCCTGCTGCGCCTGTCGCACCCGCTGCACCTTCGCAAGCCCAAATCGATGCGCAAGCCTTGGTGGAAGCCAAAGCTGCGGCCGCTGAAACGGCACGCCTAGAAGCCGCTGCCGCTTCCCAAGCACGTGCCGATGAAGATGCCGCACGCGCCAAAGATTTGGACTCACGTCGTCGCAAAGCCTTGGCCGAAGCCGAAGCCATTCGCTTGATGATGAGCACCCCTCAAAAGGTGTTGGTTGCTAAAAAGCCCGAGCCTGTGGTGGACCCTAAAGCGGCCATCAAAGGTACCTTGCATAAGCCTGCTGGCACGCCTGGTGCTGCGCCACGTCCTGGTACTGCACCCGCTGCAGCCACGACGACGCCTGGTAATAAAGAAGTCAAGAGCGCGAAGTTGTCGTCCAGCTGGGCTGACGACCAAGCGAAGAAGAAAGCCATCAAAACACGTGGTGACAGCAGTGGCGGCGTTGGCCGTAACAGCTGGCGTGGCGGCCCACGTGGCCGTCGTGAACGCGGTGGTCGCGATGACGACCACAGCGCATCCGTGCAAACAGAAGCACGTGTGCTGGAAGTTCACGTGCCAGAAACCATCACCGTGGGTGAGTTGGCGCACAAGATGGCGATCAAAGCCTCTGAAGTGATCAAACAGCTGATGAAGCTGGGTCAAATGGCCACGATCAACCAGCCTTTGGACCAAGACACTGCCATGATTTTGGTGGAGGAGTTGGGCCACAAAGCGGTGGTTGCAGCGTTGGACGATCCTGAAGCCTTCACGGAAGAAGAAGCATCCGCACATCACGCTGAATCCTTGACACGCGCCCCCGTGGTGACGGTCATGGGCCACGTGGACCACGGTAAAACTTCTTTGCTTGACTACATCCGTCGCGCCAAAGTCGCGTCGGGCGAAGCTGGCGGCATTACCCAACACATTGGCGCCTACCACGTGGAAACACCACGCGGCATGATCTCTTTCTTGGATACGCCCGGTCACGAGGCCTTCACGGCCATGCGTGCACGCGGTGCCAAAGCCACCGACATCGTGATTTTGGTGGTGGCAGCGGACGACGGCGTGATGCCTCAAACCAAGGAAGCCATCAAGCATGCGAAAGCAGCCGGTGTGCCGATCGTGGTGGCGGTGAACAAGATTGACAAACCAGGTGCGAACCCAGAGCGCGTCAAAGGCGAGTTGGTGTCTGAAGAAGTCGTGCCCGAAGAGTTCGGTGGCGATTCACCTTTCGTTTTGGTCTCGGCCAAAACCGGTGCTGGTATTGACGAGTTGCTCGAGCAAGTGCTCTTGCAGGCCGAAGTGCTCGAACTCAAAGCGCCTGTCGACGCCATGGCCAAAGGCTTGGTGATCGAAGCACGTTTGGACAAAGGTCGTGGTCCTGTGGCCACGGTGCTGGTTCAGTCCGGTACGCTCAATGTGGGCGACGTGGTCTTGGGCGGTCAAACTTATGGCCGCGTGCGTGCCATGCTGGATGAAAACGGCAAGGCCATCAAATCTGCGGGTCCTTCAATTCCTGTGGAGATTCAAGGTCTCACCGAGGTGCCACAAGCCGGTGATGAATTCATGGTCATGTCTGACGAACGTCGTGCCCGTGAAATCGCCACCTACCGTGCGGGTAAGGTGCGTAACACCAAGCTGGCCAAGCAACAAGCGTCGAAGTTGGAGAACATGTTCTCTGACATGACGTCTGGCGAAGTCAAATTGCTGCCCATCATCGTCAAAGCCGACGTGCAAGGTTCGCAAGAAGCTTTGGCAGCATCGCTGCTCAAGTTGTCGACGGCCGAAGTCAAAGTTCAGTTGGTGTACGCCGCAGTCGGTGGCATCAGCGAGAGCGATGTGAACTTGTCGATTGCGTCCAAGGCCGTGATCATTGGTTTCAACACCCGTGCCGATGCCGGCGCGCGCAAGTTGGCCGAGAGCAATGGCGTTGACATTCGTTACTACAACATCATTTACGACGCGGTGGACGAACTCAAAGCGGCCATGTCCGGCATGCTCACACCCGACAAGAAAGAAGAAGTCATCGGTACCGCCGAGATTCGCCAAGTGCTGCGCGTCAGCAAGATTGGCGCGATCGCGGGTTGTATGGTCACTTCGGGCGTGGTGCGTCGTTCGGCCAAGCTGCGTTTGTTGCGCAACAACGTGGTGATCTTCACTGGCGAACTCGACAGCTTGAAGCGTTTCAAAGACGATGCCAAAGAAGTCAAAGAGAACTTCGAGTGCGGTTTGACCGTCAAGAACTACAACGACATTGTCGAAGGCGACGTGTTGGAATTCTTCGAAATCAAAGAGGTTGCACGTACGCTGTAAAGCGCGATTTGTATGGCACGTAAACCGAGCAGCACCCCCAACCGCAGCTACCAAGTGGCCGACCAGATCCAACGCGATCTGGCCGAGTTGATCGCGCGCGAGTTGAAAGACCCGCGCGTGGGCATGGTCACGTTGCAAGGCGTGGAAGTCACGCCCGATTACGCCCATGCCAAAGTGCATTTCAGCGTCCTGACCGGTGATCCCGTGAAAACAGGCGAGGGCTTGAACCAAGCTGCAGGTTTCTTGCGCAATGGTTTGTTCAAGCGCTTGCACATTCACACGGTACCCACCTTGCATTTCGTGTACGACCGCACGCCTGAGCGAGCCTCGGACATGAACGCCTTGATTGCCAAGGCGGTCGCCTCCAAAGCAAAGGACGATTGAGCATGAATGCGCCCCGCACCAGGGTGCAGCGTCGCCCTGTACACGGGGTGTTGTTGCTTGATAAACCCTACGGACTCTCCAGCAACGACGCCTTGCAAAAGGCGAAGTGGTTGTTGCGCGCCGAAAAAGCGGGTCATACAGGCACCTTGGATCCTTTGGCTACAGGCGTCTTGCCCTTGTGCTTTGGCGCAGCGACCAAATTCAGCCAGTTGCATTTGGATGCGGACAAGTCTTACGAAGCCATTGCTGTGCTTGGGATTCAAACCAGCACCGGTGACCTCGAAGGTGACGTTGTTCTTGAAAAGCCTGTGGATTTCACGTCCGAGCAATTGCGCGCTGTGCAAGCTCAATTCACGGGGCCAATCAGCCAAGTACCACCGATGTACAGTGCCTTGAAAAAAGATGGCAAAGCCTTATATGACTACGCACGCGCAGGCATTGAGGTTGAACGCGATGCGCGTCAGGTCACGATTCAAGCGCTGAAGCTCGAAGAGATTGAACCTGAGAATGACCGTCGCCGTCTGAAGATCGAGGTCACTTGCAGCAAAGGCACCTACATCCGTACTTTGGGCGAAGACATCGCCATTGCTTTGGGCACCTGTGCGCATTTGAGCGCCTTGCGCCGTACTGTCACCGGTCCTTTTGTGGCCAGTCAGTGCATCACTGTGGCTGAATTAGAGGCCCTTACCGAACAAGCGCGTGAAGCGCGCCTGTTGCCCGTCGATGCGTTGCTCGACGGTCATACCCCCGTCACCTTGCCCCCAGAAGATGCGGGCAGATTCTTAAGCGGTGTGCGCCGCCGTGGCCCTTGGCCCGACAGTGCGCACATGGCTGTGTACGGCCAGACGCCGCATACCCTGTTGGGTACTGCGCACGTCACGGCTGGTGAACTGATTCCCGGGCGCTTGTTGAGCCCGATCGAAATTCAATCAATATTGGAGTGTCAAGCATGAGTAAACAAATCCGTAACATCGCCATCATCGCCCACGTTGACCATGGCAAAACCACCATGGTTGACCAGTTGCTGCGTCAATCCGGCACCTTCGCCGATCACGAAAAAGTGGTCGACACTGTGATGGACAACAACGCCATCGAACGCGAGCGCGGCATCACCATCTTGGCCAAGAACTGTGCCGTGAGCTGGGAAGGTACCCACATCAACATCGTTGACACCCCAGGTCACGCGGACTTCGGTGGTGAAGTCGAGCGCGCTTTGTCCATGGTGGACGGTGTGGTGTTGTTGATTGATGCGCAAGAAGGCCCCATGCCTCAAACGCGTTTCGTGACCAAGAAGGCTTTGGCCTTGGGTCTGCGCCCCATTTTGGTGGTCAACAAAGTGGACAAGCCTGGTGCGCGTCCTGACTTCGTGGTCAACGCCGCGTTTGACTTGTTTGACAAACTCGGCGCCACCGACGAACAACTCGATTTCCCTGTGGTCTACGCTTCAGGTATCAACGGCTGGACGTCTTTGGAAGAAGGCACGCCCGGCGAACAGTGGGGTCCCGACATGTCGGCCCTGTTCAACACCGTGTTGAAGCACGTGCCTGCCCAAAAGGGTGACCCTGCCGCACCTTTGCAATTGCAAATTTCTGCGCTCGACTTTTCGACCTTCGTGGGTCGTATCGGTGTGGGCCGTATCAGCCAAGGCACGATCAAGCCACAAATGGACGTGGTGGTCATGGAAGGCCCAGATGGCAAAGCCATCAAAGGCCGTGTCAACCAAGTGCTCAAGTTCCAAGGTTTGGACCGGGTGCAAGTGACCGAAGCCGGTCCTGGCGACATCGTGTTGATCAACGGTATTGCTGACTTGAACATCGGCGTGACCGTGACCGATGTTGTCAATCCAGCACCTTTGGCCATGTTGAAGGTGGACGAGCCAACATTGACCATGAACTTCTGCGTGAACACCAGCCCCTTGGCCGGTCGTGAAGGCAAGTACGTGACCAGCCGCCAAATCTGGGACCGCCTGCAAAAAGAACTGCAACACAACGTGGCTTTGCGCGTCAAAGAGACGGACGAAGAAGGTATCTTCGAAGTCATGGGTCGCGGCGAACTGCACTTGACCATTTTGTTGGAAAACATGCGCCGTGAAGGCTACGAATTGGCTGTGTCTAAGCCACGCGTGGTGTTCCGTGACATCGACGGTGTGCGCCATGAGCCTATCGAAATGGTGACGGCTGACATCGAAGAAACCCATCAAGGCGGCGTCATGCAGGCTTTGGGTGAGCGCAAAGGTGAACTCGTGAACATGGAGCCAGATGGCCGTGGTCGCGTTCGCTTGGAATACCGCATTCCTGCGCGTGGTCTGATTGGTTTCACCAACGAGTTCTTGAACTTGACCCGTGGTTCCGGTTTGATCTCCAACATCTTCGACAGCTACGAGCCACACAAGGGTGACATCGGTGGTC
>Ga0213920_1000084_pt1 | contig 103184 bp, 97 predicted proteins | sample McNCre1117MG_FD_161054 | JGI IMG/M metagenome (GOLD analysis project Ga0213920, IMG submission 161054) | Freshwater microbial communities from McNutts Creek, Athens, Georgia, United States - 11-17 MG | ecosystem: Environmental > Aquatic > Freshwater > Creek | place: USA: Georgia | collected...
ATGCGCGCGGAGCAAATGGAGCTGCAACAAAACGCCTTTGCCAAACAGCAAGACAAGATTGCGCATTTGCAAAAGTTCATTGCACGCTTCAAGGCCAAGGCCAGCAAAGCCAAGCAAGCGCAAAGCCGCGTCAAGGCTTTGGACCGCATGGAAAAAATTGCGCCTTTGTTGGCCGAGGCCGACTTCAGCTTCGAGTTCAAAGAACCCGCCAACTTGCCCAACCCCATGCTGAGCATGCAAGGCGTGAGCGTGGGCTACCCTGCCCCTGCCGACGCACCGGCGGGCACGCCACCCACGGTCATCGTGCACAACGTCAGCCGCTCGGTGCTGGCGGGCCAGCGTATTGGCATCTTGGGCGCCAACGGCCAAGGTAAATCGACGCTGGTCAAAACCATTGCGCGTGACTTGGGCGCTTTGGGCGGTGAAGTGACCGAAGGCAAAGGCCTGAACATCGGCTACTTTGCGCAGCAAGAACTCGACGTGTTGCACCCTGCAGACAACCCGCTCGACCACATGATTGCGTTGGCAAAAAAACTCACCACCGACGGCAAGCTGGCAGGCCAAGCCACACGCGAGCAAGACTTGCGCAGCTTCTTGGGCCAGTTCAACTTTGGTGGCGACATGGTCAAGCAAGCCGTGGGCAGCATGAGCGGTGGCGAAAAAGCCCGCTTGGTGTTGTGCATGTTGGTGTGGCAACGCCCCAACCTCTTGCTGATGGACGAGCCCACCAACCACTTGGACTTGGCCACCCGCGAAGCGCTGAGCATGGCGCTGAACGAATTTGAAGGCACTGTGATGCTGGTCAGCCACGACCGTGCGTTGTTGCGTGCGGTGTGTGACGAGTTCTGGATGGTGTCACGCGGTGGCGTCGAGCCCTTTGACGGCGACTTGGACGACTACCAACGCTACCTGCTCGACGAAGGCAAACGCTTGCGTGCTGAGGCTGTGGCTGCGGCCAATGCAGCGGCGCTCAAGCCTGCTGTTGTTGCGCCTGTGGCTGAAGTGGCAACACCTGTCGTGCAAGCTGCTCCGCCCGTGGTGAACACGAATTCGCCTGCGGCGAAGGCCGCTGCACCTATCGCCTCTCGCGACCAACGCAAAGAAGACGCACAACTGCGCAAAGACATCAACGAGAAAAAACGCCCGTTGAAAAAAGAGTTGGATGGCGTGGAAAAAACCATGGCCACGCTGGAGTCAGAGAAAACGGCTCTGCACGACAAACTTGCCACGCCCTTGCCCCCCGCCGACATCGCTGAAGCAGGCAAACGCCTCAAAGCGGTAGAAGATGAACTGGCTCAGTTAGAGCTGCGTTGGCTAGAGCTGACTGAGGCGATGGACGCGATTGAAGCCGCCATGGCTTAAGCCGTGGGTCTGACAAACTTCATTCTGCTTTCACGTTGGCGGCCTTGATGACCTTGCCCCATCGCTCGTACTCGGTCTTGATGTAATCCGAAAACTCGGCTGGCGATTTGTTGGGGTGCACCGATGCCCCGATCGCCGCAAAGCGGTCTTGCACCTCTTTGTTGTTCAGCCCCTTGGCGATGGCGACTTGTATTTTCTGAACAATGTCAGCGGGTGTGCCCGCTGGGGCACCCAAACCAAACCATGGCGACACCACCAACCCCGGATAGCCCGACTCTTTCGCTGTCGGGACGTTGGGCAATTGTGGCGAGCGTTTGTCAGACAACACTGCAAGCGCCTTGATGCGGTCTGCTTTGATTTGCGGCATCGCCACAACCAATGAGCTTTGAAAGTCGAGCAATGTTGAGCCGCCAATCAGATCTTGAATTTGCTGCGTCGCGCCTTTGTAAGGCACATGGTTGAGTTTGGTGCCCGACTGCATCTGAAACAACTCGGCGGCTAGATGCGGAACGGTGGCCACGCCCGGTGTGCCATATGCCAACTTTTCGGGGTTGGCTTTGGCGTAGTGGGTCAGCTCGGCGAGCGTGTTGAAGGGCGCGTTGTTGTTGGCAACCACGATGGGGGTCATGGAGACCATGTTGCTGATCGGCGCAAAGTCTTTGAACGTGTCAAAAGGCGCGTTACCTAAGTGCGGTGCAATGGCCACAGTGATGACCAGCAAGCCAATTGTGTAGCCATCAGCCGGTGCTTTGGCCAAAACACCATGACCCAAGGCGCCATTGCCACCAGGCCTGTTTTCAACAATGACAGGTTGTTTGAATTCTTCTCGCAGGATATTCGCGGCTTCTCGTCCGACAAGATCGGTGGGGCCACCGGCCGGAAACGGCACGATCAATCGAATGGGTTTGTGAGGCCAGTCTTGTGTTTGTGCCAAGACTGGGCCGAGACAAAAGCTCACGATGAGACTAAGGATGAGTTTTTTCATAAATGTCTTTTTTCTGCCGTTCATGCGTCTTGATGGCAAGCGCAGTTGATTCGACGAGATTAGACAGCCATCAACAAGTGTGTAAACCCGCGGATTTGCCCACTGAATTGCGCGCTGCACCAAATGATGGCCGGAAACGAGCACAGCCATGCCCAGAAAAATCGGTTCAAGCCGAAGAACCAAAACACCAAAAAGTGAAAGAGTGCAGCCACGCTACAGAACACGACGGCTAAGCGTGGGTCGATCAGGCTCAAGGGAAACAAAATTTCCCAAACCATGAAGGCCCAAGAACCCAGCATGGCCAGCCATTTGTTGCGAAGCACATGCGTGGCGGGCAGCGGCCCATAAATTGCCCCGTTTAAAAAGATGCTCATGGCAGAACCGTTGCGCCACTCAGGCCGCAACACTTTCACCGAGCCCGACATGAAATACGACGTGATGGACTGAATGGCGATGTACCAAAAACCTGCAAACCATCCCAATGGCACCAGGCCCAATGCGCCCAGCACTTGCGAGATCAGCAACCCCGTCAACACCACCAAGGTCATGAAGTCGCTGCCACCATTGAACGCACCGCGCCAACGGATGAGGATCAGCAAGTTGCCTAAAAACAAGAACCCAATCAGCGGCAACGATGCCCCTTGCAGAGCCAACACCACAGCGCCCAGCAAACGCAACAGCAAATGAAATTGGTGCACACGCGGCTTGAACAACACATCGAGCACCGCACGCGCAGGCGCATTAGGAATATCGGCACGTTGCAATGACCAAGACCACAAGCCCTCGTTGCGCGTCGCCTTGCCCATGCGCAAATATTCCAGTGTTTGAATCAACAAACTCCAAGCAAACAAAATTTCAGTGGCGCGAATAGCGATCAGCATGCGACCACCGGCGACGTCATCATCACTTGCGTGTCTACAGTTCCTGAGCGCCCATCGAGCACCATGCGCAGCTCAAACTGGCTGTGGGTGAAGTGGGGGTCACGCGCACGCAGCACTTGTTCGACCAAGCGGGACACCATGGCAAATGTCACCAAATCGCGGGGATCTGCGCCCTCAGGCAAGTCATACAAATCGGCCCAAAAATGATCCACCAAATTTTGTTGCGCCAGTCCTAAATTGGTATCGGGGTTGTGCACCAGATGGTGCAAGCGCCTGATGCGGCGCGGGTAAATCAGCAGCCAATCCGACCACTGTAATTCGCCAGAGGGTGACGACACCGCAGAACGTGCGTACAGGTGCGGCACATGCCCCACGGCGTGAAAAAACTTCCAATTAGGGAAAAATGCCCGCAATAAAAACAGCCAAGGCCCTTTGATAATGGGACTCTTCAGCAGCAAGGTGGCCAGCAACACCAAAAAATAGAAGACAAATAAAAGTTCTGTCATGTGTGCACGCAGATGCAGGAATATCTGATGCCGATATGATGCCTGCTCCGTGCAATGAGCAGGCTTTAAAAAGCAAAAAGGGTTAGCAAATTTCTTTGCTAACCCTTAAATACTTGGTGGGACCAGCGGGGGTCGAACCCACGACAAACGGATTAAAAGTCCGCTGCTCTACCAACTGAGCTATGGTCCCATCACGCCTTGCATACAGTATTTACTGTGTACCCTGCGAAGACCTAAAGTATAACGCTATTTTTGCTGTTTTGCCAATGGGCGAGAAGAAATTTCATCAATTATCCAACCCGCCGCACACTGGCCAAACGTCGCGGTCACGCTGACCACCGAACCATAGCCATGACAGTTCAATGTGCCATCGCCTTCAAGGGCGCAGCTGGCATCGGGGGGCGCAACGGCTTCACGGCTGAAGACGCATGCCACCCCTATTTTTTTACCCTCGCGTGCCGCGCCGTGTTCCTTACGCAAGCGATAACGCAGTTGCGCCAACAGCGGATCGTGTGTGGTCAGTGACAAATCGTCGATGTCCACTTTGTGGGCATGACGCTTACCACCGGCCGCGCCCACACTGATGAACAAGCGTTTGTGTTTCATGGCCCAAGCTGCCATGGCCGTTTTGGCTTTGACCTGATCGCAGGCATCAATCACCGCATCGACCGTGTCAATGGCGGCACCCAAAAGACTCGGCCAATTCCCAGGCTCAACAAAATCGTCGATGCATGTCACTTGGCAATCGGGGTTGATGTGGGTGATGCGCTCACGCATCGCCTGCACTTTGGCCATACCAACCGTGGTGTCGAGCGCATGAATTTGTCGATTGATGTTGGACTCCGCCACATGGTCCAAGTCGATCAGCGTCAAGCGCCCCACGCCACTTCGGGCCAATGCTTCAGCCGTCCAAGAGCCAACGCCACCAATGCCAACCACCACCACATGGGCATCGCGAATGCGTTGCGCACCTGTGACGCCATAGAGTCGATCTAAACCACCAAAGCGGCGCTGCTGCAGATCTGGGTCAACCACAGTAGCTGGCTTCCATGCGTGCAGCTTGCTGGCGCAACGCCACGACAGCACCGACCAAAATAGCCGCGACCGCCACAAATGCGTTCAGGCTAAGGGTGGACATGCCACTCAAGCCTTGGCCAAACGTGCAACCCATGGCCGTCACGCCCCCCACGCCCATGAGCACGCTGCCCATCAAGTGGTTTGCCAAGTCACGCTGATTGGCAAAGCCTTCCCAGCGAAAAGTCTTGCTCAACAAGGCCGAGGCTGCGGCGCCACAAATGATGCCCACCACCGACACAACACCCGCAGTCAGCAACTTCGATTTGTCGCTGAAAAACATCAACCAATCCAAAGTGTGGGCCACAGGCGCGACAAACGTCAGGGCCTCAATGCGCCCCGAATTGGTTGCCACATATACGGGCTCTAAGGTTTCGGGATGCTCTGCAACAAAACCAAAATGTCCGCTGATCCACCACAAGGCCACCACAATGGCGCCCACACCGAAACTGGCGAGCAAATTGTCTGCGCGCCAGAAATCTTTGTGACGCAAAGCCAGTGCCAAAAACACCGACCCTAAGACAAAACCGGCATACACGGCAGCGGCATCGGGGCTGACGCCCAACACAGCGCCCAGCAGCGTCCCCAGATGCGCACCGCTAGGCATGTCTAACGCCACCGCATCAACGGTGTTCACACGCACCACCGCAGTAATGCCTTTGAGCGTGGCAAAGGCACTCACGCCCATCACCACAAACACCACCACCGACTTCAGGTTGCCGCCCCCGATACGCACCAAGGTTTTGTTGCCACAACCTGATGAAATGACCATGCCATAACCGAACATGAAGCCACCCACCAACGTCGACAACCAAATGAAGCGCGATCCAGCATACAAAGTTTTGGTGGGGTCGATTTGACCTGAGCCGGACAAGGCGGCAAAACCGATCATGACCACGCCCAATGCCGCCATCCATTGGCGCGCACGCGTCCAGTCGCCCATATTCACCACATCAGACACCGCACCCATGGTGCAAAAGTGCGTGCGTTGGCTGATCACGCCCAACACAAATGACATCAAAAAAAAGGCCGCAAGGACCTGTTGGGTGAGTGCCTGAATATCGTTCATTTGAGTTTGCTCAGGCGTTCGCGGGCAGCGCTGGCGGCCTCGGATGTTGGGTAGGTCTTGATGACTTCTTCAAAGGTCTTGCGCGCTGCCTTGATGTCTTTCAATTCCAACTGGCAATTTGCCACCGACAGCATGGCTTCGGGGGCGCGCACGTGGTTGGGTGAGCCGACCAAAAGCACGGAGAAGTTGCGGATCGCTTCCTTGTAGTCGCGGTTGGCGTATTGCGCATTGCCTAACCAAAACAAAGCTGTGCTGGCGTAACCGCTTTTGGGGTAACGACGGATGAAGTCGCCCAAACTGGCACTGGCCGCGGTGAAGTCGCCTTTGCGAAACACCGCCACAGCGTCGTCATAGGCACGCACCTCGGCAGGCTCTGCCAAAAACTCCACACCATCCACCTTGACTTTGACAGGTTCAAACTTGCGCAAACGCTCGTCCACACCTTGCGCCAAGTCTTTGGCCAAGTTTTGCTGCTTGCGCAGCTCTTGTGTCAGTTCTTCTTTTTCGCCACGCAATTGCGCCGCTTCTTTGCGAAGCGACTCAAATTGCTCTTGCTGGTCCAGCAAGCTGCGTTGGAATTGTTTGATTTCTTCGCCTTGACGCTCCACGCGCTCGCGCAAATCAATGATGGCGCGACGTGCTTCATCGTCAGCGAACAACGCAGCATGCGCCACGGGTGTGAGCCACAAGCCCACAGCCACGGCAGCCACACGCAAAGTCAAAGCAACAGGCGTTTTCATCGGTAGGTGATCTCAGCACGACGGTTTTTGGCAAAAGCGGCTTCATCGCTGCCTTGCATGGCTGGCTTTTCTTTGCCGTAACTCACCGCTTCGAGTTGGCTATCAGGCACGCCCAACACGCTCAAAGCACGACGCACAGACTCAGAGCGCTTTTGTCCCAGCGCCAAGTTGTATTCACGGCCACCGCGCTCGTCGGTATGGCCTTCGATGTTGGCGCGCAGGGTTTTGTCTGCACGCAAATAGCGGGCGTGTGCAGCCAATGTGGCTTGGTATTCGGCACGCACGGTGTAGCTGTCGTAATCAAACAAGATCACGTTGTCCACGCCTGCAGGACCAGGGCGCATGCCATTCAAACCATTCAAGCCACGGCCATCGAGGTTAGAACCTGCGGCACCCGAGCCCGGCAAATTGGAGGCAGAGCCAGAGCGCTCGTCGACAGGCACCTCATCGAGCTTGACGCCCGATGCGCAACCCGACAAAACGGCGATGAAAGAAAGAAGCAACAGGAATTTTTTCATGAACGTGTGAACTCAAAAAGGAAAGGAAGAAATTAAGGTTGGGCTTTGATAAATGGGCCCCAATGCGGCTCACGCAAATCGCCACCTTTGCCCGACAAGCGGGCTTTGATACGGCCGTCGAGTGTGGTGGTCATCAGGGCTTCACGGCCATCTTGATGTGTGGCATACGTGATCAATCGGCTGTTGGGCGCGAAGCTAGGACGCTCGTCAGCCGAGGTGTCGGTGATGGCGCTCACGTTGCCGCTGGCGATGTCCATCACATGCAACTTGAACGCGCCGCCAATGCGAGAAACATAAGCCAACCAACGCCCATCGGGACTGACCGCTGGTGAAATGTTGTACGTGCCGTTGAACGTCACGCGGTTAGCTGGACCACCTTGGGCAGGCATGCGATAAATTTGAGGGGCACCGCCACGGTCACTCACAAAGTAAATGGCGGAGCCATCGGGCGAGAACACGGGCTCGGTGTCAATGCCTGCCGACTGCGTCAAACGGCGAGGCTCACCGCCTTTGGCATCGATCAAAAAGAGTTGTGAGCCCCCATCGCGGCTCAGCGTCACCGCCATCGTGCGGCCATCGGGTGACCAAGTGGGTGCGCTGTTAGAACCACGGAAATTGGCGACCACATGGCGCTTGCCACTCGACACATCGTGCACATACACCACAGGCTTGCGTGATTCAAACGACACATAGGCCAATTGCCCACCTTGGGGCGACCAGCTAGGCGAAATGATGGGTTCGGGACTGGCCAAGGCAGATTGCGCATTTTCGCCATCTGCATCGGCAACCCACAAGTTGTAACGGCCGCCAGCTTTGGTCACATAGGCAATGCGGGTAGAAAACACACCGCGGTCACCCGTGAGTTTTTCGTACACAAAGTCTGCAATGCGGTGCGCGGCCAAACGCAAATCAGCCGGAGGAACGGCATAACTCATGGCGCCTAAGTCTTGGTTACGCACAGCGTCCCACAAGCGAATGCGCACATCAAAGCGACCATCGTTCATGCGACTCACGCTGCCAGACAACAAGGCATCTGCACCCTTTTGACGCACGCTGCTCAAGTCTGGGCGTTCGGTTTCGTCTGACGCATGGTCAGCACTCAAACCACGGAACTGCCCGCTGCGCTCCAGATCGGCTTGCACGATCGCCGCGATCTTTTGCGGCGATGCTTCTTCACCGCGCAGAGGCGCAAAGGCAATGGGCACTTGCGTCATACCCACGCCCGACACTTCGACGCGGAACTGCGCCCACGCGGGCACGGCTAAAACGCAGGCTGTCAAAAAGCTAAGAGCGGTTCGCAAGCAATTCAGGGTCATGAGATTTTCAGCAGTCTGTAAGTTAGCGCAAGATTTTAGTGCGTGAGCGAGTGGCGATAATGCTTGAGTCCACGCTGAATTACAAATCATCCATGATCCACCCCGAAACCACCGCCACGTCTGACTCTTTGTGGCAAAGACTGCGTCGTGTAGCGCCTTGGTTTGCTGGCCACCCAGGCACTTTGGTTTTGGCAATTGTTGGCATTTTGATTGGTTCAGCCACAGAACCGGCCATTCCAGCCTTGATGAAACCCTTGTTGGACAAAGGCTTCCAACAAGGCGCGTTGGATCTTTGGAAAATCCCCGTTGTGTTGTTGTTACTGTTTGGCGTGCGTGGTTTCGCAGGTTTTGTGGCCAGCTATTGCTTGGCCCGCATGACCAACGCTTCGCTCGAAACCATCCGCCAGCGCCTGTTTGAAAAGTTATTGCGTGCAGACCCTCAGCTGTTTCAAGACAAACACGCCAGTGGTCTCACCAACTCCATCGTCTACGAGGTCAACGCGGGGGCATCGCAGTTGGTCACCACTGTGCTGGCCTTGGCCAAAGATGCGGTCACATTGGTCGCCCTGCTGGGTTACTTGTTTTATATCAATTGGCACCTGACCCTCATCGTGTTTGCCATTTTTCCGCCCATCGCGTGGGTGGTCAAAACCATTTCACGACGACTCGACCGTGTGATGCGTGCGGGTCAAGACGCCACCGACGCCCTCGCCTACGTCGTGGAAGAAAACGTACTGGCCTACCGCATGGTGCGCCTGCACAACGCGCAAGACAGTCAAACCGACAAATTTGGGCAAGCCAACCACAAGCTCAGCCAACTGGCGGTCAAGTCGGTCGTGGCCAACTCTGTCATGACCCCGTTGATTCAAATGCTGGCGGCCTTGGCCTTGTCTGCCGTCATCACGATGGCCATTTGGCAAGGCACCCACAACGCCGACCAACCCGCGGTGACGGTGGGTAGCTTTGCCGCGTTCATCACCGCCATGCTAATGCTGATTTCGCCCATCAAACATTTGTCCGAAGTCGTGGCCAGTTTGACGCGTGGCATCACGTCGTTAGAACGCGGCCTCAACCTCTTGACGCAAGTGGCCGACGAAACCCAAGGCACGCACGTCAGCACACAGGTGCGCGGTGAAATTAAATTTGACAACGTCACCTTGCAGTACCCCAGCGCCACGCAACCCGCGTTGAACCGCGTGGGTTTGACCATTCAGCCTGGCCAAACCGTGGCCTTGGTCGGGCCTTCAGGTTCGGGCAAAACCAGCTTGGCCAACTTGGTGCCACGTTTTTTAGAGCCCACCAGCGGCCACATCAGCTTGGACGGTGTGAACGTGAAAAACTGGTCCCTCGCCAGCTTGCGCAGCCAAGTGGCCTACGTCAGTCAAGACGTGGTGATGTTCAACGACACCGTGGCACAAAACATTGCGCTCGGCGAAACACTTGACCACACACGCCTGTGGCGCGCCCTAGAAGCCGCTAATTTGGCTGACGTGGTACGTGCACTGCCCGAACAAGAAAATACGCAAGTGGGCCATAACGCCACACAGCTTTCTGGCGGGCAGCGTCAACGTTTGGCCATTGCCCGAGCCCTGTACAAAGACGCGCCGATTTTGATTTTGGACGAGGCCACCTCCGCGCTCGACACCGCGTCTGAGCAAGCCGTCAAAAACGCACTCAAAACCCTCATGCAAGGCCGCACCTCGCTGGTCATCGCACACCGTTTGTCCACCATTGAGCACGCAGACGTGATCGTGGTGATGCAAGCGGGTGAGGTGGTGGAGATGGGGACGCATGAAGCATTGCTGGCGTCGAATGGCGTGTACACCCAGCTTTACACATCAGGCCCGAATTTAGAGCTCAGTTAAGCAACGTCTTGGCGATCAGACGCCTAAACAGCGTCAAAAACGCATTCGCTTCATGCGTGAGTCCAAAACGTGTGTTGAGTGAAGCCGCAGCAGACAGGCCCATGCGGTCGCAGAGCTCTGGCGCATGTATCAAGCGCTCAATGGCAGCACCTAACGATGCGGCATTGCCGACTTCAAAATGCACCCCTGTTTGGTCATGCACCGTCAACTCAATGCCGCCACCGACATTGCTGGTAATCACGGGAAGTCCGAAAGACATGGCCTCCGCCATCGAGTTACCAATGCCCTCGCCGGGCCACAGCGTCGGCTGAATGTAGATGTGTGCAGCTCGGAAAAAGTCAGGGACATCCGTGCGAAACCCATGCGCCACCACCTGCTGAGACAACTTGGATGAGCGTGCGATTTTTTGGCGAATTTGGTCGCCACATTGACCCACGATGTCGAGTTGCCAGTTCAAGGAAGGTGTGTGGCTCTCTAAAGCGTCCAGTAACACAACCAAACCTTTGATCGGACGATCATTGGCCACGCAAAGTAATCTCACGGGTTGATCCACCGCACGACCACGCGGCGTTGGCGCCTCATGGGTGTCCATCAATTGGCCGTACCCCGGATAAATCACCTCAAACAAGCCCGGATGCTTGGGGTAAAACCGGCGTGCTTCATGCGTCAGCTTGTCGGCAATCGCTTGCGACATGCAAGAAACAGCATCCAATGCGGGCGATAAGTAGGTGAACCAGTCTTGCAGATAAAACGCACTCACCCCGCCAATGGCACCACGGGTACCCACAATGGGCGTTTTAAATTTGTGATGCCTGCGTGCAGTCAGTGCCACAGACAACGCACGGCTGGTGTAACACAAGCAAACATCTGCTTTGTATCTGTCAACAATGTCGGCGTAACGGCTGGCAGCCGCCTTGTCGAATCGACCTTTTAATTTGACGCGATCCACGATTGCCACATCTTGGGACCAATCGCGCGAATGCACACCCGAAGGGGGCTCTACCACCACATGCACCCCGTGCCCCATACGCTGCAACTCTTGCAACATGTTGACCGAATATCGGTCCAAGTCGCGGGTAAAAACGACGATAGAAAGCGCTTGACTCATAGTTACATCAACACAATATCGTATTGCTCTTGCGCCATTGCCGCCTCAGGCTGCAGCGAAATGGGTTTGCCGATGAAGTCGCTCAAGCCCGCCAAGTGCTGGCTTTCTTCATCCAGCAGCACGTCAATCACAACGGGGGAAGCAATCACACGGAACTCGCGTGGGTTGAATTGACGGGCCTCGCGCAAGATCTCGCGCAAGATGTCATAGGTCACCGTGCGGGCTGTTTTGACGCTGCCTTTGCCCTCGCACACGGGGCAGGCTTCGCACAACATGTGGGCCAGTGATTCGCGAGTGCGCTTGCGCGTCATCTCCACCAAACCCAAAGCCGAAAACCCGCTGACCATGGTTTTCACGCGGTCACGTGCCAGTTGTTTGCGAAACTCCGCCAGCACAGCCTCGCGGTGGTCTTCGCGGGTCATGTCGATGAAGTCCGCAATCACGATGCCACCCAAGTTACGCAAGCGCAGTTGGCGCGCAATCGCGCCTGCAGCTTCGAGGTTGGTTTTGAAAATGGTTTCGTCAAAATTGCGTGCGCCCACAAAGCCGCCGGTGTTCACGTCCACCGTCGTCAGCGCCTCGGTTTGGTCCACGATGAGGTAGCCGCCCGATTTGAGGTCGACGCGTCGTCCCAAGGCTTTGCCCACTTCTTCGTCAATGTTGAAGAGGTCAAAAATAGGCCGCTCGCCTTTGTAGAGTTGCAGCTTTTGCACCGATGAAGGCGTGAACTCCAAGCCAAAGGCTTGCAGTTTGGCAAATTGCTCGGCAGAGTCGATGCGAATGGTTTGTGTGGCCTCACCCACCAAGTCACGCAGCACACGCTGTAACAAACTCAGATCTTGATGCAGCAGTGATTTGGGGGGCATCCGTGTGGCGGCATCTTTGATGCGTGCCCACGTTTTACGCAAATAAGCGATGTCTTCGCCCAACGCCTCGTCGGTGGCCTCTTCGCCATTCGTGCGCAAAATGAATCCGCCGGTTTGCCCATTCGGCGCGCCCGCGTCAGCCAACGCTTGCAGGCGACGACGCAAAGCTTCGCGCTGTTCCAGCGGGATTTTTTGCGACACGCCAATGTGTTGGTCTTGCGGCAAAAACACCAACAAACGGCCTGCAATGCTGATTTGTGACGACAAACGTGCGCCTTTGGTACCAATCGGGTCTTTGATGACTTGCACCAAAATCGATTGGCCTTCAAACACCTGTTTCTCGATGGGCACCACAGGCGCTGGCTCACCTTTTTCTGTGTCGGCATGGCGAGCAGATACGCTGCTCATCAAATCGGCCACATGCAAAAACGCCGCTCGCTCCAAGCCAATGTCGATGAACGCGGATTGCATGCCTGGCAGCACGCGTGCCACTTTGCCTAGGTAGACATTGCCCACCAAGCCGCGCTCTAAGGTGCGCTCCACATGCAACTCTTGCACCGCCCCCGTTTCGACCACCGCGACGCGGGTTTCTTGGGGTGACCAGTTGATCAAAATATCTTGTTGCATGGACATGTGTGCGCTGATTCGCCGTTAAACCTTGAAGCCAAACTCACGCAACAACTGCGCGGTCTCAAACATCGGCAAACCCATGATGCCAGAGTAACTGCCGCTGATGTGCTCGATGTAGGCCGCTGCCCTGCCCTGCACCGCATACGCGCCCGCTTTGCCCATGGGCTCACCGCTGGCCACGTAGTTTTGAATTTGTGTGCGCGTCAATGGCGCAAAACGCACTTGTGACACGCTGAGAGCTTGCTCAGTTTTGAGTGGCTTGCCTGCTTTGGACAACGTGCCCATGGCAACCGAGGTCAGCACACGGTGGGTTTGACCGCTCAACGTACCGAGAATTTGTGCCGCATGTTTGGCGTCATCCGGCTTGCCCAAAATGGTTTTACCCAAAGCCACGGTGGTGTCGCTGCACAACACGGGCGCTGCGGGCAGCCCACGTCGTTTCATGCGAGCCAACGCAGCTTGTAACTTAAGCAGGGTTACGCGCTGCACATAGGCACGTGGCGCTTCATTGGGCAGCACCGCTTCTAGCGCCTCTGCATCTTCGGTGTCGTCGGCCAACAGCAATTCGTAGCGCACCCCCAATTGCTCCAGCAATTGACGACGACGTGGGCTCTGCGACGCGAGATACACAAACTTAGATTCAGACATAAAGAGCGGCGCGCGAAGATTATTCGCGGTGGTAAGGATGGTTGGCGTTGATGGACCATGCACGGTAAAGCTGCTCCACCAACAACACGCGCACCATGGCGTGTGGCAAGGTCAAATCGGAAATACGAATGCGCTCATGCGCCGCTTGTTTGAACGCGGGGTCCAAACCATCAGGCCCGCCGATCACCAGTGCCACATCATCCGCTTCGAGCTGCCAATGTTTGAGCTTCGCGGCCAAAGCAACGGTGGTGAGGTTGGTACCGCGCTCGTCCAAGGCCACGATGCGGCATCCACGCGGAATGGCTGCCTCAATGCGCTCGCGCTCAGCGGCGTAGATGGTTTCTAGTGTTTTAGAGCTGCGCGGCTCTGTTTTGACGGCCTTGAGCTCAACTTTGAGCTCAGACGGGAACCGCTTGGCGTAATCGTCCCAAGCGGTCTGCGCCCAGTCGGGCACACGTTGGCCGACGGCGACCACCCACAGCTTCATGCTTTGCGGGCGGGGGTCTTCTTCGCAGCCACACGGTTACCGGCGGGCTTGCCTGCAGGCTTACCAGCCGAGGTCGATGCCGTACGCGCTGCCGCTTTCGACGCAGATTTGGCGCCTTTCAAGCCCACCGTTTTCACGGGCAGCTTGGCTGCGGGTTTGTCAGCCGTTTTTGCGGCGGGTTTGCGCGCTGCTGTTGTTTTTGCGGCTGCCGCTTTGGGGGCGGCACTCTTGGAGGCTGGCTTGGTTGCAGTTTTAGCTGCAGCGCTGCGACTTGCGGTTTTAGGTGCAGCCTTGTCTGTCGACTTGCTGGTCGATTTACCCGCAGTTTTCTTGGCAGCTGCTTTCTTCGGGGCGGGCTCTTTGGGTTCAGGTGCGGCAGGCTTGGGCGCGCCGAACTTCAAACGCACAGGCTTGCTGCCCCAAATTTCTTCGAGGTTGTAGTAGCCACGGATGGTGGGCTGCATGATGTGCGCCACGACAGCGCCGCAATCCACAATGATCCATTCGCCGTTGTCTTCGCCTTCGATGCGTGGCTTGGGAAAGCCAGCTTCGCGCACCTTGTCGCGCACGCTGGCGGCCAAGGCTTTGGTTTGACGGTTCGACGTACCCGACGCGATGATCACGCGTTCAAACAGGGAAGAAAGTTGCTCGGTGTCAAACACCGCCAAGTCTTGCGCCTTCACATCCTCCAAAGCATCCACGACGGTGCGTTGCAGTTTTTGAACATCTTTTTTGCCAGCGGTTTCGGTCATCGGTCTAATCGGTAAAGTCTGTGTTGATCTACGTAGTGCTGCACAGGGGCAGACAACCACTCATGCAGAGGTGCAGCTTGAGTTTGCGAGCCTTGCGCCAAGTGCGACCGAATCTCGGTGGCACTGATGGGCAAGCTCGGCATGTCCAAGATTTGTACGTCGGGGGATACCGCATTGTGCCACTGTGCGTCGACCTTGTGCTTTTCATTGCCCCCCTCGACTTGGCGTTGCGCCACCACCAAGGTGGCCATGCGCAAAATATCTTGCCATCGGTGCCAAGTTTGAAAGGCCCGCGCTTGATCGGCGCCGATGAACAAAAACAGCTTGGCGCTGGGGTATTCGAGGCGCAACCCTTCTAGGGTGTCGGTGGTGTAGGTGGGGCCATCACGGTCGATTTCGCGGGGGTCCACCCACGCTTGCGGCAGCTCCGCAAAGGCCAAACGGGTCATGGCCAATCGGTGCGGAGCAGCGGTGAGTGGCCGGGTTTTGTGCCACGCATCGCCGGTCGGAATGATCAGCAGCCGATCCAGCGCAAACTGCGCTATCGCATGTTGCGCCAAAGCCAGATGTGCAACATGCGGCGGATCAAACGCCCCGCCAAACACCCCTAAGCGATGGACCTCGGCGTCATGCATCAGACGCCAACCAATCGCGCGGCACCAAGAAGTCATGCAACAGCGCGTGCTCAGGCGAGCCCGGCTCGGGCTGATGCTGGTACGACCAACTCACCAACGGCGGCATGGACAACAAAATCGATTCGGTGCGTCCGCCCGACTGCAAGCCAAAGTGCGTGCCACGGTCCCACACCAAGTTGAACTCGACATAGCGGCCACGGCGGTAGAGCTGGTGCTCACGCTCGCGCTCACCGTATGGCGTGTGCTCGCGTCGTTCCACGATGGGCATGTAAGCGTTCACAAACGCATCGCCGACGCTGCGCAACATGTCAAAGCTGCGCTCAAAGCCCAGCTCGGAGAAGTCGTCAAAAAAGATGCCACCAATGCCACGCTGCTCGTTGCGGTGCTTGTTGCAGAAATAGTCGTCGCACCATGTTTTAAAGCGGGGGTACAGGCCTTCGCCAAACGACGCCAGCGCGTCGTGACAGGTTTGGTGGAAATGCACCGCGTCTTCGGCAAATCCGTAATAGGGCGTCAAGTCCATGCCACCGCCAAACCAAGCCACAGTTTGGCCATTGGCGGGCGTGGCTGCAATCATGCGCACATTCATGTGCACGGTGGGCACATACGGGTTACGCGGGTGAAACACCAGCGACACGCCCATGGCCTCAAACGGCGCCCCCGCCAGCTCAGGACGGTGCTGCGTGGCCGAAGGCGGCAACTTGGGGCCGCGCACATGCGAAAAGCCACAACCGGCCCGCTCAAACACCGCCCCGTTTTCTAAGATTTGCGTGATGCCATTGCCTTGCAACTGCTCGCTTGGGCCTTTTTCCCAAGCGTCAACCAAAAACGTACCGCCGTCCTTGGCCGCAATGGCCCCCGTGATGCGGCTTTGCAAACCGATCAAGTAATCGCGCGCCGCCGTGACAACGCGGGTGTGGGTGGTGGAGTCAGAAGTGGTCATGCAATTCGGGTCATGGATGGGTTGATTTAGGTGGCAACGGACGAATGGGCGCAGCCTGCTCGGGGTGAAACCCACGAACGCCCTCATACGCCTTGGCGATGCGCGCGTAGTCCGCCTCGACATCCCCCGTGAGGTGCATGAACTGGTCGAAGTGCGCCTCTTTCTTGGCGTAATCGATGCGCAGCAAACACAAGGGCACATCCGCCCCGAGCGCCAACTGATAAAAACCGCTGCGCCAACCTTGGGTGAGCTTGCGCGTACCCTCGGGCGAGAGCGCTAGCCAAAGGTAACGCCCTTGTGTTTTGTGTTCCTTCAGCACATTCACCATTTCACCCACCACCCCTTTGGGCGATGAGCGGTCAATGGGTGTGCCACCAATCCAGCGCAACCAACGCCCAAAGAGCGGAATGCGAAACAAACTGTCTTTGGCAAAGAACTGGACTTGCAAGCCAATGGCCCACTTGACCGGCATCATGACCACGAAATCCCAGTTGCTCGTGTGCGGGTAGCCCACGATCACGCCTTGCGCAGCTGGTAAGCCGTTGAACACATAGCGCCAGCCAATCACACGAAGAAAAGCCCGCGCCAAACGGCTGCCTTTGAACTGAATCGGCATCACCACAGGCCTATCAACGTGCCATGGCGCGGTAGCCAATGTCGGTGCGGTACTGCACACCGTCAAAGTGAATGCCTTTGGCCGTTTCGTAAGCCAGTTGCTGCGCCAGTTTGATGGTGCCGCCCAAGGCTGTCACGCACAACACGCGGCCACCGGTCGTGGTGATCAAACCATCCACCATCTGCGTGCCTGCGTGGAACACCACGGCGGCGTCAGTGTCTTGTGGCAAACCACCGATGACATCCCCTTTGCGGGGGCTCATGGGGTAGCCATGTGCGGCCATCACCACGCCCACGGCGGTGCGACGGTCCCACTCCAACGCGAAGTCGTCAAAGCGTTCTTCGGCGTTGTTGGCGGTCGCTGCCAACAACACGTCGACCAAATCGGTCTTCAAACGCATCATGATGGGCTGCGTTTCGGGGTCGCCCATGCGGCAGTTGAACTCCAAGGTCTTGACTTGGCCTTGTGGGTCAATCATCAAACCTGCGTACAAGAAGCCAGTGAACGGAATGCCGTCTTTTTCCATGCCCTTGATGGTGGGCCAAATGATTTCGCGCATCGCGCGGGCATGCACTTCGGGCGTCACCACGGGGGCAGGCGAATACGCGCCCATGCCGCCGGTGTTGGGGCCTTCGTCCGCATCGAGCAAACGCTTGTGGTCTTGGCTGGTCGCCAAAGGCAACACGGTTTTGCCATCACACATCACGATGAAGCTGGCCTCTTCGCCTTGCAAAAACTCTTCGATGACGACGCGCGCGCCGCCTTCGTTGTGACTCACGCCCAGCTTGTTGTCGAGCAACATGAAGTCAATCGCTTCGTGGGCCTCGGCGGCGGTCATGGCCACTACCACGCCCTTGCCTGCGGCCAAGCCATCGGCCTTCACCACGATAGGTGCGCCCTTGGCGTTGACGTAATCGTGCGCAGCTTGCGCATCGGTGAAGGTCTCGTATTCGGCTGTTGGAATGTTGTGGCGTTTCATGAACGCCTTGCTGAACGCTTTCGAGCTTTCCAGCTGCGCAGCGGCCTTGGTGGGGCCAAAAATACGCAGGCCATGGGCGCGGAACTCGTCCACCACACCGGCAGCCAACGGCGTTTCAGGGCCCACCACGGTCAGCTCAATGCCTTCGGCTTGCGCAAACTCGCGCAAGGCCTTGACATCGGTGATCGGCACATTGAGCAAACGCTTATCGCGTGCTGTGCCACCGTTGCCAGGGGCCACAAACACTTTTTGCACCTTGTTGGATTGGGCAATTTTCCACGCCAGCGCGTGTTCGCGGCCACCGCCGCCAATAACTAGGACGTTCATAGTGCAGCGTTGTGATAGACCTCTTGCACATCGTCAAGGTCTTCCAGCGCATCCAGGAGTTTTTGCATCTTCACAGCGTCATCACCTTCGATCTCGATGGTGTTGTCTGCACGGTAAGTCACTTCGGCCACTTCGGGCTTGAGGCCTGCAGCTTCCAAAGCGTTTTTGACCGCTTCAAAGCTGGTGGGGGGCGTCAGCACCTCGATGGCGCCGTCTTCATCGGTGATCACGTCATCTGCGCCCGCTTCGAGCGCGATTTCCATGATTTGGTCTTCATTGCTGCCGGGCGCAAAAATCAACTGGCCACAATGCTTGAATTGAAACGCTACCGAACCTTCGGTGCCCATGTTGCCGCCGTGCTTGCTGAACGCAAAGCGCACATCGGCCACGGTACGCACGCGGTTGTCGGTCATGGTGTCGACGATGATCGCTGCGCCGCCGATGCCGTAGCCTTCGTAACGAATTTCTTCGTAACTCACGCCTTCGAGGTTGCCCGTGGCTTTGTCGATGTTGCGTTTGATGTTGTCGGCGGGCATGTTGGCCGCTTTGGCCTTTTCAACCGCCAAACGCAGACGCGGATTGATGTCCAACTCGGCACCGCCTAGACGGGCGGCCACCATGATTTCGCGGATCAAACGCGTCCAGATACGCCCGCGTTTGTCGTCTTGCCGACCCTTGCGATGTTGAATATTTGCCCATTTACTGTGGCCAGCCATCAGAAATCCTCTTGAATTGAATTAACCTTATCTGGTTATTTTACTTTTCAAGTGATGGAGAACTTTCGATGGCCGAACCGATGCTGATTGCGCTGCATAAGACTACCGAATGCCACATGCTCCCGGCCCTCGCCAACCGCCACGGACTCATCACTGGCGCCACCGGAACCGGCAAAACCGTCACCCTGCAAACGCTGGCAGAAGGTTTCTCCAAAATGGGCGTGCCCGTGTTCATGGCCGACGTCAAAGGCGATTTGAGCGGCATCAGCCAAGCTGGCACGATTCCGGCCAAATTGGCTGCGTCATTGCAAGAGCGCGGCGTGCCCATGCCCACGCCACTCGCCTGCCCCACCACGTTGTGGGACGTGTTTGGCAAATCGGGCCACCCCGTGCGTGCCACCATCTCCGACATGGGCCCCCTGCTCTTGGGCCGCATGCTCAACTTGAACGACACGCAATCGGGCGTGCTCAACATGGTCTTCAAAATCGCCGACGACCAAGGCTTGCTGCTGCTTGACCTCAAAGACCTGCGCGCCATGCTGCAGCACGTGGGCGAACACGCCCGTGACTTCACCACCCAATACGGCAACGTCAGCGCCGCCAGCATTGGCGCCATTCAGCGCGCTTTGTTAGAGATTGAAGCCCAAGGAGGCGATGCCTTTTTTGGCGAGCCCATGCTCAACATCCAAGACTTCATGCAAACAGATGCCAAAGGCATGGGCGTCATCAACTTGCTGGCTGCAGACAAGCTGATGAACGCACCACGCCTGTACGGCACTTTCTTGCTGTGGATGCTGTCGGAATTGTTCGAGCAACTGCCCGAAATTGGCGATCCCGAAAAACCCAAAATGGTCTTCTTCTTTGACGAAGCGCATTTGCTGTTCAACGAAGCGCCCAAAGTGCTGATCGAGCGCATTGAGTTGCTGGTGCGCCTGATTCGCTCTAAAGGCGTAGGCGTGTACTTTGTCACCCAAAACCCGCTCGACGTGCCCGACACCGTGCTGGGCCAGTTGGGCAACCGCGTGCAGCACGCCCTGCGCGCCTTCACCCCGCGCGACCAAAAAGCCGTCAAAGCCACCGCGCAAACCATGCGCGGCAAAGCAGGCCTCGACATTGAAAAAGCCATCACCGAGCTGGGCGTGGGCGAAGCCTTGGTCAGCTTGCTCGACGCCAAAGGCCGTCCATCTGAGACCGAACAGGTTTATGTGCTGCTGCCCGGCAGCCAACTCGGCCCCATCACGCCAGAGCAGCGCCAAGCGTTACTCGCCAACTCGCTGGTGGCCGGTGTGTACGAACAAGTGATCGACCGCGAATCGGCTTACGAGCGCCTCAAAGGTGCAGCGCCAGCCAACAGCACAACGGGTACGGGTGCGCTCGGCCAAGCCCCTGCGCCTTCTATGACAGATCAAGTGCTGTCTGGCTTAGGTGACGCTCTGTTTGGCTCCACCGGTCCACGCGGTGGCCAACACCAAGGTTTGGCTCAAATGATGGTGAAGTCTGCCGTGCGTAACATCGGCTCCGCCGTGGGCCGAGAAATTGTGCGCGGGGTGATGGGCAGTATTTTGGGTGGGCGCAGACGTTAAGCCGCACTATTTGGTTTGAGGCTTCACCAGCCTCATCACCTCGACAAACTCTTGGGCTTGCTTCAAGGCCCATTGCGCCTTGTCTGATTCGACCTCGTCGCCTTTGTAGTCAGCCAATAAACGTAAGTCTTCGACTTTGTTGATCGATTTTCCCAGCTCGACGGACACCAATCCCGTCTTCACCAAGTACAAACTGAAAGCCGAAATCAAGCCATTGTGCGTTTTGATCGTTGCCAAATCTGCGACAGATCCGGTCACCAGTAAAACCGCTCGTGCAGCGTCAAACATGGCGTAGTAAGCGCGATTGCATGCGCCGTCAAAATCACCCGATTTGAAGAGCAATTCCGAAGAAGCCACCGCGACATTGGCTTTGTGGAACAGCTCTTCGGGTTTCACAACGGGATACCTTCTCGCTGAATATTCAGTAATAAGCTTGGATTTGAATATTGTTCAGGATGCGACCACTCAGCTTGCCAAATAGGCAGAGGCTGAATGCGAATGCCTGTTTCTAGCAAGACTTCATAAGCCAAATCGTCCATCGCAAACTTGGTATCGATGAACTTCCCTGCTTCACCTCGCAACAAAACGGCTACATCGGCATCGCTTTCTGCATGCTGAGTCTGACGTGCGCGACTTCCAAATAACAGCGTCTCTTGCACATCAAAGTGATGCGCGAGCTTGACCTTAAACGCATTGGCTGCGCTTTGCGTTTGAAGGTCAATCTTATTTGCCATGGCTGAAATGTTAACTAGCCGCAGGTTCCTCAGAAGCCGCTTGCTCTGCCTTCGACGCTTTTTCCTTCTTCGGCAAAGGTTGAATGTCGAGCTGCACTTCGTCTTTGTCGTCAATGTCCACGCTCAGGCGACCACCGTCGGTCAAGCGGCCGAACAGCAACTCGTCGGCCAAGGCACGACGGATCGTGTCTTGAATGAGGCGTTGCATAGGTCGAGCGCCCATGAGCGGATCGAAGCCCTTCTTGGCCAAGTGCTTGCGCAACGCGTCGCTGAAGGTGACTTCAACCTTCTTCTCAGCCAACTGGCCTTCGAGTTGCAACAAGAACTTGTCGACCACGCGCATGATGATGTTTTCATCCAAGGCCTTGAAGCCCACGATGGCATCCAAACGGTTGCGGAACTCAGGCGTGAACAAGCGCTTGATGTCACCCATCTCGTCGCCCGCTGCACGCGGGTTGGTGAAGCCAATGGTGGCTTTGTTCATGGTCTCAGCGCCCGCGTTGGTCGTCATGATCAAAATGACGTTGCGGAAGTCTGCCTTGCGTCCGTTGTTGTCGGTCAGCGTGCCGTGGTCCATCACCTGCAACAGCACGTTGAAGATGTCGGGGTGCGCTTTTTCGATTTCGTCGAGCAACAGCACGCAATGCGGCTTCTTGGTCACGGCCTCGGTCAGCAAACCACCTTGGTCAAAGCCCACATAGCCGGGAGGCGCGCCAATCAGGCGGCTCACGGCATGGCGCTCCATGTACTCCGACATGTCAAAGCGAATCAGGTCAATGCCCATGATGTAGGCCAATTGCTTGGCAGCTTCGGTTTTGCCCACGCCTGTGGGGCCGCTGAACAAGAACGCACCAATCGGCTTGTCGCCCTTGCCCAAGCCCGAGCGGGCCATCTTCACCGAAGAAGCCAGCACTTCGAGGGCTTTGTCTTGACCGAACACCACGCTCTTCAAATCGCGCTCCAGCGTTTGCAACTTGCTGCGGTCGTCGTTGGACACGTTGGCGGGCGGGATGCGGGCAATCTTGGCCACGATCTCTTCAATCTCGGTTTTGCCAATGGTTTTCTTGCGCTTAGACGGCACCAAAATGCGTTGCGCAGCGCCCGCTTCGTCGATCACGTCAATCGCCTTGTCGGGCAAATGGCGATCATTGATGTACTTGGCGCTCAGTTCAGCCGCGGCTTGCAGCGCCGCCACGGCGTACTTCACGTTGTGATGCTCTTCAAAGCGCGACTTCAGGCCTTTGAGAATGTCCACGGTCTCTTGAACCGTCGGTTCGACCACATCCACCTTTTGGAAACGACGGCTCAGGGCCGCGTCTTTTTCAAAGATGCCACGGTATTCGGTGAAGGTGGTGGCGCCAATGCACTTGAGCTGACCGCTAGACAACGCAGGCTTCAACAAGTTAGACGCATCCAATGTGCCGCCCGACGCTGCGCCCGCGCCGATGAGCGTGTGAATTTCGTCAATGAACAAAATTGCGTTGGGTTTACCTTGCAACGACTTGATGACGCCTTTCAAGCGCTGCTCAAAATCGCCGCGGTATTTGGTGCCGGCCAACAAAGCGCCCATGTCGAGCGAATAGACCACGGCCTCGGCCAAGATCTCGGGCACATCTTTTTGCGTGATGCGCCAAGCCAAGCCCTCGGCAATCGCCGTTTTACCCACGCCGGCCTCACCCACCAACAGCGGGTTGTTCTTGCGGCGACGGCACAAGATTTGGATCGTGCGCTCCACCTCGTACTCACGGCCAATCAACGGGTCAATCTTGCCGTCCTTGGCCATTTGGTTCAGGTTTTGGGTGAACTGCTCCAGTGGCGAGGCTTTTTCGTTCTTTTCAGATCCGCCACCCTCTTCTTGCTCAGCAGGGCTAGGCTCTGCGCCCTTCACAGCTTCAGGTGGATCGCTCTTTTTGATGCCGTGGGCAATGAAGTTCACCACGTCCAAGCGGGTCACGCCTTGTTGGTGGAGGTAATACACGGCGTGCGAATCTTTCTCGCCAAAGATGGCCACCAGCACATTCGCGCCGGTCACTTCTTTTTTGCCATTGCCGGTGGACTGCACATGCATGATGGCGCGCTGAATCACGCGCTGAAAACCCAAGGTCGGCTGTGTGTCCACCTCTTCGGTGCCAGACACCTGAGGGGTGTTGTCAGCGATGAAGTTGGAGAGCGACTTGCGCAAATCGTCGATGTTGGCCGAGCAGGCGCGCAGCACCTCGGCAGCGCTCGGGTTATCGAGCAACGCCAAGAGCAAATGCTCTACCGTGATAAATTCGTGCCGCTGCTGGCGGGCCTCGACAAAGGCCATGTGCAAGCTGACTTCAAGTTCCTGGGCGATCATGTGTTTTCCTTCGTGCTTGCAACTGAGATTCAACTGTATATGGAAACGAATGCCATTTATTCAATGGGCAAATAAACGTGTTTATTCGATAGGTTCCGCCACACATTGCAAAGGGTGACCCGCCTTTCGGGCGGCATCTAGCACTTGCTCTACTTTGGTCGCCGCGACATCCTTGCTGTACACGCCGCACACGCCTTTGCCGTCCAAGTGGATCTGCAACATGATTTGGGTCGCGCTTTCGCGGTCTTTGCTGAAAAACTCTTGCAGCACCATCACCACAAACTCCATCGGCGTGAAATCGTCGTTGAGCATCAGCACCTGAAACATCTGAGGCGGCTTGGTGCGTTGGGTGCGGCGCTCTAAAACGACCGAATTGCCATCGTCACGATCGGGCAATTGGACTTTGGGGGTTGGTTTTTTAGTTGGCATTCATCAAAGGGGTTATTTTGGCTAACAGGGCTTCCATTTGAGGAACCGCACTGACAGCCTCATTCAAGTAGGCAGCTTTGAGCGCATCGTCCTGCGGGTAGTCGTGCGCAAAATGGTTACGTATCGAGCGAAGCGTGTTCCATGACTCAACATTGGGCAAATAGCCTAATTTTTCAAGACGATGCAACTTATCAAGCATCGGCCTATTGACAGGCAACAGCGCGGACAACGACGCCAGAGCATGCTTTAAATGATGCAAGTGACGCTCGCACTGTCGACACGCATCTTCCAAAACTAGACGGGATTGATCGGTCACAGCACAACACCTTGGGTGCGCGCAATTTCGTAAATTGGCGGATTACTTTGGCGCGTTGGGTAGTCAATCAAGACATCTAACTTTTGCTCGCCTAAGCGCTCATACACACGTGCCACAAAGCGGTGATGTGCCCGAACAATCTCAACGGGCTCTGTGAGTGCTGTGTCAATCAACACATCGATGTCACCGCCCTTTCGAGCGTCATCAACCCGAGAACCAAACAGACGAATGACAGCCTTGTCCCCAAAGCAATCGAGAGCCGATTGCTTGAGCACTTGGTGTTCTTGCTGAGTAAGGCGCATGTTGGACTTGTATCAATGGTTGTGTTCATTCTACAAACTCATCATGCGCCTGTTGCGCTCTTAAGTAGCGGCCTCTGTCAACGGTGCGCAATGCCGCTCACAAAACAAAGTTCCCACCTTGGCGCGCACCTTCACGCCCATGGCTTTGGCCTCGCGGGCGGTCAAACCGCTGCTGTAGGGAAAGGTGTCGAGCATTTCGGCGTGTTGGCCCACCACCTCCAGCGCCTCGTGGTGGCTGCGTGGCATCACAAACTCCACCTCCGACGCATCTAAATAAGACAACACATGGTCGCGTGCTTGCGCGTGTTGGAACTGCTGATGCACCAACACCTTCTTACCTTGGATGGTTTGCAAATGCCGCAAGAACGCCCTTGACAGCTTGGCGGGGTTGGCAAACACCACGGGCTCAAGCCGACGCTTGCTCTGCGGCGCTGGCATGTAGTCCGGCGGCGTGTAAATGGCGTAGCCACCCGGAATGTTGTGCAAAGGCTCGGTGTACAAGCTTTGTAAATGCGCGGGCGACTGTGCCTCGTCCCCAATCCAGCCATCAAAGCTGTCCAGCCCCGTGGTGATACTTTGCCCACCCACCCACTTGAACATGTGCCGCGCAGGCTTGATCGACAGGGCTTTCAGGCCCACGGGGTCCATCCAGCCGCCCAAGTCGTACAGCACATCCAAATCGGCGTCTTGCAGGGCTTGGGCGAGTCGCGTGGCGTCCATCTCTTGCACGTCATGCCACTCGCTGGCCACGTCTTTGAACGCTTGGGTGGCCCAATCGGCTTTGTGGCCGCGGTTAAACACCACCACATCACGCGCTTTGGCCTCTTCGCGCCAAGCCGCAATGGTCAAAAAGTAAACCGGCGACGCGCAAAACAACGGCGAGATCAAACCCACCCGAGGCCTTGCTTTGGCAGCTCGAGGCGTCACACGCGCACGCGGCAGCGGCGCCAAGCGCAACACGCGGCGAGAAAAGTCCATCACACGGTCGTTCAGCTCTTGGGCCGACTCATCGCGGTCATACAAACTCGCCATCAAGGTGGTCAGCTCGGCATCGTCCCCGTGCTCGGGCGTGCCCAGCAAGGGCTTGACCCATTCGACCGCCTGCAAAGGCGTGCCAAACACGTTCATCGCCAAATCAGCACGGGCAAGGCGGGCCGTACCGTTGGTCGGGTCTGCCTGCATCACCGCCGCAAAACTGGCATCCGCCTCTTGCACCTGCCCGAGCATCTTGTGCGCTCGGCCTTGCAACAAACGGCTTTGCCACAAACGCGGGTTCAAGCCATACGCCCGCTGCAACGCTTTCAGCGCTTGTGGTGCGTTGCCCAGCGCCAGCAAACTCAAGCCTAAGTTGTGCCAAGCCCCCGCGTTGTCCGCTTGACGCTGCGCTGCCAACCCAAAAAAATGCGCCGACTCCGCCCAGCGCCCCTCATTCATGGCCTCTTGTGCCGATTGCAGCACCGCCAACGACTCTTGTGCGTTCATTGAAACATGCCCAACAACAAAGGCTCTCTCACTCGGCCATCAAAGCCTTGCGCTACCCGCTCGCGGTACAGCACGCGGTCTGCGCGGTTCACAGGCGTGCCCTCTTTGCCCCAATCCACTTCCATCAACACACTGTCTGGGTTGTACACATAGCCACTCGCTTGCAGCGCCAGCAAGGTCAGCTCCACATCGGCGTAATGACGCGCGTAGCCCGTGTGAAACACCCCGCCGCCACTCACCCCCGTCACCCACTCACGCTGGGCCAAGCCAAACGACGCCAACGCGCCGTGCCACTTGCCATCGTTAAAACCCAACAACACCCCCGACTCGCGGTGCAGCGTTTGCAACGCTTGCCCCATCCAGTCGCGCCCTGCAAACGCGTCTTGCGCCATGTAGCCCACCCACGGGCTTTGCGTCACCGCACACGCGGCATTCACCGTGGCCACAAAGCCTTGGCGCTGCGCATCGTGCACCGCCAACACCAGCCCTTTCGCCCCTGCACGTTTGCAAGCGAACTCACCCGCACGCACCGCCGAAGCGGGGTCGGTGTAAGGCATCACCATCACGGGGCCGTCCACCGTCCAACGGTTCTTGGCCAACTCAGACGACTCAATGCAAATCAAATCCATCATGGTCAGCCCCCTTAGACAAAACGCACATCGGTCGGCGTGATCAGGCGCAAATACTGCGCGCACCAGGCCTCGGAATTCATTTGGCTCAAATACAAATTGCGGTAATTCACCCAACACGCGGCCAGCCAAGCCGACTTGGTGCTGTGCGCCACGTCCTTCATGTCGCGCAGCAACTTTTGGTGCACATTCAGTTCTACTTCGCGGGCCAGCAAGGGCACCTTGTGGGCCTTCAGCGCTTTGCCTTCGGTGCGCATGAAGTACCCAAACAAACGCTCCACGATGAACGGCACATACGTGGCCCCGCCATGCAAACCCTTAGGGTCTGCCGCGCTGGAGTGGAACGCATTGCGCAACGTGGGCGATAGGTTGTCGTCAGCCGCCTTCAACACACGGCGAATAAACGGCACATACAAAGCCCAAAACTTCGGGCTCGCCACAAAATAATTAGCCGACGAATAGCTGCTGGACGGGTGCAACGCCCCAATCTCGGCCTCATCCAAACCTGCGGCACGAAACACCGCCCGCGTCAACGCCACAAAGTGCGGATGCGCCGTCTCGCCTTGCATCCACATGTTGTGATAAATCGCCTCGTTGTGAATGTGTGGGTTGCAAAAATACACATCTTGCCCGGGGTTGTCGGCAATCGCGGCCAACAACTCGGCCCCCTTCATCCCCGTTTTCTCGCCAAATCGCCAGGACAACGCCCCCCACAACTGCGCCCCTTGCGTGGCCTCGTGCGCTTGCAAACGCTCGAACACCGAAAACTCCAGCAACTCCGACTTCGCCCCCGCGTTGTCCAACGGCACAAATGCAGGGTCGAGCAAATCGCGGTGCCACGGCTCGTAATAGATTTGAAACACCCGAATCGGCGCTTGCAACGCAGGGTGTGATTTGGAAGCGGGCGTCAGAACAGCCTTGGATGCGCCGGACTTAGGGGCAACAGCCTTAGCCACAGGCTTTGGCGCTGCTTTGGGCGCACCCTTTGCTGAAGCAGCAACCTGGCGGGCTACTGAGGCTTTGGCCTTGGCGACTGGCTTGACCGCTGTTTTGGCTGGCGCTTTCACGACCTGTTTTTGTGTATTTTTTGAAGCCATGGTTGTTTAATCTGTGAGACGACGGCTAGTCTAACTCTCAAAATAACACTAAAGCACTCAATAGATAGCAAAATACCCGTGTGAACAGGGTCTAACTTGTCAATCCGCCCCAAACAAATCCCGCGTGTAAACCTTGCCCGTCACATCGTCCAAGTCGGGGGTTTGGCGGTTCGCCACGATCAGGTCGGCGCGTTGTTTGAAAGTGGCGAGGTCGTTCACCACGGCTGAGTTGAAAAAGTGTGGCTCTTGCAGCACAGGCTCATAAACAATCACCTCCACGCCCTTGGCTTTGAGGCGCTTCATGATGCCCTGCACGCTGCTGGCTCTGAAGTTGTCGCTGCCCGCCTTCATCACCAAGCGGTAGATGCCCACCACCTTGGGGCGACGCTTCAAGATGTCAAACGCCACAAAGTCTTTGCGCGTGCTGTTGGCGTCCACGATGGCGCGCATCAAGTTTTGCGGCACCTCGGCGTAATTGGCCAACAGCTGCTTGGTGTCCTTGGGCAAGCAATAACCGCCATAGCCAAACGACGGGTTGTTGTAGTGGTTGCCAATGCGCGGATCTAGGCACACCCCATCGATGATTTGCCGCGTGTCCAGCCCCAACGACGACGCGTAACTGTCCAGCTCGTTGAAATAGGCCACCCGCATCGCCAGGTAGGTGTTGGCAAACAGCTTGATCGCCTCGGCCTCGGTGCTGTCGGTCAGCAGCACCGGCATGTCCTTTTTAATCGCCCCCTCCACCAACAAATCGGCAAACGCTTGCCCGTGCTCAGAACGGTCGCCCACCACGATGCGGCTGGGGTGCAAGTTGTCTTGCAAAGCCTTGCCTTCGCGCAAAAACTCGGGTGAAAACATCAAGTTATGCGTCATGTACTTCAAGCGCATCCGCTCGGTAAAGCCCACCGGCACCGTCGACTTGATCACCATCACCGCCTGCGGGTTGATGGTCAGCACATCTGCAATCACCGACTCCACCGACTTGGTGTTGAAGTAATTCGTCTCGGCGTCGTAATCGGTGGGCGTCGCGATGATCACAAAGCTCGCCCCCGTGTAAGCCTCTTCTTTGCTCAGCGTCGCCTTGAAATTCAGGGGCTTGTGCGACAAATACGCCTCCATCTCCACGTCTTCAATCGGCAGCACGTTGCGGTTGAGCTGCGCCACCTTGCTCGCCACCACATCCAACGCCACCACCTCATGGTGTTGTGCCAACAAGATGCCGTTAGACAAGCCCACATAGCCTGTTCCTGCGATTGCGACTTTCATAAAACATCCATTCTAAAAATAATGAATTAAAACTAGCTAAGTGAAGTAGCGATAATAGTTTATTAATACTATTTAATTCAAAATATTCAACATGAGCAGCACATCAGAAGGCTTCAACCTCATCGGCTACGCCACCTCGCCCATGGGCTTGGGCGAAGACCTGCGCTCCTTCGCCGCCATGCTGGAGCACCTCGCCATTCCCTTTTCGGTCACCGACATCCCCACCGACGTGCAAGGCCAAGTCCAAGTCGCGTGGCAACACCTCACCACGCAGGACTACAACACCAGCGTCTTCTTCATGTCCGCCATGGAGTGCCAAAACCTCGCCCGCGTGCACCCCCGGCTGTTCACCCAGCCCCAGCGCAAGATTGGCTACTTCTTGTGGGAACTGCCCGACTTCCCCAGCCAACACGCCGCCGCCCTGCAACTTGTCGACCACATTTGGTGCCCCACCCGCTTTGTGCAACAAGCCTTCTTTGCCAAATCGCGCCAACTCACCCTGTCGCTCCCGCTGCCCGTGGTGCAACACCCACCCGCAGGCCGCAACTTTCGGCAAGAACTCAACGTGCCCGCCAGTGCCTTTGTGTCGTTGTTCATGTTTGACATGCACTCCACCCTTGCGCGCAAAAACCCGCATGCCGTGTTGCGGGTTTTTCACCAACTCATGCAAAGCGAGCCCGACGCCTACCTGTTCTTAAAAGTCAGCCGCTGGCAAAACTTGGGGCCAGCTGCGCTCGCGTGGATTCCCCATCACCCACGCATCAAACTCATTCAAGACACGCTCAGCCCCAACCAGCTGACCGACCTCTACCGAAGCGCCAACTGCTATTTGTCGCTACACCGCAGCGAAGGCTTTGGCCGCACCTTGGTCGAAGCCTTGCAAAACGGCCTGCATGTGGTGAGCACCAATTTTTCGGGGCCGCAAGACTACCTCACGCCCGACAACGCCCTGCTCGTCAACTGGCAACGCACCGACGTGGGCCCCAACGACTACCCCAACCTCACCGAGCCCAGCTGGTGGGCCGAACCCGACGAACCTAGCGCTTTGCAGCAACTCCAACTCGCCTGCGAGCGCGCAAAAAAAGGGCCCAACATTCAGGGCCAAAACGACGGTGCAAAGTTCTTGCCCGAAGCCTTGGCCGCGAAATACAGGCCCATCTTGAAAACGTATTTGAAGTAACTTAAGCCGCTGGCGGTGCCTCTTGCTCACGCGCATCCAGCACTTTCTTCGCCACCGCCAACACCAATTGCGACTTAGGCGCTTGGTCTAAAAACTCTTTCGACGCCAAAAAATCCACCAGCAACGCGAAAGGCGTCACGCCCACGCGTGGCTCCACCACCTCCATCGACTCGGGCAAGCGGCCCAAGAAGATTTTGTAAGCCGCAATCACGTCTTCGCGTGTCGCCTTCATCGTGTCCATTTGGCCGGTCGCTTCGGAGGCAACGTCAGTCAACACCTCGGCAGACACCATTGTTGGAGTTTGAGCTACGACTGGCGGTACAACGGCCACCGCCTGTGCCGCCTTCGCGGCAACTTGCGCAGCCAACGCCTCATCAAAGGTCATCGGGGCTGACTGCTGAGGCGACGCTGTTACCGCAGCCTCTGGGAGCACGGGCTTTCTCTTGAAACTAAAAAAGTTAAACACCATAAAACTTTTAAATCCCTTGAGGCAATGCAACTTGCGCGTGCAATTGCACACCTAAAGCCGACATCACTTTAAGAATGGTGGCGAAACTAGGGTTGCCCTCGCCAGACAGCGCTTTGTAAAGGCTTTCCCGTCCTAACCCCGTGTCTTTTGCAAGCTGCGTCATGCCCTTTGCACGAGCCACCACGCCTAACGCATGGGCAATAAAAGCAGCATCATCCCCAGCCTCTTCAAAACAAGCGTCTAAGTAAGCGGCAATATCCTCATTTGTTTTAAGGTGCTCAGCCGAATCCCAGCGGGTCAGTTTCAGATTGCTCATTTCGCCTCCTTCAATTCACGTGCAAGTTTTAGCGCAGTTTGAATGTCTTTAGCTTGGGTGCTTTTGTCACCACCAGCCAGCAACACGATGATCTCGACCCCTCTTTGCATCAAATACACCCTGTAGCCAGGGCCAAAGTGAATCCTCATTTCAGAAACACCCTCGCCAATCGGCTCGCAATCCCCCAGATTACCCATTTCAGCTCGGTCAATTCGAGCCTGAATGCGAAAGCGTCCTTTCACATCCTTGAGACCTACAAACCAATTGCTAAAAAGCGTTGTGGTGTGAATGAGCGGCATAAAAATTGTATCCCAAAATTTACAAATTAGTCAGGAGCTAGAAACCCGCCCATACAAATCCTCAAACCGCACAATGTCGTCCTCGCCCAAATAAGAACCCGACTGCACCTCGATCAAATGCAGCGCCACCTTGCCTGGGTTTTCTAGTGCGTGCTTCACACCCACGGGGATGTAGACCGACTCGTTTTCTGTCACCAGTTTGCTCTCGTCACCCAAACGCACCAGTGCCGTGCCCGACACCACCACCCAATGCTCGGCGCGGTGATGGTGCATTTGCAGCGACAGCTTCGCACCGGGCTTGACCTTGATGCGCTTGACCTGAAAACGCCCGCCACTGTCCACCGAGTCGTAGCTGCCCCACGGCCTGAACACCTCGCGGTGCTGGTCCACCTCGGGGCGCTTTTGCGCTTTCAGGCGGTCCACCACCTTCTTCACGTCTTGGGCTTTGTCTTTGTGGGCCACCAGCACGGCGTCTGAGGTTTCGATCACCACCAAATCTTCCACACCAATCAGCGCCACCAAACGGCTGTCGGCATGCACATAGCTGTTCTTGGCGCCTTCCAACAGCACGTCGCCTCGGGTGGCGTTGCCTTGGGCGTCTTGGGGCAACACCTGCCACACCGCAGACCATGCGCCCACGTCGTTCCAGCCTGCGTCTAGCGGCACCACCACGGCCTTGCTGGTTTTCTCCATCACGGCGTAGTCCACGCTGTCGCTTGGGCTGCTGGCAAAGGCTTCTTGGTCCAAGCGCACAAACTCAAGGTCTTTGTGCGCTTGGTTCCATGCACCTAGGCAGGCTTGCAACATGGCGGGGTTGGCCTTGCCCAACTCCTCTAAAAACACCGACGCCTTGAACATGAACATGCCGCTGTTCCAGGTGTAGCTGCCGTCTTTTAAGTAAGCCTGTGCGGTGGCGAGGTCGGGCTTTTCGACAAACTGCTGCACCGGCACAGCCGCATTCGCGTCCAACGGCAAACTGGCTTTGACGTAGCCATAACCCGTCTCGGGGTGCGTGGGCACAATGCCAAACGTCACCAGCGCGCCCGCCTCTGCCGCCTTCAACCCCACCCGCACCGCGTGGTGGAAGGCCGGCACATCGGCAAACGTGTGATCCGACGGCAGCACCAGCAACACGGGGTCGGCCCCCGTGGCAAGCGCCGCCAACGCCGCCACCGCAATGGCAGGTGCCGTGTTGCGCGCCACCGGCTCTAGCAAGATGCTGAGTGGCTCCACCCCTGCCTCGCGGCACTGCTCGCCCACCAAAAAGCGGTGCTCGTGGTTGGCCACCACGATGGGCCGCATGGCGTCTGCCGTGATGCCCTGCAAGCGCCGCAGCGTCAGCTGAAACAGCGAGGCATCTTCAGTGACGCCTAAGAACTGTTTGGGGCGCTGCGAACGAGACAGCGGCCATAGGCGCGAGCCGCTTCCGCCTGACAAGATGACAGGAATTAAGAGAGACATGGGGGTGGAACTATTCGTGAATCAGTTGGGGTTTAGGGCACCCAACCAAGCCCAAACGCTAAAGGCGCCTCAAGCTTCAGGCTTGATCTCTGTCACCTGAAACGCCAATTGGCGTGTGTCGGTCGATGTGTTGTCGTGCTGCGCGGGCACAAAGCCTTGATCGGCTTCTACCGTCCACATCATGAAGCCGCTTTGTTCGGCCTCGGGTATTTCAAAGCGCAGCACAAAGTCATCGGGCACTTCTATTTCGCTGTGTTGCACTTGGCCGTTTGGCCGCATCACTTTTAAGCGCAGCTTGCCAGGCACGGGCCACGGCGCGTTACAGCTCAGCCTGATGGCTGCGGCGGGCTGGCCCGTCCATCGGTACTTCACGGCCAACTGCGCAGGCGCCCAACCATCGGGTTGCACCGTGGCAAACAACTCTGGCGTGGCGATGCGCAATCGCCAATCGGTTTTCAGCCTCTCCACCACAGCCGCTACAACATCGGGTTTTAAAAACGCACTGGCCTCTTTCAAAAAGGCTGTCAGTTGCGGCACTAACGGCAAGGGCTCGGGGCCAAACGGGTAGCTGGCACACAACTCCTCCACATGCGTCCAAAACCAATGATCTGGCACTGTGCCAATTTCTTTGCTCACCACCCGCATACCGTCTAGTGCCACTTGGCGGCGCAAGCGTTGCGTCATACACGCGCCATGCAAACGCGAGAACGCCTGCACACGCTTGACCATCCCAATCTGGCGGGGGTAACACTTGAAAAAACGCACAAACAAATCAAAGTCGAACGCGGTGCGAATCGTGGCGTCGAGCGGGCCTACCTGAGCCAACGCAGCACGGCGCATGAACACCGTAGGCTGGCAAATAAAACTGCCATCGGCAAACGCAGCCAACGGTGTACTGGGTGGTTTTGTGGGGTAGTCGCTGAGCACGTTGCCCGCACCATCAATGTGCTGCCCCTCGCCGTACACCATTTGGTGCGTGGGTTGCTTGGCCAAATGCGCCATGGCAGATGCCACAGCACCAGGCGCATAAAGGTCATCGGAGTTCAACCAACCTATCACCTCACCTTGCGCGAGCGATATGGCGTGGTTCAGCGCCTCGGCTGCACCGCCGTCTTTTTGGCAAACCCAGCGCAGCCGCTCGCCAAACTCTGCCTGCAAGCGCACCAGCAACTCAACACAACCGTCGGTCGACATGCCATCCGCCACGATCAACTCAACGTGCGGGTAGTCTTGCGTCAGCACACTGCGAACCGCAGCCTCTAAAAACTGCACTTGGTTGAGCGATGGCATCACCACCGACACCCGCTGTTGCGCAGTTTTTTTAAGGGTCATCGCGCGTTCAACCAATCTTTAAACTCACCGCCCACCTCGGCATGGCTGACGCCCAAATCAACGGTGGCTTGTAAAAAGCCCAGTTTGCTGCCGCAGTCGTAGCGTGTGCCTTTGTAGCGGAAGGCAAACACCTTTTCGCGGCGCAGTAAATTGGCAATGCCATCCGTCAGCTGAATCTCGCCGCCCACACCACGCGGCAAACTTTGCAGCTCGGCAAAAATACCCGGCGTCAAAATGTAGCGACCTGCCACGGCCAGTGTGGTGGGCGCAACTTCAGGGGCTGGCTTTTCGATGATGCCCGTCACATCCACCACGTCATCTTCGACCTGCTGGCCCGACACAATGCCATACCGCTTGGTGTGTTCGCGTGGCACGTCTTGCACAGCCAACAGACTGGCACGCCAGTGGGTGAACTGCTTCACCATTTGCGCCATCACCGGCGGCTGGCCCACCATCAAGTCATCGGCCAGCAGCACGGCAAAAGCCTCGTTGCCCACCAAATCGGCAGCACACAACACCGCATGGCCCAAGCCCAAAGCCCTGTGCTGGCGCACATACACACAGCTCATATCGGCTGGCGCAATCGAACGCGCCAAAGCCAACAGCTCTTTTTTACCAGCAGTCTCTAACTCGGTTTCTAGCTCGTAGGCTGTATCGAAATGGTCTTCCACACTTCGCTTGGTACGGCCTGTGACAAAAATCATCTGGCGAATACCTGCGGCATACGCCTCCTCCACCGCATATTGAATGAGCGGCTTGTCCACCACGGGCAACATCTCTTTGGCTGATGCTTTGGTGGCAGGCAAGAAACGCGTACCGAGGCCCGCAATTGGGAAAACTGCTTTTTTAATCATGTTCATTGCTGCTAAAGGCGCAAGCCATGAAACAAGGGCCAAAGGCCCTTTTGGCTTTATGCGTAGTTCTTTAAAAAATCTTGGTACGCCAGCTGTATGCCTTCAGCCAACGCTACCTTGGCCCGCCAGCCTTGGGCGGCGGCGGCTGACACGTCTAGCAACTTGCGTGGTGTGCCGTCTGGCTTGGTGCTGTCAAACACAATGCGACCTTCAAAGCCCACCACTTGCATCACTTGCTCGGCCAGTTCGCGAATGGTCACATCCACGCCTGTGCCAATGTTGAGCAAGGGGCCGTGGTAGCCCGCGGTCATCAGCTGCACGCAAGCATCGGCTAGGTCGTCGACATACAAAAACTCGCGCATGGGGTTGCCGCTGCCCCACACCACATATTCGGCGTCGCCGCGCAGTTTGGCTTCGTGCGCCTTGCGAATCAGCGCGGGCAGCACATGGCTGTTTTGCAAGTCGTAGTTGTCGCCGGGGCCGTACAGGTTGGTGGGCATCACGCTGGTGTAGCGGGTGCCGTATTGGGCGTTGAAGCTCTCGCACAGCTTGATGCCCGCAATCTTGGCCAAGGCATAAGGCTCGTTGGTTTGCTCTAAAGGCCCCGTCAACAAATATTCTTCTTTGATCGGCTGCGGGCAATCGCGTGGGTAAATGCAGCTAGAGCCTAAAAACATCAGGTCGTTGATGCCCGCCGCATACGCCCCCTGAATCAGGTTGGCCTCCATCATCAGGTTTTGGTAAATGAAGTCGGCGCGGTAGGTGTTGTTGGCATGAATGCCGCCCACCTTTGCTGCGGCGATGAACAAATAGTCGGGCTTTTCGGTTTTCAGAAAAGCTTCAACTTCGGTTTGTCGCGTCAGGTCTAGCTCGGCGTGTGTGCGTGTGAGGATGTGCTGATAACCATCTGCCTTCAGGCGGCGCACGATGGCTGAGCCCACCATGCCACGGTGGCCGGCTACATAAATTTTGGAATCAAGCTTCATGGTGCAAATGCAGCGGCTTAGCGCTCCACCCCCACCGCCACGTCATACCCGTGCTGCTTGAGCAAGGCGTGCTGCTTGGCCTTGCTCAAATCGTGCGCCACCATTTCTTTGACCATCTCGTCGAGGGTGATTTCGGGCACCCAGCCCAAGTCGGCCTTGGCTTTGCTGGGGTCGCCCAGCAGAGTTTCGACCTCGGTGGGCCGGAAATAACGCGGGTCCACACGCACCACCACTTGGCCCACCGTGAAAGCAGGCGCATCGTCGCCCTCGATCTTCACCACCTTGGCCACCTCGTTCACCCCCTCGCCTTCAAAGGCCAAGGTCACGCCCAACTCTTGCGCTGTTTTGGTGATGAACTGGCGCACCGAATATTGCACCCCCGTGGCAATGACATAGTCTTGCGGCTTGTCTTGCTGCAACATCATCCACTGCATGCGCACGTAGTCTTTGGCGTGGCCCCAGTCGCGCAGCGCATCCATATTGCCCATGTACAGGCAATCTTCTAGGCCCTGCGACATATTGGCCATGGCACGGGTAATTTTGCGGGTGACGAAGGTTTCGCCACGGCGCGGGCTTTCGTGGTTGAACAAAATACCGTTGCACGCGTACATGCCGTAGGCCTCGCGGTAGTTCACCGTGATCCAGTAGGCATAGAGCTTGGCCACGGCATAAGGGCTGCGTGGGTAGAACGGTGTGGTTTCTTTTTGCGGTATTTCTTGCACCAAGCCATATAACTCGGAGGTGGAGGCTTGATAGAACCGAGTTTTCTTCTCTAACCCCAAGATGCGAATAGCCTCTAACAAACGCAGCGTGCCCATGCCGTCTACGTCGGCCGTGTATTCGGGCGACTCAAACGACACCGCCACATGGCTTTGCGCACCAAGGTTGTAGATCTCATCGGGCTGCACCTCTTGAATAATTCGAATGAGGTTGCTGGTGTCCGACAAATCACCATAGTGCAAATGCAAATTTTTATTATTTGCATGTGGGTCTTGGTAGACGTGGTCGATACGGTCGGTATTGAACAGCGAGGCACGACGCTTGATGCCGTGAACGATGTAGCCTTTTTCTAAAAGAAATTCGGCTAGATATGAGCCGTCTTGGCCAGTGATACCGGTAATAAGGGCTTTTTTCATGATTTCAACCATTAGTAATTAATTTAAAGAAATATTTCTAATACTACAACCAATCCCATGCACACTTCTAATTTTTAAAATTTTCTCACCATCAAAAGAAAACTCCCTAGCGCAGTCGCTGTAGTCAATAACATCACTCAATACATTCAGATTGAATTTAGCAACAACATTTACCACCTGAACTCCTAGTGAAATAGCCTTAAAACTAGGCCGCTCATAATGACACCAACGATCCCAAAAACAAATTCTTTGAAGACTATTGGCATCGACCAAAGGAGAATATGGTCCAACAACCACCTCCAGAATAATTTGTGGATTCTCAGAAACACTATCAAATTCAATAACAACACGCGCCCCCTCTGGGGCATCAATAATTAAATCACGATGGGAGTCAATAAAAAAATTCTTATAATCAAATGCTCTTGGAGCATAAGATTCAAAGAAGTCTATTTTGCAAAACAAATCAAGATACAAACTATCAGCATAGACCTTAGCGCCGATTTCATTAGTATGAACCCCATCACGAAGATGAATTGCCGGATCAATTTTTCCCCTATAGTCTAAACACAATATATTGTATTCAGAGCAAAAATCTAAAACCTGCAAATCACAAGGCCTTGGATTAGTAATGTTATCAAACTTAGCCAGTATTAAGAAAATCGGGGCAATATTTTTCTCCATTAAGAACCCGACCATATATCTTAGCTTTTCATGATCAAACCTTTCTAAACCAGTGGTATTCCATTCCAAAATACAAACGTCAATTTCAGACGAAATATCAGAATGCAAATTTACAAAGCCAGCATCATCCAAATGACATCCGCCATAGCCCTTCTTGGATAAATCATGCGCACCATTTACACGCTCTTTAAGCATTTCAAAATATGATGACACGCCGGCTTGCTGAGTCACACTTGCACCGTGGAAAAAAAAATTCATAACATCCGAAAATAATTAATAAAAATAACGCATAGGCCTATGAAAGCATTCTACTGTTGCGCTAGATTAATCTATTGAATAATAAAAACACTCTACCGCAAGGGTAAGCATCCAAACATTACAAATCTCTGATTCGAATACATATATTCGAATCAGAGCGAGGCGAATTTTTATGAAGCATAAAATTGCATCAATTTATTCAAATCAATTGAAATATTATATTCATCATCGCAATCATTTAGATAGTGCTCGTACACTTTCGCCCTTTTATATTGATCATGAAACGTCGTTACAGGCCTTTTTACCGGACAAAACTCTAAATATCGACACGATTCATAAGAAAATATATTATTAACAAAGAGGGCGCCATGAACACCAGAAACATGAGAGGCAGATGCAAAAGCTTGAAAAAGCGTATTTAAAGACTCAGAACCGTCATAAATATCAACACCGATATCATTCAACCTAGATTCAACCTCGTCCGAATTTATAAGATATCTTCTATAACCCCCTTTTCGACGAGTGAGGAAAATTTTTCTACCTAAACTATTCGCAGGCCCGTTAAAATAATTAAAATAATTTTGCCGAACAAACTCATATGAGGCCACCGTAAAGTTAGTAGGATGTGAAAGAGGCCTAACAAATGTTAAAGACGGCACAAAGATCAAGGAGGCAATAGATTGAGAAATAACATTTTGTTCATTTATGCCAGCAGCCATTAAATGATCCGAAAAATCGACAACCTCTCTTTGATCAGAGACGATAACTCCCTGAAAGTCTCTTTTCGCAACAGCAGAAATCTTCTGAAAAGTATCAAATAAATGCCCGTAAACGTATCGACCGAATGGATGAAGCAAGTGTAAATAATCACCTTTCGCTAACTCAAAAGCTGAACCATAGGAAATACTATCAGCATAGTTTTGTATTTTTTTCATTCTAGCAACTACGAGTTCCATTCTAGAAATTGAATTTTTCCAATTGGGAGATGCTGTAATCCATGAATCAAGCCATATGAGATTCTCTACCGCCGCCGACCACAACACTTGACCGTCCTTAATAACTAAACCAGTTTTCATATCTACAAAAACATTGTCAAATGTTAGAACATCTTGCGGGCTGTCATATACATTTACCCAGGTATCTCTAAAACTAGGACTCCACATAAAAACTCCTACAAATATTAAACAACTGTAAAACCGAGTAAATAACAGCTTCTAGACGAGAATTTTTCCCATGGCTCGCGTTTTAGCTTAACGCTTGGGGATTCATAGCTGAAATCAATCTTAAAATTATTTATGGTTCGCCCACCAATATACCTATAGCCGAGTCTTCGGTAAAATGACATTTCATCATACATGGGGATATTTATTTTTTCTTCATCAAGAACCAAATCAAGACTACTCGTATCAGGACCATAAACAAAAAAGAGGCCCGTTACAAATAAGTCAGCACCAAAACTCAACTCCAAACTATTAACACCAGAAAACTTAAAACCATTAATTACCAAACCATGGCGATTATCAAAAGTAAAATTTTCACCAACACTTACCGGCGGTAAAAACATTCTATTTTCATGCGTCACTATGCTATATGAATGGGCAACTGATTCTGAAGAATATTCAGAACTAATGAATTTAGCTAAATCAGTAGCAATTTCATCTATGGTTGACTGAGTTGGGTGAACACCATCAGTAGTACCGTCATTTTGTTCATTTATTAAGCGGGCGCGGTATTTCGACTTCAAATCCAAAATAGGATAATTTTCACCATATTTATTTATAGCATTAACAACCAAGTCATCATCAGCAATATCTTTTCTATATAAATTAAGAAATACTATAGATGTATTTATTAGTCTTAAGTAATTTACGATCATATCTAAATAAGCATCTGCTTCAGATTGATTTTTCCTCACCAAGCTAAACCAACTAGTTGCCACCTCTAAAACAACGAGATCGAAGCTTTCATTATTTACCATAGAAGGCAATAAGAATGGCAAGGCATCAATACTTAGGCCACCAACTGAGGTATAACTAACTTCAGTTGTTAAACCAAGTTCTTCCAACTTACTTTTGAGCACAATAGAGTAAGAAGGATCTCCATAACCAGTAACTGAAAAGCCAATACATTTTATTCTCATCATTCGACTTGCTTCTTCCATATTAAATTAATTTTTTGGTCCTTAGACATCTTTTTCAACTCATCTTTTGCCGCATACCAACTAGCTACCAAATTAATAGCAGTGTCTTCATAGCATTTGACATCATATATCTTCTCACTGAAACTGGATGCAACAAGCAATACACACTTATTATTTTTACTCAAAATAGAGTATTTAAAGTTGTCATGATATTTAGACCAAGCAACGCTCTCATTAGTGAATAATCTATTTTGATACATCCTAATCATTGGATGAATTATATTTTGATTCTCTATTCGTTTAGTTTGCTCATGCGGCTGATGAAACAAATAATTATAAGAAAACACTTTCTTTATTAGGCCAGACAAGCACATTCGATCTTTTAAGTTTGTATCATCTTGACCGTAAGCAGAAATTCTTTCATCATATCCATTCACTCTGAAAAAATCATTCAAGTGGTAATATGTTTCACCATGCAAGTGGCGTTCATTAAAATCACGCGCTTGATGCCAATCACCCACCCAAAACTCACCCTCACTTAATGAATGAGCAGAAAAGAAATCACCTTTAAATTCAACATCTGAATCGCATTTAAATACACGAGAGTTTCTTGCCATTTGGCTAGCCAAATTCTGAGCCAAGGTGCGAATAAAGGTTTTTTGGCCCTCGACCCGAACAACGCGTACGCGCTTGTCATCCAGTACGCCGGGGATTTCAGATACCGGCTCTTTGGACGACCAGTCAAGAAGAATTAACTCATCAAAGCCTTGTGTCAACCAGTTCTTTAAGTTCTTAACCACGTTTTCATTGCGGTTCATTAAATGAACATACATGGTGATGCCGTTACCTATTTCTTCGCCAGCTAAGTTTTTAGTGCGCGGTGGCAGTGTAGGGAAAAGCTTTTCCTTTTTTAGTTCAGCCGGTTTCACAACAGTTTTAATTGAACTTAGTATTTCACCACTATCTACAAATTCAGAGTCAAAAAGGTTATCTTTTCTTATTTCATTGGTGTTCGATCCGGCAAGCAGGTAACCCGCTTCGTCTAAACGTGCTGCCTCTATGGCATAAGCAATTTCTACAACTTCAAAATCAACCTTAAGCTTCAATGACTGCTTTGATCCTTTAGGCAAGCTGAGCTTGAGGCCCATTGAATATGGAGTTTCATTAGTATCAAACACAAACTTACAAGCCCCATCAATCTGATGAGTGGTCTGATGCCTTAAGTCAAAAAACTTACCAAACTTTCTGATACCTTCTAGCTTTATTTGATCTTCAGTCGAATTTGCACCATGAACATTGATGGCAGAAATTTTTTGCGCTTGGTCAAACCATATGATGACATGATCTACGTCGCTATCAAAAACAATTTCTGCTTCTTTTAATACTTCTTCACCAGTAAATTTGGCAACAGTTTTACCTGGGATATGTATTTGCTGGTCTTTGAATAATCGAATAGACGCTATCTTGACCTGCTCATCTTTTTCTACGGTGCCAAAGCAGCTGAGTGCTTCTAACTTCTTGTAAATCAAACTGCCATTTTTCTGCATCCTCTCAAGGCGCGGTTTATCAATAGCCTTAAGCACTTGATCTAAATCAGATATTTTTGACTCAACGTGGAAAACAATCACATCCTTCCAGTTAAGTTTTAGCTCTGGACAAAGATGTTCAATGTCTGGCAGCTCAAGCTTGTCGCTCAACAGCACAGGAATAGAGCCATTTGCTAGGCATTCCCAAAGTCTTAAGGAGTTTGGACCAGCACCAGAAGGACACAAACTAAATACCGAGTTGCTCATCAGTTCGTTGTAAGTCACCACTTCATCAGTCGCTATGGAATTACGGTGTTTCTCGTCGTTGTAGACCTGATAGTTATAGACCACCTTGTTAAAGTGCCACAGATCTTTAAGCACGATGTGGTAACCCTGCAGATCTTGCAGCTGTTTTAAATCCTCACGTACTGTACTGATGTAGTGCTTCATATAAGCACCTTCAAATGAAGCAAACACACTTCTATCGTGAATAGGTTTATTTACAAAACCAATGCGTCTTTCAATCTCGCGGTAGTTAACTGCATACAGTGTCCAAGGATGAAGTTTGATGCCTTCCAGCTCTTCCAGACCGATTTCTTTATGAGAAATCCATAAGTCTGTAATGTTTGAAGCCTTGTAGTCATGAGCAATATCACGCCAATGGATGTGTTGACACACAGTATGTACACGAAGCTCCAAACTAAACTTCTTCAATATTTCACGCGAAGTACGAATGCGCGATCCGACCAAGCCTGTATGCGCATGTGGTTTGGCTTTTTTATCAATGATGGTCGCCCAAGGCAAAGCGACGTAAACATGGGCCTCATTTCCGTTAATATATATTTCAGGCAATTGCAAATGAATATTGGCTGCGTCACCTTCCGTTTTACAGGGGTGTTGCCAAAACAAGTAGTCTTTGTCGTGCTCAAAGTCGCTGTCGATGCTAACAGCACCGTCTAGTATGTTGGATTGTAAAAATCCGTAACAAAATAACCTAGCTTCACTTGAAGCACAAAGACGATTGACCTGCTCAAAAGTGCGCACCTTAACGACAGGCCAGTATCTGTCATGGAAGTAATAATGAGCACCCTTGCTATATACCTTATAGCGTGATGAGAATTCCTTAACTAGCTTGTAGTCAGCAACCTTGAACGAAGCTGCTGTTATATATGCTGGAACAGCTTCAATGATTGGAATAGCTGTAGGCGTAGCAACCACAGGCACACTTGCAGGCGGCTCTGGCTGTAAAGCCTTTTCTTTGAGCCAAGCTTCGACACGCTCTGCATCTTTCTTTTGAAAGGCTTCATCGGCTTTAATACGGTATGAGTTTCTACCATTGATCCAATTATTTACGTTGATGTCGAATAAGTTGTAGGGACTTCTTGTTAGCAACTCCAAATCAAGTTTTGCATCTTCAAGCACTGTTTTGGTGGGATGAACAAATGCATGAAGGCCGATAAGTTTGCTAGCTTTAGAGTCATAAGCGCGGCCTTCGTCTGCCTGCAAATGAATGGACTCCACAACTTCGCAAGGGTTTGTTACGGTGTAACCATAGCTATGCATTACATAAGCAATTTTGTTATCGCAGCCAGGCTGACCAAGTTCAAAGGCAGTCTCTTGGTACAAAGCATGCGGCATGGGGTTTAAGTCTTTAACGACTCCCCATGTGTCTTGTGTCCAATGGGGATTATTATTTAGCTTTAAGCCCCCTGCCCCGTCAGGGTTGTAGCGTGTTAATGCGATAAATCGTTTTTCGCGACGCATTTTTTCAGCATGCTCAGCAAAATGACGGATTGTTTCATTCAAATAAATATCAGCATTGACCAGCAAAGACACAGTGCCAACTGGCAATTTGTCTGTCTCTTTAAGCCAGAACCCATAGCTCATACGATCTGGATAGAAACGCTTGATAATTTTTTTATTATCAGGAATCAGCTTCATATCTGATTCCTTTTCAAAATACATTATTATTTTATCGATAGCTTTATTTTCGATATTCTGCTTAAAGCAAATATCAATTTCTTTTCTTCTATCAGCATTTACTGGAATGTAGTATTGGCAAAAAAGCGTAATCATTTCAATACCTGCGTTTTATAAAGCATTTACCAACAATTTAGACACTTTAGACGCATCAATCATTTCAGCGGCACATTCGCGAATTTTGGAGCTGCTCTTAGCAGTTGATATAGCCGAAGTCATTTGCATGGCAGCATGTTCAATATCTGCATCGGCCCATACAGCCTCATCATTGGAGTCAACCCATTGATAATCATCGGGTTGCAACTCAACCTGTGAGAAGTTGACGGGAAAAGTAACCTGCTCATCCATGAAATCCACATTACCCGAGTAATTGGTAGCCACCACAGGCTTACCCAACAACATAGCCTCGGCCAAAGTTCGCCCAAACCCCTCGGCCCTGTGCAACGACACATAAGCATCGCAAGCATTAATCAGTCCCAATAAGGCAGGCCGGTCTAATGTTTCGGTGATCAACTGAATTCGTTTGTCCGTTTGGCATTCTTTTAAAAAGGCTTGCCATTCGGGGTTATCGGGCTTGGTGTTCATGGTTTTGAATACAAAGCCGACGCTGTCGTCATCAGGTTCAAACGCTTGTTTAAATGCCTGCACAGCGGCCATGGGGTTTTTGCGGGCCACGGATGAGTTGAAGTCGAAGATATAAAGAAACAAAAACTTCTTCTCAGGCAGGCCATAGTGTTTGCGCGGGTAGGGCTTCATACGTTCCACGCTCACGGCCAAGGGCACTAGCTTCACAGGCTTGTCTGTCGCCCGCTTGTACATGTCTTCTAAAAAGGTACTGCTGGCCCACACCTCGTCTACCAGTTCAAAGGCATAGGGCGTCCACGCTTTCGGAAACACGCTCAATTCCCAAGGCCACCAGCCAATGTTGTGATACCCCTCAAAGGCGCTGGCGCCTTTCTCCATAAACACACGGCTGACGGTGTCAAACGCTGGCAGGCAAAAAATGTTGTTGCGGTAGGGCGGCAACGCGTTGCTGTGCAGTTCGTGGGTTTTGCCTTCTAGGAGCCTGTCGGCTTGACGCACGTCGCCCGCATCGACATTCACCACATGAAACGGAATGCCTGCGGCTTCGCAGCATTCCACGGCCATGCGCAGGTCTTCGCCTATGCCTAGCTCGCCGTAGGCAAAGCCATACAAGTTCACACCAAAGGGCTTGGGGCTGGCTTGGGTTGGCGCGTCAGCGGCTGGGCTGGGTTGGGTTTGCAGCCATGCCAATGGCATAGGCTGGCTTTGCACCCATGCGCGCCAGCGGCCGGCTATCAAGGGGGCCAGCCCTAGGGTGTCGACCACGCCAAAGAACCAACCCAAGTAGGCCTGACGGCCTTGCGGGGTATAGAGGTTGCGGGCTTGTTGGGTGGTGCTGTCCATCAACCGCCACAGCAAGTACATGAGCAGCGTGGCGGCGGGCACATCGCCGTTGACGGTGTCGGGCACGGGCTGGTCTAGCGCGGCCACAAAGCTGCGGGGCGCGTGCTGGGCCAGTTGGTGCTCGGCCAAGCCGCGCACCACCACCCATGCAAAAAATTTTTCGTGTTGCAGCGGGCCGTCTTTGACAAACTCGTTCACGGCGTCGGGTCTGTATTTGGCCAGCAGCTCGGCTACTTTGGGCACGTCGATGGGCACACCGGCCAAGGTGGCTTTGCCGGTGGGGGCAAACAAGATGTGGCACTGCTCGGGGGTCACGCTGTCGGCCCAGCCTTTGTAGGCTTGGCGGCCTTTGAGCAGCCACCATTCGTCAAAACTGGGGTCGTCTTTGCTGGCAAAGGTGTCGCGCAGGTCTTTGCGCAGCAACCAAGCGAATTGCTTGGCCAAGTCGACATTGAGTTTTGAGGGGGCCAGCATTTATTTCTTTTGAAACAAAAAACTGTTGGACAGCATTTGGTCTTCGTCGCCCACCATGCCGTCTTCGCGTATTTCTAGGCAGCGGCAGTTGGCCTCTTCCACAATGTTGAACACATCGGGCTGGGGCAAGAAGTGCATTTCTAGCGTGTTGGTAGCGGTGCTGTTCAGGTAGCGCTCCACCTCAAACATGTAGCCATTGCGGTAGGTGGGCAGCTGTATGTAGGCCAAGCCGCCCGAGCGCAGCTGCGAGAGCAAGGTGCGCAGCATCCACGCCATCACAGGGGGTGGGTTGTGCTGCAGGGTGATGACCGAAAAGATGGCGTCAAGCTGGGGCAACTGGCGCATTTGCTGCACGTTGCGCCAATGCACAAACTCGACGTTGTGCGCGCCCTTGGTTTGCAAATGTTGCTGGGCCAAGGCCAAGTGTTGGCTCGAAATGTCTGCGGCAATGACGCGGCCAAAGGCCTCAGCCAAATAACCGGTGACGCGCCCTACCCCACAGCCCACTTCGAGGCAGGTGTGCAGGCTGGCAGGGTTCACACCGCTGCGGCGCAAGGCAGCCAAAAACAGTTGGCAGCTGTAGTTGCCCGAGGTGTAAAACTGCTCGCGATGGGCCTCAAACTCAGTTTGGTAGTACTGCGGCTGGGTCACGACCGACCAATACGGCTCGGTTTGGCCTAAATGCTCCCACGCTTGGTGGATGCGCTCAAACATGCGGTCCATGGCATCGTCAGACACGGCGGTTTCGACGGGGATTTTGGGCAGCGTGTAGGGGTGGCGGTGCCTGATGGCCTGCGGCTGCTTGAGCAACTCGCCCATGCGCTGCACAAATTCGGGCGACTTGATAAACACCTCGCGCAAGGCGTGGGTGCTGTGGGTGTTTTGGCACAGGCTGTTGACGACGTCGTCGTTTTCAGGGTCGCGCCCCAGCATGAGGCGATAGGCCAAGACGGCTTGTTCTCGGGTGATCACGCTTTTTGCTTCCGCGCTTGTTTGGCTTGCCGTGCGGTTAAGCCTTGGGCGGCGGCGTATTTGATGGGTGCGGTTGCAGGCTCGAGCACGGGGCTCGATGCAGGCGCAGCAGGAATGTGGATGACTTTGTCGGCTTTGGCGGCTGCCTTGGGCGTTGCAACGGCAGGTGCCTTGGGCTCGACGGTTGCAACAGCAGGTGCCGCGCTTGGGGCGAGCTTGGCGGGCGCAGATTGGTTTGCCGCTGTCGCTTTGGCGCTGGGCTTGCTGCTTTCTAGAACTTGCACAGCGCCTGCGGCAAAGTTGACCCAAGTGGTCCACGGGCGATGGATGGCGACTTTTTGGGCTTCTAGGCGCTTCAAGGCCTCGGGCATGGCGTAGATGAGGCGCGAGAGCAAGGCACGGTCCGCATCAGACAACTTCGACCACACGGCCACGTCGAACACGTTTTTATCGAGTGCGAAGCGCAGCTCTAGCTTGGCGCCGCTGTGGTCGTGCGATTCGGCGTACCAGCTGTCAAAGGGTTTGGTTTTGCCGTCGATGAGCGGAATTTCAAACTTGGGGTAGTGCGAGAAGCCATGGGGTTGCACCAAGGCGGCGCCCAAGCGAATTTCAAACTTCTTCAGATGGGTGGCGCCCATGCTGAGGCCTCGAAATTCAAGCCAAAGGTGCTCGTAGTCGGGGTTGATCAACTCGCGCTTGAGGTGCACCTCGTCGTAACGCAGCAAGGCAGGCAATGTTTTGAGTTGGGCAATGAGCAGTTGAATGGACGGACGCCAAAAGTTCAGGTCAAACTGCGCGGGAAACTCAAAGCCTTGCCAGTTACCAGCGTCAAGGTGCTCCAAGATGGTGATGGCGGCGGTGAGCTGGCGAAACTCGGTGGTGCCCAGCCCCAAGAAGGTGGCGAGGTGGTCTTTGTCGGTGTTGAGCAGCTTGGGCACAAAGGCTTGGGGCTGGCCATCTTTGAGCAAGCCAAGGCCGGGGTGGCCGTCTTGCAGCGTGGTGACAAAGCTGAACTCGCTCAGCGCCACGCCGGCTTGGGCAAAGTCTTTGACTTGCCAAGTGATGGTGGGGGTGTCTGACAGGCCATCGACGTTGACGATGTCGATGGCACCAAAGTCGAGGTAGTTGGGCAGGCGTTTTTCTAAGCGCTCCCAACGGGCTTTGTAGGCGAGGTAGAGCTTTTCAAACTCGCCTTTTTGCTCGTAGTACTCCACCAGCTCTTCTTGCGCTTGCATGAGTTGCAAAAGCAGCAACTCGTTTTCTTGGGTGCTGTCTTGGTGCTTGGCGTCGGCCTCTTGTTTGGCCTTGGCGGCTGCGGCTTGCACGTCAGCGAGTTGCTTGGTTTTGGCGTCTAGCTGGGCTTTGGCGCTTGCAGCGGCAGCGTCGGCCTCTTGCTTGGCTTTAGTGGCAGCGGCTTGCGCGGCTACTTGCACGTCTGCGAGTTGCTTGGTTTTGGCGTCCAGCTGGGTTTTGGCATTTGCAGCGGCGGCGTCGGCTTCTTGCTTGGCTTTGGTAGCTGCGGCTTGCACGTCTGCGAGTTGCTTGGCTTTGGCGTCCAGCTGCGTTTTGGCGGCAGCTTGTGCATCCACCAACTCTTTGGCTTTGGCGGTTAGCTCGTTGTTTTTGCTGTCGAGTTGGGTTTTGGCGGCAGCAGCAGCGGCGACGGCTTCTTGCTTGGCTTTGTTGGCGGCGGCTTGCGCTGCTGCTTGCGCGTCAGCCAACTCTTTGGCTTTGGCGGCTAGGTCGTTGTTCTTGGCTTCTAGGGCTTTGGTGACGTTGTCTAGCTGGGCCTTGAGGGCGGCTTCGGCGGCGGCAGTTTGGGCCAGTTGCGCTTGCACTTGCTTGTTTTGCAAGGCGTAACGCTCTAGCTCTTCTTGCACTTGGTGCAGCTGGCTCAGCAGCAATTCGCCTTCTTGATTCTGGGCTTGGTTTTGCGCTTGCAGGGCTTGGCGCTCTGCTTGCAGCGTTTGCACTTGTGTTTGATGCGCTTGTGCGTTGGCGCTGGCTTGCGCTTGCAGTGCCTCGGCTTGGGCGTTCAAGCGGTTGATCTGCGCTTGCAGGTCTTGGGCTTGGGTTTGCAAGTTCTCTTTGTCTTTGCCCAGTTCGCTCAGAAGCAGGTTGGCTTGGTCCAACTCGGCTTTGGCTTGCGAGAGTTCGGCTTGGCTGCGGTCAAGGTCTTCACTGAGTTGTTTGGATTTGCCAAACAAGGCAAAGAGTGCGCCCAGCATGCCTTGCGGTTTGCCTGACTTTTTGGAGGCCATGACGGCGGTGCTCGGGTTGAGCAAGGGGGTGCGCGACTGTTGCAAGAGCTTGCCAAGTTTGGCGGCAACGGGTGGCACGGGGTAGTAGGTGTTGGGCGGTGCCGATGCGGCCACGGTGCCCAAGTTGCGCCAATCGACGGTGGTGAGGGACCACGTTTTTTGGCAGGTGTACGACAGGCGTGCGGGGTAAATGCCGACTTCGCTGGTGTCGACCAAGATGGCGCGTGATTTGTTGGCTTTGTAAAAGCGCAAGAGTTCGCCGGTGTAGCTGAGCCAAGTGCTGAGCGCTTGGGGGTTCGAGAGGTCAACGTGTTGGGGCGGTGTGTAGGCCAGCACAAAGCGGCTTTGTGGGTCGACGTTGCGCCAAAAGTCGAGCACCCACGTGGCGCGAGAGTCTGCAAAACCCCACTCGGTTTGGTCGAGGTTGGTGACCAGCAGGTCGACCGCCAGCTCTAACCACGCAATGCCCACAGACAAGGGGCTTTGGGTGTAGAGGCCGCTTTCGTCTTGGTCGAGGGCTTTGTAGAGTTTGGTGTGCCAGTCGGTGCCGCTCAGACCGTGTTTGGCACTGGGCCGCGCTGATTGCAAGCCCGAGGCTTGCAGCAGGGTTTGCAGGTCGGTGGTGTTGCAGTCAGGGCTGGAGGCAACGATCACAATTTTCATGTGCGTTACTCCGCGGTTAAAAAGCGCATGGTGGCGGCCACGGCAGCTTGGGGCTCTGTGGCGGTTTGAAAAGCGAGGCTGAGCAGGTTTTCGGCCTGGCTGGTGGTGGCGGTGACGAATTCGCTTTTGACTTGAAAGACGGTTTGGGTGGCGTTCAAGATGTCAACGGCGCTGCGCACGCCGCCTTCATAGCTTTTTTGGTTGGCTTCTAAGCTGAGTTCGGCGGCGGCGATGGCGTCTTTTTGAATGGTCAGCAGCTCTAAGCCGGTTTCAATTTGCTCGCGCAGTTTTTCGACTTCAAGCCGCGTTTTTTCTTCCACGTCGCGGGTGGCTTCTTTGGCTTTGAGGTAGTTGGCTTGCACGCTTTCACGGGCGTAAAAGTTGCCAGCTTGCAAGGGCATGCTGACGGTGATGCCGCTGTATTGCACGTTGGTGGCGCCCGATTTGCTCTGGCTGTGGGTGGCCGAGATGGTGGGAAACAGCGAGCCCGTGGTTTTGTCGACATCGAGCTCGGCCACGCGTTCGGCGTAGCGAGCGGCTTGCAAGGCGGGGTTGTTTTGCAGAGCAAGGTCGACGTAGTCGTTGGCTGCTTTGAGCTGCAGGCTGCGGTCTTTTTGGGCCAGCACAAACTCGGCGACGTTGGGGCGTGCGCCGGTCATGGCGGCGTATTGTTTGGCGGCCACATCGAGCGCGGTTTTGAAGCTGAGCTGCTGGCCTTTGGCTTGGGCGGCTTTGACTTCAATGTCGCGCAGGTCGGTGATGGTGCCCTGCCCTAGGCTAAGTTTGGCTTTGGCGGCCAAGGCTTGTTGGTCGAGCGCGGCCATTTTGGCGGCGTTGAGTTTGAGGTTTTCGTTGGCCAAGATGATGGCGTTGGCGCCTTTGAGCAAGCGCAAAGCCAAGTCTTGCTGCTTGCCCACAAAAGTGGCTTCGGCAAATGCCTCGCGGGGCTCGGCCATGCGAAAGGTGGCGATGCGCTCGAGGCTCAGCAGCGGCTGGGTCAGCGTGAGGGTGCGACGGTCGCTGGTGTCGGTCTGCAAGCGCTGGTTGCTGATGTTGCCTTCGGGCAAGTAAGCCACGCGGGCTTGGGTGGCACTGGCCAAGTTGGCTTGGCGCTCGGCCAAGGCGGTCTGAAACGTGGGGTCGTAGGCCAAGGCTTTTTGGTAGTCGCCCAGCAAGTCAAGGGCTTGCGCCGAGGTGCTAAACCCACTCAGCCACGCTACCGCCGTCAGCGCGCAAGCGGCTGCTCTCCATGAATGCTTACAGATCATTGAAACCTTAATTAGTTACACCTATAGTATTCAAATAGTACTACATAAATTGTAAAAACTTGTTAAAAACAAATAACTTGTAAGTGCGAGTAACAAATGAAAAAGGGCTCGCTGGTTAGGCGAGCCCTTGAAAGCGATGGTCCACTGGCTTGGTCAGCGTCAATCTTTGAACGCCCGTGCCATCTTGTCGCTGAGTGGTTTGAGCAGGTAGCTCATGAACGAGCGCTCGCCCGCTTTGATGACCACATCGACAGGCATGCCAGGCTGCACTTTCAAGCCACTCAGGCGCTCAAGACCTTCTTTGGTGGTTTCGACTTGGGCTAAGTAGAAGTCGCCTTCGCTGGCGTTGGTGCTGGGCTCTTTGTCGGCGCCTACCACTTTGACGCTGCCGGGGATGACGGGGGTGGTGGATTGATTGAAGGCGGTGAAGCGCATGTCGGTGGGCATGCCTGCGCGCACTTTGTCGATCAGACTGGCGGGGATTTTGGCTTGCACGATGAGGGTTTCGTCTTTGGGCACGACTTCCATGAGCACTTGGGCGCTGGTGACCACGCCGCCTTCGGTGAACACTTTGAGGCCCACCACGCTGCCGCTGACGGGGGCACGGACTTCGGCCAAGTCGCGGTCAAATTTGGCGCTGTCTAGGCGGCTGAGCATGGCGTCGCGGTTTTTTTGGAGCTCTTGCAGCTGGTTGTCGACGTCTTTGAGCAAGGTGCTGCGAACTTGGGCAATTTGCAGTTTGGCGCGGGCAATGTCGGCTTGGGTGCTGGCGATGCTGGAGTCGATGTCGCTCTTTTGGCGCTCGGCTTGGTTGGCTTGGGCCATGGGAACAAAGCCGTTTTTGGCGAGCGATTGGGTGTTGCTCATTTCTTCGCCCAAGCTGCGTTGCTGCACTTTGCGCGAGCTGAGCACGCTGTTGAGGCCCTCGATTTGCTCGTTCAAGCTGGACACTTGGCTGTTGAATTCGGCTTTGCGCGAGTTAAAGAGTTGCACTTGCAGGGCTTTGGCTTCGGCCACGCGGGGATCGTCGGGCTTGAAGTGTTTGCCCAACTCGTCGCCCCATTTGATGGCGCCTGCGTTGTCGCGTTCGGCTTTGAGGCGCGATTCGGTGGCGAGCAGGTTGATGTATTGCAGCTCTGCGCCGGTCATTTCAACTTCGCTTTTGAGCGGGTTGATGCGCAAGAGCACTTGGCCTTGCTGCACTTGCGCGCCCTCTTGCACCATGATTTCTTGCACCACACCGCCGGTGGGGTGCTGAATGGCTTTGCGGTTGCCCAGCACCGACACGCTGCCCTGCACGGTGACGCCCGCATCGATGGGCGCCCACAAGGCCCACGCCAAAAAGACAGCGAAGAAGCCCAAGAACCACTTGGCGGCGTTGCGGCGAATGTCGGACTCTTCGACCAACACGGGCTGCAGGCCACGGCTGTGGAGCTTTTCGGGTTTGTAGGGGTTCCAGCCGTCGATCCAGCCAGTGAGTTTGTCGTCCACGGCTTTGGCGCGTTCGAGGACGGATAGGCTGTGCGCGGCGGTGGCACTGTGGTCGGTCATGCGGCACCTCCGGCGGCGGTGATCAAGGTGGGCGTGGCGCTGGCGGCATGGGCCACATCAGATGCAGCGCCCTCGCCTGCGGGTGCATCGCTGGCACTGGCCGTGGACGGCACGGCTTGCAAACGGCGCATGGCTTCAAACATGTCTTGGGCGGTGCCGAAGGCCACTTGTTGGCCGGCTTTCAAGACCAGCATCATGTCGACGGTGCCAATCAGGCGTGGACGGTGCGTGGTCAGCACCACGGTGCTGCCGTTGGCTTTGAGGGCTTGCACGGTGTCGATGAGCGCGTTTTCACCGACTTCGTCGAGGTTGGAGTTGGGCTCGTCCATCACCACGTATTTGGGCATGCCGTAAATGGCGCGGGCAATGGCAATGCGTTGGCGTTGGCCGCCCGACAAGGCAAAGCCGGTTTCGCCCAAGGGCGTGTCGTAGCCTTTGGGAAAGGTCAGAATGGCGTCGTGCATGCCAATGAGTTGGGCGGCGTGCACCACTTTTTCGGGGTCGACCTCGCCCAAGCGAGCGATGTTTTCGGCCACGGTGCCTTCAAAGAAGGCGATTTCTTGAGGCACGTAGCCGACCAAGGGGCCCACCTCGTCGTGGCTCCACTCCGAGATTTCAACGCCGTCTAAGCGCACGCTGCCTGCGGCAGGTTTCCACACGCCGAGCAGCAGTTTGACGAGCGACGATTTGCCTGCCGCGCTGGGGCCCACCACAGCCAGCACTTGGCCAGCTTGCAGGCCAAAGTGAATGCCCGACACCACAGCTTTGTTGTGACCTGGGGGCACGGCAGCAGCATCGGCCACGTCGACACGGCCCGTGGGTGCGGGCAGTTGCATGGTGTTGGTGGCTTGTTGGTCGTGGGCCAGCAGCTCGTTCAAGCGCTCGTAAGCTTGGCGAGCTTGGATGATTTCTTTCCAGCAGCCCATGAGTTTTTGGATGGGCGAGACGGATTTACTGATCAGCATGGAAGCCACCATGATCATGCCGCCGGTGATGAGGTTTTCCATGGCCAAGAACACGCCCAAGGCCATTTGCAAGGAGGGCAAGGCCTTCTGCAAAAAACCAGAAAAGCCACCCATGAGTCCGGTGGCTTCGCTGGCGTTGACTTGGTTGGTCAAGAAGTGTCGGTGCTGGGCGTACCAGCGGTTGCGCACCGCGCCCAACATGCCCAAGGCCAAGGTGGATTCGGCGTGGCGCAAACTTTCGGCGGCCACACGCGAGGCTTCGGCGTTGGCGTCGTTGGCCTCTTTCAAAATGGGGCTGGTGACCTTCACGGTGAGGTAAGACACCACCACCATCAGCAGCGACGCAGCGGCGGCAAAGATGGCCAAGTACGGGTGAAAAATGGCACCGATGAAAATGAAGATCAAAGCAAAAGGCGCATCCATCAAGGCCAAAGCGGGTTGGCCGGTGAAGAACTGGCGCAGCGACAGCAAGTCGCCCAAGAGCTGATGCACGTTGACGTTTTTGCGGCCCACGTAGCGGCGAAACGAGGCGTCGAAGACGTCGGCGGCCAAGTCCCAATCGATGCGCAAGGACAGACGCACCATGAGGCGCGCCCGAATCCACTCCAGCGCCGACCAGAACACGTAAAACGCGATGACCACCAAGGTGAGCGACACCAGTGTGACGCCACTGCGGCTAGACAAAACGCGGTCATACGCGCTCATCATGTACAGCAGCGGCGTGACGCTGAGCAGGTCGATGACGAAGGTGAGCCCGAAGGCAAACCAAAACGCGTTGCGGCACTGCTGCAAGATTTGGCGAACCGGTGCTTGCGAGGCCGCGAGGCCCTGCTTTGGGGTGCTGAGGGCGTCGAGCATGTGTGACCTTTGTGCGCGTTAAGCCGGCTTTAGGCCTTGATGGTCTTGTGCAGGATGTCGGTGTCGAACACGGCCAAATCGGTGCTTGCGCTGGAGGTACCCAAGATGTCGACTTGCGACAGCACTTGTGTTTGCGCCGTGATTTGGTAGGCGTGTGTGACCACGTTGGCGTTGCTGAGCACATCGATTTCGGTGATGCCGAGCTTGGAGAGTTGCTGCACCAAGGTGTGCACATCGCTGGCGCCCATGGTGTTGAAGGTGGCTTGGTCGACGACCAAACCCGCAGCCTTGCCGCCAAACAAACCGTCGGCGGGCACGGTGGTGTCGTAGTTGAAGCTGGCAAACACGCCTTGCATGTCGGCTGCAGAGGCTTGGTCGAGACCCAAGCCCACGTAGACCTTGTGGTCGGTTTGCACTTTGTCCACCCCGAGGTCGAGCATGGCTTTGAGGCTGGTTTGCAGCACTTTGTTGGTGCCGACATCGAGGGTGATGTTGGCATCGGGCAAGGCGTGCAACATGCCGGCGTCGTACAAAGCGCCGGTGAGCTCGTCGCTGACCACCACGTTGGCAGAGGTCGCGCTGTTGGTGGCGGTGCTTTGCAGGTTGATGCTGCCCAAGCCAGATTGATGCAGTGCACCGATGAGGTCGCCCCACTTGGCAGTGGCGGACAACTGCTGGCCGTTGAAGACGTCGATGCCGTTCTCAAGGTCGTGCATGAAGTTGGACACATTGCTGTCCACATCCAACGCCAAGTCGATGCCGCTGTGCGCCCAATCGAAGGTGTCCACTTTGTGGGCCAAGGTCGAACCGGCGGTGACGGTGGTGTTGTCGATGTCGCTGCTGGACAAACCGAGGTGCGTGATGCCGTGGTCTTTGAGGCTCTTGGCCATCAAGCCCAAGTCAGTGATGTGCTCACCATCGGTGATGGTGAGGGTGTCGACGCCCAATTTCTTCAAATCGGCCATCGAGGTGTTGAGGTGCGTGCCTTGGGCAGCGGTGACGTCCATCGACACAAAATCGTTGGCGGCGAAGTGCAGGCCTGCGGTGTTGAGCGTGGCGGCTTGCAATTGGCTGAGGTGAATTTGCGAATTCATGAAGTGGCCGCCCACGTCGATGGTGGACACATCCAAACCCGCACCGCGCAAGGAGGTCAAGTCGCTGTTCAAGGCGCTGGTGCTTGTAGCACTGCTCCACACACTGTTGAAGGCTGCTTGATCGGCCACGTTGAGCTGAATGTGGTCAATGTGCGAGCTCATCAATGCCTGCTCAACGGCAGCACTGGAGATGTTATGGAGTTGATCCACGCTGTTGACACCCAGTGTGACGTCGAGCGCGGTCTTGAATACGGGCAAGCCACTGAAGCTCGCAGCATCGAAGCTGCTGAAGTTACCCAGATCGATGCCCACATGGGCATCGCCACCCGAGACCACAGACATCGCGTCTACACCCAGTTTTTGCAAGTCTTTGAGGCTGGTGCTGAGATGCGTGCCTTCAGCGCCTTGGAGTTGCATTTGCACATAGTCGTTGCTGGCAAAGTGCAAACCTTCAGCGACCAAGTTACCCGCTTGTGCCACATTGAGATTGGCCAAGTTGGTGGCCATGTCGATGCTGACATCCAAGCCAGCGGTGATCAAGCTGTCGAAGCTGGTGGCAAATGTCGCATCGGACAACACGTCATCAAATGCCGCTTGGCTGTTGAGATTGAGGGCCACGTGATCGACGCCCGATGCTTGCATCTGGCTTGAGAAGCTGGGCAACTCATGAATTTGTGAAAGGCTGCTGGTGTTCAGGGTGACGTCAATGGCCGCATCTTCAGCGGCACTGATGACGCCGTTTTTGTCCGTGTCGCCAAAGGTAGGAAAGCGCACCGCACTGAGTGCGTCTTCGGTGCCTAAATCCACACTCAAACTTGTGACACCACTGGCCATGGTGACGTTGGTCATGCCTTGCGCTTGCAATTGCTTCAAAGACAAGTCGAGCGCAGCGCCTTTGGCGGTGTAGTCTGTGTTGGGTGTTGTAGTTTTGTTAGACGCAACAACAGCCGCAATACCCGCAATAGCACCGCCCAAGGGGCCTGCAACCGCACCGGCCACGGCAGGCAAGGCACTCAACTCAAACCCTGCGCCAGCGCCAGCAGCGGCACCACCCCCTGCTGCGCCTGCCTCGGCACCCGCAGCAGGACCAGCATCGGCAATCACGGTGCCATTCATGCTCGGGTAGCCTTCGCTGGCCAAATCTGCTTTGGCGAGCACCAAGTCATCTTGGGGCAGCTGCACCGCTAAGTCGCCAACAGGTGCTTCAATGACTTGCCCCTCTTGCGCCACATCGATGGCGACATCTTGCTCGGCCACAAGGTCTTGCGCGTCGTCAGCAACGGGGGCAGCGCTCGCATCAAGGCTGAACGCTTTGGGCTTGGCGAGGCTGCTGAAGTCGGCTTTTTGCGCCGCCCTCACCTCTTCGACCAAAATGGCGGTGAGCGGCAACGCCGCGGCCAATCGTTTCACGTCCTTGTTGCCAGAAAGCAATGCTTTGGCATTTTTCTTGAACGTTTTGGCGATGGCGGCTGATTTGCGTGACTTGTTGCTCATAGGGCACCCGAAGTGTTCTGAAGTTTAAAAACTAACCCAAATAAATGAATACTTTGGGTTTCGTTTATTTTAGTGAGCAGAAACTTTGAGAGTGCTTCTATTTGTTAAATCATGTAAAAAGACTTTGTATTTTTTAATGTCAAAAATGCAAAAACCCTCAGGAATTTGACATTCCGAGGGTTTCAGTTATTCGGCTTTTTTCCAAAAAGCCAAAACCAAGGGTTGTTACTTACATACTGTCAATGACCACTTGGCCAAAGCCTGAACAACTGACCTGCGTGGCGCCGTCCATCAAGCGGGCGAAGTCGTAGGTCACACGGTGGCTGGCAATGGCTGCTTCCATGGACGCGATGATGACATCGGCCGCCTCGGTCCAGCCCATGTGGCGCAGCATCATTTCGGCAGACAAGATCATGGAGCCGGGGTTGACGTAGTCTTTGCCCGCGTACTTGGGCGCGGTGCCATGGGTGGCTTCGAAGCAGGCAACGCTGTCGGACAGGTTGGCGCCGGGGGCAATGCCAATGCCACCGACTTGCGCGGCCACGGCATCAGAGATGTAGTCGCCGTTCAGGTTGAGCGTGGCGACGACCGAGTATTCGGCGGGACGCATCAAGACTTGCTGCAAGAAGGCGTCAGCAATGACGTCTTTGATGATGATTTGCTTGCCCGTTTTGGGGTTTTTGAATTTGCACCACGGACCGCCGTCGATCAAGGTGGCGCCAAATTCTTTTTGCGCCAAGGCCATGGCCCAATCACGGAAGCCACCTTCGGTGAATTTCATGATGTTGCCCTTGTGCACGATGGTGACGCTGGGTTTGTCATGGTCGATGGCGTATTGAATGGCTTTGCGAATGAAGCGCTCGGTGCCCTCGATGGACACGGGCTTGATGCCAATGGCCGAGGTGTTGGGGAAACGGATGGTGGTGGCGCCCATGTCTTTGACCAAGAACTGGATCAACTTTTTGGCTTCTTCGCTTTCAGCGGCGAACTCGATGCCAGCGTAAATGTCTTCCGAGTTCTCGCGGAAGATGACCATGTTGGTTTTTTCAGGCTCTTTCAAGGGCGAAGGCACGCCTTTGAAGTACTGCACGGGGCGCAGGCACACGTAGAGGTCGAGCTCTTGGCGCAGGGCCACGTTGAGTGACCGAATGCCACCGCCCACGGGGGTGTTCAAGGGGCCTTTGATGGAGACCACGTAATCACGCAACACATCAACCGTCTCTTGAGGGAGCCACACATCGGGGCCGTAGATTTGGGTGGATTTTTCGCCCGCGAAGACTTCCATCCACTGGATCTCTCGCTCGCCACCGTAGGCTTTGGCCACTGCAGCGTTGACCACTTTACGCATGACAGGTGTCACGTCTTGACCAATGCCGTCGCCTTGAATAAAGGGCACGATGGGCTGATGGGGCACGTTCAGCGACATGTCGGCGTTGACGGTGATTTTGTGACCTTGAGTCGGCACTTGAATGTGCTGGTAAGACATGCGAAAAGCTCCCGAGGGTTTTAGTTATGTCTCATAATTTTAGGGGCAAGCCAACACGGACTCAGACGCGCAGCCAAGCGGCTCGACAAAGGCAAATCACCCCCTCAAGCCTCAGCTATATTTGTCGGCTATGAAACGACTTTTCCTCACCCTGTTGATCGCGTTGGGAACAGCGGCGGTCAGCGCGCAAGACACGCCCCAAACCACCCTGCCCCGCATCAAACTGCAAGCGGGCATGTACCAAATGGATGTGCAAGTGGCGCAAACACCCGAGCAACGCAGCATTGGCCTGATGTTTCGTGCCGAAATGCCCACGCACGAAGGCATGCTGTTTGTGTTTGAGCAGCCCAGCACACAATGTTTTTGGATGAAAAACACCCTGCTGCCCCTGACCGCCGCGTTTGTGGCCGATGACGGCACGATCGTGAACTTGGCAGACATGAAGCCGCAAACCACCGATTCACATTGCTCCACCAAGCCCGTGCGCTTTGTGTTGGAGATGAACCAAGGCTGGTTTGCGAAAAAGGGGCTGAAGGCCGGCAGCCGATTGGCAGGCGCGGCGTTTAAGCCTTAAGGTTTGGCGATGGTGACTTGTGTGGCAGCGTTTTGTGTAGCGCTGTAGACCAAGTTGGTGCCCGTCACATTGCTGACCGTGAAAGTGGTCGACACGGTGGTGGAGGGAATACCCGTCAAGGTCACGGTGCAACTGCCAGTGCTGGCGGTGGTGCAACTGGTGGTGCCGCCTGGTGCGAATGAGCCCGACACCACGGCATTGGCAACAGCGGCGCCCGTGTTCACATCACGCACGCTGGCCAGCACGGAGGCTTGCCAGTTTTTACCTGCTTTTTGAGCGCTGCCTGTCAAGCTTTTGATGGCGACCGTTTGTTGGACCACGATGCCAGGTGCGCCACTGGCCAATGCATAGACCAACTTGTTGGGCGAACCAGTCCCGGCTGAGCTGACTTTGTTCAATGCAGCGTTGCTGGTTAAGAAAGTGGCCACAGCGGCTGGGGTGGCGTTGGGGTTGGCTTGCAAAGCCAAGGCAGCCACACCCGCCACATGGGGAGATGCCATGGACGTGCCACTGATGATGTTGGTCGCCGTGGTGCTGGTGTACCAAGCCGAGGTGATGCTGCTGCCTGGTGCAAAGAGATCCAAGCAAGTGCCGTAGTTGGAGTACGACGCACGTGCATCGCTGCTGGTGGTCGCGCCCACGGTGATGGCCGAAGGCTCGCTCGACGGCGAATAGTTACACGCATTGGCGTTGCTGTTGCCAGCGGCCACCACCATGGTGATGCCTTTGCTGACAGCGCCCGCAACGGCCGCATTGACGGTGCTTGAGTAGCTGCTGCCCAAGGACAAATTGCCCACCGCAGGACGCAAGGTGGAGCCCGCAGCCCAGTCAATACCGGCGATGACGCCGCTCAATGAGCCAGAACCCGCGCAATCGAGCACACGCACAGGCACAAATTTGACGGCTTTGGCAACCCCCCACGTGGTGCCGCCGATGGTGCCCGAAACGTGGGTGCCATGGCCATTGCAGTCGTTGGAGCCGTTCGCATCGGGCACGGTGTTGTAACCGGCCAGCACGCGGCCGGTGAATTCGACGTGGTCCGCACGAATGCCGGTGTCAATCACAAATGCTGTAACACCCGCACCTGTGTAGTTGTAGTGATATTGGCTGTCCAAAGGACGGTCGATTTGGTCGATGCGGTCCAAGCCCCATGTGGCTTGGTTTTGGACAGACGCGACTTGGTTCAAACGAACAGTGGCGTCTTGCTCGACAGACGCCACATTGGGGTTGTTTTGCAACGCTTGCAAAGCAACCGCAGGCAACGTGGCGGCAAAACCTTTGATGGCATTGGTAAAGACGTGGTGGGTTTGACCTTGCAGGCCGCGCATCACATTGGCGGCTTCTTGCGCAGGGTTTTGCACCGTCGATTTGAAAACCACGATGTAGCGGTCTTTGATGGGCTGAGAAGCTGGAAAGCTGTGGTTGGCTGGGGGATCGATGGTTTGTGCAGCGCTCACGCCGACGTGCAAACCCAAAGTGGCAAAGCACAAAGAAACAAGAAAATTACTAGATTTTGTTAATTTCATAAAATTCCTATACGTAGTCAGGAAATTTTAACATTTCTAATAAAAAAAGGCTGCACCGAAGGCAGCCTTTTGCATGTTGTAAGTGCTATCGAAGTAGCACTTACAAATGGGCGTGGACTTAAGCGAAGTTTGCTTCAGCAAACGACCAGTTCACCAAGTTGTTGAGGAAGGTCTCCACGAACTTAGGGCGCAGGTTGCGGTAGTCGATGTAGTAAGCGTGTTCCCACACGTCGATGGTCAACAACGCTTTGTCAGCGGTGGTCAAGGGTGTGCCAGCCGCGCCCATGTTGACGATGTCAACGGTGCCGTCGGCCTTTTTCACCAACCAAGTCCAGCCAGAGCCGAAGTTGCCAACGGCGCTCTTGACGAAGGCTTCTTTGAAGGCTGCGTAGCTGCCGAATTTGGCGTTGATGGCATCAGCCAAGGCGCCTGTGGGCTCGCCGCCGCCTTGGGGCTTCATGCAATTCCAGAAGAAGGTGTGGTTCCAGATTTGGGCAGAGTTGTTGTAGATGCCGCCGCTGGACTTCTTGATGATCTCTTCGAGCGACATGGCTTCGAATTCGGTACCTTTTTGCAGGTTGTTCAGGTTCACAACGTAAGCGTTGTGGTGCTTGCCGTGGTGGAACTCTAAAGTCTCTTGCGAGTAGTGGGGGGCCAATGCGTCGATGGCGTAAGGCAGTGCGGGGAGCGTGTGTTCCATGAAGTCCTCTGGGTAAAAAATCTGAACGGGAAAAGCTGGATTGTAAAAACTAAATGCGACTGGGTGCAGCGACCCGCAAATCAACCACGCCGTCGGCGAGGGTGGCCTGCAGCGCTTGGCCCTCTTGGGTTTGGCCAACCGAGGTGATGGCGTGCCCATGTGCGTCGCTGAGCCACGCGAAACCGCGTTGCAAGACCAACTTCGGATCGAGCAAGTCCAAGCGCAAGGCGGCGCGCTGCAAGCGTTCGCGGGCTGTGGCGGGGGTTTGCTGCACGCCACGGGTCAAGCGATGGGCAAGGTTACTCAGGTCGTGTTGGCAGCGTTGGGTGTGGGTTTGGAACCCACTGTGCAGGCGTTGCTGCAAGCGCAAGAGCTGCATTTTTTCAGTGGTGATGCCCTGCGAGGGGCGGCCCAAGCGGGCTTGCGCACGGTCAAGGCGCTGCTCTTGGGTGTCTAAGTAGCGGTGGGTGAAGCCTTCTAGCGCAGCGTGCCATTGGCCAAGGTTGGCCAGCAGGTCTGCCTGCGGCAAGGCGCACATTTCGGCGGCGGCTGTGGGCGTGGGGGCCCGCAGATCGGCGCAAAAGTCGGCGATGGTGAAGTCGGTCTCGTGGCCGACGCCACAAATGATGGGCACAGGGCTGTTGCCGATGGTGCGGGCCAAGGTTTCGTCGTTGAAGGCCCACAGGTCTTCCATCGAGCCACCGCCACGCACGAGCAAGATGACGTCCATTTCGGGTTGCTGGCTGAGTTGCTGCAAGGCTTTGACCAAGCCCGGCGCGGCGTCAGGCCCTTGCACGGGTGAGGCAGCCAAGACGACCGGAATGTGGGGCACACGGCGCTGAAGCGCGGTCGACACATCGTGCAACGCCGCCGCGCCCAAGGACGTGACGACACCAATGCGGCGCGGCATGGTGCGGATGGGGCGTTTGCGGTCGGGGTCAAACAAACCTTCGGCGTCGAGCTTGGCTTTGAGTTGCAAGAACTGCTCAAACCAAGCGCCCTGCCCCGCGCGGCGCAAGCTTTCGACAATCAGTTGCAACTCACCACGAGGCTCGTAAACGCCCAAACGGCCACGGAGTTCGACCAACTCGCCATCGACGGGGCGAAAGTCGAGCAATTGGGCGGCCCGTTTGAACATGGCGCAGCGCAATTGACCGCCAGCGTCCTTCAACGTGAAGTAGCAATGGCCACTGGCGGCGCGTGTGAACCCGGTGATCTCGCCGCGCACGGCGACAGGATTGAAGCGGGCTTCCAAAGCATCAGCAACGGCGCGGCACAGGGCCCCAACTGCCCACATACGGGGCGTCAAACTGGGCGATTCTGTCAAGGGCATGCTGAAGTCATCCACAAATTTAAGTGTTATCGATTAATGCAGGCGCAAAGGGGAAGAATGTCGAATATTCATAGCAAGTCGTTGATTTTATTGGGGTTTTTACTGCTGAAAATTCAATCAATCTGTTCAAATTACGCATTCATGCGGGTTTGAACAGGCGCGAAAGCAAGTTACCCACAAAGTTATCCACAGAAATTGTGAATCATGGACTCAGCGATAATCGTTCAGCGATTTATTGAGGAGTACGCGTTTGTTTTCAATCATACAAGCGGCAGGTTGGCCGATTTGGCCATTGCTGGGATGTTCGGTGGTGGCATTGGCTTTGGTCATTGAGCGTTTGTTGAGTTTGCGCACGCATTTGGTGGCCCCCGAAGGTTTGTTGGAACAAGCCATGGAGGCCTCACAACAAATATTGCCCACTGTGGAGGTGATTCAACAATTGAGCCATCACTCGGTGTTGGGTGGCGTTTTGGCCAGCGGTTGGCAAACGCTGCACGCTGAACCACGCATCAGCGATGCCGATTTGCGCGCCAGTATGGAAGCCGCAGGCCGTCAAGCGGCACACACGTTGGACAAACATTTGGCGGCGCTGGCCACCATTGCCTCGGCCGCTCCTTTGCTGGGCTTGCTGGGAACGGTGGTGGGCATGATCGATATTTTTGGTTCGCAATCAGCCCAAGGCGCGGCGGCCAACCCTGTGCAGCTGGCGCACGGTATTTCAATGGCGCTGTACAACACGGCGTTTGGCTTGATCGTGGCGATCCCCGCGCTGATGTTTTGGCGCTACTTGCGTGCCCGCGTGGATGCATATGTGTTGGGCCTTGAGTTGGATGCGGATCGTTTTCTGCGCCACTTGCTGATCTTGCGCACCAAATTGCGTTGAGCGACTGGCCATGAAGTTTCACCGTGCGCCGAGCCCTGAACCTGAGATCAACCTGATCCCGTTCATTGACGTGTTGTTGGTGGTGTTGATCTTTTTGATGCTCTCCACCACGTACAGCAAACTCACCGAAATTCAAATGAATTTGCCGGTGGCAGACACCGCGCAGCAGCAGCAACACCCGCGCGAAGTGCGGGTCTCGATCAGCCGCGATGGGCGCTTTAGCGTGAACCGCCAAGCTTTGAATGGCCGCGACGTGACCAGTTTGACACGCGCCATGGCGAGCGCATCTCAAGGCGTTGAAAACCCGATGGTGGTAATCAGTGCCGATGCACAGGCCTCGCACCAGTCGGTGATGATGGTGATGGAAGCTGCTCGACGCAGCAACTTGAACCAGCTGACGTTCTCCGCTCAATCGTCTTCGGCCAAAGCTGAATGAACGCTGTGCGCCATGCATTGATGCAGGCGTGGGTAGGCCAGCGAGCGCGAGACCGCGTGCTCGCCGCTTGTCTTTGGCCCATCAGCGCTGTGTTTGGCGCGTTGGTGTGGCTCAGACGCTCGCTGTACCAACTTGGTGTTTTGAAGCAACGCGTGTTGCCCGTGCCGGTATTGGTCGTGGGCAACGTGCTGGTCGGCGGCGTGGGCAAAACCCCCATCGTGATGGCCTTGGTGCAGCACCTGACGCAACAAGGCTGGCGTGTGGGCGTGTTGTCGCGGGGCTATGGACGCCAGCGCGATGCGCAAGCCCCTCAACCTGACATTCGCCCCGTGCTGGCAAGCAGCACCGCTGAAGACGTGGGCGACGAGCCCTTGCTGATCGCCCGAAGTTGCCGTGTGCCGGTTTGGGTGGGTTCAGACCGTGCCAGCGCGGGCATGGCTTTGTTAAAACAGCACCCAGACGTGCAAGTGTTGGTCTGCGACGACGGCTTACAGCATTGGCCTTTGGCCCGCGACATTGAACTCTGTGTGTTTGACGAGCGCGGCGTGGGCAACGGCCACTTATTGCCCGCTGGGCCTTTGCGCGAGCCTTGGCCACGCAGTGCTTGGCGCCACCCCACCATAGGCAACGAAGTGCCAACATGGGTGGTGCAAACGGCAGGGCAAACCGCGCCCGGGGCCTTTGCCGTGCAACGCGCCTTGGCGTCGTTTGCACGCCAAGCCGACGGCACCCAACGCAACTTGCAAAGTTGGGGCAACACGCCTGTGCAAGCGCTGGCGGGTATTGCCAAACCCGAGGTGTTTTTCAACATGCTGCGCGCCCACGGGGTGCAGCTGGCGCACACCCAAGCCCTGCCCGATCACGCCGATGTGCGCGGCCTCACCCTCAACCCCGCGTGGGGTGATGTGTTGTGTACCGAAAAAGACGCCGTCAAACTTTGGGCCCAGCACCCGCAGGCGTGGGCGGTGCCGCTGTTGACCGAATTGCCTGAGCCGCTGCTGCACGCCATTGACCTCGCACTCAAGGCCGCACAGCGGCCAAAGTTATCATCACCCCATGGACACTAAATTGCTTGAACTCTTGGTCTGCCCTGTCACCAAAGGACCGCTCGAATTTGACCGCGAGCGTCAAGAACTGATTTCGCGCAGCGCGCGTTTGGCTTACCCCGTGCGTGACGGCATTCCAGTCTTGTTGGAAAACGAGGCCCGCACACTGACGGATGAAGAATTGGGGCTTTGATGTCGTTTTGTGTCTTGATTCCGGCCCGCATGGCCTCTTCGCGCTTGCCCGACAAGCCCTTGGCAGATTTGGGCGGCGTTCCCATGGTGGTCCGCGTGGCACAACGTGCGCTGCTGTCGAGCGCCTCGCGGGTGGTGGTGGCAGCTGACGACGCGCGCATCGTGCAGGCCTGCCAAGCCCATCACATCGAAGCCGTGTTGACCCGCACCGATCACCCCTCGGGCAGCGACCGTTTGGCCGAAGCCTGCGACTTGCTGGGTCTGAACGACACCGAGGTGGTGGTGAATGTGCAAGGCGATGAGCCCTTGATCGACCCCGCCTCCATCGATGCCGCCGCCCACTTGCTGCAAGAACGTGACGACTGCAGCATGAGCACGCTGGCCCACGCCATCGACAACGTGGCCGACTTTGCCAACCCCAACGTGGTGAAAGTGGTGCTCGACGCCCGCAACACCGCACTGTATTTCAGCCGCGCCCCCATTGCTTGGTGGCGCGATGGGTTTGCTGGTGGTGGATTGAATGGCGGCATCACCGCCCTGCCCGACCCCGCGCCGCTGCGTCATGTGGGCTTGTATGGCTACCGCGTCGGTTTTCTGCGTGAGTTCCCCAAATTGGCAATTTCCCCGCTCGAAGTGACCGAATCGCTGGAGCAATTACGCGCCATGTGGCACGGGCATCGCATTGCGGTACACATCAGCGCGCATTCGCCAGGTCCCGGTGTTGACACACCCGAAGACTTGGCGCGGGTTCGTGCCCACTTTGGGGCGCACGCGTAAGCATTTCGAAGGGGAGCGCATGCTATCCTCGACTTCAAAATATCAACACTAATTCATCATTAGGACAAAGCATGAGACTGATTCTGTTGGGCGCACCTGGTGCCGGTAAAGGCACACAGGCCACCTTCATTTGCCAAAAATACGGCATTCCCCAGATTTCCACAGGCGACATGCTGCGCGCGGCAGTCAAAGCCGGTACTCCTCTGGGCATCGAAGCCAAAAAAGTGATGGATGCGGGTGGTTTGGTCAGCGATGACCTGATCATCAACTTGGTCAAAGAACGCATCGCCCAAGCCGATTGCGCGCAAGGCTTTTTGTTCGACGGGTTCCCCCGCACCATCCCTCAAGCCGACGCCATGAAAGCGGCTGGCGTGAAGTTGGACTTCGTGCTTGAAATCGATGTGCCTTTTGACGCCATCATCGAACGCATGAGCGGTCGCCGCGCCCACGTGGCCAGCGGTCGCACCTACCACGTCAAATTCAACCCACCGAAAGTCGAAGGCATTGACGACGTGACCGGTGAAGCCTTGGTACAACGCGCCGACGACCAAGAAGAAACCGTCAAAAAACGCCTGCAGGTCTACAGCGACCAAACCCGCCCCTTGGTGGACTACTACTCCAACTGGGCCAAGGCCGACGCCGCCTCTGCCCCCAAGTACCGCGCCATCAGCGGCACAGGCAGCGTGGAAGACATCACCGCACGTGCGTTTGCAGCACTGGCGAACTGATTTTTTCGGTCCTCTTCACAAAAAAGCCCCGCAGTGCGGGGCTTTTTTGTTAATGAGCCGTCCCTGTTAAAGACTTGAGGTCATCAAAGTCAGCATCAAGCTGATCCGCGCCTTGTAAACACTCAGCCCAAGCGGCGCAGTTTGCAAATCAGCGGATTGCCCGACGATTTGCCCTTCACCACAACGCGTGGTCAGGCGCACAGCCACACCTTGGGCTTGCGCTTGAATCAGTACCGCCAACAAGCGGTGATGCACAGTGCCGTTGCCCGTGCCCGCCAACACAATGCCTTGCACACCCGCCGCCACCAACGCGTGTACTTGGCGAGGATCGGCATTCGTGTGGCTGTGCAGCACGGCCACCCAAGGCCATTGGGCCACAGGACGGTCGAACGCCTGTTGGGCATTGGCATGCACCATGGGCCAACCACCGAGATCGGCCCAACGTACGCGCCCTTGCTCAACCCACCCGCGCGGACCCGCGTCGCCAGAGCTGAACGCATCAAGCCGGTAGGGATGCACTTTTTGGACATCGCGCGCGCCGTGAATGCGACCGGCGCACACAGCCAACACACCATGCACCATGGCGTCTCGCGCCACAGTGATGGCATCCAATAAGTTTTGCGGTCCGTCAGGCATCAGCGCAGTGGCTGGGCGCATGGCACAGGTCAGCACCACCGGCTTGGTCGGCCCCAACATCATTTGCAAAAACCACGCGGTTTCTTCTAGCGTGTCGGTGCCGTGGGTGATGACGATGCCACGGACATCCGACTGAGACAACCAGTGCGCGCAGCGCTGGGCCAGCCTTTGCCACGTGGCGTGGTCCATGTCTTTGCTGTCGAGCTGGACGACTTGCTCGCACACCAAAGCATCACCTTGCAAAGCGTCATTCAGAGCTGGAATGGCGTCGAGCAACTGCTGCACATTGAGCTGACCTGCGGTGTAACCGGTGTGGTCACTGGCATGGGTCGCCGTGCCCGCGATGGTTCCGCCTGTGGCTAAAACAACAACTTTTTGATTTTTTTTTGCATGCATGTGTCGTAGAACTCAAAAACTGGTTAAAAATACAGGTACTGGATGTCTGAACAGTTTAACCAGTTAACCCCCATTGTGCAGGAGCCGCAACGATGATCGAGATGCCAAAACTTACGCCACGTCAGCAGCAGATTCTGGAGCTGATTCAATCGGCCATCGCGAACACAGGCTCGCCCCCGACCCGCGCCGAAATTGCCAATGAGCTGGGCTTCAAATCGGCCAACGCGGCTGAAGAGCATTTGCAAGCCTTGGCTCGCAAAGGCGCGATCGAATTGGTCAGCGGCACCACACGCGGCATCCGGCTCAAAGGCAACAACCTGCGCGCCATGCAAGACAACATGGCCAACACGATCAGCCAAAGCATCTCCGGATTTTCGCTGCCCTTGGTGGGCCGCGTGGCAGCAGGCTCGCCCATCTTGGCGCAAGAGCATGTGGACCAAACTTATTACGTAGAAAGCAGCCTGTTTCAGCGCAAACCTGACTACTTGCTGCGTGTACGCGGCATGTCCATGCGTGACGCCGGCATCATGGACGGCGATTTGCTCGCCGTGCAGTCCACCCGCGATGCCAAGAACGGCCAAATTGTGGTGGCCCGTTTGGGCGATGACGTGACCGTCAAACGCTACCGCCGCACCCCAGACCGCATTGAGTTACTGCCCGAAAACCCAGATTTCAAGACCATCGTGGTCGAACCCGGTGAGCCCTTTGAAATCGAAGGCCTCGCTGTGGGCCTGATTCGCAACACCATGTTGATGTAAAGAAAGTACGACCATGAGCCTCGCAATTTTTGGCGCTTACCGCCTCTTGAATCCGCTGCAAAACGTTGTCCGTGGCTTTCTGCCCGCCCAAGCGTTGCAAAGCACCGCCGCTCGCCACCTGCCTTTGCGCGTGGCACGCGTGATGGATGCCCAACAAAACCGCCACAGCGCTGGTCGCATGGTGATTTCAGGCCGCATGGCCGATGTGTGCGCCGAGCTCGACCGTTTGGCTGAGTTGGAAAGCCGCCACTGATTCAGTGGCAGCTGGCTGACCTTAAGCGTTGGGGCCGAGCAAAAAGTCACCTTTGCCCACGTCTACGCCGTTGTGACGCAAGATGGCATAGGCCGTGGTGACGTGGAAAAACACATTCGGCATGGCCCAATGTTTGAGGTAATCTTCGCCCAACATGGTGCGCGTTTTGTCTTTGCCCACGGGGAAGGTGATACTCTTGGCTTCGGTGCCATCCAAAGCCGAAGCGGGCACCGTTTGCAGCCATTCCAAGGTTTTTTGAATTCGGCCCATCAAATCTGCCAAGGTGGTTTCGGTGTCATCAAACTTTGGCGCTTCTAGGCCAGACAGCCGTGCCACGCACAACTTGGCAGCATCGCAGGCAATCAGCACTTGGCGTGTGAACGGCAGCATGTCGGGCGCCAAGCGGTATTGCGCCAACACCAAAGAATCAAATTTTTTAGCATGCGCATGGGCTTGGCCTTTGGCCAGCAAGTGGCTCAAGTTCGTGAGCGCGGTTTGAAAGACGGGCAAGCTTGCCGATGACATCGAGATGGACATAAATTACTCCGGAATTAAAAATCCCAAGATAGGGACAAGGCACAATTGGGGGATGAACATTGTCATCCTAGACGACTACCAAGATGTCGTACGCAAGCTGCCTTGCGCCTCCAAATTAGAAGCTTACCCAGCCAAGGTTTACACCAACACCATCAAAGGTGTGGGCCAACTGTCTGTACGCCTGAAAGACGCCGAAATTTTGGTGTTGATCCGCGAACGCACGCAGGTTACCCGTCAACTGATTGAAAAGCTGCCCAAGCTCAAAATGATTTCGCAGACTGGCAAAGTCGGCGGCCACATCGACATGACGGCCTGTACCGAGCGCGGCATTGTGGTGGCCGAAGGCACGGGCTCACCAACGGCACCCGCCGAATTGACGTGGGCGCTGATCATGGCGGCCATGCGCCGCATTCCCCAATACATCACGCATTTGAAACACGGGGCTTGGCAACAAGCGGGTTTGAAAGCGGGCTCCATGCCCACCAACTTTGGCTTGGGCCAAGTGTTGCGCGGCAAGACCTTGGGCATTTGGGGCTACGGCAAGATCGGCCAATTGCTCGCAGGGTATGGCAAAGCCTTTGGCATGCGCGTTTTGTTGTGGGGCAGCGAAGCCTCTCGCGAATTGGGCGCCAAAGATGGCTTGAACATTGCCGAGTCGCGCGAAGCCTTCTTTGAAGAAGCCGACATCATCAGCTTGCATTTGCGTCTGAACGACGCCACGCGCGGCATCGTCACCTTGGCCGACTTGAACCGCATGAAACCCACCTCGTTGCTGGTGAACACCTCACGCGCTGAGTTGATTGAGCCTGACGCCTTGTTGGCAGGTCTCAACCGCGGCCGCCCCGGCATGGCCGCGATTGACGTGTTTGAAAGCGAACCCATTTTGCAAGGCCATGCCTTGCTGCGCTTGGAAAACTGCATCTGCACGCCGCACATTGGCTACGTTGAGCAAGACAGCTACGAGTTGTACTTTGGCACCGCATTTGACAACGTGGTGAACTTCATCAAAGGCACCCCCACCAACATCGTGAACCCTGGCGCGCTTCAGGTTCGTCGATAACCCCTCTCATGAAAGTCTGTTGATGCACCGTGCTTCACCCGCCGTGTTGTGGTGCTTCCTGTTTGGCAACTTTGTCATCGGCTTCGGCGTGTTGATGGTGCCGGGCTCGCTCAACGACATCAGCCACGATCTTCAGGTGTCGGTGGCGCAAGCGGGCTTTTTGATCACGGCGGGTTCGGTGTTGATGTGCTTGAGCGCTCCCGTGTTTGCGACCGTTTTGGCCAAACACGATCGCCGCAAGCTGCTCACATGGGTCATGCTGTGGTACGGCGCCACGCATGCCCTGACCTTGGTCATGCCCGGTTTCAACGAAATTCTTTGGGTTCGCGTTCTGGCGATGGTGGCACCCGCCATCTTCACCCCGCAAGCGGCGGCCTGCATTGGGCAACTGACTGCGCCTGAACGACGCGGACGCGCCATCACTTTTGTCTTTTTAGGCTGGTCCGTGGCCTCAGTGGTGGGCATGCCCATCGCAGCATGGATGGGCGAGGTGTACGGCTGGCGCGTGGTGTTTGGCATGCTGTCGGCGTTGTCGCTGGTGAGCGCCGCTTGGGTGTGGCGCGTGGTGCCCAATGGGTTGCAACCGCCGGTCATGTCGCTGGCCGCTTGGCGACAAACTTTCCTCTCCAAGCCCTTGATGTTCACCGTCTTTGTGACGGTGATCAGCGCCTCAGGCCAATTTGTGCTGACCGCTTACTTTGCCCCCTACTTCAAACAAACGTTGGCCACCTCACCCACTGACTTGAGCCTGTTGTTTGGTTGGTTCGGTGCCTGCGGCTTGCTGGGCAACATGCTGTTGTCGCGCAAAGTAGACCGCGTAGGCGCCGCCAAAGCGGTGAATTTTTGCTTGCTCTTGATGTCGTTCAGCTTGTTGCTGTGGCCACTGGGGAGCAACTTGTGGTTAGCCGCCTTGATCTTGACGCCTTGGGGGTTGGGCATGTTTGCCGCCAATTCCGCACAGCAAGCACGACTGATTCAAATCGCCCCTGCACTGGCCTCCGGCTCAGTGGCGCTGAACACCTCAGCCATTTACCTCGGCCAAGCCATTGGCTCGGCGGGCGGCGCATGGCTCATCACCCACGACGGCATGGCCCAGTTGCATTGGTTTGGCTGGATCGGCGTCTTGCTCGCCTTGTTGATGAGCCTGCTGGCGGCACGCGCCGCACGCAGAGCCCATCGCACGCACTTAGCCGCCTGAAGACAACTTGGCGTAACGCGCTGCCATCAAGGCCGAACCTTCTTTACGGTCAGCGTTGACTTTTTGCACAGACGCCCGTTCGGCCATTTGCTTGCCGTACTCTTTGACGGGCAAGCCTGCCAACAGGTCTTCACCCAACACCAATTTGCTGGCCATGCTGGCCAAAGGCAAATGCACGATGGCCGAGCAATCGGCCAACGTGAAGGTATCGCCCGCCACGTAAGGCGAGAACTTGGCCAACTTGGTAAAGCCCTCCACGCCTTTGGTGAGTTGCTTGCGCACGCGCTCTTGCGTCGCTTCGCTGACCTTGCCGCCAAAGAATGCCTGTGGGTACAACTCACGCGCCACCAGCTCAATGTGCAGCTCTAAATACGTGATCAGCTCGCGCACCTTGGCTGCCGCCATCGGATCGGCAGGCAGCAAAGAGTGTTGGGGGTAAGCCTGCTCAATGTATTCGGCACACACGGCAGACTCGGTGATGCAGCCTTGCGGTGTCTCTAAAAAGGGCACCTTTCCCATGGGAGAACGCAGCAAAGTGGCTGGGTCGATGGGGTTCACCCAAACCAAGTCCTCTTCAAACGCAACGCCCTTCTCCAGCAATTGGATTTTGAGTTTGTTGTAGTAGTTGCTGACCGAAAAGCCGCAGAGTTTGAGAGTCATGAAAGCGCTCCAAAATGAATAAGTTCAAATTATTCTTGCATAGCCACCAAGGGGAAACGCTTAGCCTTAACCCTTGGTGTGTCGCGCAGGCGCAGCTCAAAAACAGCATGGTGCTCAGTCATAATATTTGGATGAATTCCATTTACAAAACCGTAGGGGTTGTGGGTGCTGGCGCCATGGGCCGAGGCATTGCACAAATCGCCGCCCAAGCAGGCAGCACCGTCAAACTGTTCGACACGCAGGCCGCGGCTGTGGCACAAGCCACGCAAGCCATTGGTGCGCAGTGGGACAAACTGGCTGAGAAAAACCGCATCACACCCGAGCAAGCCGCGCAATACAAAGCGCAACTTCAAGGCGCCTCGGCTTTGAGCGATTTGGCCGATTGCGACTTGGTGGTGGAAGCCATCGTCGAGCGCTTGGACATCAAAAAATCGTTCTTTACCGAACTCGAAGCCTTGGTGCAACCCACCGCGGTGCTGGTGACCAACACCTCTTCGCTGTCCGTCACGGCCATTGCGGCGGCCCTCAAGCGGCCTGAGCAATTTGCGGGCTACCACTTCTTCAACCCCGTGCCACTCATGAAAGTGGTCGAGGTGATTGCAGGCCTCAAAACCAAACCCAGCATTTGCCAAGACTTGGCAGCCTACGCCAAGCAAATGGGCCACACGCCCGTGCAAGCGCAAGACACCCCAGGCTTCATCGTCAACCACGCCGGGCGTGGCTACGGCACCGAAGCGCTGCGCATCGTGTCCGAGGGCATTGCCGACTTCGCCACGATTGACCGCATTTTGAAAGACCAAGTGGGCTTCAAATTAGGCCCCTTCGAGTTGATGGACTTGACCGCGCTCGATGTGTCGCACCCCGTGATGGAGTCGATCTACCAACAGTATTACGACGAACCCCGTTACCGCCCCAGCGTGATCACCGCCCAACGTTTGGCAGGCGGCGTCGTGGGCAAAAAAGTCGGCGAAGGCTTTTACAAATACATCGATGGCGTGGCGCAAATCGCGCCCGAGCCTACCGTGCCTGTGGTGGCAGAGATGCCACCGGTTTGGGTGTCCAGCCGTGCGGTGCGTCGCTCTGAATTGCTGCAGTTGCTCAAAGACTTGGGCGCCAAGATCGAAACCGGCGCCTCGCCTTCCGCGCAAGCCCTGTCCATCGTGGCGCCTTTGGGTTTTGATGTGACCACCGTCGCCATCATTGAGCGCCTCGACCCCGCACGCACCATCGGCATTGACATGCTGATTGATGACAAGCTCACCAAACGCCGTGTGCTCGCCACCAACCCCGCCACACGCAGCGACATGCGCGATGCCGCACACGCCCTCTTCGCACGCGATGGCAAAGCGGTCAGCGTGATTCGCGACAGCGGCGGTTTTGTGACGCAACGCGTGGTGGCCACCATCGTGAACATTGCTTGCGACATTTGCCAACAAGGCATTTGCAGCCCCCAAGACTTAGAAACGGCCGTCACCCTCGGTTTGGGCTACCCCATGGGTCCGTTGATGATGGGCGACAAGTTTGGCCCGACCGAAATCTTGGAAGTGCTGTTCAACGTGCAAACCGTTTACGGTGATCCTCGTTATCGCCCCAGCCCATGGCTGCGCCGCCGTGGCGCGATTGGCCTGAGCCTGACCCACGTTGAGAGCTAAATGACCGCCCAACTCAAAAGTACCAGCCAAGGTCAAACCATGATCTTGACGCTGTCCGATCCCGCCATGCGCAACGCACTCGGCCCCGACATGTATGCCGCAGGCATTGAAGCGCTGAACGTGGCGGAAACCAACCCCGAAATTCGCAGCGTCATCATCACCGGTGAAGGCAGCCACTTTTGTGCGGGTGGTAATTTGCAACGCTTGCAAGGCAACCGCGAGAAACCTCGCGAGGCACAAGCCCAAAGCATCGAAGGCTTGCACAGCTGGATGGAAGCCATCCGCACCTGCCCCAAGCCCGTGATTGCAGCGGTCGAAGGTGCGGCCGCAGGCGCAGGTTTTTCGCTGGCTTTGATGTGCGACATGATGGTGGCGGCACGTGACAGTATTTTTGTCATGGCCTACAGCAGCATCGCGCTCTCGCCCGATGGCGGCGGGAGTTGGAGCTTGAGCCACGGGCTACCGCGTCAACTGGCCTCCGAGTTGTTGCTCTTGGGTGAACGCATCGGTGCTGAGCGCTTGCACGCGCTGGGCTTGGTCAACCGCATCAGCGAACCCGGCCACGCCTTGACGGACGCCTTGCAATTGGCCGATCGCATCAATGCACGCGCGCCCAATGCCATGAGCAGCATCAAAGAATTGATCAACGATGCAGGCACACACAACCTCACCACGCACTTGGCACAAGAGCGCGATCACTTTGTGAACAACTTGCATCACGACAACGCAGGCATTGGCATTGCTGCATTTCTCAACAAAGAAAAGCCCGTCTACAAATAAACGCAAGCCCCGCCGCATGCGCAACAGCATGCGGGTCACACGGGCGACTAATTTTCACTTTCAGGTCACACAAAAGACAGGCTATGGACGATCCAATTCTTAATATCGAAGAACGCGAAGCCATCAACTCAGGTCGATGGTTTTCATCTCTCTCTCCTTCACTACGACACGACATTCTTCGATGCGCTTATGTCAAACGATGCAAAGACGGCGACTTGATCGCGGCGCGCGGCGACGCGCCCGAAGAGTGGATGGCGTGCGCCAAGGGGGCAGTGCGTGTGAGCTCGACATCACTGTCGGGCAAGCAAATCACCTTCACGTATGTGGAGCCCGGCATTTGGTTTGGCGACGTCGCGATCTTGGACGGGGACCGTCGCACACACGATGTGTATGCGCACGGCGACACCACGATTCTTTGCGTGGCCAAAGCAGACTTTCAAAAAATTCTCAGCCAGCATGTGGAGTTTTACGAAGCCATGCTGCGTTTGCAAGCGCGTCGCATTCGCCAACTGTTCGGGTTGGTGGAAGACCTCAACACCCTGCCCTTGCGTTCACGCTTGGCCAAACAGCTGTTGCATTTAGCACGCAGCTACGGGGTGCAGAGCTTGACGCACGGCGAAGAGATTCGCATTGGTTTGCATTTGGCGCAAGAAGAGTTGGCGCAACTTTTGGGGGCCTCACGCCAACGCGTGAACCAAGAGCTCAAAGCCATGGAGCGCGAGGAAGCTATTCGCATCGAGCCAGGTGGCTTGGTGATTCGCAACCGAGAAGCTTTGCTGCAGATCAGCGAAGCCGATCACTAACAGGAGCCCACGCATGAGCCGGGACGATAACTTTGTTGGAACCCGGCCCGTGAGTGAGGCGCACAGCGTCGACACTGCGGTGCTCGATGACTGGCTGTGCGCGCACATGCCAGGCTTCAAGGGGCCCTTGACGCTTGAGATGTTCAAAGGTGGGCAATCCAACCCCACCTACAAATTGGTGACACCCACCAAGAGCTACGTGATGCGCGCCAAGCCTGGCCCCGTCGCCAAATTGCTGCCCTCAGCCCACGCTGTGGAGCGAGAGTTTGCGGTGATGAAAGGCTTGTACGGCACCGACGTTCCTGTGGCACAAATGCATGTGCTGTGCGAAGACGAGTCGGTCATTGGCCGCGCCTTCTACGTGATGGAATTTGTCGAAGGCCGTGTGCTGTGGGAGCAATCGCTGCCTCACATGAACAACGCTGAACGCGGTGCCATTTACGACGAAATGAACCGCGTCATCGCCGCCTTGCACACGGTGCCATTTGCGGAACGTGGCCTCGCCAATTACGGCAAAGCGGGCAATTATTTCGAGCGCCAAATTGGCCGCTGGAGCAAACAATACGTCGCCTCGGTCACCCAGCCCATTCCCGAGATGGACCACCTGATGGCATGGCTACCCGCCAACATGCCCGCCAGCGCTTTGGATGCCAGCAAGGTCAGCATCGTGCATGGCGATTACCGCCTCGACAACTTGATGTTTCACCCCACCGAGCCCCGCGTGTTAGCCGTGCTGGATTGGGAGCTGTCCACGATTGGCCACCCACTGGCAGACTTCAGCTACCACTGCATGGCGTGGCACATTCCGCCAGGCACGTTCCGTGGATTGGGTGGCGTTGACGTGGCGTCTCTGGGCATTCCCACCGAGTCCGACTACATCCATCGCTATTGCGACCGCACGGGACTGGCCACACCCAGCGATCTCAAAACCGACTGGAATTTTTACTTGGCCTACAACATGTTCCGCATCGCGGCCATCTTGCAGGGCATTGCCAAACGCGTCGAGGCCGGAACGGCTTCAAGCGCGCAGGCCAAAGCATCTGGCGCTGGTGCGCGCCCCATGGCCGAATTGGCTTGGAAATTTGCACAACTCGCCTAACCTCTCACAACAATTTCAATAACACCCCAAGGAGCCCTTCATGAATTTCGACTACACCGACAAAGTCAAGGACATGCAAGCACGCCTGCTCGCCTTTATGGACGAGCACATTTACCCCAACGAAAAACGCTTCTTTGCAGAGATCGCAGAGAACCGTGCCAAAGGCAACGCTTGGATTCCGACCAAGATCGTGGAAGAGCTCAAGCCCAAAGCACGCGCCGCCGGTTTGTGGAATTTGTTTCTGCCGCACAGCCCACGTGCCCCCCAAGGCCTGACCAACTTGGAATACGCACCGCTGTGCGAAATCATGGGCCGCGTGCCTTTTGCCGCAGAAATTTTCAACTGCTCGGCGCCCGACACCGGCAACATGGAAACCTTTGAGCGCTATGCCAGCGAAGCACTCAAAGACGAATGGTTAGAACCTTTGCTTCGCGGCGAGATCCGCTCTGCATTTTTGATGACCGAACCCGCGGTCGCTTCATCGGATGCCACCAACATCCAATGCCGCATTGAACGCGATGGCGACGAGTACGTCATCAACGGCACCAAGTGGTGGAGTTCTGGCGCGGGCGATCCCCGTTGCGCGGTCTACATCGTGATGGGCAAAACAGACCCAGAAGCGCCTCGCCACTCACAACAAAGCATGATCATCGTGCCTGCCAATTCACCCGGCGTGAAAGTGGTGCGCCCCTTGACCGTGTTTGGCTACGACGATGCACCGCACGGCCACATGGAAGTCACGTTGACCAACGTGCGCGTACCAGCAGGCAACCTGCTGCTGGGCGAAGGCCGTGGCTTCGAGATCGCCCAAGGTCGCTTAGGCCCAGGCCGTATTCACCATTGCATGCGCACCATCGGTGCCGCAGAGCGCGCCCTCGAGTTGATGTGCCGTCGCCTGAACAGCCGCGTGGCGTTTGGCAAACCCGTGTCCGCGCAAGGCGTGTGGCATGAGCGCTTGGCCGATGCCCGCATCATGATTGAGCAAGCCCGCTTGCTCACCCTCAAAGCGGCTTACATGATGGACACCGTGGGCAACAAAGTGGCCCGCGCAGAGATCGCCATGATCAAGGTGATTGCCCCCAACATGGCCACCCAAATCATCGATTGGGCCATCCAAGCACACGGTGCCGGCGGCGTGAGCGACGACTTCCCATTGGCCTACTCGTATGCGCATCAACGCACCCTGCGTTTGGCCGACGGTCCTGATGAAGTGCACCGCAATGCCATCGCCAAGCTCGAGCTGGCGCGCCACATTGCCACCGCACCGCAAGACGTGGAAATGCCCGTCACGCGCGGCTGCTAAGGAGACACGATGATCGACGTTTACTCATGGCCTACGCCCAACGGACACAAGGTCCACATCATGCTCGAAGAGTGTGGCTTGAAACTGGGGCGCGACTGGTTGGCACACCCCGTCAACATCGGACAGGGTGACCAATTCAAACCTGAGTTTTTGAAGATCAGTCCCAACAACAAAATCCCTGCGTTGGTCGATCCCAATGGGCCCGATGGCAAACCCATCAGCCTGTTTGAATCGGGGGCGATTTTGTTGTACTTGGCAGCCAAGACGGGCAAGTTTTTGCCCAAGAGCGACCGCGCCAAGTTTGAAGTGATGCAATGGTTGATGTTCCAAATGGGCGGTGTGGGGCCCATGCTGGGTCAAGCGCATCACTTTCGCATTTATGCACCCGAGAAAATTGACTACGCCTACAACCGCTACACCAACGAAGCCAAGCGTTTGTATGGCGTGATGAACAAGCAACTTGAGAAGACCAAGTACATCGCAGGCAACACATACAGCATTGCCGACATCGCGATTTTTCCGTGGCTGCGCAGCTGGCAAAACCAAGGCATTGATTGGGCCGATTACCCCGTGTTGAAGCAATGGTTCGACACGATTGCCGCGCGCCCGGCCGTGCAACGCGGCGTGCAAGTACTCGCTGATTTACGCAAGCCTTTGAACGATGACAAAGCGAAAGAAATTCTGTTTGGCAAGGATCAATACAAGAGTCGCTAAGGCATCACCTCACTAGGGTTAGCCCCCTCGGGGAACCGTTGAATTCCGTTGATAGTTCGAGCACTCAACTTAAGGAGACTTCGCAGATGATGACCCCTCAATCCAAAATGCCTTGGCGCACCGTCGCGGTCGCAGCGGCACTCGCAGTGACCTCGTTCAGCGCGATGGCGCAAGAGACGTTCAAAGTCGGTGTGGTGAGTTTCTTATCGGGCCAAGCAGCGGAAAGCTTCGGCATTCCAGCCGTCAACGGTGCCAAGGTGTTGGTGGAGGCGTTCAACAAAGGCCAAGCCCCTGCGCCTTACAACAAAAAAGGCTTTGGCGGCTTGACCATCGAACCCATCTACGTCGATGAAAACGGTGGCGCCACCAAGCAAGTGCAAGAGCTGCGCAACTTGTATGACCGCGACAAAGTCGATGCGGTGGTGGGCTATGTCGGATCTGGCGACTGTTTGGCCGTGGCGCCGGTGGCCGAAGAGATGAAGAAGTTTTTGATCTTGTACGACTGCGGCACCCCTCGTATTTTTGAAGACGGCAAATACAACTACGTGTTTCGCACTGCCGCCCACGCCACCATGGACAACGTGGCCTTGGCGCGCTACTTGAAGTCTCGCAACATTCCTGTGAAGACCTTCAACATGATCAACCAAGACTATGCGTGGGGCCAAGACTCTCGCAAAGACTTCATGTTCTCGATGGAGAAGTTGTACCCAGATGCCAAGCCCGGCGAAGACTTGCTGCCCAAGTTTGGCGCAGGTCAATACGGCACTGAAATTTCTGCCTTGATGTCCAAGCCTGCCGACTTGGTGCACTCCAGTTTGTGGGGCGGTGATTTGCAAGCGTTCATCATGCAGTCCGCACCGCGCGGCTTGTTCAAGCGCTCTCAGGTGGTCTTGTCTGCGGGTGATCACGTGTTGCCCACCTTGGGCGAAAAAGTACCAGACGGCACGATCTTGGGCGCGCGTGGTGCTTACGGTTTGATGGCACCCAAGTCGGCGCTCAACGACTGGTGGTGGGAGTCCTACCAAAAGGCCAACAACGTCTACCCCGTTCAAGCCCCCTACCGCATGGCGCAAGCCCTGCTGGGTTTGAAGTTGGCGGTTGAAAAAGCCATGGCTGCCAACGGCGGCAAAAAACCAACCGCCGAGCAATTGGCCGCGGCACTGAAGAACAGCGAGTGGGACTCGCCAGCCGGCAAAATTCGCATGACCTTGGGTGGTGGCAACCAAGCCGTTCAAGAAACAGCGATTGGCCGCACACGCTGGGACGCGGCTAAGAAGATGGTGATGATCGACGACATCCAGCGCTTCCCTGCTGATTGCGTCAACCCACCAGCCAACATGAAGTCTGATGACTGGCTGAAGGCTGGCTTCCCTGGCGCGAAGTGCAATTGAAGGAGTAGCGCATGGAACTTGCCATCACCATTTTCATTGATGGCTTGACCTATGCGTCGTGGCTGTTCATCGTCGCCTTGGGCTTAACGCTGGTGTTTGGGGTGTTGAAAATTCTCAACATCGCGCATGGCAGTTTTTATGCACTCGGCGCCTATGCAGCCGCCACGTTTGTCGGTTGGGTCGCTACCATGAAGTGGGCACCAGGGTGGACCTTGGTGGCCATGTTCATGGCGGCGATCGTCATCGCGGTCTTGGTCGCACCTCTGACCGAAAAAGGATTGCTTCGGTTCTTCTATGGCCACGATGAAGTGCTGCTGGTCTTGGTGACCTATGCGCTGTTTTTGTGTATGGAAGACATCACCAAACTCATTTGGGGTGCCAACCCTTATTACGTGTCAGAGCCCTACGGGTTATTTGGCAACGTCGAAATTGGCAACCAAATTTATGTGGGCTACGACTTCTTATTGATTGTCATCGCCGTGGTGGTCGGCTCTGTCGTGTGGTTCGGTTTGAACCGAACACGCCAAGGCAAGATCGTGACCGCCGTGATTCACAGCCCTGAAATTGCCAGCAGCATGGGCGTGAAAGTGTCGAAGGTCTACATGATGGCGTTTGGCGTCGGCGTGTTCTTGGCGGCGCTTGGCGGCGCGTTCACGGCCCCCATGATTTCTGTGCAACCTGGACTGTCTGTCGGCGTGATCATTGTGTCTTTTGCAGTGGTCATCATTGGCGGACTGGGCAGCATTGAAGGCGCTGCCATAGGCGCGTTGATCGTGGGCTTGGCCCGCGCATTCGCCGTTCATGTGGTGCCTGTGGCGGAGTTGTTTTCCATTTACGTTGTGATGGCTTTGGTCTTAATGGTCAAACCTGAAGGCTTATTCCAACGCATCCAAGCACGAAAAATTTGACCATGCACCTCTCGATTCGGAATTTAACGCTGTGCATGGTGGTCTGCACAGCAGCCCTGCTGGGCATCGGTTTGGTCCTGCCTAAATGGTTGCTGTTCATGTGCACCATGGCCTTTGCCAACGGCTTGGTATCGCTCGGCATTGTGATCTTGATGCGCGGTGGCGTGGTGGCGTTTGGCCAAGGTTTGATGTCGGCCATCGGTGGCTACACGGCTGCCTTGATTTTTCAAAAGCTGGGCTTCACAGATGGCATCGCGCTCACGTTGTTGGGTGGGCTGGCGGCCACGTTGCTCACCGCACCTTTTGCTCCGCTTTTGTCCCGCTACCGTGGCATTTTCTTTTCTATGTTGACCTTGGCGTTGTCCATGGTCGGCTACGGTATTTTGGTGAAGACCGAACGCTTGGGCGGCTCTGACGGATTTAACTTGGGCCGCATCACCCTCGCTGGCCATGCACTGAGCGACGATGGTGTGGGCTACGCGCTGTACGCCCTCGCGGTGTGCTTTGCGGTGGTCATGTCGTACCTGTGCCGCATTTACTTTGACTCAACACGCGGCTTGATCACCCAAGCCATTCGCGACAACGAACTGCGTGTGGAGTATTTGGGCGGGTCCGTGCGCCACACCATGGCGCTGAACTTTGTGCTGGCAGCGTTCTTAGGGGGCTGTGGCGGTGCATTGGCCGTCATGGCGCTGGGGCACATCGATCCCACATTCAGTTACTGGACAACCTCGGGCGAATTTGTATTTGTGGCCATTCTGGCGGGGTCACAAAGCGTGGTGGCCGTCATGCTGGCATCTGTGATTTTGGAAGCGGTGCGCTCGTTTTCGAGTTCCTACTTCCCCAACACCTGGCAGCTGGCATTGGGGCTATTTTTGCTGTTTGTGATTCGATTTTTACCGTTTGGCATTGGCTCGCTTTGGAGCAGCAAGCAACACAAGGAGCGCGCATGACCGCCCCCATCTTGCTGAGTGCGCGGCACTTGCAAAAACAATTTGGTGCGGTTGTCGCGGCACAAGACTTGTGCATTGACATTCCTGTCGGCCAACGCGTGAGCTTGATCGGCAGCAACGGTGCTGGCAAAACCACCTTCGTCAACATGATCACGGGCTACCTCAAACCCGACAAAGGCACCATCCATTTAGGCGACACAGACATCACATCCATGTCACCGCGGCAAATCACACGCTTGGGCGTTGCGCGTTCATTCCAAATTCCACAGCTGTACCCCAGCTTGAGCGTGATGGACAACATGCTGGTGGCGATGGCCTGTCACGGCAATCGACTGTCGGTGTGGCGCCCTGCCGCGCAAGCTGAGCACATCGAACGCGGCGCGGCCTTGTTGGAGCGCTTTGAATTGATTCAGCACCGACACCGTCGCGTCAGCGAATTGCCGGGCGGTGTTCGCAAATTGCTCGACATCGCTTTGGCGATGACGGGTTCGCCCAAGCTGTTGCTGTTGGATGAACCCACCAGCGGCGTCTCTGCTGAAGAGAAATTTCCGATGATGGAAACCGTCATGCGCGGGCTTGGGGACGAGCCGCTGACCGCCTTGTTTGTCGAGCACGACATGGACATTGTGCGGCGCCATGCAGACCGCATCATTGCCTTTTACAGCGGCTGCGTGATCGCGGATGACACCCCAGAAAAAGCACTCGCCACCGATGATGTGCGTCGTTACGTCACAGGCGAGTTACGTCAGGAGGTGGCCCATGCTTGAAGTCGAAGGTCTGCATGTGGCCATTGAGTCAGTCCAAGTGCTGCGTGGCATCAGCCTGCAAGTGCCGCTCGGAAAAATGACGGGATTGGTCGGCCGCAATGGGGCTGGCAAAACCAGTTTGATGCGCAGCGTGATGGGGCATTTGCCTGTTCATCAAGGACGCGTCACGTTCAATGGCCAAGACTTGACCGCATTGCCCCCCGAAGCGCGTGCGAGTTTGGGCATTGGCTATATGCCCGAAGATCGTGGCTTGGTGCCCGAATTGACGGTGGAAGAAAACATTTTGATTCCGCTGTGGGTTTCGCCGCATTTGAACGTCGACCTACGCTTGGCTTTTGTCTACGACGTGCTGCCAGAACTCAAAGCCATGTCCCAGCGCAAGGCCTTGCTCTTGTCAGGGGGTCAACAAAAATTGGTGGCCTTGGCCAGAGCCCTCGGCATCGGCACACACCTGTTGATGTTGGATGAGCCTTTTGAAGGTGTGGCCCCTGCCCTGTCCATGCGCTTGAGCGAGGTCATTTCTGGCTTGCGCGGCAACGACTTGTCGGTCTTGATCTCGCAATCGGATTTGAACCACTCCAGCAGTTTGATCGACCAAACCGTGGTGATTGAACGCGGCGCTAACCTCATCGCCCCCCACTGATGCATTGGCCCGCGCAGACATTACCGGCTCAACGCGTTGAAGCTTGGGGGCACGATCGCTTGGTGCGCTGTTTTGTGCAACGTCCCACCTCGTTGTTGAACATGTTGGTGCACGCCAAAGACGTGCACAGACACCGCGATGCGGTCATTTTTGGCGCACAGCGTTGGACCTATGAACAGACGTGGCACGAGGTACAAAAGACCGCACAGGCCCTGCATCAGCTAGGTGTTGCTGCGGGTGACCGTGTGGCTTTGTTCGTCGGCAACCGCCCTGAGTTCATCTTCGTGCTGTTTGCGGTTCAGTACTTGGGGGCCATTGCCGTGCCTGTGGGCACGCGTGAGCAACGTCCGGGCTTGGCCTTCATCTTGAACCAGTGCGAGGCCAAGGCGGTGGTGTTTGATGGTGTGTTGTCAGAACGCATTCCCACCCAAACCGACGTGCCCAGCCTGCAGGCCCGATTGAGCTTGGACGATGTGCAGGCTGACGACGTCATCCTGTGGTCTTCTCTTGGTGACGCAGTGAACGACACCAAACTCGCCAGCCACACGGCACAAGGTGCTGACGTGGCCGTCATCCTTTACACATCAGGCACCACGGGCAACCCCAAAGGGGCCATGCTGACCCAACAAAACATCGCGCATTCGGTGATGCACTTTGAACATGGCATGGGTTTGACCTGTGACGACAAATCGGCCTTGGCCGTGCCCGCCAGCCATGTGACCGGACTGATTGCCATCATCGCCACGATGGTGCATGTGGGCGGTGCGGTGGTGGTGTTGGCTGAATTCAAAGCGGCGTCGTTTTTAGACACAGTAGCCCACGAAAAAATCACGCACACCTTGATGGTGCCGGCCATGTACAACTTGTGCTTGATGTCCCCCAACTTTCAAGCAGCCAAGCTACAAAGTTGGCGCATAGGTGGCTATGGTGGCGCCCCCATGCCGGTGCATGTGATTGAGCAATTGGCGCACGAACTGCCGCAGCTTGACCTGCGTAACGCCTACGGCGCCACCGAAACCACCTCCCCTGTCACGCTGATGCCTGCAGATGCCAACCGGCTGCACGCCGACACCGTCGGTGCCGTGTTGCCTTGCGGTGATGTGCGCGTGATGGACGATGAGGGCTGCGAAGTCCCCGCAGGTGAGACCGGTGAGTTGTGGATCAGTGGCCCCATGGTGGTGCCCGGGTATTGGAACAACCCACAAGCCACCGAGCAATCATTCACGGCTGGTTATTGGCACTCGGGCGATTTGGGCTCCGTCGATGCACAAGGTTTTGTGCGTATCTTTGATCGTAAAAAGGACATGCTCAACCGAGGCGGCTTCAAGATTTATTCAGTCGAAGTTGAAAACTGCCTCACCAGCATTGAGGGCATTTTGGAGGCTGCGATCGTGGGCAAACCGTGCCCCGTCTTGGGTGAGCGGGTGCATGCGTTTGTGTATGCACCGAACGACGCGCCACAAGAAGCTAGCGTCATCGCGCATTGCCGCGCATCGCTGGCCGATTACAAAGTGCCCGAATCGGTCACTTGGTTAGACGCGCCCTTGCCTCGCAACGCAAATGGCAAGGTGCTCAAGCGCTTGCTCAGAACCGAAATCGTTTAAGGCGCGATGTCAAAAGCGCAGCGCTGAGAGCCTACGGCGCAGGCGCCATCAAACGCCACCAAGCGTCCTGCTGCGTTGATTTTGAATTGCGAGATAAAACCGTCGGTGGGTGCATATCCGCTAGGCAAAGACAAAACACCGTTGTTACCCCCTTGCAAATTGAGCAACGTATCAGTTGCACTGATGCTTGGCCTTTCGTATCTTAAAACCATCATTTCCAAGGCCGGTTGGATCGGTTGGACTAGTTGAACCGACTCAACGCCTACATTTTTAGCCAGAACATACAGCGCATCGTTGTGGGCAACTACGTCATAAAACTTCACAGAGATATTGTTGATGACTTTGTTTTCAAACAGAGCCGATGTGCCTGTATCAGGATTGACGAGGAAACGACCTGGAGGCGTGTCGGGAATATCGTTCTTCAAATAAATCGCCGTGTAATTTGCACCTGACCCCGTACCAGCAATAACCAAGCTTGGATTGCCGTTGGATTGTGGGATCAAGAACACCTTGCGATGCAAGGTCGGAAAACTATGTAGACCACCGTTCGTAGGCACGCGGCTGGTCGTGTCTCTAGCAAAACTGCTGGCGCCCTGTTTCATGCCGTTATTCATCACTGCCAATGTCAAGTCATTGTGAGTGACCACCAAATCAATGTCTCCATCACCATCAATATCTCCAGCCGCTGCTCCCCATGACTGCAAATCAAAACTGGTTTCTTGTCGATCGTAGGCCGTCTGTCCAGAGCCCGAACGACTCATGAAAAAAACTTGCTTCATGGCCTCCACAGGACCACCACAAGCAACGTAAACATCAGGTTTTCCATCACCATTGAAATCAGCAGAAATAGCTTGAACCACATTGGTGCAAACGTTTCGGTCGATCAACAGTTCAGCGGTGGCATCAGTCCACGTACCAGCAACATTTTTCAAAAAATAGGCTTGAGCGAAACCCCCACCCTTTTTATTTGCAGCAACAAAGGCCGAATATTTACCCTCTTGGAAAAAGTCACCAAACGCCAAGGATTCGGGGACTTGGGTCCACAACGCAGTGTCAGCGGCCACCAATGGAATTTGCGAAGCATCCAAAATCGCATCATTCTTATTCTTGTAATCGTAAGAACTCGACAGGGCGACCAACGGCGTAGGCGTGACCTTGGCATCTGGCCCCGCGCTGCCGCCGCCCCCCCCGCAGCCCGCCAACATGAGCGTCATCCACACCAACAATCCAGGAAACATGTTTTTCATAATGGTCTTCATCGGTTTGAATTCACTTTACTTGACAATTGCGAGGCCGCTCGCAGTTGCTGATAAAGTTATCCCCGTTGCAACCGATGTATTTCAAATCCATGTTTCAGAAGTTTTGTCTCTCTCTTTGCCTGCTGTGTGTGCTCGGCACCAGTGCGTTTGCACAGGGCAAACCTGAGCTGCAATACAAATCAACACCTGTGCTGGCCAGCAAACCAGCAGAAACATTGGCGCCCCGCGCCATTTTGGCGAGACCGCCTCAGTCAGGCAATGAGCCCATGCTGTTATTGGCGCCCAAAAATCGCCCGATGACAGAACCGATTGCACACACGACCAAACTGGATTACTACGACTGCGATGGCATCGTGGCGCCTTGGTTCCGTGAATTGATCGTGGCAGAGATGAACTACTTTGCCGAGTTGTCGGAGCTGCCCTTCGTCAAAGGTGATGCTTGCGTCGTGAGCATTGGCACCACCAAAAGCTTGACGCCTGGGCGCATCAGCATTCATCTGTACACCAACCTGCAACGCTTGTCGGCTTGTATCCGCAGCGAGCAATGCCCCGTGTTTCGCAGCGTCACTTTGATTCCCAAAGACTTGGTGCTTTACCGCTCGTACTTTTTGTCAGACATGTCACGCAAGTTGATCGCCCAATACTGCGTCACCGACAAAGGCAAGCTTTACAGCGACACCACCTGTTACACAGTGCCTTGATTAATTTGGCGAGCGCGTTAAAGCCCTTGCCCGCGGTGTCGATCTTCTTAGACCCTAGTTTGCGTTTGTCATGAAGCCCACCACCCGTTTATCTTTTCTGCACCTGCTCATCCTGCTGCTCGGCGCATCAGGCGCTGGGTTCATGCCCGCGTGGGCCAATGAGCCCAAAAAGCCCGTGGTGCCTGAAGTCGAAGTGAAAAAATTCAAATACGCCGACGAACAAGGTGAGACGGGTCGTAGCGGCTACGTGTACAAACGCGCACTACGCCCTAGCGAAGAGGAGCCCAAACCCAAGGTTTGGGAGCCAGCCAAAGACCCCAAGACAGCGCAAAAAGAGGAGCACGGCAAAGCCGATGCTCATGGCGCACCTGATGCCCACGGCAAACCCGATGCCCATGGTGAGAAAAAAGTAGAAAAGAAAGACGACGGCCACGGCGAGCCTAAAAAAGAAGAAAAGAAAAAAGACGACAAAAAAGGGGGGGATGCCCATGGCGCACCTGATGCCCACGGCGGTGGTGGCGGACACGGCGATGCGCACGGCAAAGCCAAAGCCCCAGAACCCACGTTCAGTGCGGTGTATGACCCTGCCGTCATCAAACTCGACGGCATGCACCGCCCACTGACCAAGGCCGTACAAAGCAACACGTACGCAGATTACTTTTTGTGCCACAAGACCATCACAGACAAATACCGCGACACGGTGCTGGATGAAATCAACACGTTCGCAGACCGCATGGGACTGCCGCGTGCACAAGACACGCCCTGCATGGTGAAAGTGGCGAAGGCCAATACCAAATTACCTGGTGCGATCTATATCGAGTTTTATGTCGACGAGTTAGCAGCCAAAGAATGCATCAAGCTCGGCGAATGCGGCTCGACCCGACTCATGATGCTTTATCCCAAAGACAAAACGGGTAAAAAAAGCAAAGAGGTCTATCGCTCGTATGTGATCACCGATGAACACAAATACCGCAGATCTTCGTTTTGTGTCTCTCCCCAAGGTCAATTGTTGGGTGAAAAAAGCTGCTACGTGGCAGTGAACCCAGACTGGTTGTTCAACTGACATGGACAGCCTTCGCATTGACAAGTGGCTTTGGGCGGCTCGGTTTTACAAAACACGCAGTCTCGCCAGCGATGAGGTGAGTAAAAACAGGGTCCAAATCAACGGACAAGACGCCAAACCTTCACGCGAAGTCAAGGTGGGCAACACGGTTTGCATACGCCAAGGTCAGGTCGAAAAAACAGTCGTGGTCAAAGGCATCAGTGCCGTTCGCGGACCAGCCCCCGTGGCGCAATTACTCTACGAAGAGACACCCGAAAGTCTGGCAAAACGTACCCGCGAAGCCGAACAAAACCGTCTGGCACGTGAACCCGCGCACAGCATTGAGCATGGCCGTCCCACCAAACGCGACCGACGTCAAATCGAACATGCTTGGAATGATCGCTGGAGTGCGAGCGCAGACTGATGAAAAGACACAGGCCCGCCAGCGAGCCTGTTGAATCTAGGCTCTTCGTGCGTCGCTGTTCATTCGCTCGGGTAATGAAGCAGAATTTTTGAAGAGCATGCGTGTGTATTACTTGGGGTCAGACATGAGTTTGTCTGCCAGCGCCTGATACGCAGGCAGTGAGGTGGGGTCATTAAAGGCATTGGCTGCCATAGGGAATGAGGCGTAGCGCGCTATCACCATTTCAGCCTTGGGATCAATGTAGATCGTTTGGCCATGAATCCCCCTCGCTGCAAACGCACCATTTGCGTTGTGCAAAACCCACCACATATTGCGGTAGCTGGCACCTGGCAATGTGGCGTAGCCTGCCTTTGTAAAGTGCGCCTTGTCAGCACCACGACGAATGTCATCGACCACAGTTTTGGGAATGATCTGTTGGTCGTTAAATCGACCGTCATTGCGCATCATTTCACCAAAGCGTGCCAAGTCTCGAAGACCTGTGTAGAGCCCACCGCCGGCGAACTCGGTGCCTTCCGTATCAATGGCGATGTAGGCATCTTGCTCCATGCCCAACTTGCTCCAGATACGCTCAGATAGGTTTTCACCCACAGATTTGTTCGTCACACGACGAATCAACCAACCCAAAACGTCGCTGTTCACAGTTTTATAGGCAAAGGCCTGCCCATGTTCACCCTCTGGTTGAACACCCTTTAAAAACTCGTAGAAACTCTTTGGTCCCTGATAACCTGATGGCCTTGGCAGCACATTGCCAGCTCGGACATGGTCCCAGATTTCAGCTTTTGGATCGGCGTAGTTCTCGCTGTATTTGATGCCTGTGGTCATGTCTAGCACTTGGCGCACTGTCGCGTCGCCAAAGCCACTGCCCTTGAGTTCTGGAATGTAGTGCTCGACTTTCGTATTGGCATCGAGTTTTCCTTCCGAAAGCAAGACAGCGCCAATCGTGCCAAAAAATGACTTGGTGACCGATTGCGCGGCATGTTGCCCGCTGGGACCTAAGGCGCCGGAATAGCGTTCGTAAACGATACGCCCCTTGTGTAAGACGACGATGCCATCGGTGAAATTGGCCGACAGAGACTGTGCCCATGTCATGGGCGCTGTCTTGCCCAGAGGTACAAAGGTCAAAGCATCAAGATCACTTCGCTCCGCTCTTGGAAGCACAGACGCAGCTGTCGAGCCGCGTGCGATGTTGCTGGTCGCCATCAACTCCCGCCCGTGAGAAAAAGTCCAACGGAATTTGGGAAATGTATAAAAAGAACCATCGGCCCAACGAATCACTTTATCTGGTGGCGGGGGCGATCCAATCATCCACCCAAGCTTGATCGGGTCGGTCTGTTCAGCGGTGGGCATCGTCGCAGTGCCGTTTGCTTGCGCCCAAACTGGCCCCACGAGGCCAGCCGTGACGAGTATTGCAATGAAATCTTTCCGAGTGAACACTAAATAGTCTCCTAAAGCTTTACTTGAAAATGTAGGTGAACAAGGCTAGTGCCAAGCACAGGGGAAACCCGCTTCAAACATCTAACGCACGAACGACAAAGCCCGTTCAGGCAGTGCCTGAACGGGCTTTGTCTTTGAAAGCGCCGAATCGCGGTGGATCAGTTCACTTCAGTGATGAACTCAGCGTTTGGACGACGCACTTTCTTCAAATTCACCAACCAGTCTTTGTCTGCTTCGCGGTAGCCCAACGGCAAAATCACCACACTGCGCAAACCGCGAGCACGCAGTCCCAAAATTTCGTCAACAGCGGCTGGTTCAAAGCCTTCCATGGGGGTGCAATCCACGCCCTCAAAAGCGGCTGACATCATGGCAGCAGCCAAACCGATGTAGGCTTGACGGGCAGCGTGTTGGAAGTTCACCTCGGCATCACGCGCGGGGTAATTGGTCAACAACATGTTGCGGTAGTTTTCCCAACCTTCGTTGGTGCCGCCGCGCTCTGCATTGGTCAAATCAAACATGTGGTTGATGCGCTCGGCGGTGTAGTTGTCCCAAGCCGCAAACACCAAGAGGTGCGAACAATCGGTCACTTGCTGTTGGCCAAATGCTTTGGGCTTGATTTGCTCCAGCACCGCTTTGTTCTTCACCACCACAATCTCGAAGGGTTGCAAACCACTGGATGTGGGGGCCAAACGTGCGGCCTCCAAGATACGCGCCACTTTGTCTTCGGGAACAACTTTGGCAGCATCGAGTTTTTTAGCGGCATAACGCCATTGAAGCTTTTGAATCAGTTCAGACATGGGAACACTTTCTAAAATTAGGCCGAATTAGCCCATTGAACCGTGGCCTGCCCGACAGGAATCGAACCTGTGACCCACAACTTAGAAGGTTGTTGCTCTATCCAACTGAGCTACGAGCAGACATAAAAAAAGGCTCCCCAAAGGGAGCCTTTTTTACGAAATGGTCGGGGCGATAGGATTCGAACCTACGACCCTCTGGTCCCAAACCAGATGCGCTACCAGACTGCGCTACGCCCCGATGACATGTATTCTAACCTGAATTTAAGTCGGGGAAACCATGATGCAATATATTGCCGAAAGTCTGTAGAGTTGCAATTTAATGCAGGAGACGCAATGCAACCTATCGTAAACATTCCACGGCAATACAACGCCGCCCAAGCCTTGCTAGAGCGCAACACACAGCGCGCGGACAAAGTGGCGTTCATCGACGCTGTATCAGGCAACACGCTGACCTTTGGTCAACTCCGTGCACAAGCGTACCGCTTTGCCAATGTCTTGCGTTCCCAAGGTTTTGAGCCTGAGAGTCGTTTGATGCTGTGCATGCTCGACACACCGCAGTGGCCCGTGGTGTTTTTGGGATGCATGCTTGCAGGCGTCGTCCCTGTCGCCACCAACACGCTTTTAACAACCAAAGACTTTGACTACATGCTGCGCGACTCACGCGCACGCGGCTTGGTGGTCTCGGGCGCCCTGCTGCCCGCTTTTCAAGAATTGATCGGCCAGTTGCCTGACCTGAAAACCGTGATCGTCGCGGGCTCATCGGACGCGCATCCACACATGTCGCTCGACACGCTCTTAGCCGCTGCATCACCTGACATGTCGTGTGTGAGCACATGTGCCGACGACATGTGTTTTTGGCTTTACTCCAGCGGCTCCACCGGCTCGCCCAAAGGCACCGTGCATTTGCACAGCCACATGGTGCAAACGGCCGAGTTGTATGGGCGTGGCGTGCTGGGTATTCAAGACACCGATGTGGTCTATTCCGCCGCCAAGCTGTTCTTTGCTTACGGCTTGGGCAACGCCTTGACTTTCCCACTTTACGCGGGCGCAACCACGGTGCTGCTGCCTGCGCGCCCCACGCCCACGGATGTGTTCGCGATTCTTGAAAAACACCAGCCCACCATCTTTTATGGGGTCCCCACGTTGTATGCCTCATTGATGGCAGATCCCAAACGCCCCAAAAAGTCAGACCTCAATCTGCGCGTGTGCACCAGCGCAGGCGAAGCTTTGCCCGCAGAAATTGGTAAAAAGTGGAACGCAGAATATGGCTGCGAAATTTTGGACGGCATCGGCTCCACAGAAATGCTGCACATCTTTTTGAGCAACCGCCCCGGCGAAGTGCGCTACGGCACCACCGGCAAAGCGGTGCCCGGGTACCAATTGCGTATCGTCGGCGACGATGGCCGAATCTGCGGCGATGACGAGTTAGGTGAATTACAAATCAGTGGTCCCAGCGCTGCGCTGATGTACTGGAACAACCGCGAGAAAACAAAAACCACGTTTGCCGGTGAATGGACCCGCAGCGGCGACAAATACATCCGCGATGCAGACGGCTACTACACCTACGGCGGGCGCAGCGACGACATGCTCAAAGTGGGCGGCATTTACGTGTCGCCCTTTGAAGTCGAGGCCTCGCTGATGACGCATCCCAGCATCCTAGAAGCAGCGGTCGTAGGCATTGCAGACACCGATGAGCTCATCAAGCCCAAAGCCTATGTGGTCCTCAAAGCTGGCGAAAACGTCAGCGCCGAGGACTTGAAGCTCCATGTGAAAGCGCAATTGGCGCCCTACAAGTACCCACGTTGGATTGAGTTTGTCACTGAACTGCCCAAAACGGCGACAGGCAAGATTCAGCGCTTCAAACTACGCGCTTGAGCTCAAGCGCTGACACCAATGCAGGCGCGCATCAAACGGCGCTTGCCTCCCACGCGTTTAGAGCAACGCCCGCAATTCCTGCGCGGCGCCTTGCAGCAGCGGTAAAAAGTTTTGCTGAATCTGCGATGCTTTCATTTCAGCAGCAGACAGCACCACATTCAAAGCCGCCACGGTTTTGCCTTGGGCATTGCGCAATGGCACAGACATGGCGCTGACCCCCAATTCATGCTCTTCGCAACTGATGGCGAAATCATCGGTCTGAACTTGGGCAATGCGGGCGCGAAAAGCCTTGGCATCCGTCACGGTATGCCCCGTCAAGCGCGGCAACTCGCGCCCTTTCAGCCATGCATTCAAAGCTGTTTTCGTTTGAGCGGCCAGCAGCACACGCCCCGTTGATGTGGCATGCGCTGGCAAACGCGCCCCAAGATGCAAGCCGTAAGCCATGACACGCGCCACATCACTGCGCGCCACGATGACCACCTCTTCATCGTCCAGTACCACAGCAGAAAATGAGTGGGACGACTGCACGGCCAATCGGTTCAAAGTGGGCTGCACCACCCGGGGCAAGCGCGATGACGCCAAGTAACTGCCAGAAAACCGCATCACCTTAGAAGCCAGCCAAAAATAGCTGCCATCTGTTTCTAAGTACCCCAAGTGACTGAGTGTGAGCAAATGTCGACGCGCCGCAGCACGGGTGATTCCCGCGCGCTGAGCCGCCAAAGTGGCATTGAGGCGCTGGCGCTCGGTGTCAAAACTCTCCAGAACCGCCATGCCTTTGACCATGCCTTCGATTAAATCTGCTTTTGCAATCGCCATTCAGACTCCTACGCTTTGCGCGATCATCGCACAACCATACCGATGATCGCACAAGGTTCAATGCAAGACGCCTCATTTGACACAGATCAACCCTATGCTTTGGGCATATCAATTGGGAGACACACACATGCGTACACAAGTAGCCATCATTGGCGCGGGCCCCTCTGGTCTTTTGCTCGGTGCTTTGCTGAACAAAGCAGGCATCGACACCATCATTGTGGAGCGTCAAAGCGGTGACTATGTGCTCGGGCGCATCCGCGCTGGCGTGTTGGAGCAAGTCACGGTGGACTTGCTGGACGAAGTTGGCGTCAACCAACGCTTGCACAAAGAGGGCTTGGTGCACGGTGGTTTTGATCTGCTGTTTGCCGGCAAGCGTCACCGCATCGATATGAACCAACTCACCGGCGGCAAAAACGTGGTGGTCTATGGCCAAACCGAGGTCACCCGCGATTTGATGGATGACCGTGCCGCCAAAGGCCTCACCACCATTTACGAAGCCGAGAACGTGCAAGTGCACGACTTCGACAGCGCCAATCCTTCGGTCACTTACACCAAAGATGGCCAAAGCCACACGCTGCATTGCGACTTCATCGCGGGCTGTGATGGTTTCCACGGCGTGTGCCGTGCCAGCGTGCCGGAAGGCTCGATCAAAGAGTACGAAAAGGTGTACCCCTTCGGATGGTTGGGCGTGTTGGCCGATGTGCCGCCGGTCTCGCATGAATTGATTTACGCCAACACCGATCGCGGCTTTGCCCTGTGCTCCATGCGCAGCGCCACACGCAGCCGTTACTACGTGCAAGTGCCCTTGACCGACAAAGTGGAAGCTTGGTCAGACGAACGCTTCTGGGCAGACCTCAAAGACCACCTCGACCCAGAGGCCCGTGAATCCTTGGTGACCGGCCCGTCGATTGAGAAAAGCATTGCCCCCTTGCGCAGCTTCGTGGCCGAACCCATGCGTTTTGGTCGCATGTTCTTAGCTGGCGACGCAGCACACATCGTGCCACCCACCGGTGCCAAAGGCCTGAACTTGGCCGCCACCGACGTGAAGTATTTGGGCGACGCCATCACCGAGTACTACGCCGAGAAAAGCCAAGCAGGCATCGACAACTATTCACAACGCTGCCTGCGCCGCATTTGGCGCGCCGAGCGCTTTTCGTGGTGGTTCACCTCGCTCATGCACCAGTTTCCAGAAACTGCTGGGTTTGGTCAAAAAATCCAAGAAGCTGAGTTGGATTACTTGATCCACAGCGAATCCGCCTCTCGCGCGTTGGCTGAAAACTATGTGGGGCTGCCCCTGAACTTTGGGGAATGAGCTGCGGCGACTCTCTAAACTAGCGTCAGAGACCTAGGAGAGCGTTCGCGTGAAAATTGATTTTGATGGGATTCAAGCCTTTGTGGTGATTGCAGAGCTGGGTGGCTTCAACAAAGCGGCCGACCAACTGCACATCACCCAAACGGCGCTGACACGGCGCGTTCAAAAACTAGAGGCCTATTTGGGCCTGAAATTGATTGACCGAACCACCCGCCAAGTGGCGCTTTCCGCTGTCGGGCGCGACTTTTTGCCACAAGCGCGCAGCATCGTCAACGACATGACGTCGGCCGTCGAACGCCTCAAAGACATGTCACAGCACGCCAAAGGCAACTTCACCTTGGCCTGCGTACCCAGCATGGCCGCCCACATGCTGCCAGACCTGATCAAGCGCTACGCCGACGTGTGCCCAGACAACCGCATTCGCTTGCTCGATGCCGCGTCGTACGAAGTCCGCGAAGCGGTGTTGCATGGACAAGCAGAAATTGGCATCGCCATCAGCGGCGAAGATCACCCCGAGTTGATCGAAACGCCGCTCTTTGACGACCCGCTGATGTTCATTTGCCGGGACACACATCCACTGCACAGCCAATCGTCCGTGACGTGGGCCGACATGCGCGATGCCGACTTGATCGTGGTGAGCAACTTCATGGCCACACGCGTGTTCATGAACTACCAACTCGCCAAACACGGCATTCGCTTGAATGGCAACTACGAAGTGCAACACCACGCGACCGCCATCAATTTGGTTGCGGCTGGCGTGGGCTGCGCGATTCTGCCGTCGTCTACCCTGAACGAAGGGGACCGCCCGCATGTGCGAAAAATTCCGCTGACAGGGCCTGTGGTGAAACGCAAGATCGCCTTGTTGCGCCGCAAAAACACCAGCCTGTCACCCGCTGCACAGGCCTTTTACGCCCTGATCCACAAAGAGCACCTCAGTTCGCCCAAGTCATTGTTGCGAAAATCAAAATAAAGTTGCCCTATATTGCACTTCTCAGGTGTGCGCTTCAAAGAGAGAATCGCACGCAAAACCTAAAGGAAGAGCAATGCACCCTGATGTGCTGGTAATTGGCGGCGGTAACGCTGCGTTGTGCGCGGCACTGATGGCGGCAGAAGCAGGCGCTCGTGTCTTGATGCTGGAGTCTGCCCCACGCGAATGGCGCGGTGGTAACTCGGGCCACACCCGCAATTTGCGCTGTATGCACGATGCGCCCCAAGACGTGCTGATCGACGCCTACCCCGAAGAAGAATATTGGCAAGACTTGCTCAAAGTCACGGGCGGTTTGACCGATGAAAAGCTGGCTCGCTTGACCATCCGGGCATCGTCAACCTGCCGCGACTGGATGCGCAGCCACGGTGTGCACTTTCAACCCCCGCTCTCTGGCGCGCTGCATGTGGCACGCACCAACGCTTTTTTCATGGGCGGCGGCAAAGCCTTGGTCAACGCCTACTACCGCAGTGCTGAAAAGCTTGGTGTAGAAATTCGTTACAACGCGACCGTGAATCGCTTGGACATTGAAGACGGGCGCTTTGTCGCAGCCTACATCGGCAATGAACGCATCACGGCTAAGACCTGTGTCTTGGCCGCAGGCGGCTTCGAGTCCAACCGCGAATGGTTGCGTGAGGCTTGGGGACAAAACGCACAAGGCGAATGGCCAGCCGACAACTTCCTGATCCGAGGCACGCAATACAACCAAGGCGTGTTGCTCAAACACATGCTGGATCACGGCGCTGACCGCATTGGCGACCCCACCCAAGCCCACATGGTGGCGATTGATGCGCGTGCACCGTTGTATGACGGTGGCATTTGTACCCGCATCGATTGCGTGTCGCTGGGCGTTGTCGTCAACCGCAATGGCGAACGTTTTTACGACGAAGGCGAAGACTTCTGGCCCAAACGCTATGCCATTTGGGGCCGACTGGTAGCCCAGCAACCAGGCCAAATTGGCTACTCCATCATCGATGCCAAGGCGATTGGGCGTTTCATGCCCCCTGTTTTCCCAGGCATCCAAGCGGACACATTGCCTGAGTTGGCGGCCAAGCTCAACTTGCCTGTCGACACCTTCATGCACACCCTGAACGACTACAACCAAGCCTGCCAAGCGGGCACGTTTGACCACACCACCTTGGACGATTGCCACACCGAAGGTGTGACACCCGCCAAAACACATTGGGCGCGCACCATCGACACAGGGCCGTTTTACGGCTATGCGGTGCGCCCTGGCATCACCTTCACTTACCTAGGCCTCAAAACCGATGAAACCACAGCCGTTCGCTTCAACGATGTGCCCAGCGACAACTTGTTTGTGGCGGGCGAAATGATGTCTGGCAATGTCTTGGGCAAGGGCTACACCGCGGGCGTTGGCATGTCGATTGGCACCGCATTTGGGCGCATCGCTGGCACACAAGCGGCACAAGCCGCCGCTCGCCTGTCAGCACAAGGAGGCGCACATGCAAACGCTTGAAGCCCTGACCCGCGACGCACGCGCCTTGGCCAATGGCGAGGTGGTGCTGTCAACCGCTGAAACAGAAGTGGCACGACAACTGCAAATTTGCAACGCCTGCCGCTACTGCGAAGGTTTTTGCGCCATGTTTCCCGCCATGACGCGGCGGCTCGCCTTTGACAAAGCAGACATCCATTACCTCGCCAATTTGTGCCACAACTGCGGCGCGTGTTTGCACGCGTGCCAATATGCACCCCCTCACGAATTTGCGGTGAATGTGCCGAAATCGATGGCGCAAGTGCGTGGCCAAACCTACGCCGATTACGCGTGGCCCGCCTCGTTGGGCGGTCTGTACAAACGCAATGGCTTGTTTGTCGCGCTGGCGCTGGCTGCAGCGCTGTCGGCGTTTTTGCTGCTGGCCCTTCAATTCAACGGCACCTTGTTTGCCGCACAGGTCGGCGCCAATTTTTACAGCGTGTTTCCGCACAACCTGCTGGTGAGCTTGTTTGCACCCGTCTTTTTGTTTGCAGCATTGGCGCTGGGCATGGGCGTGAGACGTTTTTGGCGTGACATCACCCCTGCCACCAGCGGTGCGCCACTCACCTACCCCGCTGGCGAAGAGGCCACGCAAGCCGTGCTCACCCTGAAGTATTTGGACGGTGGCCACGGCGAAGGTTGCAACAACGAAGACGACGCCTTCAGCCTGTCACGCCAACGTGCCCATCACCTCACCTTCTACGGCTTCATGCTGTGCTTTGCCGCCACCAGTTTGGCCACGGTGTACCACTACGCCTTCGGCTGGCAAGCACCTTATGACTTGCCCAGCTTGCCCAAAATTTTGGGCGCCGTGGGCGGCGTGAGTTTGCTGCTGGGGACCTTGGGTTTGTTCAAACTCAAACTGCAACGCCACCCGTTGCACGGCGATGCCGCACAAAAATCGATGGACTTGGGCTTCATCGCCTTGTTATGTCTGACCAGTGTCACGGGCTTGGCCCTCTGGTTGGCAAGAGGTCACAACGCCATGCCTGCCCTCTTGGCGCTGCACTTGGGCGTCGTGATGGCGTTGTTTGCCACCCTGCCCTATGGCAAATTTGCCCACGGTATTTTCAGAACAGCCGCCTTGCTGCGGTTCGCCATTGAGAAACGACAACCCAACCGAATAGGTTTGGGCGCCGAGTAATTCAAAAGGACATCCGATCATGAACACACGTCATTTCATTCGCAGCTGCGCTGCATTGGCATTGAGTCTCACTGCCGTTTGCGGTCATGCCCAAGAATTTCCCCCGAAAAAAACCATCACCATGGTGGTCGGTTTTGCGGCGGGCGGTGCGGCAGACACCGCGGCTCGGATCATCGCTAAAAAACTGGGTGAGAACATTGGCGCCTCGGTGGTCATTGACAACCGAGGTGGCGCTGGTGGCAACATCGCACATCAGTTTGCAGCCAACGGCCCAACCGATGGCAGCACCATCCTATTTGGCTCTGTGGGCCCGCTCACCATTGCGCCGCATTTGATGAAGCTGCCTTATGACCCAGTGAAAGACCTCTCCCCCATCACCATGGGCGTGAACTTTCCGAACGTGCTCGTGGTGCATGCAGGCACGGGCATCAAAACGTTTGCCGATTTCATCGCTTACGCCAAAAAGAACCCCGGCAAATTGGACTTTGCCTCCACAGGCCCCGGCTCCGCATCGCACTTGGCTGGCGAATTGATGAACGACATGGCGGGCATCGACACGGTGCACATTCCCTACAAAGGCGGTGCGCCTGCGTTGCAGGATTTACTGGGCGGGCGTGTCGCGTCTTACTACTCCACACTGTCGACCTCGCAGGCCTACATTGAAAATGGCAAACTCATTCCCTTGGCTAGCACGGGGCTACAACGCCTGAAGTCGCTGCCCAAAATTCCAACCATCGCCGAGTCGGGCTACCCTGGGTTCAGTGCAACCAACTGGTATGCCTTCGTCGCCTCCTCCAAAGTACCTTCGGCCACCTTGGACCGCTGGAACCAAGAGTTGGTCAAAGTGCTGAAGTCCCCCGATGTGGTGGACCAACTCAACAGCCACGGCCTCACACCGCAGCCCGGTACGCGCGACGAATTGGCCAAATACATCGCCAAAGAAACAGCCACTTGGGGCCGCGTGATTCGTGAACGCAAAATCACCGGCGAATGATGTTTAAAAATCACCACAACGAGAGACAACACATGACCTTCTTCCAACACATCACCCGACGTACCGCACTGCTTGGGATTGGCGTATTTTTACTGGCGTCACAAATCGCCAGTGCCGCAGAAATTCGCGTCATCACCTCTGGCGCTTTCACCGAAGCCTACAAACAACTGATCCCCATTTATGAGCAGGCGTCCGGCCACAAAGTGATCAGCGCATTTGGTGCGTCCATTGGCAACGCCCCTGACTCGATACCCAGTCGTTTTGCGCGTGGCGAGAAGTTCGATCTGGTGATCTTGTCCGAAGGTGGCTTGGAGGCCTTGGCCAAAGACGGTAAATTGGTCAAGGGCAGTCGCGTCGATTTGGCACGTTCTCAAATTGGGGCCGCCGTTCGCAAAGGCACGCCTAAGCCCGACATCAGCACCGTAGACGCATTGAAGAAAACCTTGCTCAACGCCAAATCGATTGCGTACTCAGCCAGTGCAAGTGGCACCTACTTGTCGACCGAGCTGTTTCCTAAATTGGGGGTGGCCGAACAGCTGAAAGACACGGCCAAGAAAATCATGAGCGAGCGCGTGGGTGCCGTGGTGGCAAGAGGCGATGCCGAGTTGGGTTTTCAGCAAGTGAGTGAGTTGATTTACTTCAAAGAACTCGACTTCATCGGTACCTTGCCAGAGTCGATGCAACAAACCATCTATTTCTCCTCGGCCTTGGTGGAAGGCTCGCAAGAGCAAGAAGCCGCGAAACACTTGGTGCGTTTTTTCACATCGCCGGCGGTGGCCAACATCGTACGGGCGACAGGCTTAGATCCAGCAACGGTGCGTTGACATCGATAATGGCAGCATGACTGCTGCCACACCACTTCTCCAAGCCACCCCACTCAAAGGGGTGCGCGTCTTAACCCTTGCCCTGAACTTGCCTGGTCCCGCGGCGGTCATGCGACTGCAAGCCATGGGCGCCAAATGCACCAAGCTTGAGCCCTTACCCCCTGCTGGCGGCACCACCTCTGACCCGATGGGGCTCTACAAACCCGAAGCTTATGCGGTGATGCACCTAGGGGTGAAGGTGGTTCAGGCTGATTTGAAGACGGAGCGCGGCCAAGCCGCATTGCGCAAACAGCTGGCGCAAACCGATGTACTGATCACCTCGTTTCGCCCTTCAGCTCTGAAAAAACTGGGGATGAATTGGGCGGAGTTGCACCGCGCTTACCCGGCCTTGTGCATGGTCAGCATCGTTGGCTCACCCGGCGAACGGGCGGAAGAACCTGGCCATGATTTGACGTATTTGGCCGAAAACCATTTGGTCACAGGTCTCGATTTACCGGCCACTTTGTATGCCGACATGGGCGGCTCGTTGCTCACCACCGAAGCCGTGCTGCAAGCCTTGCTCTTGCGTCAACGGCCTGGCCGTGGTCATGGCAAAGGCGTGTTTCAAGAAATCGCACTCAGCGAGGCGGCGGCCTATTTGGCGCTGCCACGCACATGGGGCTTGACCACGCCACAAGGCGATGTGGGCGGTGCACACGCCGGCTACAAGGTCTACCCTTGCAAAAACGGGCGTGTGGCCGTGGCGGCGCTAGAACCGCACTTTGCCGCACGTTTGTGCGAAGCGGCGGGCTTGGGCGCATCTGCTGCAAAACAGATGCACAAAAAATCCACGCATGAAGCACTGGCCGTGTTCTTCATGTCTCAAACACGCCAACAACTCGACCGCTTGGCCACCAGCCAAGACATTCCGCTGCATTCGCTGGCGCGTTAAACCAAGATTGGACCCAGCGCGCCAACACAGCGCGCTTTGCCCCCAGAAGGTTTAGCTCAAGTGCCGCAAGGGGTGGGCGCTGCTGGGCCAAGGGCTTTCAAAGAATGGCAACACCATCTCGGGCGTGATTTCTTCGATACGGCTCGGTTGCCATTTGGGCTGACGGTCTTTGTCAACGGCTAAAGCGCGAATGCCTTCCACGGTTTCACTGGTCACGCCACGACGCTGCAAATGATCGGTGTTGAAACAATGGCGCACCAAGTCGCGCTCCATGCGCAAGTCGTCGGCCAAGCTCAAGCATCGGCCACGACGCACCAGCTCTAAGGTCACGTGCAGCATCAAGGGTGAGCGGTGACGCAAGGCATCCAAAGTCTGACTCGCCCAATTGCCATCGCTTGCTTGCGTTTGCAGCGCTTGCACCATGTCTGTGAGGGTCGGCAAAGAGAACACCGCATCGATGGCGGGGTCTTGCCAAGCGGGCTGTTGAGCAGAGGCTGCTTGCGAGGTGGTCTGCGTTTGCTCACGCAACCACGCCAACATGGCGGCAGCATCGGACCAATTCTTGTCGGACAAGCCTTGCCACAAAGACGGCAGGTCAACCGACGCGGCGCAGGCATCGGCCAAACCCACGGTCAAAGCTTCGCCACCGCGCAGCACTTGTCCTGTCAAGGCCAAATACTCGCCCATTGCACCGGCACAACGGCTCAAAAAGTAGCCCCCGCCCACATCGGGAAACAAGCCGATATGCGTTTCGGGCATGGCCATTTGCGTGCGTTCTGTCACGATCCGCAACGCCGCACCTTGACTCACGCCCATGCCACCGCCCATGACGATGCCATCCATGAAAGCGATGTAGGGTTTGGGGTAGTTGTGAATCAAATGGTTGAGGTTGTATTCCTCGGTGAAAAAGTCTTCCAAACTCGCATCGCCAGACAAGGCGGCTTGGTGAAAGTAACGAATATCGCCGCCTGCACAAAAAGCGCCGAAAGGCCCCTCTTTGTTGCTGCCACGGATGGCGACAGCCCAAACTTGCGGGTCGTTTTGCCACGTTTGCAACGCATGGGTCAACTCACGCACCATGTCCAACGACAAGGCATTCAAAGCCTTGGGACGGTTCAAAGTGATCAGTCCTACGTGGCCGACACAGTGGTGTTGCACGTCTTCGGTATAGAGGTTCATGTCTTTTTATCTCCAGTCGTTAATCGTTGTGTCCACCCAGCGTTGAACAGCAAAGCCAGCAACACCAAGGCGCCACCACTGAGCACTTGCGAACTCGGGACTTCGTTCGCACCCAACCAAGCCAAAGCGATGCCAAACAGCACTTCAAGCAAAGCCAGCAAAGAAATTTCGGGGGCTGGCAACACGCGTGCACAGATCACCACCAACACACAGGGCACGGCCAACTGCACCAAACCCAACAAGGCCAGCCATGTCACGTCGGACGCACTGGCTTGCAGTGGCAATGCCAAAGGCAAAGTGCACAAGGCAGACAGCGCAGCGCCCACCAACACCGCAGGCACCATGTCCACCGATTCACCGCGTGTTTGGGCGTGTTGGACCACACTCCAATTCACCGCCGCCGCCGTGGGCACCAACAAAGCCACCCACGTTCCCCACGGCGATGCATAGGCGCCGGCCCCCGTGGACGGCAGCGCGAACATCCACGCCATGCCGAGGCCTGCCAAGACGATGCACCCCCATGTGTGGGGCGCAATGCGTTGCGCGAAGAAAATACGAGCCACCAAGGCCGACAGCAGCGGCCCCACCGCCATGGTGATCAACACCTCGGCCACAGGTGCCAACGTGAGCGCCACCATGAAGGCGGTGAACATCACCGCCCAGCACACCCCACTCAACCACAACACACGCGGGGCGTAAAAAAGCCGAGAGAAAAACTCTCGGCCTTGATAGAGGGGCAAGATCACCAGCAGTGACACTACGGTGAACAAGCTCCGCCAGAACGTGACCTCAAAACTGTGGGCACTTTCTAGCTGGCGTGTGACGATGCCCGCGATGGACCAGAGGGCGGTGACGCCCACCATGGTCCACATTGCACGGGCATGCGTCCAACGCATCAGCTTGGCTGCTTACTTGTTGCGCTTGCGTTCGCTTTCGGTCAAGAAACGCTTACGCAAACGCACGCTCTTCGGTGTGATTTCAACCAACTCGTCGTCCTCGATGAATTCCACACCGTATTCGAGCGTCAAATCAATCGGAGGCGTGATCTTGATCGCATCTTCTTTGCCGGACACGCGGAAGTTGGTCAGCTGCTTGGTACGTGTGGCGTTAACCACCAAGTCGTTGTCACGGCTGTGGATACCCACAATCATGCCTTCGTACACAGGGTCGTTCGCTTTCACGAACATACGGCCGCGGTCGTCCAATTTGCCCAAGGCGTAAGTGAAGATTTCACCGTCATCCATCGAGATCAACACACCGTTCTTACGACCGCCGATGTCACCTTTGTGTGGCTCGTAGCTGTCGAAAATGTTGGAGATCAAACCGGAACC